>Ga0335072_10008377_pt1 | contig 14992 bp, 9 predicted proteins | sample Lox_Sample_21_FD_206725 | JGI IMG/M metagenome (GOLD analysis project Ga0335072, IMG submission 206725) | Soil microbial communities from Loxahatchee National Wildlife Refuge, Florida, United States - Lox_Sample_2.1 | ecosystem: Environmental > Terrestrial > Soil > Wetlands | place: USA: Florida... | reverse complement strand
TGATGCCTTAATCGCGGCTACGACTAATTCATCCCCCATCTGGTGGTTTTTATGGACCTTGCAATCAGGAATTAGAAGGGCGCTTGCTTGCCCCAGGTGAGCCACTGGGAAAGGACATTTCCATTTATAACTCCGGTTACTTCGTCGATGATGTGACGACAACGCCCCATTCCACAACTCACAATAATAACAGCTTTTTTAACAAAGCGCCAACCGTCACGACCCAGCTTGTTCTCAGATTTAGCAAGAACCAGGCGCAATGATCATGCGCGCCTCTACCTGCTGTCAGAATCGCCGCCGGAGGAAGATGAAGAAGCATGCATGGCGGGATCGTCGGGACTGACCGCCTCGAGGACAACGGTGACGTTGCCATGGGGATGTTCGATGCGAACGTTGGCGTTGGGCAGAACCTCGATGGTTTTAAGAAAAAGGACTTTTTTGATTTGGGCCACCGGGATGGTTTCGCCTTTGGCCGAAATGGCATAAAAGAGTCCCTTGGCCTCGTCAAAGTTGACGCCGGGAAGGCGGAACGTGTGCTGGTCTTCCTGGGCTTGGCTGTAACCGAGTTCAGCGTCGGTGAAAACGACCCGCGCGAGAAGGATTTTGTTTTTGCTATCCCAGATCAGGCAGTGATCCTGAACGCTGCCATAAGCAAAAGTGATCGCCGCATCGGGACTGGTAATGGAAATGGCGGGGCCCTCATCCTCCGCGTGAAGCAAACATGGAAGCACAAGCAATGAGGCCAAAAGAAGAAAAAGGCTGGGATGGCGCACGGCGGCATCCTAAACCGGCGGCGGCATTTGTAAAAGTAGGAAAGCGGAGGATCAAACAGCCCCGGCGCAATCTTGCCCTATTGAAAAACAGTCCCTAGATTGGGCGGGATGGAATCTGTTCGTGTTCGTTTTGCTCCATCGCCTACCGGGATGTTTCACATTGGCAGCGCGCGCACGGCGCTTTTCAACTGGCTCTATGCCCGGCATACCGCCGGCACATTTATCCTCCGAATCGAAGACACCGATGCGAGCCGGAACAAACCGGAATACGTCGAGGTGATTTTCGAAGCATTGCTTTGGCTGGGGCTTGACTGGGATGAAGGCCCTCAGCCGGGCGGCGCCGCAAAGGGGGAAAAGGGACCCTATTTCCAGAGCCAGCGGGGCGCGATTTATCACCGTTATGTGGAACGGTTGCTTTCGGCGGGCCAAGCCTACGAGTCGGACGGCGCGGTAAAATTCAAAACACCCAAGACGCCAGTCACCGTGCCCGATTTGATCTGCGGCGATATCCAATTTGACCGGACCAATGAGCCCGATCTGGTCATCCAGCGCAAGGACGGCTCGCCGGTGTTCCATCTGGTCAACGTGGTGGATGATCTCGAGATGGAGGTGACGCACGTTATCCGGGGCGAGGACCATCTTTCCAACACGCACAAGCACCTGGCCTTGTTCGAGGCGTTTGGCGCGAAGCCTCCGCATTACGCCCATATTCCGCTGATTCTGAATCCGAACGGTTCCAAAATGAGCAAGCGGGACGAGGGGGCTTCGATTCAGGAATATATCGAGCAGGGTTATCTGCCCGAGGCGGTGCGGAATTATCTCTGCCTGCTCGGTTGGTCGCCGAAGGACAATCGCGAGGTGATCTCGATCGGAGATGTGGTGGCCAAGTTCGACCTGCCGCAGGTCAATCGCTCCAATGCCCATTTCGACATCAACAAACTTTTCTGGATCAACGGCGAGTATTTCCGCGCTGCGGCCCTCGAATCGATTGAACCGCTGGCGCTCTCCATTTTGCAACGGCACGGCGTAATCGGGCAGGATGTCGATCCGGCCTATTTCCGGGCGGCGCTCGCCATCGTGAAGGAGAAGATCAAGCTTGGGCGTGAATTGCCGGACTGGATGCGTTATTTCTTTCACGACGACTTTGCCTTTGAACCGGACGCGGCGAAGAAAGTATTCACGCCGGCGGGACTGGCCAATATCGCCAAGTTGCGCGCGCGGCTCAGCGAGCTCGGCGAGAAAGATTTCACCGCGGACGAATTGGAAAAAGAATTCAAGGTGCTGGCCGGGATTAGCGGCCAGAAAATCGGCGCGCTGGTGCATCCGGCCCGGCTGGCTGTATCGGGCCGTTCCGTCGGGCCAAGCCTCTACCACATGCTGGAGGTGATGGGCCGGACGCGGGTGCTCGGCCGGTTCGAGCGCGCCGAAAAAACGTTTGCCGCGTGATACATGGGCGATCGAAGCCGACGGGTGCCTGTTTCTAGAGACTCTCCGGCCTTGCGTGAGAATGCCGCCTGGGGCAACTTCTTTTCCGCATGCCAGCCTCCCCGTTTTCATCCCCGGACGCGCTTTCCCGCGAATCCATGCCCACCGGACAGACGCAAACCCAGACACAGGGGTTTTCTCTCGATCCGGTGACCGTTGCAACGCAAATCCAAAAGACCCTGGCGGCGCTTTCGCCGGAGCAACTCGACCGGATTTTTTCGCTGGCGGACGACTTAAGCGAGCAGGACGGGGTCTATCCCAGTTCACGGGAAACCGGCGGACGGGAATGGCGTGCGAGCGGCGCGTTCGACCTGATGCCCTTGGTGATGGGCGGCAATGAGTGGGCGCGGATCGAAGCCGGTCTGCTTCAGCGCGTGCGGGCATGGAATCTCTTCCTGCGCGATGTCTACAGCGGGCAGGAAATTTTAAAGTCGGATGTGGTGCCTTACGAGATCGTTTACAGCGACCCGAATTTTTACCGGGGCTGCGCCCGGTTGCCGGGAGTGACGGCCAATTACCTGCAACTAACCGCCTTCGATCTCCAGCCCGACGCGCGCGGACAATGGATGGTGGTGGAAGATCATCTCGCCGTGGCGCAAGGCGCGAGTTACGCGCTGAAAAAGCGGCAGATTTTGCGCCAGGTGGCGCCACGGCTCTTCGACGGCGCCGAGATCTTGCCCATCGAAGATTTTGCCGCGCAGGTGCTCGATATCATGCAGGAACTGGCACGGGACAAGGAGGGGTTGCCGCGCAGTGTGTTGCTGGCGCAGGGCAGCAGCGATCCTCATTATCCCGATCACGCGGCCATGGCCCGGCAGATGGGTGTTCCGATTGTGCAGGGCAACGATCTCGTCGTGCTCGACAGCCGGCTTTATCTCAAAACCATTGCCGGAGTCGAGCGGGTCGATGTCGTGCTGCGCCGGCTTTCCACCGCATTGATCGATCCGGTGACATTCGATCCGGCGAGCCGTTGCGGCGTCTCCGGTCTTCTCTCCTGCGTGCGCAAGGGGGCATTGGCGGTGGCCAATGGCCTGGGGTCGGACCTGGCCAACAACCGCGCTCTGGCCGCCCATCTGCCCGCCATTATCGAATACTATACCGGAGAAAAGCCGCTTTTGCCCTCTCCCCAGGTTTACGAATTACGGGATCTGGACGTGCGCGAGGAAGTGGCCGACCACCGCGATTCCTATTTGATTCGCCATACCTGGAAGCGGGGCCCGTCTCACAGGTGGGTTCTCAAAAACCTGCCCGAGCACGAATGGAATCAACTCTGGCGGCAAATCGAAGCGGAGCCGAGCCATTATGTGGCGCATCAAGCGCCGGCCCAGATTACCTCTCCCTGCTGGACATCGGGCGGAGCGTGCAACCTGCCGGTGACGCTGCGGGCCTTCGCCCTGGGGCAGGACCGGATTTCTTCCTGCGCCTTGGCCTGGACTACCGCCGTGCCGGCGCTGGCAACCCCGGCGCCACCGGCGGTGGATCGGATAAAAGATGTTTGGATTTTGCGCGCGCCATCGGCGCCGGCCATCACGGTCCGCGCGCAGGCCGAAGAAGTAGCGAAACGGTTGCGCCTGACCAGCCGGGTGGCGGAATCGCTTTTCTGGATGGGCCGCTACGCCGAGCGGGCGGAGATGACGGCGCGGGCGCTGCGGATTGTCCAAGCCCAGCCGTGGCCAATGGCTGCCACCGCCGCGGCGCGGCAGCGGCAACCGTTGTGGGCGGCGGTGGCCGCGATCACGGGCCACTCCGCCGATTTTTTCCTGAGTCCGGGGCCGCGGGAAATTCACGCCGCCGATGTTCCCTACTACTTTCTGCTCGACCGGAAGCATCCCGGATCGGTCATCTCGTGCTTGCTTTCGTGCCGGCAAAACGCCGAAAACATCCGCGAACATTTCCCGCCCGAAGTCTGGTCGGTGCTCAATCATCTTTACATCGAGGTGGCCCTGCACGCCGACCAGAGTTCCACGCCGAGAGTCCGGATGGTGCTGGAGGACCGCTCGCTGCACCAGAGTGTGATCGCGCAGCTCGACGAGTTGACCGGCGCGCTGGAAAAGCACATGCTCCACAACGACGCTTGGCATTTCTGGCAAATGGGCGTCTATGCCGAGCGGAGCCTGATGACGCTGCTCAGCCTCAAGCAGGTGCTGACGCCGGAAATCGGCGGCGTGGCGCGGATCGAGTCGGTCAGCAGCACAAATCTCGATCTCCTTTTGCAAATGCTGGCCGGACAATACGCCTACCGCAGCCTCTATCACGCGCGGCCCGCGGCGGCGCGGGTGGCCCGTCTGCTGCTGCAGGACCAGGAATTTCCACGCTCGGCGTTTTTCTGTCTCCTCGGCATGCGCCGGGCGTTGACTGCGACGCTGGGCGACCGCCCGGCCAGGGGAGCGGACGCGCCGCTGAAGCAATGCGGCTTGCTCATCACCGAGATGAACTTTATCGACATCGCCTCCTATTTCCCGCACCAGGGCGAGACTGGCGCGGGGTTGACGGACGACGACGACCTGGCCGACATGCCAACGCCCGGCTTTCCCGGGAAACTAACCGAACTGATCGACTTGCTTCTCGATTTCAACGTCCTCATCTCCGACCATTATCTCGACCACCAGGTGGTCTTCCGCGAGCCGGAATTATTCGAACTGGCGGGTCCCCGATGATTTTCAATATTGTCCACACCACCGCCTACGAATATTCGGCGCCGGCGATCGAATCCTTCACTGAATTGCGGGTGCGTCCGCGGCAGAGCAACCGGCAGAACGTCCATTCCCATGTGACGGAAGTGGAGCCGCGCGCCGCGCTGGAGGAGTTTACCGATTATTACGGGAACACGGTGGAGTGCCTCTCGGTTCCATTCCGGCACCGCTGCCTGACGGTCACTTCGCGCAGCACGGTCGAAACGCTGCCGCACAAGGACGCGCTGAGCGGGCTGGATCTGACCGTCAGCGAGGCGGTGCGCCTGAATTGGCCGCAGCGGCGCGAGCTGTTCGATTTTCTCATGCCTTCCATGCACGCGCCGATCACGCCCGAGTTGGAAGCGCTCTCCAAACAGCAATTACCCAGCAGCGCTTCCTTTTCGGAATCGATGCTGGGACTTTGCGCCTTTGTTTATAAAAATTTCACCTATATGCCGGGCGTGACCGACGTGCGCACGCCACTGGCAGAGGTGCTGCGGAAAAAAGCCGGTGTCTGCCAGGACTTCGCGCACCTGATGATCGCCCTCATCCGCTGCGCCGGATTGCCGGCCCGGTATGTGAGCGGTTATATCGAGACCGAATCGAGCGGCGATCCAAACCTGACCGGGGCGACGGCGAGCCACGCCTGGGTCGAAGTCTATTTGCCGAGCGGCCTTTGGGTCGGCATCGATCCGACCAACAACATTCTCGAGGGCGAGCGCCATGTGCAGATTGGCATCGGGCGCGATTACCACGATGTGCCGCCCTTGCGCGGAGTGTTCAAGGGCGCGGAGCGTCAGCATCTCTCCGTTGGGGTGACCGTTTCGCGCACCACCGGCGAGATGGTGAATGAAGCGGAAAAGGAATAGGGCTGGCCAACGCCGTTACCCCGCGTGATACTCCTGAAGCGATTTGACTCCAAGCGGCAGGCTCTTGAGCGAGCGAAGCGCCCGCAGCGTCGCTTGCGCGGCGGCGAGGGTGGTCATGACCGGCACGCGCTGGTAGAGCGCTGTGGTGCGGATTCTCACTTCGTCCTGGCGCGCGACCGGCCCGGCGGGTGTATTGATGATGAGATGAATCTCGCCGTTCTTGAGCATATCGAGCACGTTGGGACGTCCTTCGCTTAATTTGAAAAGCCGAACGACCGGCGTGCCGGAGGTCTCCAGCGCGGCGGCGGTGCCGGAAGTGCTGTAGACCCAAAAGCCGAGTTCCTGCAGCCCGCGCGCCAGATTGATGATGGCCGGTTTGTCGGCGTCGCGCACGCTGATGAACACGTTGCCTTTCAGCGGCAGCGCCGGCTGCGCGGCCATCTGCGATTTGGCGTAAGCCAGGCCGAAGTCGTCATCGATGCCCATCACCTCGCCCGTCGATTTCATCTCGGGCCCGAGCAGAATGTCGGTGCCGCGAAACTTGGCGAAAGGGAAGACCGCTTCCTTGAGCGAGTAGTGGGTCGGGATGATCTCCTCGGTGAAGCCGAGATCGCGCAGCTTGAGGCCGGTCATCACCTTGGCGGCGAGCTTCGCCAGAGGCCGTCCGATGGCTTTGCTGACAAACGGAACCGTCCGCGACGCGCGGGGGTTCACTTCGAGGACGTAGACGGTCTCGTCCTTCACCGCGAACTGGACGTTCATCAGGCCCCGCACGTCGAGCGCCTTGGCCATCCGGATCGTTGCCTCGCGAATCTCGTTCTTCACTTTTTCGGAGAGGGTCGGCGCGGGAATGACACAGGCCGAATCGCCGGAGTGAACTCCGGCCTGCTCGATGTGCTCCATGATCGCGCCGATGACGGCGATCTCGCCGTCGGCGATGCAATCGACGTCGACCTCCGTCGCGTCATCGAGAAAACGGTCGATCAGCACGGGCCGTTCGGGCGAGGCCGCGACGGCGTAACGCATGTAGTGCCGCAGCTCATCGTCGCTATAGACGATCTGCATGGCGCGCCCGCCCAAAACGAAGCTGGGCCGCACCAGCACCGGATAGCCGACCACGGCGGCGGCGGCGACGGCCTCGTCTTCATTGGTGGCGGTGCCGTTGGGCGGTTGGTTGAGGCCGAGTTTGTTGAGCATCTGCTGGAAAAGTTTGCGGTCCTCGGCCCGCTCAATCGATTCGACCGAGGTGCCGATGATCGGCACGCCCGCCGCCTTCAACCCGGCGGCGAGATTGAGCGGCGTCTGCCCGCCGAACTGGACGATGACGCCGTCCGGTTTTTCGCGGTGGCAGATGTTGAGGACATCCTCGAGCGTGAGCGGCTCGAAAAAGAGTTTGTCGGAGGTGTCGTAGTCGGTCGAGACGGTTTCGGGATTGGAGTTGACCATCAGCGTCTCGTAGCCGATCTCGCGCAGGGCGAAGGCGGCGTGAACGCAACAATAATCGAATTCGATGCCCTGTCCGATCCGGTTCGGGCCGCCGCCAAGGATCATGATCTTTTTCTTCGTGCTGGGCCGGACTTCGTCGAGTTGGTTGTCGTAGGTCGAGTAGTAGTAGGGCGTGTAGGCCTCGAATTCGGCGGCGCAGGTGTCGACGAGCCGGTAGGAGGGGAAGAGGTTTTTTCTACCACGAAGTCCACGAATTGTTCCCTCCTCCATCAGCAGAGCCGAGGCGATCTGACGATCGGAAAAACCAAGTTGCTTGGCCCGCGTAATTGCGGGCACAACACTATCCGCAAGTGCTGGATAGTAGGTGTCGTGACCATGTCTGACCATGGGTGCTCCCGCCTTGAAAGCGGCGATAACTTCGGGTGGCATCGGCTTTATTTCCTCGGTAGAAGGCACTTCCTTGCCATCCACAAATATCTTTTGACTGAGATTGTGTATCTTGCGTTCCAACACCTCGATCAAATGGAGGCGTTGTTCCGCACCGACTTTATAAAGTGCCTCTTCCTCATCCACCAACTCTCTCAACTGCGCTAAAAACCACGGATCGATCTTCGTGAGATTGTGGATTTCCTGGTCGGTAAAACCGGCGCGTATGGCGTGGCGGATGTAGAAAATCCGTTCGGCGTTCGGCATGACGAGTTTTTGCTGGATGAGATCACGAGGTGGAACGGGGCGGCCGAACTGATCCCCCGGCAAGCTCGGGATGACGGAACCGGGCGCGGGTGTGTACTCCGCTTTGCCTCCGCCAAACCCCCACGCGCCGACTTCGAGCGAGCGGAGCGCCTTTTGCAGCGATTCCTTGAAGGTGCGTCCGATGGCCATCGCTTCGCCGACACTCTTCATCTGCGTGGTCAGCGTCGGGTCGGTCTGCGGGAATTTTTCGAAAGTGAAGCGGGGCACCTTGGTCACCACGTAGTCGATGGTCGGCTCGAAACTGGCCGGCGTTTCGCGGGTGATATCGTTCTTGATCTCGTCGAGCGTGTAGCCGACCGCGAGCTTGGCCGCGATCTTGGCGATGGGGAAGCCGGTCGCCTTCGAGGCGAGCGCGGAGGAACGGGAGACGCGCGGGTTCATCTCGATCACGATCATCCGGCCCGTTTTCGGATCGACCGCGAATTGGATGTTCGAGCCGCCCGTTTCGACGCCGATTTCGCGGATGACCGCAAACGAGGCGTCGCGCATGATCTGGTATTCCTTGTCGGTGAGCGTCTGCGCCGGCGCGACGGTGATCGAGTCGCCGGTGTGAACGCCCATCGGGTCGAAATTTTCAATCGAGCAGATGATCACGCAGTTGTCGGCCCGGTCGCGCATCACCTCCATCTCGTATTCTTTCCAGCCGAGCAGCGATTCCTCGATGAGCACCTCGCTGACCGGCGAGAGATCGAGGCCGCGCTTGACGATGTCCTCGAACTCCTCGCGGTTGTAGGCGATGCCGCCGCCGGTGCCGCCCATGGTGAAGGCGGGGCGGATAATGAGCGGAAACGAGTTGATCCGGGCGGCGACTTCGCGGGCTTCTTCGAGTGTGTGGGCCGTGCCGGAAAGAGGCATGTCGAGGCCGATTTTTTCCATCGCTTCCTTGAAAAGCTGGCGGTCCTCGCCTTTTTTGATCGCGTCGGCATTGGCGCCGATCATCTTCACGCCGTGCTTTTCCAGCACGCCGGAATTGTAAAGCGCCATGGCGGTGTTGAGCGCGGTCTGGCCGCCCAGCGTCGGCAGGAGCGCGCACGGCTTTTCCCGTTCGATGATCTTTTCGACGATCTCCGGCGTGATCGGTTCAATGTAAGTCCGGTCGGCGAACTCGGGATCAGTCATGATCGTCGCCGGGTTGGAATTGATCAAAATTACCCGGTAACCTTCCTCCCGGAGCGCTTTGCACGCCTGGACGCCCGAGTAGTCGAATTCGCAGGCTTGGCCGATGACGATGGGGCCGGAACCGATCAGAAGGATGGAATGGAGGTCGGTGCGTTTGGGCATACAGCGGGCGTTAAAGAATAACGCACCGGGTTCGTTTATAAAGGGCGAAACGCGCGGAGCAACGATGATTTTGAAATTGCTTCCGATTGTAGCGCCGGTTTATGGGCGGTACTAAAATTTTCGTTACGGAATGAACAGAATGATAGCCGCACGGAATCTATCCCAGACAGAATCAACTTTTCACGGCTGGTTCGAGTCAAACCCGCCATATTGCTTGCGCACCTGGGTGACTTGATCCGCGGTAATTGGCGAAGCATTTCCTCCAAAATCATGCCGCATGTAGGTCAAGAGAGCGGCGATTTGGTCGTCGCTTAAGTGATAATCGGCAGGCATGGTGTTGGTATAAAGCGATTTTTCCTGCTGGCTGGTGATCTTGGCTGTGCCCTGGGTCATCACGCGGATGAGTGTCACCGGGTTGCCCGTGACGAGGGGGTCGTTTTGCATCGGGGGCGAGTCGCCGGGAACGCCGGCCCCATCGGCGCCGTGACAGGAACCGCAACTATCTCCATAAAGCCTCGATCCAGTATCCAGCACGTTCTGTGATGGCCCTGCCGCAGGGGCCGATTTCGCGTAGATCATCAGCAGGCCGGCCAAGGCGGCCATCGTTAAAATCAGAGTACGCATCCACCATACTTTGGAATAGCGCGCCTTGGGCCGCTACGCATTCCTTGGCAATTTCCGGCTTTGGCTTGGGCTTGTTTTGTCTTGAGGCGCCATCGTCCATCAAAGGTTAAGACTCTTGCGTTTGCGCAGCAGAGTGGTCGGATCGAGCTTCAGGATCGCCGCCGCTTGCTGAAGATTTTTGCTCCGAGCCAGAACTTGCCGGATATGTTCCGCTTCGATTTCCTCAATCGAGTAAGCGCCGCCGATGACCGGGCTGGTGGGCGCCGACTCGCTGAGCCAGGATGGAAGATCCGCCACATCAATTTGCTCGCCTGTGGCGAGAATCGTGGCGCGCTCGATCACATTGCGCAGTTCGCGGATATTGCCCGGCCAGGAATAGCGTTCCATCATCCGCTCCGCCGTCTCGGAAAAGCTTTTCACCGGGTTTCTGGAATGGCCGGCCAGTTGCTGAAGCTGATTTTGCGCGAGGGACCCGATGTCGCCCGGACGCTCCCGCAACGGGGGGAGATGAAGCGAGATGACATCGAGGCGATAGAGAAGATCTTCGCGAAAGGCGCCCCGCGCTACGGCTTCCTTCAGATTGCGATTGGTCGCGGCGATGACGCGTACATTGGCCATGCGTATCTTCGACTCGCCCACCCGTTCATATTCGCGTTCCTGCAAAAGCCGCAATAGCTTCGGCTGAATTTCCAGCGGAAGCTCGCCGATCTCGTCGAGAAAGAGCGTGCCCCGGTCCGCCGCGGCTACCTTGCCCCAGGTCGCCGCCACCGCGCCGGTAAACGCGCCCTTCACATGGCCAAACAGCTCGCTTTCCAGCAAATCGCGCGAAAGGCTCGGGCAATTCACCGTCACGAACGGTTCCCGGACGCGAGGGCTCCAATGATGAATCTGGCGCGCCAACATGCTTTTTCCCGTGCCGCTTTCTCCCAGCATCAGGATGGTGGCGTCGCTGGAGGCGCTTTTTTTCGCGATTTCCATCAGACGCAGCATATGGGGATCGGAGGTGGCGGCCATCTCGGCGCCGGGCCGGGCGAGCTGGCCTTCCAGATCGGTGATGCGGGTTTCCAGATGCCGAATCTGGAAGACACGCTCCAGGACTTGGCCAATCTGCGCGGGCTTGAATGGTTTGGGCAGGTAATCAAATGCGCCGCGTTGAATGGCTTGGACCGCCGTTTCGATCGACGAATAGGCGGTGATGACAATAACGGCGAGCCGTGGAGAAAGCCGCAAAAGGTCGGGTAGCAGATCCAGCCCGTTCTCCGATCCGAGCCTGATGTCTAAAAAAGCGACTTCAAAGTTCCCATTCCGCAATTTTCTTTCCGCCGCCGTCCCACCAGCGGCAGTTTCGATCTTATGCCCCATGGTCTCCAACGCAGTTCCCAGCGTTTCGCGGATGCTGAGGTCATCATCAATGATGAGAATATTCATCGGCGCCAATGTAGCCCGTCTGTGCGGTAGCGGAAAATATGTTTTCGACGGATGTCAGAATTTTTGCCAGCCATACTCAGAAATAGCTGTAAATTATTCAAATCCAACAGGTTCAAATGTAATGAGTTGCGAATCCAGGAGCCGATTGGCATAGTGTAAGCACCAGGCATGACATGAAAATTCCACAGTTGATGACGATGGCACTCTTGGCCGGCACAGGGCAGGCCGTGGCGAGCGCCACGGACGCGAAAGTAACCGAATCGGTGAACCATGTTTCGTATGGACCGTCACAGGCATCGGTCGAAACCTACCCGGCGCCGGAAGGAACGCTGGTGCAAAGCGGAGCGTATGTGGAGACCGGTGGGGACCATTCCCGCGCGGAACTGACGTTTCCGACGCGAAGCATCGCGCGGCTCGGAGAGAATACAATTTTCAACTATAACGAATCCGCCAACCAAGTAGACCTTACCGCAGGAACAATTCTTTTTTGCAAACGTAAAGACGCGCCGGAAGAGCTGCACATCAAGACAGAGGCGCTGACTGCGGGAATTACGGGAACCACCGGATTTGTGCAGGTGGACCGTAACAAAGCTTGCCTTTTCGGGTTGATTGAGGGTCACGCCACCATCCTCGCCCATGGCCGATCGTTTCCCATCAAATCGGCCCAATTACTGTTGGTCCGGCCAGGTATGTCGCCGCAGCTTCTGAACTTTGATCTGCCGAAGTTTGTCGGGACGTTTCCGCTGATCACCGAATTCAAGCCGTTGCCGAACTGGCCGTATATTGCCGAAGCGGAGCAACAATATAACGACGACGTGCAACGCGGATTTATCCAGCCGTCTGGAAAAACTGCCGGTACTTTGATCAATCTGCCGGCGGTGCAATTAATCGCCATCGATTCGGCGCAGAACGCCCAGCGCGGCGGGGGGCCGGCTGGTTCTTCGCCTTCCCGTCCAAGTAATCCAAGCGGCGGGCCGTGAATCAGCACCATCAGTTTGAATCAGAAGAGGTTACGCCAGCAATTCTTCGATCTCTTCGCCGGTTAATTTTTCCACGAACGCCTCGTCGCCGCCGACGCTCGCTTCGAACAGTTCCCGCTTGCGCGCCTGCAAAGCCTGAATTTTTTCCTCCACCGTTCCCGCCGCGATCAATTTGTAGGCCTGCACCCGCCGCGCCTGGCCCATCCGGTGCGCCCGCGCCGTCGCCTGCTCCTCCACCGCCGGATTCCACCACGGATCGAAATGGATCACCGTGTCGGCGCCGGTCAGGTTGAGTCCCGTTCCACCTGCCTTCAAGCTGATGAAGAAAATGGGGATGTCCGCGTCGTTTTGAAACCGGTCGATCTCCCCCTGTCTTTCGATAGTCTGACCGTCAAGATAGCAGAAACGGAGTTCCCGCCGCCGCGCCTCCTCGCGCAATAGATGCAGCGCCTGCACAAACTGGCTGAAGAGAAGCACGCGATGCCCGCCGTCCACCGCTTCATCGATCAGCTCGAAGGTCCGCTCCAATTTCGCCGACGGCTCCTGCCAGACACGCGGCGCGCCGTCCGAAGGCAGCAGGGCGAGATGACAGCAGACTTGCCGCAAGCGCAGCAACGCCGTGAGGATCGCGAGCCGGTCGCGGCCCCGGCCCGCTTTGCCGGAAAGCTCGAACACTTTGCGGCGGCCTTGCTCGAGAATGGCGCGGTAAACTTCCCGTTGCTCGCCGCTCAATTCGCAGAGAGCGATATGCTCCAGTTTCGGCGGCAATTCGGTCAGCACCTCCTCTTTGGTGCGGCGCAGGAAGAAGGGACGCACCCGCTGCCGCAACCGCCGCAACAAACGCGGTTCCGCGCCGGACAGGAGCGGTTTTTCGTACCGCTCGCGGAAATCGGAGGCGGTGCCAAGATAGCCGGGCAAAAGAAAATCGAAGAGCGACCAAAGATCGAGCACCGAATTTTCCAGCGGCGTGCCGGTCAGCACCAGCCGACGCCGTGCCCGTAGCGCCTTTGCGCTCTGCGCATTCTGGCTGCCCCGGTTCTTGATATGTTGCGCCTCGTCGAGCACCACCAGCGAAAAAACGGCTTCCTGATAAAGCTCCGCGTCACGCCGCAAAATGGCGTAGGAGGTAACCAACAAATCATATCGGTTCCGGGTGGCAAATTTATCCACGCGGCCATCGCCGGTCAGATCGAGTATACGCAAATGGGGCACGAACCGTGCCGCTTCGCGCAGCCAGTTGGCGACGAGACTGGTCGGGCACACCACCAAGGCTGGTTCGGACGGAGCGGAAGCGCGCAGCCAGACGCAGAAGGCGAGCGCCTGGAGCGTCTTGCCCAGACCCATGTCGTCGGCCAGCAATCCGTGAAAATTCCGCTGCGCCAAACCGGCCAACCACTCGACACCCTGCGCCTGATAGGACCGCAGTTGGACTCGGAGCGCCGGATCGAGTTTGGCCAGCGCTTCCGGCGCGGGCGGAGCCGCCCCGTGATTTTCTCCCGCGCGAAAGCCCTCCGCCACCAGCGCCCCGGCCAGATAGGGCACGAAGGTCTTCGCGACTTGGATTTTTCCCGGCGCCTGCCTGACTGCGCAATCGGCCAGAACCTCGCGCATTTCGCTCCACGCTTCAGTTGGCGCCAGCAGCACCCGGTTGCCGGCGGTGCGCTTGTGACTTTGACCGGTTTGCAGCCAGCGCTCGATCTCGCCTGCTTCCAGCGCGACCGGTTTTCCGCGCACGAAAAGTTTCAGGTCGAGATTCAGCCAATCCTCGCCCGATCCCGGGCGCAGCGAGAATTCGGGTTCGGCAATATCGATTTCCCGCAGGGCGAGTTCGAGTCTCGGCCCAAAGCTGACCATCCAGGTCTGCCGCCAGCGCGGCAACGTGTTGGCCAGGAATCTCGCCACGTGCTGCTCCTGGATAAGGCTGAATCCGTGGCGCACGGGTTTGAAACCGGCGGCTTCGGCTTGCGCCAACGCCTCTTTTTCCGCAGCGAGATGACGCCGCTGTGCCGGCCGCGGGGTTTCTTTGCCCAGCGAAAATTCCCGGTCGCCGTAACGGGCGAGCAATTCCAGCGTCAAACCCTGCAAGGCGCCCTCCAGCCGCGCTTCAAAAATGGGCCGGGTCACTTCGGCTGAACCTTCCTCAATCGCCGGTTCTGGAATTGATGTGGAGGCGGCTTTGGCGGCTGGGGCCGCCGTTCCGACCTTGACGCTGCCGGATATTTTCGGCGGTTGCAGCAACGCAACGCCAACTGCCAGCGCGTGGGCGCAGACCCGTCCGCTGCGGCGCGATTCGATGCAATTGCAGCGCACTTCGACTCCCGCGACCCTTTCGGCCAGCGTAATCCCGGCTTCGTAGATTTTTTCCGCACCCTGAATCCTCCCGCGAAGGAGCGGTCCCTCGCGAATTGCTTCGAGAACTTTGCCCCGTTCGGCCAAAGCCCGCGCCTCCTTCAACACGGACCACCCGCCGATCTCGGCCAAAAGGCCCATGCTCAGTTCCACCGTTGCCATTCTTTCATTATGCCATGAACGGCAAGAAAGCGCCGCTGCTCTGTAGAAATTTCCTCTATTCAGATCCACCATCACTCGTCCCCAAGTGCTTCTTATCATGGCAAAGCGTCCACACTCCCTATTCGCGCCGTCACCCGGTGTGGAGTGGAGCTGCGTCGATCTCGATTCTT
>Ga0335072_10008376_pt1 | contig 14992 bp, 11 predicted proteins | sample Lox_Sample_21_FD_206725 | JGI IMG/M metagenome (GOLD analysis project Ga0335072, IMG submission 206725) | Soil microbial communities from Loxahatchee National Wildlife Refuge, Florida, United States - Lox_Sample_2.1 | ecosystem: Environmental > Terrestrial > Soil > Wetlands | place: USA... | reverse complement strand
TGTCCGTGGAACAAATTTGCGCATGCGGCGTCGCATCCGGATTTCAAGGTGCGGCATGGGCTGGATTCGGGGCGGTTGACGGAGCTGTTCTCCTGGACGCAATCGCAGTTCGAAGAGCGCATGAGGGGGTCGGCGATCTATCGGATCGGGTATGAGAAGTGGTTGCGGAACATTGCCGTGGCATTGGGCAATGCGCCTACCTCGGAGCCGGTGATCAGGGCGCTGGAGCAGCGGCGGGAGAGCGCTTCAGAGCTCGTGCGAGAGCACATCGAGTGGGCGTTGGGGCGCCACAAAACCAGCGTTGTCGATCTCCAGAGCGCCTCGCAAAAGGACCCTGGCCAGAACGCCGCAAGTACGTCCGTGTAGGCTAGCGGATCGCCGTCCTGGCGATCAGCTTCTGGCCAGGGTCCTTTTGCGAGGCGCTCTTCTCTCAAATCCGGAGCTGTAGGTTGTCTATCAGGCGGGCGCGGCCCAGGCGGGCGGCGACGAGAACGACAAAATGCGGCGTAGCAGAATCCGGCGCGCCGAGGTCGTCCGCGCGACGTACTGCGAAATAGTCGGGCCTGAAGCCACCGGCCACCAGCGCTTCCAGACCATTGCGTTCGATGGCGGGGAAATCGCGGTCGCCGGCTTGCAGACGCGCCAACGCACCCAGCAGGAGCTGGTGGATGAGAGGCGCCCTCTGCCGCTCTTCGTCGCTGAGGTATTGGTTGCGGGAGCTCATAGCCAGGCCATCGGGGTCGCGCACGGTGGGGGCGGCGATGATGGCGATCGGCATGACGAGGTCGGCCACCATGCGGCGGATGATGGTGAGCTGTTGGAAGTCTTTTTCGCCGAAGACTGCGACGTCGGGCTCTACTATGTGGAAGAGCTTGGCTACCACCGTGGCTACGCCTTCGAAGTGGCCGGGGCGGAATTCGCCATCCAGGATGCTCGAGAGGCCCGGTACGTCGACACGGGTGGCACGGTCGGAGCCGTTGGGGTAGATCTCGGCTACGTCGGGCATGAACATCAGGTCGCAGCCTGCGTCTGAGAGCATGCGGGCGTCTTGGGTGGGGGTGCGGGGATAGTGCGCGAAGTCTTCGTTGGGGCCGAACTGCATGGGGTTGACGAAGATGCTGGCGATGAAGCGATCGCCATGCTTGCGGGCCATCTCGATGAGACTGACGTGGCCGGGGTGGAGATTGCCCATGGTGGGGACGAAGGCTACCCGGCGTCCCTCGCTGTGCCAGCGGCGTACGTGCTGGCGCACGGCCGCGATCGTCGTGACGGTGTCCATGCTTGTTAGAAGCAATGCTCCGGGGCGGGATAGGCTCCGCTGCGCACGGCCTCGACGTAATGCTTCAGTGCCTCGCGGTTATCGCCGGCGCCCTTCATGAAGTTCCGCACGAACTTCGGCTTGCGCCCGGTGGTGATGTCGAGGATGTCGTAGAGCACGAGGATCTGGCCATCAGTGCCGGGACCGGCGCCTATGCCGATGACCGGCACGTGCAGCGCTTCGGTGATCGCCTTGCCGAGATCCGCGGGGATGCATTCGAGGAGCACGATGTCGGCGCCCGCGGATTCGAGGCGCTTCGCCGCGTCGATCATCTCCTCTGCCGCCTCCTGCTCGCGGCCTTGCACGCGAAAACCGCCTGTCTTGTGAACGGACTGCGGCCTCAGGCCGAGGTGGGCGCACACGGCGATGTCGTGCCGCGCGAGCCACTCGACGATATCGGCCTGGGTGGCGCCGCTTTCCAGCTTCACCATCTTGACGCCGCCTTCCTGCATGAGGCGCACGGAGTTCTCGAGCGCCTTCTCCTTCGACGGATAGCTCATGAACGGCAGATCGCCTATGAGGAACGGGCGATGCAGGCCGCGCGCCACGGCGCGACAGTGGTACACGATCTGATCCATCGTGACCGGCACGGTGGTGTCGTAGCCCTGGATGACCATGCCCATCGAATCGCCGACCAGCACGACATCGACGTCAGCCTCGTCCAGGAGGACGGCGAAACTCGCGTCGTAGCAGGTGAGGCTCGCGATCTTCTGCTTGTCCGCTTTCATGCGGGCCAGCGTGCTGAGAGTCACCGGCGGACGGTCGGTGCCGCGAAGCTGCAGGTGGGTATACATAGAGTGAGCCTGCGACCGTTTACTGGAATGGCGCCTTGCTGCGCATCGGGTTGTAGTACAGGCGCCCGCGCTTCATGCGCCGGACGGCCCCGAGCAACTCCTCATAATCCGCCGCATTGTTGACGGGATCGATGGCAGCGGCGTTGACGATGAGGAGCGGCGCTGCTGAGAACTCGTGGAAGAAGCGCGCGTACGCCTCATTCAGGCGCACCAGGTAGTCGCGGTCGATGTAGTTCTCGTAAGCAATACCGCGGCGCGAGATCCGCTCGAGGAGCACGTCGACCGGTGCCTGCAGGTAGACCACGAGGTCGGGCTTGGGCGCCTGCACATCGAGCTTGGCGTAGACCTGCTCGTAGAGGGTGAACTCCGCATCGTCCAGCGTCACGCGCGCAAACAGGCGATCCTTGTCCAACAGGTAGTCCGCGACCCGCACCTGGGCGAAGAGATCCTGTTGCTTGAGCGCGGCGAGCTGCTGACAACGCTGGAAGAGAAAGTAGAGCTGCGCCGGCAGCGCGCCGGCGCGCGGGGACTTGTAGAAGCGCTCGAGAAACGGGTTCGCCGCGGCATCCTCCAGTACGGGCTGCGCCGACAGGCTCTCGGCGAGCCGCTTGGCGAGGCTCGTCTTGCCGACGCCGATCGGCCCTTCGACGACGATGAACTGGTGCTCAGCCATGTCTTATGAAGCGCTGGATCCGGGCTCCTGCCCGGCTCTTGTTTGAAGCGCTGGATCCGGGCTCCTGCCCGGCCCAGCGCTGCTTCGGGCAAAAAGCGTGGTTTTTGCCCGAAGCTCCGCCACCTGCGGCGGCGGGGCACCTCCTGTGCCTGCCACTCGTTCGTGCCGCTTCATGATTCGGGTGGATTGTGCGTGCATGGGCAGCTAGTTGGGTTCAAGGCTCGTCCAGGCGCTCGAGGCCCAGGGGCGCAAGGCGTCCTTTGAGCTCGGCCACCCGGCCGAGCCCGGGTACATCGAGGTCCGGAGCGAGGTCGGCAAGAGGATACAGAACGAAGTTGCGCTCCACTATCCCAGGATGAGGGAGGGTCAGCCCGGGCTCCTGCCGGCGTTCCCGGCCATGGACCAGCAGGTCGAGATCGATGATGCGCGGCCCCCAGCGCTCGCGCTCCGCCGGCCTGCCGAACGCCCGCTCGAGTGCGAGCAGCTCGTCCAGCAGTGCGCGGGAATCGAGCTGGGTAAGCACTCCCGCAACGGCGTTGACGAAGTCCGGCTGGCATATGGGCCCAAATGGCGTAGACCGGTAGAGGGGCGAGCGGCGCACGACGCGGGTGGTGGGCAGGCGCTCCAACGCCGCATACGCACTCAGTACTTGAGCCCCCGGATCCTGCAGATTGCTGCCTAGCCCGATGTACGCCGGCTGCCAGACCGCCACAGGCCGGGCGTTCACGAGGCCCGGGGCCCACGCCGACCCCGGCGCCGGCGCCGGCCGGACTTCGGACGGCTCGGCCGCGGTCCCGCAGCCTGCGCCAGCGCATCCGCCATGTTCCCCTGCTCATCGTGGCCAGCGGTCTGCACCTGGGTCCACCACTGGGCCATCTCCGCGGAGGCCAGGCCGAACTCGGCCCGCAGGAGCAGCAGGTCATAGGCTGCCCGGAAGCGCGGATGGGTCAAAAGCCGCAGCGCGCGCCGCCCACTCGGATGCTCCAGCCGCGGCTGCAGCGAGAACATCTCGCTCAACCCCAGCGAGAAACGCCTGGGGATCGTGAGATTCTCCTGCGCCTGCCGCACCGCCTGCTCACAGGCGTCGCCGATGGCGGATATCTCATGCCACTTCTCCGGCGGCATCGACTCTATTATCTGGGCAATGGGGCCGTAGAGGAGCAGGGCCAGCAGGAATGTGGGTGTGAGCGGACGCCCTGCGATGGCGCGTTCATCCGTGTTGGCGAGACCCTTCACCAGCAGCTGGTCTACCAGGTTGCCAGGGTGAGCGCTGAGATAGCTGTCCACGTTGGGTAGAAGATCCCCCAAAAGCCTTCGCCGACGCAGCACTTCCAGGCTTTTCACGCCGTGGCCCGAGAGAAATAGCTTCAGCATTTCGTCGAAGAGGCGCGCCGGCGGCACGCCGCCCAGAAGCTGATGCAGCCGCCCGATGGGCTCGGCCGTTGCAGGGTCTATCTCGAATCCCAGCTTCGCCTCGAAGCGCGCCGCGCGCAGCATGCGTACCGGGTCCTCCCGGAAGCGCGTTTCCGGATCGCCGATCAGTCGCAGCCGCTTGGCAGCAACGTCGTCGACGCCGCCGCAATAGTCCCAAATGGAGAAGTCCGCGATGTTGTAGTAGAGCGAGTTGGCCGTGAAATCACGGCGCCAGACGTCCTCATCGATGGTGCCGTAGACGTTGTCGCGAAGGATGCGGCCGGTCGAGTCGAACATGCGCTCCGAATCGTCCTCGACGGACTGACGCCCTTCCCTGCCGGCGGCCCTGGCCGGTGCACTCTCCCCGCCGCCGCTCGCCTCCTCACCGGAGTCTTCCGTCCCCTCTTCTATATAGGCCGCTGCATCCTCATCGAGCTCCGGCGCCTCGCCATCCTCCGGATCGGCGTCCGCCAGGGGCTCCTCCCCCTGGGCCGGCGCGGTCGCCGCCCGGAAGGTGGCGACCTCGATGATCTCCTGGCCAAAGAAGACGTGGGCCAGCCTGAAGCGCCGCCCTACCAGCCGGCAATTGCGGAAAAGCCGCTTTACCTGCTCCGGCAGCGCGTCCGTGGCCACGTCGAAATCCTTGGGCTCCAGGCCCAGCAGGAGGTCCCGCACGCATCCGCCCACCAGGAATCCCTGGAATCCAGCGTCTTTCAGGCGATAAAGCACCCGCAACGCGTTGGGGGAGATATGGGACCGGGAAATGGTGTGCTCAGCCCTGGGAATGACCCGGGGCTTGGCAGCTGGCGCCACCGGAGGGGCTTGGGGAGAGTTCAATTCGCGGCTTTCGGCTTGAGCATTGGACACAGCCCCCTATAATACCGCGCTCCTGCAGCCGGCCCGAAGCCATACGCTCCCTTCGTCTAGAGGCCCAGGACATAGCCCTCTCAAGGCTGTAACACGGGTTCGAATCCCGTAGGGAGCGCCATAAAAATATGGTCTTACGTGAGACGAGGCATGCTTGCCATCGGACACCGATGGACCAGCGGCATCGTGCCCTGAAAGTTGACGCTAAATAAGGACAGGTTTAGCCTCAAGACGGGACACGGGTAGATAAACGGACGAGGACCTGTTCGGAGGGATTGGTGGCTGACACATTACCTGCGGCGCTCGATTTTCTGGCGCCCTCAGTCGTCCCGAACCTGCTGCGGGTCGGCAATTGGAAGGATGGCGGCTACATCGTGCCATACCCCGTAATTGCATCGGCACAGGCCCTCATTTCCTGCGGCATCAACCGGGAGTGGTCTTTCGAAGAGGATTTCCGCGCTATCAATCCGCGCGCCGCGATACACGGATACGACCATACGGTCTCGGAGCGTATTCTCAGGCGCCAGTTCAGGCGGGGCCTTCTAGGGTTCGCGATAGGCAGGGTATCGCGCGCCGAGGCGGCGCGGCGCTTCTGGCTTTGGAAAGAATTCCGCGCGTTCTTTGGCTCCAAGGCACGCCACTTCGAGGAAAAAATCGTAGCGGAAGATGCCCACCGCGCAGGCGAGGCCACACTCGACCGCGCGTTCAGCAGAATTGGCACAGCGCACGGCGACATCATCCTCAAGATCGACATCGAGGGTGACGAGTACGGAATCATCGGCACCATCCTGAGCCATGCGAAGCGCATCAGCGCGCTGGTGATCGAGTTTCATTACACGACCCGGCGGCGGGAAGAATTCTGTCGCGCAGTTCTCGGGTTGCAGCAGGAATTCGAGCTCGTGCACCTGCATGGAAACAACTGCTCGCCCATCTACCCGGATGGGCTGCCGGGGGCGTTGGAGCTCACATTCGTGCGCAGGACCGGCGAATCGCTGCCCAAGCGAATGGAGTTGCCGATCGACCTGGATCGGCCCAATGATCCGGGGCGTCCCGATTGCTCCCTGCGCTTCAGCTCGCTCCGAAATTCCCGACTGGCGGCTGTGACGTGACGCCCCGCCCCTGCGCCTGACCCGGTTTTCCTGTTCGTGATAAGGGATCGGATCCTCAAGGCGTTCGATTGGAGCTCCCCGCAATGGGGGCCGCTCCAGATACCGCGCTCGGCGGTAGCATCATCGCCCCGGCAAGAGCTCCGAGGGCCATCGGTCGCGCCAGATGGTAGCCCTGAGCTCTCTTCGCGCCGAGGGATTGAAGCGTGTGAAGCTCAGCGGCAGTCTCGACGCCTTCGGCGACGATTCCCATGTCAGTTTCTCGTGCGAAGGCGATGAGTGCCGAAGCAAGTGCGCGGCGCTTGCGATCCTGATCGATGCCGCGTGTGAGGCTGATGTCGAGCTTCACCAGGTCGGGCTCGATGCTCAGGATATGCCGCATGCTCGCGTACCCCGCACCTGCGTCATCAATCGCAATGCGCAGCCCCAGTGCGCGGAGCGGCGCCAATGCTCCGGTGAGCTCGTGATAGTCCGTCACGGAAGCATGTTCGGTGAGCTCGAGAACTACCCGGCTGATATCGACGGATTGCAGTAGCGCGGGAAGCTCACCGCTCGAGACGAGTTCAGGTGAGCCGTTCACGGCGACGTATGCATCCTCCGGCAATGTCTCGAGTGCAGTCAATGCCGAGCGGATAGCCGAGGATTCGAGCCTGGGCCCTACTCCGAGCGCGGCAGCCTCGTTGAACCAGACATCGGGCGTCACCCGGGGCGTCGTGGCGAATCGCGATAATGCTTCGACGCCCGCGAGCCGGCGTGACTCGAGATCATAGATGGGCTGATACACGATCGATGGTTGGCCCGCATCGATGAGCGCAAGCAGCTCGCCGATACGCTCTGCTCTGCGATGACCGGCGCGCATGTCATGGTCGAGTTGATCTCCCAGCAGCTCGGCCAAGACCCTCATCATCTGCAGGTCGCGCTCGGTCAAGGAGACGTCGGGGATGAAGCTGAAGCAGCACAGAGTCCCGTAGACTCGGCCGTCGCCCAAGCGGATCGGAACGGAAAGATGCGAGCCGATCGGGACGGCACTGGTTTCGGGTAGCGCCGCTGCTTCCGGCAAGGTCTTCGCATCCCTGATGAGTTGCGGCAGCTTTCCCTGGACAACCCGCTGACAGTAGCCCTGCTCCAGGGGAAGCGCATCACCTGCCTGGATCGGGGAGGCGGCCTTCGCATCCACATGGCGGAAAACCCGGTCCCTCTCGCGAAATTCGCTTACAAATGCGATGTCCATGCCGAGGTGCTCGCGCACCGCGTGCAACATCTTGTCGACGCCCGAGCCCACCGACGTCGTGATGGGCGGGGCGACCAAATCCCGCAAAGGGTTGGGACAGGGAGCAGGCATACCGGGCTTCTCCGTGGGAGCCTGCACTGGGAAGCGGCAGCTCGCGACCAAGGTTTAGGGCTCGGTCGAGCCTTCAGAGCTCCGCAGGCCAACCGAAAGCCAGAGCGTGAACTCGCTCACATAGCTCGGCAATCCGTCGCCGCCGGAGTTTGAAGTTTCAGCGGGCGGTCAAAAGCCGCAACGCTTCCTCCACTAGTTTCAGCAGATTGGGTTGCACGGCGAAATAGCGAAACCTGAATCGAGCGTTTGAGATCGCACGGATTTGGTCAATCAGCAGGTCCGTGTCGTATTTCAGGTCAGCAGTCTTCTGAATGCGTACCCGCAAGGGAAAATGATCACCCGGGGGTAGCGCGTCAATTTGACTGGTACCCGGAACGACGATGGTCGTGGGATGGCCGACTTTGTTCAACGCGTCGGTTTGCATGACCAGTGCTGGCCGGTCCTTTTTGCCGTGCTCCTGCCGGTGTGTTTGAGGCTCAAAGTCGACGGCCCAAACTTCACCGCGCCAGACGGGCTTGGTCATTCAAGGCCGTCCGGGGTGCTGCCCTCCATGGACTGCGCAGCGGAAGCGCTGTGAGCGGCGAGCTGGCGCGAGAGATCGGCGATGCGCTCCTGCATCAACTGCTGCTCAAACGCTTCCATTGCACGGCGCGCGTACTCGGATTTGCTCAGCCCCAAGCGACTGGCGGTCGCAGCTATGCTCGCGGCCAAGGCTTTGGGGATTCGGAGCGAAAAGGAGACGAGTTCGTCCATGCGAAGGGTGCCACGTAGAAGATGATGTACGACCAATTGTATTACAGAATTTACATCTGCCAAGTAATATGACTCGTGGTACGATAGGCCTCTCAGGCTGTAACACGGGTTCGAATCCCGGCGCGCAAGATAGTCGACGTGGGCATTCTCGATGATCAAGGGAATGATGCGGCGATCAAAAGCTATACAGAAACAGTAAGGGTGCCGCTTGCCGGGTTGTCCTGCAGGCCAGCAACAGTGACCCTGTGGGCCCCACCCAACTCAAGTACCAGCGTCGACATTCCGTAATCGCTCGCCCCCAAGCGCTCAGTCTTCCGCCTCCGACCCCGACTGGTTGAAGCGATAACTGAGGCGCACACCGAAGACGCGCGGCTCGTTGGTGGTCTCGCGCAGATCGAAATTGCCGGTGTTGCTGTAGACGATTGCGTTCTTGTCGGTCAGGTTGGTGCAGTACAGCTCCGCCAGCCAGCGCTCACTGTCGCCCGGATGCACCCCGACGCGCAGGTTCATGATGGTGTACGGCGGCTGCAGGATGCGCGGCAGGCCCGTGTTCTTGTCGTCGGGATTGAGGCCGTTGTACATATCCCCCTTGTGGGCCATATCGAACTGCAGGTAACCGTGCAACGCGGCGGAGAGCGGATGCTCATAGCGCGCGTTCCAGCTCCAGTTGAAATACGGCGCGAACGGCAGCCGCTCGCCGACATACGAGTCGTAACTGGGGCTGGCCGCCGAGATGATGCTTGCATCGGTATAATCAGCCGAGGCCTGCAGCGACCAGTTCTCGTTGATCACGAAGTCGATGTTCGACTCCGCACCGTAGATGCGCGCCTGCCCGACGTTGATGTTATAGGCCGAGGACGGACAGACGGCCGCGTCGTAGATCAGCGCCTGCAGGTCCTTCCAGTTCATATAATAGGCGGCGCCGTCCCATAGCAGCCGATGTCCCAGGCTGGTCGTCTTCCACCCGAGTTCGTAGTTGTTCAGGGTGTCGGGATTGTATTCCTGCGTCACGCCCGAGGAGTAGCAGTCGGAAGGCAAGCCGGCATTGGAGCCGCCGGGACGAAAGCCCTGGCTCCAGTCAGCGTACACCATCACCTGACGGCTTATCTTGTAGCTGGCACCCACCTTGCCGTCCACTTTATGGGACGTCGAGCTGATGTCACTCGGGATGTTGGGAGCGTAGGTGAAGCCCAATATCGGCGTGTCGTAGCTCTCGTTGTCGTGGAAGTGCGATGCGCCCACCTCGACGTTGAGCTTGTCCGTCACATCGAAATTGATATTGGCGAACTCGGTGGCTTCGAGGGCGTCCGAGGTTTCGGTGTACGAGTACCACACTCCGGGCGGCATGGTCCGCTGCGTGAGGCCGTAATACTGCAGCTCGTATTGGAAGGCGTCACCGCTATATTGCAGCCCCGGCATGTAATAGGTGCTGCCGAAATTGCGATCGACGGTCTTCTGCCAGTAGAGACCGGCCACCCAATGCAGCCGGCCGCCATCCTTGGAGACGAGCCGCAGCTCGTTCGACCACTGCTCCGGGTTGTCGTCGTAGGAGTAGTACTGCAGGGCCGGGTTGCAGCCCGAGTAAGGTGCCGGTGCCGAGCCCGGATACAGCAGCTGGCTGTAGTACGGGTCTGTGAGGCAGGTGAATCCCTCCTGTGACCCGCCATTGTAGTTCTGCTCGTATTGCGAGTACTCATCCCACTGGCGCCGCTCCTGGTTCCAGTAGGTGCTCGCGAAGACCAGATCGGCGATGCCGACGTCGCCTTCCACATGGAAATCTACCATGTTGGTCTCGAACAGGTCCGACTCCGGGCCAAAGCGGGAAACCGTCCGCGGCGCCAGCGTCGGGTCTTCATCCCACGCGCCGTGCGTGTTCTGGCGCTGGAAGCCATAGGTGAGGAGCGCGCTCCACTGGTGGGGCAGCTGCAGCTTGATGGCCACGCGCCCACCCTCGACGTTCTCCCGGTTGTAGTCCTTGTGCGCCCACAGTGCGTTGTTCGAGACTGCGCCGTTCACCCAGGCACGTGTCGTCTCCTCGTTATCGATGAAGCCGCCCTCGGAGTCGCTGAAGGCTGATGCGCGCAGACCCAAAACACCTTCGATCAGCGGGACGTTGAGGAACCCCTCGTAGGTCCAGTTCTGTTGCGCGCTCTGGATCTGGCCGCCGTCGAAGTCGAAGCCGGCGCTGACGGTATTCAGGTCCGGTTTGTTGGTGATGTAGCGGATCGCACCCGACATCGCCTCCGCGCCGAAGGTCGTGCCCTGCGGACCGTTCAGGATCTCGATGCGCTCGATGTCATAGAGGTGCAGGTCCGGCTGTGAGCCTCCGTCGTTCATCGACATGTCGTCGACATAAAAGCCGGTCGATGCGGTGTTGGAGTAATTTGGATTGCTGCCGTCGGAAACGCCGCGCATCACGAACAGCTGGGTCCCGGGACCCGTGCTGATGTAGGAGATGGACGGTACCTTCTGCAGGTAATCGTCCATGTTGTTGATGGCCAGATTCTGCAGGTCCTTCTTGCTGAAGACATCGATGTTGATCGGCACGACCTGCAGGTTCTCCGATCGCTTGCGGGCAGTGACGACGATTTCCTGCAGCGTATCGCCGGTAGCGGCGTCGTTGCCGCCCGGCGACGCGGGATCCGCATGGACCGTGGAGATACCGGACGCAGTCGCGAGCACCGCGGCAACCGCGAGACCGACCTTCGAGGCCGCAGCATGCGGTGTCCGTGTGGCTGCAAAGCAGGCACCCGCCGAGGTCTCGCGGTCAGCTAAACGCATCAGAGACTCCCCGCCAAACGAATTCCCGTACCGTGGCGCAGTTGGCCACGGCTCCTGTTGTCACGCAATCTTCCGTCGAGCCCGCGCCCGGAGTCAACCCGCGATCACCTCGCCGGCCCGCCGGGGGCTCACTCGAAACGCTCCAGGCAATCCCCGAGCGCAAGTCGCAGGGGTTCCAGCTCCTGCTCGAAGTGGCGCCAATAGCCTACTGCCGATGTATAGATGGGCTGGCGCACCTGCTCGGCGCTGGCGGTGCGCACCGCACGCCGGGTCTCGTGAAAGGCGAGACAGGCGGCCTCGAAATCGAGCGCGCAATGTTCGAGCAGCCGACGGATACCCGCCTCGGGCGAGCGCACCAGGTCCTCGTAACGAACGTGCAGCACCTTGCCCGGAAGGACGGTATCCCAGTGATCCATCAGCGTCAGATAGCTGCGATAGTACCGACCCAGGTCCTCGAGGTCGTAGCTGAAGTTCTGGCCCTCCGCGAAATACTGCTTGAAGGTGCTGAAGCACGCGTCCATGGGATGCCGACGCACATCGATCACCGTCGCGTGCGGCAGCATCGCGTGGATGAGCCCGATGTGGCTGAAGTTATTCGGCAGCTTGTCGGTGAAGCGGCTGCGACCGAGCCGCAGGAGCGGCGCGGTCTGCTCGATATAGCGGCGGCCGAGCTCGCTGAAGCGCTCCGCCGACGCGCCGCCCACTGCCTCCGGGTAACCGGTTCGTCCCGGGGCCATGTCGTCGAACTCACGGACGATATTGAGCACGTTCAGCAGCTCCATCGTGCCTTCTACCGCGGAGTGACTCGCGAGAATCTGCTCCACCAGTGTCGAGCCCGATCGCGGCAGGCCGACGATGAAGATCGGCGCGGAGCTCGGCTCGCCGCCGCCGCGATGGGCAGAGAAGAACGCCGCATCGAAGAATGCACGGATCCGCGCGCAGCGACGTTCGAATTGCGCGATGTCGAACGGTGTCTCGCGCCGGCGCAGCTCCGCGCCTCGGGCATAGCGGGCGAACGCATCATGGTATTGCTGACGCTGCTCGAGCGCTTTCCCGAGCGCGAAATCGAGTTGGGCTTCATTCGAAGGGTCGCGCGGGTCGGAGTCGATCAGCCGGCGCATGGCCGAGACCTCCTCGTCGCTGAAAACGTAGTTCTTGAGATCCGCGAGGCTCCAGTACGCCTCTGCCCGCCCGGGGTCCATCGCGAGCGCCGCTTTGTACGAAGCCTCACTCTCTGCGCGCCGCCCGAGTGTCTTCTGCAGATGACCGATCGACATCCGCAGCCCCGCTTCCTGGGGCAGCAGCTGCAGCGCGCGCTCGTAGGCCTCGATCGCCTCCGTCTGGCGCATCAGACGGATCGCGACGCCGGCGGCGGTCACCCAGGTCTGCGGGCTCTTGGGCTCAATTCGGGCGAGGTAACGTGTGGCTGCCTCGGCCTCGGTGAGGCGCCCGAGACCGGAGAGCGTTGGGGCGAGTCCCCGATAGGCGAGCGGCAGATGCTCGGATTGCCTGAGGGCGTGACGCAGCAACCGCTCGGCATCGCGCGGCACATCGGCCGCCAACGACAGCGCCGCCACGCCGCATAGCGCGGCCGCATGGCTCGGGTCGCGTGTCAGCACCTCACGAAACAGCTCCTCGGATCTCCGGCGCTCGCCCGCGAGTAGCGCAGCGGTAGCCGCCTCGATACTCGCCCGCTCCGGGTCTGTGAGCCTGGCACGCTCGAAGGCGGTTCGTGCATCGTCGTACTGACGCAAATCAACCAACACATCGCCGTAGGCGAGCCAGGCGCGATGATGCTGCGGGAGCTTCTCCAGCACGCGGCGCACTTCCTCGCGTGCCTGCGCAGCGCGCCCCGCGCGCCGCAGGGCGCGGGCGAGATCGACCCGCGCTTCGGCGAAGCCGGGAGCGATCTGCAGCGCGCGCTCGAGCAACGCGACGCTCGCCTCGATCTTCGACTGATCGAGCAGCGCCACGCCGAGCAGCCAGAGACAATCGATCTGATCCGGAGATTCGGCCTGCAGCGCCCGCAGCCCCTTCTCCGCGGAGGCTGCCTGTCCGATGCGCAGCATCGCCTGGGCCCGGCGAAGGCTCTCCTCGAAATCGGCTCGTGCATGGGGGGTGGCCATGATGCATTCACACTCGAAGCGGTAGTCTGCTACGCCCGCCAGGCTCACGCTACACTCGTAGGCCATTCGGCCCCGATTGCGGGCCTGGAGCGAAGCCCGATGCATCGACGCCCGCTGCGGATTCCCGCCATCCTAGCCCTGCTCGTCGTCTTGCTCGCAGCCCCCGCCGCACGCGCCGGCCGCGCTCTCGAGCCCGGGGACTGGTATCGCTTCAAGGCAGTCTCGGATCTGGCCATTGCGCCCGATGGCAGCGCGGTGGCCTATATCGTGACGAGCTACGACAAGGCTTCGGACGAGAGCCGCGGCGCACTATGGCTCGCCGCCTGGAACGGAAAAGAGGACCTTCAGCTCACTCGCGGTGAGAGCGTGAGCGCACCACGCTTCAGTCCCGACGGACGCTACCTCAGCTTCCTTTCCGCCCGTCCTGAAGACAGCTCGACGCAGCTCTGGCTCCTCGATCGACGAGGCGGTGAGCCACGTCAGCTGACCCATGTTCCAGGCGATATCACCGATTACGCCTGGTCGCGCGACGGTAGCCACCTGGCGCTGGTTGTGCGCTCCGCGGAGAGCGCCGGCGATAAGGGCGGCCCCCATCTGCCAAAACCGCTGGTCATCGACTCGTTGCTCTTCAAGCAGGACGTGGAAGGGTATCTCACCGCGCAGTCGCGCACCCACCTCTATCTTCTCGAGGTCGCAAGCGGCGTCAGCCACGCTCTCACGGCCGATCCCACCAGCGCGGACTCTCTACCCGCTTTCTCTCCGGACGGGCGTCAGATCGCCTACGTCAGCCATCGGAACGACACTCCTCGGCAACTCGGCTTCGACCAGATCGAGCTCGTGGCGGCGACTCCAGGCGCCAAGCCACGGCAACTACTCACCACCTGGTCACCCAATCAGCAGCATCTCGAGTGGACTCCCGACGGCAAGCAACTCGTGTTTGTGCAGGGCGCCGCGCCGAAATACACCGCCTACATTCTGGACGCCCTGGCAGTGACTGAGGTGTCCTCGGGACGAGTCCGCACGCTCACCGGCCATCTCGACCGCGCTGCTGTCTCGCCCACCATCACCACCGACGGCCGGGCGATCGAGTTCGCGGTCGAGGACGACGGTTATCAGTACGCTGCCGAGGTTCCCATCGCGGGCGGCGAGATCACGCGGCTCTCCAGCCGCGTTGTCGTCACCGAGCTGGCCGCGAGCGCCGGTCACACTGCCGTGCTTGCCTCGGGAGATGACTCTCCCTTCGAGGTCTATGCGCTCGAGTCAGGTAAGCTGCGGCCGCTCTCCGCGCACAACCGGGCGCTGTTCACGGAGCTGACCCTCGGTAGCGTAGCAGACATTACCTTCCGCAGCAGGGACGGAACGCAGATCCACGGGCAAGTGGTGAAGCCACCCGACTACGTGCCTGGCCGAGCTTACCCGACGATCCTCTGGATCCACGGCGGACCGAATGGCCAGGATGACCACTCCCTCGAGCTCGCAGGCTATGGGCCTCAGCTCGAGCGGCAGTTGTTCGCGACGCACGGGTACGTCGTGCTCGCAGTCAACTATCGCGGCAGCAGCGGGCGCGGCACGAAATTCGCGCGCAGCATCTTTGCCGACTGGGGTGACAAGGAGGTGCAGGACCTTGAGGCGGCGGCCGACTACGCGGTTGCGCAAGGCTGGGCCGATCCCCGGCGACTGGGGGTTGGCGGTTGGAGCTACGGCGGACTGCTCACCGACTATCTCATCGCCTCGACAACGCGTTTCAAGGCGGCCATCAGCGGTGCGGGCAGCGGTAACCAGACGGCGATGTACGGCGTCGACGAGTACGTTGGCCAAT
>Ga0335072_10008375_pt1 | contig 14992 bp, 16 predicted proteins | sample Lox_Sample_21_FD_206725 | JGI IMG/M metagenome (GOLD analysis project Ga0335072, IMG submission 206725) | Soil microbial communities from Loxahatchee National Wildlife Refuge, Florida, United States - Lox_Sample_2.1 | ecosystem: Environmental > Terrestrial > Soil > Wetlands | place: USA... | reverse complement strand
ACTACCCGCACCAGGACGGCACCTGGCCGGGCTCGGTCACGGCGGCTCGCGAGCAGTTCGGCCACCTGGGGCCAGACGCGGTGCGCAAGATCGCGCGCGGCAACGCCATCCGGCTGTTCGGCCTGCCACTGGCGGCCTGAGCCCCATGGCCTCCGGCGCGTCCCTGCTGTCCGGCCTGCGGATCGTCGAGTGCTCGATGCTCGGCCCCGGCGCGGTCTCGACCCCACTGGCCGACCTAGGCGCCGACGTAATCAAGGTCGAGCCGCCCTCGGGCGACTACATCCGCATGATGAGCTGGCCGATCATCGCGGGCGACTCACTGCTTCACCTGCACGTCAGCCGGGGCAAGCGCAGCATCGTCCTCGACCTCACCACCGAGCAGGGCCGGGCCGTCTTCCTCGACCTGGTCGCGACCGCGGACGCCGTAGTGGAGGCCATGCGGCCCGGCGGCCTGGCCCGCCGCGGCCTGGGGTTCGACCGGCTCAAGGCGGCCAACCCGAAGCTCGTCATGCTCACGATCTCCGGGTTCGGCCTGACCGGTCCGTACCGGGACCTGCCCAGCCATGGCATCGCCTACGACGCGTGGGCCGGGACCGTCGCCCCGGTTCCCGGCCCCGAGGGCCTGCCGTCCATCCCTGACCACACGTCGATCGGCATCACCGCCGGGCCGCTGTTCGGCGCGCTCGGCCTGCTGGCCGCGATCATCAGGGCCAGGGCCACCGGCCAGGGGACCTACCTGGAGGTGGCCCAGTCGGACGCGGCGGCGGCCTTCGACTGGCTGCGCATCGAGGGCAGCCGGGCCTACCAGCGGCCCGCGGATGAGGTGACCGGCAACCCCAGCGACGACTATGAGCGCCGGCCCCCCGGCACCGGCGGCATGATGGACGCGGTTCGCTACCAGTTCTACACCTCGGCCGACGGGTACGTGCTGCTGGCCGCGTCGGAGCAGAAATTCTGGAAGAACTTCTGCTCCGCCATCGACCGCGAGGACTTGTTCGCGGCCAGGCCCGGTGCCAAGCTGGCCAGCCACGCGCCCGGCGACCTGGAGCTCAGGCGAGAGCTCGCACGGATCTTCGCATCCAGGACAACCGCCCAGTGGGTGGTGATCGGCCAGCAGCACGACATCCCGATCAGCCCGGTCAACACCCCGTCGAGCATCGCCGCCGACCGGCAGTTCCAAGACCGGATGCCGTTCGCGCCGGCCAGCCGCCTGGGCGCGGACCAGCTGCCCTTGCCGGTGCGGGTGGTCGGCCAGCCACCCGTTTGCGCGCCGGAGCGCGCGCCCGCGGCCGGGCAGCACACCGAGGAGATCCTTTCCGGGCTGCTCGGCTACGACCCGGCTCGCATCGCCGCCCTGCGCGCGGCCGGCGCGCTCGGCACCCCGGCCTGACAGGAGGCAGCATGCCAGGATTGCTCGCGGGCAAGGTCGCGATCGTGACCGGCGCGGCCCACGGGATCGGCCGCGGCCACGCACTCGAACTGGCCCGCCACGGCGCCCAGGTCGTCGTGGCCGACCTCGGCACCTCGGTGACCGGCGAGGGGGCCGGTCGCGACGCCGACGAGGTCGTGGGACTCATCGAGAAGGCCGGCGGCACCGCGATCGCCAACTACGGCGACGTCTCCGACGAGCGCACTGTTCAAGCGCTGTTCGACCAGGCCACGGCGGCGTTCGGCCGGGTCGACATCGTCGTGAACAACGCCGGCATCGCCCGTGACAAGGTCATCTGGAACATGTCGGCCGATGACTTCGACATCGTGCTGAAGGTCCACGTGCGTGGCTCCTGGCTGACCACCCGCGAGGCGGCCCTGCGCTGGCGCGCCCGCGCCAAGGCCGGGGAGAGGCTCACCGGCCGGGTCATCAACACCACCTCGGGCGCGGGCCTGTCCGGCAACTTCGGCCAGTCCAACTATGCGACCGCCAAGGCGGCCATCGTCGGCCTCACCCTCACCACCAGCCTGGAGCTCTACAGGCTGGGCATCACCGTCAACGCGATTGGCCCGGGCGGGATGACCCGCATCACCGCGACGATGGGAGGGGGCCGGGAGCCGTTCGAGCCGGATTCCCTGGCCCCGGGGGAGTACCACCCGATGGACCCGGCGGGCAGCTCCCCCCTGGTCGCCTGGCTGGCCAGCGATGAGGCCCAGTACGTGACCGGCCAGGTCATCCGCGCGATTCACGACAAGATCTACCTGATGGGCGGCTGGACCGAGGACGCCTCGATCACCTCGGGCGGCCAGCGCTGGGACGCCACCACCCTCGGCACCCGCATCGCCACCGACATCTTCAGGTCCAGGGCGAGAGGCCTAACCTAATTTCCATGCATAACGAGCAGGGGCCAGTCAACCGAGCCGCCCCTCGCTCGCGGCGGACCACATGGCCTTGACAGCGCCCCCTCCTTTTGTACCCTTGTCTTATGACAATAGATAAAGGTGTCAACGGGTCGGCCTCGCCGATCGAGTTCCGGCTCGATCCCGACTCGGGCGTGCCGACCTACCTGCAGCTCGTGCAGCAGGTCGAGCACGCGCTGCGGCTCGGCTTCCTGCGGCCGGGGGATCAGCTGCCCAAGGTCAGGGACGTGGTCGCCTCGCTGGCCATCAACCCGAACACGGTGCTGAAGGCCTACAAGGAGCTTGAGACCAAGGGCCTGGCCGCCGGCCGGCCCGGCCAGGGAACGTTCATCCAGGCCACGCTGACTCAGGTCGCGCTGCCCGAGCTGGCCGGGTTGCGTCGCTCCCTGCTGAGCTGGCTCGCCTCCGCCGAGCAGGCCGGACTGGACTCCGACGGGATGGTGGCCCTGTTCAGCAACGTGCTGCGGGACTGGACATCCCGGGGTCCTGTCACCTCGGGCCGGCGTGGCCGGGGCGAGGAGGATCCCGGATCGGAGGGCGTCGCGTGAACGTCATCGAGACCCACGACCTGGGGAGGCGCTACGGCGAGAACTGGGCGCTGCGGGACTGCACGCTGACCGTCTCCGCCGGGCACCTGGCCGCGCTCGTCGGCCCGAACGGCGCGGGCAAGACCACCCTGCTGCACCTGCTGGCCGGGTTGGTCACCCCGACTGAGGGCACCGCGACCGTGCTCGGGAACCAGGCCCCCGGATCGCTGAGCGCGCTCGACGGCATCGCGTTTGTCGCCCAGGACGCGCCGGTGTACCCGAACCTGTCGGTCGCGGACATGGTGCACCTGGCCCGCAACCTGAACCGGCGCTTTGACCAGCACTACGCCCTCGCCCGGCTTACCGGCCTGGAGATCCCGCTGAAGAGGAAGGCCGGCAAGCTGTCCGGGGGCCAGCAGTCGCAGCTCGCGCTGACCCTGGCCCTGGCCAGGCGGCCTCGACTGCTCATCCTCGATGAGCCGCTGGCCGCGCTTGACCCGCTGGCCCGGCGGGACTTCATGACGACCGTGCTGATGGCGATGGCCGACGATGGCGTGTCGGTGCTGCTGTCCTCGCACTCCTTCCCCGACCTGGAGCGAGTCGCCGACTACCTCATCGTGCTGGCCCGCGGCCGGCTACAGGTGGCGGGCGAGATCGATGAGCTGCTGGCCCGCCACCGCGTGCTGACCGGGCCGGCCGCCGAGGCGGCCTCTCGCGCACGGGATCTGCACGTCGTGCAGGTCCAGCGGGCCGAGGCTCAGGCCCACCTGCTGGTCGAGACCAGCGAGCCGTCCGGCCCGGTGCCGCCCGGCTGGGAGGCCCACCCGGTCAGCCCAGAAGAGCTCATGCTGGCCTACCTGCGTGGCCCCCGCGAGCGCGGCCTGGACGATGACTGGCTCGCTGCCCCCGCCCCCCGGCACTTCGCCCAGCCGCAGGAGGCCACCCGATGACCGTGCTCACCATGCCCGCGCCGCCCGACCAGCCCGGCGACGGCACCTCGCTGCGGCCACTGCCGTGGCGGCGGATGGCCTGGGTCACCTGGCGCCAGCACCGGCAGGCCCTGATCGGAGTACCGGTACTGTTCGCCGCGCTGGCCATCTTCATGCTCGTCGAGGGGCTGAGGATCCACCACGACTACGGCCCCCTGCTGGCCTGTCACCCCTCCACCTCCAGCTCCTGCCGGAGCCTGAGTAACTCGTTCGCCAGCGGCGACTGGCACGTCGGCAACACCGTCAATATCGTGCTCCAGCTGGCGCCGGCCCTGCTCGGGGCGTTCGCGGGCGCTCCGCTGCTGGCCAGGGAACTGGAGACCGGGACATACCGGTACGCCTGGACGCAGGGCATCGGCCGGGAGCGCTGGACGATCGCCAAGATCGCGGCGCTCGCCGTCGTGCTGGCCAGCGGGGCCGGGCTGGTCAGCCAGCTGAATAGCTGGTTCTACCAGCCATTCGCGGCCCAGCAGGACATGCCCAGGCTCAGCGCGGCCGTATTCGACACCCAGGGGATCGTGCTGGCTGCCTGGGTGCTGGCTGGCCTCACCCTGGGAGCCTTCCTCGGTCTGCTGATCGGCCGGATCATCCCGGCCATGGTCGCCACCCTCGTGGCCTATTGCGGCCTCGACCTCGTGGTCTGGCAGTATCTGCGGCCGAACTACCCGGTCAGCGGGTTCTGGCCCATGCAGCTCTTCGAGGCCAGCTGGCTGGTCGGGCTGTCGGTCCTGCTGGTGGCGGCCACCGTCAGGCTAGTCCGCCGCCGCCCGGCCTAACCCGCCTGCTGGTGCGAGCTGGCGCTCCAGGTGCGCTCAGCCGCGGCGACGTCGGCGGTCAGGTCACCCTGCCCGAGCGGCAGGTCAAACAGGTGATAGCCCCATTGCGGCCCCAGGGCCTCGCTGATCAGGTCGGGCCGATGATCGGCGGCCGGGGCCGTGACCTCCAGCCAGGTCGCACCGTCCGAGGTCTCGCACTGGGCAACGTATCGGCCTGGATAGGCGACCCACGGGGTCGTCACGCCGCCCTCAGCGGGGAAGACGGAATCGAGCGTGGCCCGCCCTCCCGACAGGGCGGCCGGGTTCACGCAGGCGACTTCCCGGTCGGCCTTCTGGGGCTGCGCCGACTGCAGCGACACGCCCTGGCCGGCTCGGCCGAACAGCGCGTCCGCGGGCGGCACCGACGGGAAACTTGAATAGGCGATCACGCAGCCAGCCTGGCCCGCGGCGTGACACAGCGGTATGTGCTTGAACGTCCCGCCGGTTAGCTTGCCCGGCGGGACCTCGACGTTGCCGCCGAGGATGATCGCGGCGACCAGGCTGGCCCGCAGCGCCGGGCGGTCGTCGACCAGTCGGGCCAGCAGCAGGTTCAGCATGGCCGCGCCCTGCGAGTCGCCGATGACGATGAACGGGCGACCATCGTCATAATGGGCCAGGAAGTCCTCAAAGCCGGACCTGATGCTGTCGTAGGCGGTAACCGTCTCGGCTGAGCCGAGGTCCAGGTCGGGGTGTGCCGCCAGCCCGGCCTCCGTGACCTGGCGGTAGACCGGCGCGTACATCGCGCACAGCGGAGCGAACTGGGCGACCGCCTGCGCGGCCGCGATCTCGGCCCGCCCTCGCTTGAGGTCCGCGTTGACCGAGGGCTCCTCGGAGACAGTGCCGTACACGTAGAAGCAGTTGAACGGGCTAGCCGTCGCGGGCTTAGGGGCGACGACTGAGGTAGCGCCAGCCGCGCTGACCACCGTGGTCGCCAGCGACTGAGTACACGGGTCGTCGGTCATGCCCGGCCAGCACAGCCACACCGTTCCGGCCGCGTCCGTTCCTCCGGCCCCGCCTCCCGCTGCCCCGCCTTCCGCCGTGCCGGTCCCGGCCGCACCCGCACCCAGCCGGCCCGGCCCGCACCCGGCCAGCAAGCCCGCCACGGCCACCGTGGCCAGCAGCGTCACCACCACCCGGCCCACCGTCACCCGCGCCGCCACCACCCGCGCGTCCGACGTGCCCCCGAGATCCGGTCGCATTTGCCGACGAATGAACATTGGTCCTCCCATAAAAATAGGCTAGCCAATGTAGATAAGCTTGCCTAGGTGGATCACGACGCAACTTCCAGCGAGCCGTCTCCTCCCGCCCGGCCGTCTCCGCGCCGTCGGCTGACCCAGGCCGAGGCCCGGGAGCAGACCAGGAAGGCCCTGCTCTCCGCGGCGGCCGACGTGTTCGCGCGCAAGGGGTTCGCCGGCGCCTCGCTGGAGGAGATCGCCGACGTCGCCGGGTACACGACTGGGGCGCTCTACTACCACTTCGCCAGCAAGCAGGAGCTGTTCGTTGAGCTGATGCGGGCCGGCTGGACCCGGCGGAGCGCGAACTGGGCCGAGGCCGCCGCCCGCGTCGCCGCGGATGAGAACACCGATCCCTACCCGGAGTTCTCCCGGCTCCTCGCCCAGCGCGCCGCCCGGGCCGGCGAGTCAGGCCCGCTCCAGGGCGAGTTCTGGCTGTACGCGCTGCGCAACCCCGAGGTGATGGCGGTCGTCGCCGAGCAACTGCGCGACCAGGCCGCCGGCTTGCGCCCCGCCATCGAGATCCTGATGGAGCGGGCCGGGACGGCGCCCGGCATTACCGCCGACGAGCTGGCCACGGTCACCATGGCCCTGTTCCAGGGCCTGGCCCGCCGCCGCCGGATGGACTCGGGCAGCGTCCCCGATGACCTGTTCGCCCGGGTTCTTGAGCGCCTCTTCGCCCCGTAGCGTGTTACCGCGCACTGCGCCTTGCTCTATGGGCCAGAACGGAACGCCTTCAGGCGATCACCCCGGCCTGACGTAGTGACTCCAGCTCGGTCGGGTCCAGGCCGAGCTCGGCGGCGAGGACCGCGTCGGTGTGCTCGCCCAGCCATGGCGGGCGCAGGCCCGCCGGCGCTGGTGGCAGGTCGCTTAGCCGGACCGGATTGCCTGGGGTGAGGACCGGCTGCTCGACGCCATCGGTGCGGGCCACCGGGATCAGCATCCCGCGCGCCGCGACATGCGGGTCCCGCACGACCTCCTCGTCCGCCAGGCACGGGCCCGCCGCCAGGCCCGCGGCCCCCAGGGCCTGGCACGCCTCCACCTTGGTCAGGCCCGACGCCCAGGACTCGATCGCCGGGCGGAGCGCCGACTCCAGGTGGTCCAGCCAGCCTTGCCGGCTGGCGAACCGCTCGTCGGCGGGCCACTCGGGATGCCCGACCAGCTCGGCCAGCGTGGCGAACTGGCCCGGGCGGCCGACCTGCAGCACGAACCAGCCGTCGCTGGCCCGGAAGCCGTGCGAGATCAGCGGGGCCATCTCGCCCTTGCGCAGCCCCATGGACCAGAAGTTCGTGACGATGTCAGTCATCGCGATGACCGCGTCGAACATGGCGATGTCCACGTACTGGCCGCGCCCGGTCGCCTCGCGGTGCCGCAGGGCGGCGAGGATACCGATCGTGGCGAACAGCGCGGCGCTGATATCGCCCAGCGCCCCTACCGGGTTGACGGCCGGCGGCTCGTCGCCCGCCCGCTTCATCTCGTAGATGCCCGACATCGCCTCGACAATTGAGGCGTAGGCGGGCCAGTCCGCGTACGGAGTGGCGACCAGGTTGCCAAAGCCCGACACCGACACGTAGATCGCCGCCGGGTGGACGGCCGCGACATCCGAGTAGGCCAGGCCGAGCCGGGCCATCGAGCCGGCCTTAGAGTTCTCGGCGATCACGTCAAAGCGGCTGGCCAGGTCCAGAACGAGCTGCCGGCCGCGCGGATCCTTCAGGTTCACGCAGGTGCTGCGCTTGCCCAGGTTGTTGCGCAGGAACGTCGCGCCGACCTTGCGGCCGGACGGGTCGGTCATGGCCGGTAGCGCTCCGCGCCCTGAGTCCCCGCCGCCCGGCGGCTCGACCTTGACCACATCGGCGCCCAGGTGAGCCAGGAGCTGAGTCGCGTACGGCAGGGCCTGCATCTGCTCGAGCGCCAGGACGCGGATCCCGCTGAGCGGCAGTGCCCGCTGCGGCGGCGAGTCGCTGGGGAGGGCCGAGGGCGGGACCGTTCTGTTCATGTCTTGTATTATATATTTCATGCGAGATCCGGAAGTGGTCTGATGCCTGGCCTGCGCGGGATCACCGGGTGGGGCGTTCACCTGCCCTATTGCCGGCTCGACCGGGCTACCATCGCGGCCGTCGCGGGCACCGGCGGCGGGACAGGGACCAGGACGGTGGCCTCCTACGACGAGGACACCACCACGATGGGGGCCGAGGCGGCCCGCGCCGCCCTGCGCGGGCTGCCCGCCGGGACCCACGGACACCCTCAGGCGCTGTGGTTCGCTACGACCCAGCCGGCCTACGCCGACAAGACCAACGCGACCGTCCTGCACGCCGTGCTCAGGCTGGACCGGTCCGTCCCGGCCTACGACGCGGTGGGATCGGTCCGCTCGGCGCTGGCCGCGCTGCGCGCCGGATGGCAGGGGCCGGGTACGGCGCTGGTGGTGGCCTCAGACGCTCGCACGGGACTGCCGGGGTCCAGTGATGAGGCGTCAGGGGCGGACGCCGCCGCCGCGCTGCTGATCGGAGGGGAGAACGCCGGCCCGCCGGTGCTCGCCGAGGTCGCCGCCTGGGAGTCGGTGACCGAGGAGTTCACCGACCGCTGGAAGGCGCCAGGGGACGCGGTGAGCCGGCTCTGGGAGGAGCGATTCGGCGAGGCTCGCTACACCCGGCTGGGAGCCGAGGCGCTCAAGCTCGCCCTCGGGGCGGTCGGCATCGGCGCCGATGCCGTCGACCATCTCATCGTCACCGGGCTGCACGACCGGGCGGCGGCCGCCGTCGCGGGGAGGTCAGGCGTGGCCGCCTCGGCGATCGCGGACCGGCTCGCGTCGAGCGTGGGGAATCCCGGCGCCGCGCAGCCGGGCCTGCTGCTGGCCGCCACCCTGGAGCGCGCGCGGCCCGGGCAGTGGATCGCGGTGGTGTCGCTCGCCGACGGCGCCGACGCCATCGTGCTGCGGACGACCGACGCGCTAGCCGGCTACCGGCCGCACCGGCCCGTCGCTGCGCAGGCCGCCGCGGGCGGGCCGATTAGCTACGGGCGCTACCTGCACTGGCGCGGCCTCCTTCCGGTTGAGCCGCCGCGCCGCCCCGAGCCAGCCCGGGTCTCCTCCCCGGCCGCTCAGCGCAATGCCGGCTGGAAGTACGCGTTCATGGCCTCCTCATCCGACGATGGCCTCGTGCACCTGCCGCCGTCGTCCCTGGATGACGAGCGCACCCCGGCCGCCGACACGCTTGGCACGATCGCGACCTTCACGGTCGACCGGCTGTCGTACTCCCTCAGCCCGCCCGTTGTCTTCGCCATCGTCGACTTCGACGGTGGCGGGCGACTGCCCGTCGAGCTCACCGATGTTGACGCGGGCGAGGTCGCTATCGGCGGCCGGGTGGAGATGACGTTCCGGCGGCTGTCTACCGCTGACGCCATCCACAACTACTTCTGGAAGGCCCGCCCGGTGCGGGGGACGGGTGAGGAGGCCTAGATGGCCAGTCATGGCATCAAGGACCGCGTGGCCATCGTCGGGATGGGCTGCACGCGGTTCGGTGAGCACTGGGAGTCCGGCCTCGATGACCTGATCGTTGCCGCCTGCTCGGACGCGTTCACGTCGGCCGGGGTGCCCTCTGGCGACGTCGACGCCTACTGGCTCGGCACCGCGCAGTCGGCGATGAGCGGGATCTCGGTGGCCAGGCCTCTGCACCTGGAGGGCAAGCCGGTCTCCCGCGTCGAAAACTTCTGCGCCAGCGGCTCTGAGTCGCTGCGCCAGGCCGCGTACGCCGTGGCCTCCGGTGCCTATGACATCGCCTGCGCCATCGGCGCGGAGAAGGTCAAGGACAGCGGCTACCAGGGACTCAACAGCTTCCCTGTTCCCGGGGACGGCACCGCGCGGACGCTGACCGCGGCCGCCATGTACTCGATGGTCGCCCCGGCGTACGCGCGTAAGTACCAGGTCCCGCTGGACGACTTCAAGACCGCCATGGCACGGGTCGCGTCCAAGAACCACCGCAACGGCGCGCGCAACCCCCGGGCTCAGTTCCGCAAGGAGTACTCCGTCGAGCAGTTGCGGGCCATGCCGGCGGTCGCCGGGACGTTGTCGGTCTTCGACTGCGCGGGCGTGGCCGACGGCGCGGCGGCCGCGATCGTCGTCCGCGCCGAGGACGCGTACCGCTACACGGACAAGCCCCTGTTCATCAAGGCCCTGTCCCTGGTCGCTGGCAACGGCTCCGGTCTCGGCGACCCTTCCTATGACTACACCACGTTTCCCGAGGTCGCGGCGTCGGCCGCCGACGCCTACCAGCAGGCCGGACTGGCCAGCCCCCGAGCCGAGCTGGCGATGGCCGAAGTCCACGACTGCTTCACGCCCACCGAGATCGTTCTCATGGAGGATCTCCAGCTAGCGGCGCGCGGCACCGCCTGGAAGGAAGTCCTCACCGGTTCCTTCGACCTCGGGGGGGAGGTGCCGGTCAACCCAGACGGCGGCCTGAAGGCGTTCGGGCACCCGGTCGGGGCGTCAGGGCTGCGAATGATGTTCGAGGCCTGGCTGCAACTGCGCGGCGAGGCACCCGCCGACCGGCGCATCTCCACCTACGGCTCGCGGACGCTGGCCCTTACCCACACCCTGGGTGGCTACCCCGGCGAGATGGTCTCCTGCATCACGATCGTGGGGGTCTCATGAGCACGCTGATCCTGGACAGGCAGGCCGAGGTCTTGTGGATCCGGCTGAACCGCCCGCAGGCCCGCAACGGCATTGATGCCGCAATGCGCGACGAACTAGCGTCAAGCCTCCTGGCGGCCGACCGGGATCGCGACGTCCGGGCAATCGTGCTGACCGGGCAGGGCGCGGACTTCTGCACCGGCGCCGACCTGGCCGCCTCGGGCCCGGCCCCGGAAAGCCCGCTTGACTACCGCCTACCTATGCTCCCTTACCAGGAGCTGTTCCGGCAGCTTTGGGAGCTTGAGACCCCGGTCGTCAGCGCCGTCCGCGGTCGGGTCGCCGGGACCGGCTGGCTGCTGGCCCTCCTGGCCGACCTGGTCGTGGCCAGTGACAGCGCCAAGTGGACGCACGTGTTCACCCGGCGCGGCATGGCACCGCACGCGGGCGACCCGTTCTTCCTGCCCCGCATCCTGCCGTTCCACGTGCTCAACGAGATCGCCCTGCTCGGCGACACCATCACCTCGGCCGACCTGCACCGCTGGGGCGCGGTCAACCGCCTGGTGCCCGACGGCGAGGTCGAGGCGACGGCCGGTTCGCTGGCGGGCCGACTGGCGGCCGGCCCCACGCTGAGCCTCGGTCAGGCCAAGCGCCTGTACCGCCGCTCCCTGGTCAGCGACATGACCACGGCCTTCGCCGAGGAGGCGGCGGCCATCGCGATGCTGTCAGCAACGTCGGACCGCGCGGAGGGCACCCGATCCCTCATGGAAGGCCGTCGGCCGGACTTCACCGGCCGGTGACGCGCCGCTAGACGTGCGCTAGCCGCTCGGACCTCCTTGCGGCCAAGGGAGCTCAGCCGAGCAGCCCCGCCTCGGCCAGCAGCGCCTCGCGGTTAGCCACGATGAAGGCCTTCAACTCGGAAGGCTGGAGGTCGATGACGCTCAGGGCGCTGCCGTCATCGAGGAGGGTGATGCGGTCCGGGTCGTAGCGCCCCTTGGCTGGATTGTCGAATTCCGGTCCGTTGCGCAGGGACAGGTCGAGGCTCGCCAGCCGGGCTACGAAGAAGTACTGGATCTTCACGCCGTACTCCGAGTGCGCGCTGGCCAGGAAGACCCGGGCCGCGCCCGCCGCCGTCGCGCCAAGCTCCTCGAAGATCTCCCGGCGCATCGCCGCCTCAATCGAGGCATCGGTGTCCTCGACCCCGCCCCCGGCGGTCGTCCAGTACACCGGTACGTCCGGCTTGGTCCGCTTGATGACCACCAGGTTGCCGTCATCATCGATCAAAATTGCCCGCGCGGATCGCCGGGCAACTGCCACCCCCACTGCTCCCACCATGACCAGAAGCATAGGGGGCGGTCGATGGGTTGCGCCTCGTTGCAGTCGGGCCAGTCGGGCCAGTCCGTCAGAAGGTCGGGCCCGGCTGCCTGATGACCTGCTGGATCAGGGCCACCCGGTCAGCCAGCGGGGCGGCCGGTACCTCAAGAAGATCGAATCCGAGGTCGTGGTAGGCCTGCTCGTGGGTCCGTTCGAAGACAAGCGAATCCTCGAAGCTGATTCGCCTAGCCGCCGTGGGCTCGACGAAGCCCAGGCTGCGGACGAAGAACACGGTCGACTCATACGGGCGCTCCGCCACGATCCGGTCGACCTCCGCGGCGAGCAGGTCCGACGCGGGAGATCCCAGGAAGCGGCTGAGGGCCAGCGTACATACGGGGGAGCGATCGAAGAAGACACTCACGCCGGGAACTGCCCTGACGGAGTCCTGCCGCCGCCGCTGCAGCGTGATCACCTGGTCGATGAAGTCGTGGTCATGCCATGGCTCGTCGCGCCCAAGGGCCTGGCCAAGGGCGATGACATCGGTCGCGGCCTCTTGGACGACCGGGTATCCGGAGGCCTCAAGCAAGCGCAGGACGGCAGTCTTACCGGACCCAGGGGTACCGGTCAGGATGTACGACGGCATGGAAGTTCCTCCCGGGCAGGCGGTTGCCGACAGTGGGCCAGGCAGCAGGGGATGCGTGCCTCAAGCGAGAAGGGCGGCCGGATGAACGGGCCACGGCCAGCCGAGAGCAGACGGCTCGATCGGCGACGGGCCACGCTTAACATACCCGCAACCTGTTGCCAATACCAGCTCGCTATCACGTTCGAATGACGGTCAGGCGTAGATCATGTAACGTCGACTACTGCCGTGCACATCGTCCGGGTACGTTCATGACATGCCCTCCATCAACCATGACGGACCGATCGAAGTGATCAGAAACAACCCGAGCATGACCGCCGACCTCGTGCGGCTCCTGACCCCCGTCCTCATCCCCGCGCAGGACATGGTGCGGGTGGACCTTGGCTCAGCCGATGCGAGCAATGTCGTCCCCGACGAGTTCAGGGCCGACATGGTCACGGTCATCCGCGACCGCGCCACTGGCGATCCCCTGTTGCTTGTGGTCATCGAGCCCCAGGGGCGCCTGGACAAGGAGAAGCGGTTCTCCTGGCCGGCCTACCTCGCCAATCTCCGCGCCGCCCACGAGTGCGATTCCGCGGTCCTGATCGTCATCTGCTGGGATGTCGGCGAGGCGGAGAAGTGCCGTGAAGCCATCCACATGGGCCACCCGGGCTTCGTCCTGATCCCCATCGTCCTTGGCCCCCATGACGGCCAGGACCTGAACGGGGCAGACCCCTGGCTGACCGTCCTGGCCGGCAGCATGGGCGCCATCGACCTGACCACTGGCACTGGCCGGCGCGCAGTCCTAGATGCCATCCGCGACACCCACAGCAGCACCCCTGTTACCCGCACCTTGACGGCAATTATCATGGGGGTGGCACCCGACGCTGCCCGAAGCGCACTGGAGGCACTGATGGTGACGAAGGAATACAAGAACGACTTCCTCGACCGCATCGAGGCTCAAGGCAGGGCCGAAGGCGAGGCTCAAGGCAGGGCCGAAGGCAAAGCCGAAGGTAAAGCTGAGGGCAAGGCCGAGGGTAGGGCCGAAGGCAAAGCCGAAGGTAAGGCTGAGGTCCTGATCAAGATCCTCGAGGCCCGTGCGGTTGGGCTGACCGGTGAGCAGCGTGACCTGGTCCTGGCCTGCAGCGACCCTGGGCAGCTTGACGTCTGGGTTGACCGTGCCCTGGCCGCTACCTCGGCTGACGAGGTGTTCAAGGACTAAAGGGTTTCCAGCTTAACCCCCCCTTTCACGCCGGTTGCCCTGGTCTCGTGTAGTTGCCACGATATCGACAGCGCCGCTTACCTTCTGAGCCACTCCGGGCGCGTCGGCATCAATGGCCAATCCAGTGGCGTCACGTTGCCCTGATGTCGGTGCCAGGCAGCTGAACTACCAGTGCCCGGGCCGCATGCTGGTGGTTGTGCCGTAAAATACGGCACAACCACCAGCAATAGCGCTTTTTGACAGGCCGGGAAGGGCAAGCCGCTCACCGTCTGCGCTAGGCGGCGTGTCTGGCGTGACGCAGAGGACCGCTGGTACTAGCCAGATATCGGAGGCAAGCAGCATTGCGATATCGAACGGAAAGTACACGAGATCATGGGCGGGGCGGATCATGCTGGCGCACTGGAGGCACTAATCGTGACGGAATTCAAGAACGACTTCTTCGACCGCATCGAAGCCCAGGGCAAGGCCGAGGCCCTGATTAAGATCCTCGAGGCCCGCACGGTTGGGCTGACCGGTGAGCAGCGTGACCTGGTCCTGGCCTGCAGCGACCTTGGCCAGCTTGACGTCTGGGTTGACCGTGCCCTGGCCGCCACCTCGGCCGACGAGGTCTTCAAGGACTAGCGCCATCTAGTCGAGGGCCCGGACAAGCATGTCGGCGACGCAGGCCGGCTTCGTCCCGCCCTCGATCTCCCAGGTGAATGTGATGGCGATCTGCACGCCGCCCTTGACGTCGGCTACTGAGCTGATGACGGCACCGACCCGGATCCTGGAGTCCACCCGGACCGGGGCAGGGAACCGGATCTTGTCGTAGCCGTAGTTGACAGCCGCCTTGAGGCCATCGATCTTGTAGACCTGCTTGGCATGCCGTGGCCCAAGCGACAAGGTCAGCAGGCCGTGCGCAATCGCCGTGCCGAACGGCCCGTCCTTGGCTCGCCGCGGGTCGGTGTGGATCCACTGGTCATCGCCGGTCAGCGCGGCGAACGTATTGATGTCCTGCTGGGTGACTACCTGGTACTCGCTGTATCCCAGGTGTTCACCGACCGCTGCCTTGACCTCGTCGATCCCATGGAAGACTCGCATCGCTCTCCTTACCTGACCTGGCTGCGTCCGCCCGCCCTGCGCCTGATCGCCCTGCGCCCGCCCGGCTTGCGCCTGACCACCCTGCGCCCGCCCGGCTTGCGCCCGACCGGCTCGCGCCCGACCGGCCTGCGCCCGACCCGACCGCTCGCGCCCGACCGGACGACCTCGCACCCGACCTAACCGGCTCGCATCCCCAGCAGGGCACACCCTTGATGAAGATTGCA
>Ga0335072_10008373_pt1 | contig 14996 bp, 12 predicted proteins | sample Lox_Sample_21_FD_206725 | JGI IMG/M metagenome (GOLD analysis project Ga0335072, IMG submission 206725) | Soil microbial communities from Loxahatchee National Wildlife Refuge, Florida, United States - Lox_Sample_2.1 | ecosystem: Environmental > Terrestrial > Soil > Wetlands | place: USA... | reverse complement strand
ACTACCCGAACTTATAGGAAAAGTTTTTCTCATCCTTACACTGAAGGGCACGCAACCTCTAGAATAGGCTCATCAGCTTCATTGGGGGCACGGTACGGCTAGAGGATGTAAGCCCTGGGCTCGCGGCGCCAGTAAACGCCCGCGGCACCTTGGTTTCGTTTGCACCATCGGGCCGTTTCGCTTATCTTTGAATTTCCCCCACTGTAAGCCTCGAACCTTCTGGTGAGCTCACTAGCGCAGGCCGACTCTTCCACTGTACGTTCCCGGCTCTCGTGGCCGGGGGCGATTCCGCTTTGGCAAACTTGCATCTTGTTGGCCCTCGTTGCCTGGATTTACACGCCGACGCTGTACCAACTGGTCATGCAATGGTTCAAGGACCCGAATTTTTCCCACGGCTTCTTTGTCCCTCTTTTTTCTGGTTTTGTGCTCTGGCAGGAGCGCGGCCGGCTTGCCCGGCTGGTTCCGGATGCTTCGTGGTCCGGGCTGGCCGTTATTGCGCTCGCCCTGGGCCTGTGCGTACTCGGACTTCTTGGCGCTGAACTTTTTCTAGCCCGCTCTTCCTTCATTTTGCTTGGAGTTGGACTTGTCGTGCTGTTTTTGGGCTGGAATTTCTTCCGGGCTATGCTGTTTCCCTTCGCGGTCCTGTTCTTGATGATTCCGATCCCGGTATTACTCTTCAATAAAATTACATTTCCCCTGCAACTGTTGGCCTCGCGGTTAGCTTCCGCGGCTCTCCCGTTTCTTGGTGTTCCAGTTCTCCGGGAAGGGAATGTGATTAATTTGCCCTCGATGGCGTTGGAAGTGGCGGAGGCTTGCAGCGGCATTCGCTCCCTGATGTCGCTAGTCACGCTTGCCATCATTTATGGATATTTTGCCGAAAGGCGCGTATGGGTGCGCTGGCTGCTGGCGGCGGCATCGATTCCGATTGCGGTTCTGGCCAATAGCGTACGCATCATCGGAACGGGTTTGCTCGTCCAGTACTGGAGCGCCGACAAAGCGGAGGGATATTTCCACGCATCCTGGGGATGGATCATCTTCGTGGTGTCGTTGTTCCTCTTGTACGCCGTACACGGGTTGATTCAACTCATCTGGAAGGATAAGGAGAGCGTGGCGTGAGTCGCCCGAGCCTCCGGTTTTTCAGCGCGGCTGCCTTAATGGTGTCCGTGGCGCTCTTTCTGCAAGCGCGCAGCCGGGCCGAGCTTCATCCCTCGCGCCTCCCGCTCGAGTCATTTCCCCGAGAACTGGGAGAGTGGACGAGCTACGACGTCCCGCTGGACAAAGACGTTCTGGAGATCCTTGGCCCGGGAGATTTCCTGGTGCGGGTTTACGAAAACCACAAAGTGCCCCAGGCACCGGTCGATCTTTTTATCGCTTACTTTCCCAGCCAGCGGGCAGGCGATACGATTCATTCCCCGCAGCATTGTCTTCCGGGCGCAGGTTGGACTCCGGTTGAAAATTCCACCATATGGTTGAGCAAACCCGGGCACGCCCTGTTTCCCGCAAACCGTTATCTTATTGCCAAAGGCGATGCTCGCCAACTGGTGCTTTACTGGTATTGGGCTCACGATCGCGGTGTGGCCAGCGAATATTGGGCCAAGTATTACCTTATCGCGGACTCGATACGGATGAATCGCACCGACGGTGCTCTGGTTCGAATCACAAGCCCAATGTACCCGGGCGAGTCTGTGGATGCTGCCGTTAAGCGCGTGCTCCCTTTTACCAATAGCGTCACATCCTTGCTCGACAGCTATATTCCGAAATAAACCTGGGGGCCGACTGCAACAGTTATGACTGCAGTAACTATTTTCTCAAGTTATGGTGAAGTATCATCATCCTTTGTGCGGAGCTGTTCTTCTACTCCCGCATTTGTCGTTGGAGACCCCATATGCGTCGCTCGGTAGTGGTCCGTCTGTGGCTTGCCTGTTCGCTGCTTGTCTTTCTCGCCGGTTGTTCGCGCGATCCCAATGTCCGCAAGCAGAAATATCTGGAGAGCGGAGACCGCTACTTCGCTGAGGGCAAATATCACGAAGCGGCCATTCAATATTCCAACGCCATACAGATCGATTCCCGCTTCGCCCAGGCACACTACCAACTGGGCCAGACCTTCCTGAAGCTGGGCGAAGCCAGCCGCGCTTTTCAGGAGCTCAACCGCACGGTCCAATTGGCGCCGGATAACTATCCTGCTCACACCGATCTGGCCAATCTTCTGGTAACCGTACGCAATCCCGATGGCTCAACCATGCCCGACACCATAAAACAGGCCAAGGAGCATCTGGATATCATTCGGGAGAAAGTGCCCAACCTGCCCGAAACCCACGAAGCGTGGGCTAATTACGACGCAGCGCAGAACAATCTCGGCGCCGCCATGCAGGAAATGCAGCAGGCTGTTCAGATTAACCCCAAGCGCTCAGAATCTTATCTATTGCTGGCTCTGTTGCAACTGCGCGCCAATTCGCCCGATCAGGCCGAGGTGAATTTCAAAAAGGCGGTCGAGGTAGATCCCAAGTCCACCAGCGCTGAAATGGCGCTGGGAGGCTTCTATCAGTCGCGCAACCGCATGCCCGAAGCCGAACATGAGTATCGCCAGGCCATTGAAGTCAATCCCAAGAATCCTGGACCGCGCGCCGCGCTCGTTCGCCTGCTGATGCAGGAAGGAAAGAAAGACGAAGTCGTAGCTTTCCTCGAACAGACCAAGAAAGACATTCCCGATAACTCCGAAGCCTACCGCATGCTGGGCGACTTCTACTTCGCCAGTAATGATGTGGATAAGGCTCTGGCCGAATACGCCTCAGTGTACAAGGACCATCCTAAAGATCAGCAAGCGAAGAAAAACTACATCCAGTTGCTGATCCTGAGAGATCACCTTGACGAGGCCACTAAGCTGAATGATGAGATTCTGAAGGCCAATCATAACGATGTCGATGCCCTGGTCTATCGGGCGCAGGTGCAAATCCGCCAGAACAATCCCGGCGGGGCCATCGATTCGCTGCAAACGGCGTTACGCAACGATCCTGACAACGCAGTGGCGCACTATCAGCTGGGAATCGCCTTCAACCAGCAGCACGATGAAGCCCGCGCGGAATCGGAGTGGCGCGAAGCCGTACGTCTCCGCCCTGATCTGACCGATGCGCAACGCGTCCTGGCCTCCATGGAATTGCAGCGTGGTGATCTTGACGCCCTCACCGCAACGGCGCAGCAGATTATCAACGCGCAACCCGCTTCGCCCGACGGTTACCTCTTGCGCGGCGTTGCCGAGCTCGCCCAGCACAAATTTACTCAGGCCGACCAGGACGCGCAGATCGCCATGCAGCGCGCCCCGCAGAGTCCCGGCCCCTACGTTCAGCTCGGAAACGTCCAGCTGGCGCAAAAACACTTTCCCGAGGCCGAGAAGTTTTACCAGCAGGCACTCGATAAGGACGGCAATTCGGCCGAAGGCCTTAGCGGGCTGATGAACACATATTTCGCGCAGAAGCAGTTCGACAAAGCCATCGCCGCAGCCAACGCGCAGATCGCCAAATCGCCAAACAACAGCAACTTCTACGATCTGCTGGGTACCGCTCTGTTCAACGGCAAGAAAGATATGTCGAGCGCAGAAGCCGCGTTGCAGAAGGCGGTGGAACTCGACAAGAACAATACTGACGCCCTTGAAAAACTCGGCAAGGTGCAGGTGCAGGAAGGCCACGCCGATCAGGCTCTCGCTCTTTATCAGCAGTCGATCAAAGATAATCCGCGCGACTTCCGCTTCTACATTCTCTCGGGCGAGATTTTCGAATCGAAGCAGAATTGGGACCAGGCGAAGAACATGTATCAGCAGGCCTTGAATATTCAGCCAAACCAGCCGCTGGCCTCGAATAATCTGGCCTATGTGATGTTGCAGACCGGAGGGAATGTGGACGTCGCCCTGGCCATGGCGCAGACGGCGCGGCGCGGCATGCCTGAGTCCGCCAACGCCGCCGACACGCTGGGCTGGGCCTATTACCAGAAGGGCGTTTATCAGTCCGCCATCGGACAGTTTCAGGAAGCTTTGCGGTTAGGCGAGAAACGCGGCGAACCGGATGATGCCACCGTTCACTACCATCTCGGTATGGCCTACGAAAAATCCAACCAGCCTTCGCTGGCACGCCAGCAATTAGAAAAGGCCGTGAAGCTCAGTCCGAACAATCCAGACGCCAAGAAGGCTCTCGAAGGAATGCGAAGCTAGATCTGCAGCGCTATTTCGGGTGCGCCCGGAACGGATTTTCTACCGCGACTCCGAAATAGATTTGCCCGGCGGCAAGATCTTCCGACAGAATCCTGGCACATCCCCCACGCTCGGCAGCCGCGATAATCATGCCATCGTAGAAGTGGACGCCGTAGGTGGCATGAGCCTCGACCGCCCGCCGGACCATTTCCGCATCCGGCTTAATCAGAACGACAGGCTTCAGGGAATCTAAGATTCCGAGAACCTGGTCTCCGCTGAACTTCGAAGGGTATTTCTGCAGTAGAGTCGCCGCAAACTCGGCAAGCACCTGCACCGAAATAGCTGATTCCCCAGCGACAGCCTTTGCCGCTAGTCCGCTGGCTATCCTCTGCTTGCGCGGATCCGCTTCGTCTAGCGCGTACACCAGAACATTGGTGTCCAGAAAAGTCTTACTGCTCATCGAGACTTTCCGTGAGAACTTCGGTTGTACAAGTCTTCACGCCGCCAACTTCTCTCGCCATAATTAAGTCGCGCCCCAGAGCGCTCGAACGTCTCCTCGAACAGTTCCAGTTCTTTACGCTTCTTGTCGGCGTTGCCGTTCTCGACGGCAACCTGCTCCAGATACGCGCGCACCATCCCGGTCAGGGTTGTTTCCCGATCCGCAGCAATTTTGCGGATTTCCTTCACTAGGTTGTCGTCCAAGGTCAAAGTGATATTCATGGACCCATAATAAGGGAATCCCTTAATAAGGGCAAGCCGATATCCTTGTTTTATCGTCCTAATTGATCCCGGCAATAATCTGCTGCGGTCGTGCAATTTCAGTTTTGAACCGGCAGGCAACGTCTCGCGGGCCATGGAACTTTCTGCACATCGACGCTACCTCGCAATGGTCGCAGTCAAATATGGTTCACGATCTATGGGCCTTGGACAGAATTTCTGAAGCGCGCGATGTCGCCCGCCGTGTACCCGGCGATGTGGACTACAAATTTTTCATGGCTTGCTCGAATCACCTGCTCGGCTCGGGATCAGCAAATGTGGATAAAGAGGCCCGTGATGTAGCGGCCATTCTGGCTACCATCCCCGACCCGGAAACTCGTTACGTCATCGGCTCGGAGTTTGTGTTCTGCGGGCAAAGCAGCCTGGCCTTCCCTATTTTGAAGAAGGCGATCGAAGATCACTACTGCGCCTACGACGCGCTGGAAAAAGATCCGTTGCTGAAGTTGATCCAAGGCACGCCGGAACTGGCCGAACTGCGCACCGAGGCCAAGCAGTGCCGCGATAATTTCCTGGCGCAGCGCGATCAGATCGCGCATTAGCAGGTGTGGCGCGGGCATCTGTGGCGCGTGCGCTCACATGTGGAGCGGGCCCCCCCGCGAAGTGTTGTATGATGGCACGTTCTTCCGGTCACTTCCGCAATGCGCTCGCAACTGGCTCGAATTGTCGCGATCGTTGCCATTCCACTTTTGCTGCTTATCCCGCTACTTATTCCTCGACAGACAGGACATTCGTTCGTTGTGAAGACATTCTTTACGAACGGAATGGGGCTACGCGAGGGTGCCAAGGTGCGAATCGCTGGGGTGGACCTCGGTACGGTTAGCAGTATCCGGGTCCGGCCGGAATTGAAGGACGCGCCGGTCGAGGTAGTAATGAAACTGAGGCCGTCCTACGATCTCAAGATTCCAAGTGACTCGACGGTAACTCTCGAAACCGCCGGCGTCTTGGGAGAAACTTATGTAGCGATTGACACGACAGGCACATCCGGTCCCCCGATTGAAAAGAATGGAACTCTCAACGCTCGGAAGCAAAATATGCACGTACCAGCGGAAGATCTTCTGAACGAGGTGAGCCGTGCAGTGGCCAAAATTGACGCCCTGACGAAGCAAGCCGCGGATTGCGAGGCGAAGGGCAACTCGCTCCGTAATCAAAGCCGCCCCCTACCTGCACACCCGTCGCATTGAATGCCTGACGCCGCCACTCTCAATCGAGTTCTGATCTCTGCCGGAGAAGCCTCCGGCGAAATGTATGGCGCGCAGCTGATTGAGACGCTGCATCGACTAGACTCTTCAATTGAATTTTTCGGCGTAGGCGGAGATCGCATGCGTGCAGCCGGTTGCGACACGGTCGTCGACGCCAAAGACCTCGCCGTCGTCGGCATCACCGAGATCCTCGGCCATCTGCCGAAAATCTACGCTCTCTACAAGCTTCTGCTCGCCGAAGCGGACAAGCGCAAGCCCGATCTCGCCATCGTGATCGATTCGCCCGCCTTCAACTGGCGCGTGGCGCGACAGATGAAGAAGCGCGGCATTCCGACGGTTTATTACGTTGCGCCACAGTTCTGGGCGTGGCGCCAGGGACGCGTGCGGCTCATCCGCGACTACATCGACAAAGCGCTGGTCATCTTTCCCTTTGAAGAAAAGTTTTATCGCGAGCGCGGCGTGGATGCGACCTTCGTCGGACATCCGCTGGCAGAGTTGCCATATCCGACGATCAGCCGCGATGAGCACGCGAAAAAATTCAACCTCGATCCGGCGAAGCAGTGGATCACGCTCATGCCGGGCAGCCGCGCAAAAGAAGTCCGCATGAACCTGCCGACAATTCTGGAATCAGCGACGTTGCTCGGAGAGCAATATGAATTTCTCTTGCCCGTCGCGCCCACGCTGAACAAGAATTTCCTGAACAATTTGATCGGAGGGACAAAAATCACGCTCGTCCCCGAATCCCTGCCTGCGCTTTATCATTCCCGCGCCGGCATCATCGCCAGCGGAACTGCAACGGTCGAAGCCGCGATGATGAATCTTCCCTTCGTGATGGTCTACCGCGTCTCGCCAATGACTTACCTGCTGGGCAAGCCGCGGATGAAAGTCCCACGCTTCGCCATGGTCAACCTGATCGCCGAAGAAGGAGTTGTCCCCGAACTCGTGCAGCAGAACTTCACAGCCGAGAATGTCGTCGTCAAGCTCAAAGAAATTCTTCCCGACGGTGCGGCTCGTTCGCGCATGCTCGAAGGACTTGCCAAAGTAAAAGACCGCCTCCGCACGCCGGGAAGGCCGGCAGCCGATCGCGCCGCCGAGCAGATTCTCTCCATCTACCAGTCGCGATTAAAACCCAGCAGTACTTCGGCCTGATTCAGACGGGCCTATTTCGTCGCACCAAGCAAAGTCGGCGCGTAGACGTTCCCTGCCCCGCTCCCTATAATGAAAAGATTCAATCATTTGGAGAGACGAACCGAGTGCCGCTCGACCTGAAGAAGACCATCAATCTGCCCAAAACCGCCTTCCCCATGAAGGCCAATCTGCCGCAAAATGAGCCCAAAATGCTCGAACGCTGGCAGCAAATGGGCATCTATGAGCGCATCCGCGAAGCGCGCCAGAGCGCGCCGCGCTACATTCTTCACGACGGCCCTCCCTACACCAGCGGTCCCATCCATCTCGGCACCGCCATGAACAAGTGCCTGAAGGATTTCATCGTCAAATCCAAAACCATGTCTGGATTCGACGCGCCCTACGTTCCCGGCTGGGATTGCCACGGCCTGCCCATCGAAATCAAAGTCGACAAAGAACTCGGCGGAAAGAAGCTGCAGATGCCGGCGTCTGCGGTTCGCGCCGCATGCCGCAAGTACGCGCAAAAGTATCTCGATCTGCAGCGCACCCAATTCAAGCGCATCGGCGTCTTCGGCCGCTTCGACCGTCCTTACGCGACCATGACTCCGCAGTACGAGTCGGTCGTGCTTTCCACGTTCTATTCGTTCTACGAAAACGGATTCGTCTACAAAGGTCTGCGCGCCGTCTACTGGTGCATGCACGATGAAACCGCGCTGGCTGAAGCGGAAGTTGAATACGAAAATCACACCAGCGACACGGTCTACGTCAAATACGCGTTGCTCGACGATCCGGCAAAGATCGATCCCGCTCTCGCCGGAAAAAAAGTTTCCACCATCATCTGGACGACCACTCCCTGGACGCTGCCAGCATCCATGGCTGTCGCGTTTCATCCAGACGAGGAGTATGTCGGCCTCGAATCCGGCGGCGAGGTCTACATCGTCGCCACCAAGTTAGCCAATGAAGTCGCGGCTAAATGTAATCTCGCCGATCCCAAGCCAATCGCGCACTTCGCCGGACGCAAGCTGGAGCGTTTGAACTTCCAGCATCCCTTTCTCGATCGCAAAATTCTGGGCGTGCTCGCCGACTACGTCACCATGGACACCGGTACCGGCGTCGTCCACACCGCGCCTTCGCATGGCGCGGAAGATTTCATCACGGGCGTCAAATATGGACTCGACGCCACCAGCAACGTCGACGAAAAAGGCATCATGCGCAACGGTCTGCCGGAATACACGGGAAAGCGCGTCTGGGACGCCAACCAGCCGATCCTCGATCTCGTGAAATCGCGCGGCGCCCTTCTGCACACGGAAAAAACCGAGCACTCCTACCCGCATTGCTGGCGCTGCCACAATCCCGTGATCTTTCGCGCGACGGAACAGTGGTTCATCTCCATGGAAACGCCCATGCCCGGAGATAAGAACGAGACGCTCCGCTCCGCCACGATGAAGAAGATCAAAGGCGTGAAATGGGATCCTTCCTGGGGCGAAGAGCGTATGGCAAACATGATCGAATCCCGTCCCGACTGGTGCATCTCGCGCCAGCGCGTTTGGGGAGTTCCGATCGCCGTTTTCCTTTGTGAATCCTGCGGCAAGCCGCTGAACGATCGAGCCATCAATCGCAAAGTTGTTGAATTATTTCGAAAATCCGGCGCCGATGCCTGGTTCACGCCAGAATCCGACAACATTCTTCCGCCGGGAACCAAGTGCCCGCATTGCGCCAGCAATAAATTCGAAAAAGAAACCGACATCTTCGATGTGTGGCTCGAATCCGGCGCGAGTTATCTCGCACTCGTCGATGACGATCCGTCCAACTCTTGGCCTTCCGATCTTTATCTCGAAGGCGGCGACCAGTATCGCGGATGGTTTCAGTCTTCCCTGCTCTGCGGCATGGGCACGCACGCCAGCCCGCCCTACAAAGGCGTGGTCACTCCGGGATGGACGCTCGACGAATCCGGTCAGGCCATGTCAAAGTCGCGCGGCAACGATGTCGATCCCGTCGATATCTCCAGCCGCCTCGGCGGAGAAATCGTCCGCATGTGGGTCGCCTCGGTCGATTTCCGCGAAGATGTGGTCGGCTCGGAACGGCTCATGCAGCGGGTGGGCGAGAATTACAAAAAGATCCGCAACACCTTCCGCTACATTCTGGGAAATCTGGAAGGATTCGATCCGAAAACTGACAGTGTTCCCTTCGAGCAGTTGCAACCGATCGATCAGTACATGCTGCGCCTGGCAGCGGCATTCGCCGCCGATATGCGCCGCTGCTACGAAGAGTTCGCCTTCCACAAAATCTATCACCGGCTGAATCACTTCTGCATCGTCGATCTGAGTGCGTTTTACTTTGACGTGCTCAAGGACCGGCTCTATACTTCCGCGCCAGCTTCGCCCCCGCGCCGCGCCGCGCAAACGGCAATCTGGCACGTCGGCGAAGCGCTCACGCGCCTGCTCGCTCCCATCATGAGCTTCACCTGCGAAGAAGTCTGGGAGCATCTACCCAAGGTTGGGCTGCGCGAGGCAAGCGTGCACCTGGCGCAGTTTCCAGATCCCTCCGTCATCTCAGGCCGAGCCTCCGATAAAAAATCCGACAAAGATTGGACCACCCTGCGCTCCGTCCGCGACGAGGTTCTGAAGTCGCTCGAAGAGGCCCGCAATAACAAGCTCATCGGCACAGGACTGGAGGCGCAAGTCGTCATCACTGCCTCCGATCCCGTGTACTCACTGCTGCAGCGCTACCAGTCGCAGCTGCGCTATCTGTTCATTGTCTCGGAGGTCACACTGGCGCAAGGCTCAGGAAATGGGACCGGCGGCTTGAAAATCGAAGTAAAAAAAGCCAACGGCCAGAAATGTGATCGCTGCTGGAATTATTCGATCCACGTGGGAGAAGACAAATCGTATCCCACCGTCTGCGAGCGCTGCAGCGCCGTGCTGAAGGAACTGGAGACGCAAGGCTGAAATTCTCTTGTCATCCTGAGGCGCAGCTTTTGCGCCGAAGGATCTATGCATTTTTGCCGCACCGTACCGCTGTCGAAAATACATATTTCCTTCGCGGCGAACCCTCCGCTCAGGATGACAAAGGCTGGATGACGAAATCTAAATAACCGAATGTCCTCTTACCGCGCCCGCACAACTCACTTCTTACTCGCCCTGCTGATCGTCGTGCTGGATCGTTGGACCAAGCACCTGGTCGCCACGCGCATCCGCCTTTATTCGCACATTCAGGTCATTCCCGGATTCTTCCGTCTCACCCACACCGAAAACACAGGCGCGGCCTTCAGCCTGTTTGCCGATTCGCCCTCGCACTGGAAAACCACGCTGCTCATTGCGTTCTCGGCCATCGCCATGGTCGTCGTGGCCATACTGTTGTGGAAGCAGTCGCGGCCGTTCACCATGACAGGGATTGCGCTCTCGTTGATTTTGGGCGGCGCGGTGGGAAATCTCTGGGATCGCGTCGCTTCCGGACGGGTCGTCGACTTTCTGCTCTTCTACATCAAGCAGTATCAATACCCTGTATTCAATCTCGCTGACAGCTCCATTGTGGTGGGAGCATGCTTGTTGGTTTTCGAAATACTTTTCGTTCACCCGAAAAATAAGCCGGCTGCTTCCTAACGCAAGTCGATCTGTCCCGCGCCAACGTGGGCGTGCAGCCGGTATTTCCCCGGCCCGCTCTGGTCAAAGGAACGAAAGAGCCCGCCCTTGTGCACATCGAATGGATCGGCGTCGATCTGGCCGCTGCTCACCGATGCATCTACCTTGGCATACTCTTCAGACTTGCCTGCGTCGATGTTGAGTTGTCCGAAGGTGAGTTCAATATCTTTGTTGCCGTTCACGCCGCGGACATCGAGTTGTCCGGCGAACATGCGAACGTAGAGATCCGACGATTTCGGCAGTTCGATGCGGACGCTAAAATTGTTGTGCGGGCAATCTGAAATCCTCACATCGGCGTGGTCACCGCTGACGTTGATTCGAACTCTGGCATCCCGATCGGGTGTAACACGCAGCATCGGATCGTCGCCGCCGGTCAGTTCAATCCCTCCAGGACAGAGGCTCATGCGAATGTGGCCGCTCGCGGCAAACTTCGCCTCCACTGGACTATCCCCAGTCCGATCGATCTTTGTTTGTTGTGAGGCCTGTTGCGCAGCCGCCAAGCTTACGCCAAGGCACAAAAGCACAACGGCAACCTGCATGGACAAAGTTCGCATGGAGACACCTCCGTCCTTCGAAGGAAGGTACGAGGTGAGGCAGCGATCCGTTCCCAGAAAAGCGGGCTGCTCGCTGCAATGCCCTTTGCCGAGTCTTGCTGTTCGATAGGGAGACGATCTCAGTCTTGATCAACCCAGAGTCCATCAGAAATTAATCGCCCGCCACGGGCAAGTTAAATCGATTTAACTTCCGTATTTATGTTGCTTGTTTTCAATTGCTTACGCGGATTATTTTGCACAACACATTAAGTCAAGAATTGCCCTAAAATGAGTGCATTATGAGGAATTGCACCAGAAATGGTGCACAGGCTCGATCTACCCCTCTTGACTTTTGCCTTGCAGGGGTACCGGGGGTATCAAGAAGCAGGTGCCTCAGCGGTTGAAGCCGCTTCGGAATGACAGATCAACAGGGAGCGACGCAACCTTCTGATCCCGCGCAATCTGCGCTTACCTGCGGCAGAACAGAAATTTATGGCGCGCCGTACAACTGCCGGTAGACGGCAGCGTTGCGCATGATAGCTTGCACGTACTCGCGCGTTTCGGTGAATGGAATCGACTCCACAAATTCCGGCGAATCGCGATATGGCCCGTTGCCCATCCACTCTTCCACGCGATCGGAGCCGGCATTGTAGGCGGCGAGCGCGTGTTCGAACGATCCACCGAATTCGTCGACCATGCCGCGGAAGTATTTCGTTCCCAGCTCAAGATTGACGGTCGGCGTAAACAATTCACTGGCGTTGTACCGCCGCAGCTTTGTTTCGTGAGCCACCAGCTTGCCGGTGCGCGGCAGCAATTGCATCAATCCCACTGCATTTGCCCGCGAAACCGCCAGCGGATTAAATTCCGACTCCTGCCGGATCAGCGACGCGACCAGATAAGGATCGAGACCATTCGCCACCGAATATCGCTTCAAATCCGGCCAGTAGGGCCGCGGAAACAGCGCCTCCCAATAGCAGCGCGGCAGCGTGGGGATATCCACGGCGAAATAGCTGGGCGCTGCGCGCTTCATCACCTCGATGGCGCGATCGTAGTGTCCGGTATCGGTATAGAGCTGGGCTTCCTCAGCGGCAGCCCAATTACCTCCATCTTCCGCGGCTCCCGCCTGCAATTCACGGACGGCAAAATCCACGAGGCCGCCATTGCCCAACAGCTTTGCCTTTTGGACGTGCAAATCGTCCGCCGGAAGCTCGTCGAGTTCTACCTTCGCGACTTGAATCGGCGGAATGTGATCGAGCAAGGGAAATTCGCCGGGCTCGTCGGTGCTCACGCTCGCCGGCAGTTTCGCCAGCCGCTCGCGACCTAACTCCGCGTAATAGTAGTTTCGATATCGATCCGAAAGTTTCTGATAGAACGCGCGCGCCATGGCGGGCTGATTGTCTTCTTCCGCCAGCCGCGCCCGCCAGTAAAGCGCCGCGGAGGTCTCATTTCCATCCGGATAAAGCGCAATCTGTTCTTCAAATTGTTTCTTGGCTTCCTCCCGGCGTCCTGCCCGCATCGTCAGCCACGCTGCTTTCCAGTGCGCGTAAGAAGCCCGCGATCCGGTCGGAAATCTTTCCTGCAATTCGCGAAACGCATCCAGCGCCTGATCGCGCTCGTGATGCACCAGGTGCAGATTCGCCACAAGAATCAACGCCGACTCGAGCCAGGAACTTGTCGGCGCCGTCTGACGGAGTTCATCTACGTCTCGGTAGAATTCGTCGTTCAGATCGGACGACCACGCCACTTCGGCCAGAATGTACAGTCGTTCGGCAGCCTGCTCGGCAGTCGCGCCCGGAAGAGTCGTCAACTCTGCCTTCGCTTCGCGGTTACGCCCCTCGCGATGCAAGGCATCGGCCAACGCCAGTTCCAGTGCCGGACGCGCTCCCACGCTGGAATGAATCAGTAGCTCGCGGTATTCATCGGCCGCATCGTTGTAGCGGCGCGCCTTCATTAGCAACTCCGCCCGGGTTTTGTGCTGAGCATAAGTCGGCTCGAGCACCAGCGACATTTTCTCCAACTGTGCGTGGGCCGGGTCCGCTTCCGCCGCGGTGGGCATGTTGAAGTAGACGTCGGCGAAGGCTTCCGCCGCCTTCTCATTCTGGCCCAGCGCAGCATAGGCTCGTCCGATTGTGAACTCCAGATCCGAGCGCGCCGGCAGCCGGTATTTCGCCAGCAACTCCGCCGCTTCGCCCGGACGATTTTCGGTGAGCAACGCTTGCGCATAACTTACGGCCGCATCCCGCACCAACAGCGAATCCGGATGGGCGGTCTCGAAATTCGCCAGCATCGCCATGCCTTCCGCCTGGCGGCCAGTCTGCAAGTAACAGGTTCCGAGATAGTAGCCGACGTAGTCGCCGAGGTCGCCGGCCAATGGCCGAGCCCGGTTCAGCGGATCGATGGCCTTCTCGCATTCGTGATCGAGCACGTGCGCATATCCGACGACCAGCCACGCCAGCGCGCCGGCATCTTCCTTGGCGTGAGTACGCGCATAGGCCTGCACTCCTGCATAGGCAGTCGGAGTGCGATCGAGAATCAATTGCTGCGCCATCGGACGCAACGTCGTCGAGGCCACGAACGCTTGCCGGATGCGCCGCACCCGCGGTGAAATCGGCCGTCTTCTTTTCGCGCTCGCCTTGTGACTATGTTGTTGTGGTGTGGTTTTTTTCCTGGCTGTAGGCGCGGCAGTGGTTTTCTTCTTTGTGGCGGAAGAAGAACTTTTCTTTTCGGCGGATTTTTCGCCCTGCTTCTGAGAGGAATCTGAGGATTGCGGAAGAGTGCGGGCAGCTGTACTCATCGGCCGCGCGCACGCCAGAACGAGCGCGACCATCCACCCCCACTTGAGAACCAATTGAACCACTTTACTTTTTTCGCGCGGAGAACGCGCCAGAACCTGAATTACTTCTTAAATCCCGCGCCCATCACCGACAAATCATCTTCGGCGAGGCTGCGGACAACTTCTTTCTGAAAATAATCGCCGGCCGCTGCCGCGGTGTGGCCATACCGCTTCTGATACGTCGCGCGGCTCTTTTCGATATCGTCTTTCAGGCGATCGTACAAATCCCGGTTGCGCCGTCCCTCGGCCACCTTCGCCTGGTTGTAGAGCTTGATTTCATCCACCAACAGGCGGGCAAAGCGCTGCGCCTTGCGGTGAGTGTCGGCATCTTCCGCCGACATTGCGGCGAACGGGTCCGTTGCCGCCGCGGGTGCCGATGCCGCTGCGCTGGCCGCTGCCGCGTGCGCTCCGACTTCCACCACTTCCGCCACCGGCTCGGGCTCAGGCGCCGTGTGTTTCGGAGCATGGGCCGCAAACGGATCGGCAAACGAACTCACGCTCTGCACCGCTGGCCGTTCCATCGCCGCGCCGTCGCCGCCGTCTTTGTGCGCCTGCTTGCGTAGCGAAGTCACTTCCAGCCAGGCGCTGGTGGCCATCACCATCAATTCGAGCGCTGCCGCGTCGAGCAATCCATCCGCTCCGCCATCGGCATACAAGAGCGCCGCAACTTTATCTTTCAACACCAGAGGCAGCACCAACACCTGCTCG
>Ga0335072_10008372_pt1 | contig 14997 bp, 16 predicted proteins | sample Lox_Sample_21_FD_206725 | JGI IMG/M metagenome (GOLD analysis project Ga0335072, IMG submission 206725) | Soil microbial communities from Loxahatchee National Wildlife Refuge, Florida, United States - Lox_Sample_2.1 | ecosystem: Environmental > Terrestrial > Soil > Wetlands | place: USA... | reverse complement strand
TCAGCGGGACACCGACCGTGATCATCGCGCCGTCGGCCGGATCGCTGGTCGGGGCGCCGACCGAGGTGAGCTGACCGCGCTCGGCCAGTTCGGCCTCCCAGGCCGCCTGCAGCCCGGCGGCGGTGACCATCGGCCGCAGCCCGGGGGTGAACAGCTCGCGGATCTCGTCGAACTGCCCCGTCCGGGCCAGCTCGACGACCGCGATGGCCCTGTCCTCTGCGCTCGTCGCGAGCTCTTCTGGTTCGGTGGGGGTCACGGGCTCTCCTCATCTCTGGTGCCGCTCGCGCCCCCGCTGCCGGGATCCTCGGGCGCGGGGAGCATGACGGTGTACAGCATCCGCCGCCGCCGGCCCTCGCCCGGGCCGTTGGCGAGCCGGGGCGCGGTAATGGCGGCGAGATCGCGCCGGTAGTCAGCGAGCTCCGCGTCGGTCAGCCACATCGCGGCGACCCGGTACCCGGCCCCGTCTCGCTCCGGGTTCTCGGGCTCGGCGGCGAAGTAGCGATCGAAGTCCCCGAGCAGCCCGGCCACGTAGGCCAGGAACGCGTCGGCGTGCTCCTGCGGGCTCATCGCCGCGACCTCGGCCGGCTGGATCTGGGCGGCGAACAGCCGGAGCATGTAGGTGCGCTCGGTGATGCCGCGGACGCGCCGTTCGGCCACCACGTGCAGCACCCCGGCCTCGGCGAGCCGGCCCACGTGACGGTAGACGCTGGCGGCGGGCACGTCGGGCAGCTCAGCGGCGAGCTGGCGGGTGGTGAGGGCCCGGTCGCCGAGGAACGCCTTCACGATGCGCAGCCGCACCGGGTGCAGGAGCAGGTCAGCGCTGGCCACCACTTCAGCCTAGCCCAATCAATCCATTAATGCTAACGTTCTTAGTAATGGATAGTTCGGTACGAGGAGGATGACCGGGCATGGCCGAGCTGCGAATCGACGGCAACCAGCTGGTGCTGCACCTGTCCGCGGCGGAAAAACTCGAGGGTGTGCACGGCGACCTGCGGGCGCCGTTGTCGGCCGTGCGCGGCATCGAGGTACTCAACGACGCCCACGCCCCGGTCGGCGTCCGCGCGGGGATCAAGATCGGCACCCGCATCCCCGGCGTCATCGAGGTCGGCATCGTGCAGGGCGTGACCGCGCGGCTGTTCGCCGCGGTCCATCGCGACACGCCCCGGGGGCTGCGGGTCCGTTTCGAGGGAACCTCGTACGACGAGTGGATCGTCGGCTGCGCCGACCCGGAGGCCGTCGTGGCCGGACTCGGGCTGCCGGCCGGCGCGTAGACCCGGGGCCGGGCAGGAAAGCGCTCCCGCCCGCGGTCAAGCAGTCTCGGCGGGATTACCGGGCAGACGGTAGCGGGGGAGCGGTGACGGCACCAGCAGCGCGGCGCCGAGCACGCCGCCCGCGACCGCGATCCACAGCGCGGGGCGCAGCCCCAGGGCAGATCCGAGGAACCCGCCGAGCAGCGCCCCGACCGGCCGGGTGCCGTAGTTGATGGCCGAGAACGCGCCGCCGACCCGAGACCGGACGGTGTCCGGGATGACGGCCGCGAAGATCGAGCCGATGCTGATGTCCAGCACCATCACGCCGAAGCCGAGGAGGAACTCCGAGGCGAACAGCATCAGCAGCACGACCGGCCCGGCGGCGGAATGACCAGGCGGAACGGGCGCGAGCGGGACAAGCGCGAACGGCGCGGTGAAGCAGAAGGCGCTGGCGACGTAGGCCATTCCCGCACCGAGGCGCCCGGCGATTCGCTTGGTCAGCACCGACCCGAGGACGCCGCCGAGCGCCCCGCAGCCGAGTACCACGCCGAGCAACCCGGGGGAGACGTGCAGCGTCCGGATCGCGTAGAGCGTGAACAGCGCGCTGAACATCAGATTGAAAAGGTTTACGACCGCGACGCCGATGAGCGACGCCCGCACGATCGGTGACCGGGCGATGAACCGCAGGCCCACGGTCACCCCGTCCTTCCCGCCGGACGCCGGCGGCTCGGTCGGCCTGATGCGCGCGAGGAAGAACGCGGAGCCCAGGAACGACAGCGCGTCCGCGATGATCGCCAGCGGCGCGCCAAGCAGCTGCGCCAGCAGCCCGCCCGCGGACGGCCCGGCCACATACGACATGGCGCGGCTGCCGTTGAGCAGCGACTGCCCGTCCACGTACATCGACGGCTCGACGATGGAGACGAACAGGGTGCTGTTCGCCACGTTGAACACGATCGACAGCGTGCCCGCGGCGAAGATGACCGCGTATAGCTGCCACAGCGTCAGCACGTGCAGCGCGTAGCACACCGGGATGATGGCGAACAGCAGGAACCGCCCCAGGTCACAGGCGATCATCGTCTCCCGCCGCCGGCCGCGCCGGTCGATCCACGCGCCGGCGTGGATGCCGAGCAGCAGGCTGGGCAGCCATTCCAAGGCGGTCAGGTAGCCCATCGTCGCCGCCCCCGCGTGCAGCGCAAGCACCGCGGTGAGCGGCACCGCGATCGACGACACCTGATCGCCGAACAGCGAGATGGTCGACCCGGTCCAGAAGCGCCTGAACACGATGTCCCGCAGCAGCGGCGGCATGTGGCGCGCGATCCTGCCGTCGGCCTCGCGGGCGGCGGGCGCCGCGCGCACGGTGCTCACTCGGGGCCGCCGGGCGCATCGTCGCCGCCGGGCGCCAGGTCGCCGCCGAGTACCAGGTCAGGGAACGCTATATGCAGGTAGCTGACCGGGCGTGCGCCGTCCGGGCGCAATTCGGGCCTGGTGAAACGCTCGAAATACCGATCGCTCAGCGCGAGCGCCTCGCGCCCCAGCTCGGCGAGTTCGTCGGCCGTGAGCCACAGGATCCGGTCGCCGAGCAACGCGGCGTCCCGCCAGGCCGCCGGCTGCCCGTCGCGGTCCTCAAGCCAGCGCATCAGCCGCGTGAAATAGGTCTCCGCGAGCACTTCCGACAGCAAGCCCGTCGCGGCGGCCCCCTCGTGCGTGTCGTCCGCCTGCTCAAAGCTGGTCGAGGTGGTGGTCGCCCGCCAGGGTTTCTCCCGGCCGGTGCCGCCGCCGGTCTCCTCGACGAGCCCGTACTTGGCGAGCTGCCGCAGGTGGAACGAGCACGTTCCTGATGACTCACCGGTCAGCCTCGCGGCCTGCGTGGCGGTCAGCGGCCCGCGGATGCGCAGCAGCCCGATCAGCGTCATCCGCACCGGATGCGCGTACGCCCGCAGCGCCTTCGGATCCGTCAGCCGGGTGATGCTGCGACCGGGCACCTCATGGTCAGCCATACATGCCAAGCTAGCTTTGCAAAGAACACTTCGCAATAGTCTGCGCCCGGTTAAACCGGGAACCAAGGGCCCGTTCGATATAAAAGCCCTTTTTTCATGGCTTTTCCGCGGCCGCCAGCCGCCGTCGCACCTGGTCCCAGTCCAGCGGCAGGTCACTTCCGCAGATCGCGAAGAACTCGAAGTGGCTCGGCCCCATCTGCGGCTGCAGCCCCCTGGTGAGCAGGCGGTGCGGGTCGGCGGCGGCGAAGCGGGACAGGCTCTGCTCGTCCTCCCAGACCGAGATCGTCCAGAACGTCTTGCGGGCCGGCTGGGCATCGAGGGCGTAGCCGACCAGACCGGGCGCACGCGCCAGCTGGCCGCGGATCCGCATGGCGTCGAGCAGGAACCCGGGAACGCTGCGGTGCGCGCGCAGCGGCAGCCGCGAGGCCATCGCCGCGTACTGCCGGCCGGGGTCGACCGCCTGAAATTCCTTCCATGGCAGCGCGGGCATCTCAGTTCGCCTCCGGGGGTTTGGGGCTAGGGCTGGTAGGAGCCGGGCTCCCAGCACCGGGTGGCGACGCCGACCGCGTTCCACGCGTTGATCGTCACGATGAGGCTGATCAGCGCGGCCGCCTCCGGCTCGCTGTACTCGGCCGCGAGGGCGGCGTAGGACTCGTCGGGGACGTGCGTGTCGGCCAGCATCGTCACCGTCTCGGTGAAGGCCAGCGCCGCCCGCTCGCGGTCGGTGAAGAACGGCGTCTCGCGCCAGGCCGCCAGCGCGTAGAGCCGCTGCTCGGTCTCGCCGATCGCGCGCGCGTCCTCGGTGTGCATGTCGATGCAGTAGGCGCAGCCGTTGAGCTGGGAGGCGCGGATCCTGACGAGCTCGCGGACCCGGGGGTCGATGCCCGCGAGGTCGAGTTCCTTGGTCGCCGCCCGGTCAAGCTGGGTCATCGCGCGCAGGAATCCCGGCGCGCGGGTCCCGAACTCCAGGCGGCCGGCCGGTCGCCGGATATCGTCGGTTGTCGTCACCTGAGCGACGCTAACGGCGCGAAGCGGCCCGGAGTAAGGTCCAATTCTATGTCGGAAACGTGGGCCAATGGCCTCGACCTCCACCTGGACGTGTCGGGAAACCGGGTGCGCTCAAGGCTGGAGGCCGCGCTTCGCGACGCGATTCGGTCCGGCCGCCTGGCCGAGGGCGCCCGGCTGCCGTCCTCCCGCGCGCTGGCGGCGGACCTCGGCATCGCCCGCAACACCGTCGCCGAGGTCTACACCCAGCTGACCGTCGAGGGCTGGCTGACCGCCCGCGGCGGGTCGGGCACCACCGTCGCGCCGCGGCCCGGCGCGGCGCCGGATTCCGGTTCTGAGGTGGCCGCGGCGGCCGCGCATCCCCGGTACGACCTGTGGCCGGGGGAGCCCGACCTGTCCGCGTTCCCGCGCGGCGAGTGGCTGACGGCGGCGCGCAAGGCCATCGCCGACGCCCCCGACGCGGTGCTCGGCTACGGGGACCCGCGCGGCCTCCCGGCCCTGCGCGGCGCGCTGGCGGGGTACCTCGCCCGCACCCGCGGCGTGGTCACCACGCCCGGCGGCGAGAACGTCGTGATCTGCTCCGGGTTCGCGCACGGGGTGGAGGTGCTGAGCCGGGCACTGCGCGCGGCCGGCGCCGGGACGGTAGCGGTGGAGGGGTACGGCCATCCGGGGCACCGCGACATCATCACCCGGCAGGGGCTGCGCGCGCCGCTGCTCCCGCTCGACGACCACGGCGCCTCGGTCGACGCGGCCGACGGCGCCGACGCGGTCGTGCTCACGCCCGCCCACCAGTTTCCGCTCGGCATGACGCTGGCGCCGGCTCGCCGCCGGTCGTTCGCGCAGTGGGGCGGGATCGTGATCGAGGACGACTACGACGGCGAGTTCCGCTACGACCGGCAGCCGGTCGGCGCCATGCAGGCGCTGGCGCCGGACCGGGTGGTCTACGCCGGGACGGCGAGCAAGACCCTGGCGCCGGGCCTGCGGCTGGCCTGGTTTGTCGTGCCGCCGTCGCTGCTCGACGCGGTGACCGCCGTCCGCAGCAGCGGACCCTCGGCCCTCGACCAGCTAACGCTGGCGGAGTTCATCACCTCGGGCGCGTACGACCGGCAGATCCGCCGCGCCCGGCTGGTCTACCGGCACCGCCGCGACCGGCTGATCTCCGCCCTTGACCCGCTGGGGCGGCGGGTGGGCGGCATCGCGGCCGGCCTGCACGTGGTCGTCGACCTTCCCGCGGTGGCGGACGAGGACCGGGCCGTCGCCCGGGCCGAGCAGCGGGGGCTGGCGCTGAGCGGCCTGCGCTGGTACGACCTCGCCCGCAGCGGCGCCCGGGCGGGCTTGGTCATCGGCTACGCCCGGCCGCCCGAGCACGCCTACACGACGGCGATCGCCCGGCTCTGCGCAGCGCTCTAGCCGCCGCCCGTCGCCGGAACGACCGCGGCATTTCTTAGCTAAGTATTACGGCCGCCGGAGACGGCGAACTGTTCCCTGGCCGCTCCCGTATCAAGGGACGTAAGGGATCGGGCGTTCCGTTGGCCTGGGCGTGCGCGCCGATCGGCTCGTTTCCGTGCTCGCTGGGCCAGGAGGGAGCGCTATGGGGTATCCGGACAGCCGGTATTCAGGCGGTCGGTCGGGGACGTGGCCGGAGCATCCTTCTGGCCCGCTGCCCTCGGTGCCGCCCGCCTGGCCGCCCGCGCCTGCGGGATCCGTTCAGCCGGGCCGGCGGTCGCCCCGCCTGTCCGGGCCGATTCGCACCGGGCCGACTCCCCCCACCGGGCCCATTCCGGTGGTCGCGCCGAGTCCCGCCCCGCCGCATCCGTCCGGGCCGATGCCGACCCGGACGGCCGCGCCGACGGCCCGGCCGCTCCGCCCCGGCCGGGGGATCGCCCGGCTGATCCTGCCGGTGCTCGTGCTCTCCCTCATCGGCCTCGGCGCGGCCGTCGTCATCGCCCTGTGGTGGCGCAGCACCCCCCGGCCGACCACCACCGGCGCCCTGATCACTTCCGCCGGCGACGTGCTCGGCCTGCTGGCCGGGTACGGGTTCGTCGTGCTGGTCGCGCTGATGGCCCGGCTGCCGCCGCTGGAGAAGGGCATCGGCACCGACCGGCTCGCGCGCTGGCACGCGATGGGCGGCCGCTACGTCATCACCCTCGTCTCCGCCCACGTCCCGCTGATCGTCTGGGGATACGCGGTCTCCGCCCACGTGAAGGTGACGAGCGAAACCGCCACCCTGCTGACGACCTACCCGGACGTGCTGATGGCGACCGTCGCCTGGTTCCTGCTGCTCGGCGTCGCCGCCTTCTCCGCCCGCGCCGCGCGCCGCCGCCTGAAGTACGAGACCTGGTATTACGCGCACCTGTACACCTACCTGGCGATCGCGCTCGCGTTCAGCCACCAGTTCGCCGACGGCCCCGCGTTCCGCTCGGACTACCTCGCCCGGGTGGCCTGGTCGGCCCTGTACGCGACGGTCGGCGCGCTGATCGTCTGGTACCGGATCATCACCCCGCTGCTGCGGTCCGCCCGGCACCGGTTCACCGTGCAGTCTGTCCGGCGGGAGGCGCCCGGCATCGTGTCGGTGTTCATCACCGGCCGCAACCTCGACCGGCTGCGCGCGGAGCCCGGGCAGTTCTTCCGGTGGCGGTTCCTCACCCGCGACCTGTGGTGGCAGTCGCACCCCTACTCGCTGTCGGCGATGCCGTCGCCCAATCAGATGCGGATCACCGTCAAGGCCAACGGCGACCACAGCGGCTCCCTGGCCGGCCTGGCGCCGGGGACCCGGGTGTTCGCCGAGGGACCCTACGGCGCGTTCACGCCGTCGCTCACCGGCCGACGGGTGCTGTTCATCGCCGGCGGGGTCGGCATCACCCCGATCCGGGCGATGTTCGCCGCGCTGCCGCAGCGGATGTCGGGCGGCATCATCCTGCTGTACCGGGCCAGCCATCCCCGGGACGTCGTCTTCAGCCGCGAGCTGAACGCGATCGCGACCGACCGGCAGGCCGCCCTGCGCTACCTGATCGGCTCCCGCGACGAGCTCGGCTACGACCCCCTCGGGACCGAGAACCTGCAGCAGGCCATCCCCGGGCTGCACCGGTACGAGGCCTACGTGTGCGGGCCGCCCGGGATGACCCAGACCGCGGTGACCGCGCTGCGCGCCGCGGGCATACCGTCGCGCCGCATCCACCGTGAGTCCTTCGATTTCTAACCCGCCCTGACCCGCCCTGACCCGACCCAACCTGACCGGCCACCCTGGGAGATCTCATGCGCCGCGCCATCTTGACCCTCGGCAGCACCGCCGCCGGGGTCGCCGCGCTGCTTTCGTTCAAGACCCACTCGTCGGTGGCGGACGTGGCCGAGCCCGGTGCCTCCCCGGCCGCCGCGTCCGCCACCGCCACCCCCACCGGGTCCGCCAGCACGCCGGCGAAGGCCAAGGCCAGCCCGGCCGCCTCGCCCATGAAGGCGAAGGCGAGCTCGAGCCCGATGGCCGGCTCCGGCGGGTCGACCGCGACCCGCACCATCACCGGCGCGGTCGAGACCACCATGTACGGCCCGATGCAGGTCAAGGTCACCCTCGACGGCCAGAAGATCACCAACGTCTCCGTCGTCCAGGAGACCAACGACGGCCAGGAGAGCCAGCAGATCGACTCGTTCTCCATCCCCAAGCTCACCGCGGAGACCCTCGCCGCGCAGAGCGCCCGCATCGACACCGTCAGCGGTGCCACCACCACCAGCCAGGGCTACATCGGATCCCTGCAGAGCGCCCTCGACCAGGCCGGCGCCTGACACCAGAGCAGGTCCCCGGTCTGCCCGGCTGAAATCAAGATCTTCATCTCGAACGGACCCTGTATGACTGCGGCAGGCCCGCTTTCACCGACGGCCCGTGGATAGCGTGAGCCGGTCGTGCCACGATGCTGGGATGGCTGAAGAGCGTTTTGATCTAGTAGTCCGCGGCGGCACGGTGATCACCCCCGGCCGCCACGAGGTCGCCGACATCGGGGTCTCCGGCGGCCGGATCGCCCAGCTCGGCGGCGCGATGACCGGCGACGACGAAATCGACGCCCAAGGTCTCCTCGTCATTCCCGGCGGCATCGACGCGCACGTCCACCTCGTCACCCCGACGCTGGCGAAGGCCTTCCCTGACGAGCCGATCTGGGTCGACGACTTCTGGACCGGCTCGCTGGCCGCCATCGCCGGCGGCATCACCACGATCGCCAACATGACGTTCGCGCTCGACGGAGAGACGATGACCGACGCGGTCGCGCGAGAGATGGCGGAAGCGGCGGCCGAGGCGGCGGTGGACTGGTTCCTGCACCCGGTGCTAGCCGGCCTGGGCGACGGCACCGCCGACGAGATCGCCGCGCTGGCCGCCGACGGGCACGCCAGCCTCAAGGTGTTCCTGTCCAACCCGGACTTCGCGGCCGGGACGCCGGGCCTGGCCGGCGCGATCGCGGCGGCCGGGCGGGCCGGCGCGCTGACGCTGGTGCACTGCGAGGACGCCGGGATGCTCGCGCACGCGGGCCACGCGCTGATCGAGTCGGGACGCGGGGCGGTGGCCAACTTCCCCGAGGCGCGGCCGGTCAGCGCCGAGGTCGAGGCGGTGGAGCAGGCGATCGCCCTCGGCCGGCTGACCGGCGCGCCCATCTACATCGTGCACCTGTCCTCGGCCGCCGCCCTCGACCGGTGCCGGCAGGCGCGGGCGGCCGGGCTGCCCGTCTACGTCGAGACCAGGCCGCTGTACCTGCACCTGACCCGGGACCGCTTCGCCGAGCCGGACGGGGCCAAGTATGCGGGCGCGCCGCCGCTGCGCGACCAGTCAGACCGGGACGCGCTGTGGCAGGGACTGGCCGCGGGCGTGATCGACACCGTCTGCAGCGACCACGCGCCGTGGACGCTGGCCGACAAGCTCGACCCCGATCTCAACGCGGTCACCGCCCGGCAGGGCGTCGCCGACCTGGAGACGCTGATGCCGATGCTGTACTCCGAGGGCGTCGTCACCGGGCGGATCACGCTGGACCGGTTCGTGGAGCTGACCTCGACCAACGCCGCTCGCCGGTTCGGCCTGCACCCGCGCAAGGGCGTGATCGCGGTCGGGTCCGACGCCGACCTCGCGCTGTGGGATCCCGATGAGGAGCGGACCATCGACGGAGCGCAGATGCAGTCCAGGGCCGACTACTCGCCCTACGACGGCTGGGCGGTCCAGGGCTGGCCGCGCCACGTGATCCGCCGCGGCCAGGTCGTGCTGTCCGACGGCGCCTCCCTGGCCCGGCCGGGGCAGGGCCAGTGGCTCCGCCGGAACTGCGGCTAGCCGCCCAGGGAACGACCGCCGTCGACGACGATGCGCTGGCCGGTGATGAACCCTGCCCCCTCCGACGCCAGGAAGCTCACCGCGTGGGCGATGTCGTCGGGCGTTCCCAGGTGGCCGGCGGGCACGGTGGCGCGGTAGTCCTCAAGCACCCGCGGCGGCAGGCCCGCGTGCCGCTCGACCGGGATGAACCCCGGCGCGACCGAGTTGACGGTGATGCCGAGGGGCGCCAGCTCCCTGGCCCAGGCCCGGGCGAGGCCCTTCTGGGCGCTCTTGGCGGCGGAGTAGTGCGAGCTGCCAGGAGGCGGCAGGTCCGCGACCTCGGAGTCGATGTTGACGATCCGGCCGTAGTGCCCGTCCAGCATCGCGGGGAGCACCGCGCGCCCGAGCAGCACCGGGCTCTTGACGAAGAACTCGAGCATCGCGAGGTGGTCCGGCCACTCCACCTCTGCCAGCGGGGCGGCCGGCTGCGGGCCGGTCGCGTTCAGCACCAGCACGCCGACGGGTCCGAGGCAGGCGGCGATCGCGGCGACGAGCGCCTCGGCCTGGCCCTGTTCGGTGACGTCGGCGATGAAGGCCTGGGCGCTGCCGCCGTCGCCCCGGATGGCGGCCGCGACCCGGTACGTCTCGTCCTGGTCGATGCCGTTGACGGCGACCGCGAAACCGTCGCGGGCCAGCCGCCGCGCGATGGCCCGGCCCAGCCCGCGCGAGCTCCCGGTCACCAACGCCACCCGCCGCCTTGCCCGCTCCATCCCCCTATCATGCCGTCCCGATAAGGGTTTCCGCGTCGCTCCGGTCTGTCCTAGGATCCCGCCCATGGCGTCCCTTGATGTTCCGCCGCTGTCCGGCTCGCTGGTGCGGGTCGAGCCGCTGTCCGCCGATCACGTGCTCGACCTGACCGAGGCGGCGGAGGAGAACCGCGCCTCCTACGAGTTCACCTGGGTTCCGCGCGCCGCCGACGTGGCCGGCTACGTGCGCGAGCAGCAAGAGCGCGTCGGTCTGACGCCGTTCGCGCAGATCAGGCTGGCCGACGGGAAGGCCGTCGGCTGCACCGCCTACTGGGACCTGCGGACGTGGGCCGATTCTGACCGGCCGCGGGCGATCGAGATCGGCTTCACCTGGCTGGGCGCGTCCGCGCAGGGGACCGGGATCAACGCCGAGGCGAAGCTCCTGCTGCTGACGTACGCGTTCGAGACGCTTGGGGTGGTCCGCGTCGACCTGAAGACCGACGCGCGCAACGAGCGGTCACGGCGGGCGATCTCGGCGCTCGGCGCGCAGTTCGAGGGCGTGCTGCGCAGCTGGTCACCCTCGTGGGCCCCGGGAGAGGAAGGCAAGCTGCGGGACTCGGCCCTGTTCTCGGTGATCGAAGCCGAGTGGCCGACGGTGAAGTCAGCGCTCGCCGCCCGAGTCGGGCGGGCGTCAGCGCTCAGGTTAGCGTGACCAGGCGGCCGGGCGGGCGCATCGTGCCGCGCGGGCAGTACGCCTAGCCCTCGGGCGCGGGGCTCGGGGTAGGCTGCCCCTCCGGGTCGATTCCGGTGGTGACCCAGGGCCGGGCGACCCGGGCGATGTCCGCGTCGGAGGCGCTCGCGAACGCGTCGAGCTCCAGGAAGTGCCGGGCGATGGTGAGCCCGAGGATGCTGCTGACGATGAGCGCGGCCCGCAGGTCGGCGTCCTCGCCGCCCATGGCGCGGCTCAGGTTGGCGACCCGCTCGTTCAGGAACGCGCTCATCGACTCGGCCGCCTCCGGCGCGGTGAGCATGGACCGGACGAGGGCCTTGGTCTCCGGTGGCAGGGCCGCGAGGCGGACGTCGAGCACGTCGTGCAGATGGGCTTCCACCTCGCCCGGGCTCGGGTCATCGAGCTGGATGGCGATCGCGAAGAGGGCGGCCTTCGACCCGTAGTGCTGCATGACCAGGGACGGGTCCACGTTCGCACGCTGGGCGATGCGGCGGATGGTGGCGGCCTCAAGGCCGCGCTGGCCGAACTCCGCGCGGGCCGCGTCGAGAATGCGCTGCGCGGTCGCCGCCCGCCTGGCGGCCCTGCTTTCCGGTCTGGTTTCCGGGCTGCCCGCTGTCTCGTTCACGGCTCCACTCTACCGTTGTTGAGTGAATCGTGTACGGTTGGCTCAACAGATGATGAGTGAGATCGGACATCAACATGAAGATCATCGCGATCGAAGAGCACTGGAACAGCGCCGCCATCCGCGACGCGCTCGACCGCCTGCCGGACGGGGCGCGGGACGAGAGCGTCGCCTTCAACACGATGGGCGACAACCAGGCCCGGCTCGAAGACATCGGCCAGGGCCGGATCGAGGCGATGGAGGCGGCCGGAATCGATGTGTCGATCCTGTCGGTCGTCACCCCCGCCACCCAGGCCCTCCCGGCCGCCGACGCTGTCGCGCTGGCCCGGGACGCCAACGACGAGGCGGCCGGCGCGGTCGCCGCGCACCCGGACCGGTTCCGGGCCTTCGCGACCCTGCCGACCAGCGATCCGCAGGCCGCAGCGGCGGAACTCGAGCGCTGCGCCGGGCAGCTGGGTCACGTCGGCGCCATGGTCTTCGGGCGAACCGGCGATCGCCCGCTCGACGACCCCGCCTACGACGACCTGCTCGCCACCGCGGCCCGCTGGCGCCAGCCCGTCTTCATCCACCCGCAGATCCCGTCCGGCCGGCTGCGCGACGCCGCCTACCGGGGCATCGACCCGCTGCTCGATCTCGGTCTGGCGACGTTCGGCTGGGGCTGGCACCTGGAGGCGGGACTGTCCGCACTGCGGCTGATCCTGCGGGGCACGTTCGACCGCCACCCGGATCTGCAGCTCGTGCTCGGCCACTGGGGCGAGATGCTGCTGTTCTGGATGGACCGGGCCGACAGCCTCTCCGGCGTCGCCAGGCACCTCGAGCGTCGGGTGTCGGATTACATCAGGAACAACATCTACATCACCAGCAGCGGAATGCTGCAGCAGCGCCTGCTGCGCCACACGCTCGACTTCACCGCCGCCGACCGGGTGCTGTTCTCCACCGACTATCCGTTCCACCAGCCCGAGGCGGCGGCGATCGGGCAGTTCTTCGACGCGATCCCCGACCCCGGGGAGCGGGTCAAGATCGCCTCGGGCAACGCCGAGACCCTCTTCCGCCTGTCCTGACGCCGTTACAGCGGGCCGGTGAACGTCGCGCGCGAGTCGGCCAGCCACTCTTCCAGCGGGCGGGGGTCGTCGCCGGTGAACTCGCGTACGGTGCCGGTCACCGTGGCCGCGCCGCCCTGCCTGATCCAGGCGAACCGCTCGACGTCGCCGTCCGCCTGCCACGGGGTGCGCCCGCTCTCAAGCAGCAGGTCGCGGATCCGGGCCGCCGGCAGGTCGGCGTAATCCACCTTACGGCCGAAGACGGCTGAGAACCGGCGGGCGATATCGGCGTAGCTGAGCGCGTCCGGCCCGGTCAGCACGTACGTCTCGCCGTCGTGGCCGTCGGTGGTGAGAACGTGGGCGGCGGCCCGGGCGACGTCGGTGGCGGCGATGAAGCCGGCCCGGCCGCTGCCGGCCGACCCCCTGATCTCGCCGGTGCGCTGGATCTCCTCCGCCTCGCCGAGGAGATCGTCCATGTAGGTGGCGGCGGCCAGGTAGGTGACCGGCAGGCCCACGGAGTCCAGGTGGTAGGCGACCTGCCGGTGGGCGAGCATGAACCGCACGTCGCAGCCGGGGTCCTGGAACCCGTCGGCGCAGAGCTTGACGATGCGCGGCCGGTGCCCGGCCTTCGCCACCGCGTCGATGAACGCCCGCTCGAGCTCGACCTGCTCCTCGATCTCGGGGCTGAGCAGGAAGATCCGGTCAAACCGGCGCAGCACCTGGGCCGGTGGCGCGTCGTCCAGCGTGCCCACGACGTGCCGCCCGGTCCCGGGCAGGTCGGCCGCCTTGGCCTCGACCCGGACCATCGCGGTCGCGTCGGCGCGCGCGTCGGCGAGCGCCTCCATCAGCCGGTACCCCACCCGTCCGGTTGCCCCGGTCACCAGAATCACGTCGGCGCCTCCTCAGCTCACAGGACACGCTACTACGCGCCTACGTGATGTCACCGAGCCGCCTCGCCGCGATAATCGCCGGCCACGGCCCCGAGCCGGGGCGGCGCTGTAGATGGGTTACCGTCGACTAATATCTTGCTTTCCATTATATTAGGCCGCATGGCGATCAGGTCTATGACGGGGCAGGCGTTCTTCGTGCTCACGGCGCTGGCCGACGGCCCGCGGCACGGGTACGGCATCGTGCGCGAGGTGGTCGAGTTGTCGCAGGGCCGGGTCAAGCTGAAGATCGGCAGCCTCTACGGGGTGCTGGACCGGCTCTCGGCCGACGGGCTGATCGAGCCCGACCGGGAGGAGGCGCACGACGGCAGGCTCCGCCGGTATTACCGGCTCACCGACGGCGGGCGACGCGCGCTGGCCGAGGAGGCGGACCTGCGGGCCGCCACCGCCCGCGTGGTGCGGGCGAGGCTCGGGCTGACCGGCCCGAAGCCGGCGGGAGCGGCCGGATGAGCGCCGGACTGGATCTGGAGCAGCGGTACCGGCGGGTGCTGCGGCTGCTGCCCCGCTACTACCGCGACAGGTGGGAAGAGGACATGGTCGCCGCCTTCCTCGACGGGTGGATGACCGGCGACCCGGACGAAGACTCGGTCACGATGGAGTACGACCGGCCCACCCGCGAGGAGATCGTCAGCGTGATCGCGCTGGCCGCCCGCCTGCACCTCGGTGGTGCCGGCGCCCCCCGCCGCTTCTTCGCCTGGGGGCAGGCCGTCCGGAACGCGGTGCTCGGGGTGATGCTGGCCCACGCGGTCTGGGGTCTCAGCCAGCTCGCGCTCTTCGCCCGGAGCCGTCATCTGATCGGCTGGCTCCCGCCGCCGCCCGGCGGCTTCTGGCCCGTGCTCGGATACGCGACCGGTTACGCCTGGATCGTGGTCTTCGTCGCGCTGGTGCTGGCGGATTACCGGACCGCCCGGGTCGGCGCGGTCCTGGTCCTCGGCGCGACCGTCGCCAGCGTGGTCCATCAGCAGCTGGCCGGCACCCTGGTGTCGCCGGCCGCGACGTGGGCGTACACGGTCGTGATCGACGTCGCCCCGGCCCTGGCGATGGCCGCGTTCCACCGGGACGCCCCGCCGGTCCGCCGCCGGCCCTGGCTGCTGGCGCTGCCCGCGTGGTACCTGCTGGTGTCCGTGCCGGTGCTGTGGGCCGAGCTGTCCGGCCACGCGGCCTGGGTGCCGGACGTCGTCGGGCGCTGCTGCCTCCTGGTCAGCCTGGTCTGCCTGTTCCACGCGGCGAGGGTCTGGTCCGGGCGGGCCGGCACCGGCGTCTGGTCGCTGACCCTGCTGCTCCTCGCCGCCGTCACCGGCCTGTACCGGATCATCTCGCTGCCGGTCTTCGCGCAAGACTCCCACCTGATCGTGGTCGGCCTGGTGGAACTGCTCATCTTG
>Ga0335072_10008371_pt1 | contig 14998 bp, 15 predicted proteins | sample Lox_Sample_21_FD_206725 | JGI IMG/M metagenome (GOLD analysis project Ga0335072, IMG submission 206725) | Soil microbial communities from Loxahatchee National Wildlife Refuge, Florida, United States - Lox_Sample_2.1 | ecosystem: Environmental > Terrestrial > Soil > Wetlands | place: USA... | reverse complement strand
GGACACGTAGAGGGTTCAATCCAGTTCGGACCGTATTCGGATGGACGCAGCCAGATCGTCCTTCCGGGGGCGGTGACCTACCCGGGAGCATGGCCTACACCGCCTCCGGCCAGGCGTATACCTGCCTCCCCCCGGGCACGGCCGGGGGGATGAGCCGCGCGGCGGCCGCTCGGGAGCACCCCGCCTCGATCCACCGCGGGATCGGCTCGAGGGCGGCGCCGGCCACGATGCAGTAATACGCGGCGGCCCGGGCCCTGGATTCTTCCGCGGTGCGCCGGTAGTAGCCGATGAGGAGGCCCGCGACCTCGGCCAGCAGGTCGCCGCGGCCGCCGGCCATCTCCCGCAGCTCGACGACCGCCGTAACGGTCTCCGCTCCGGCGGGCTCCCACCCGGCTGCGTGCCGCCACGCGGCGCCGGCCAGCCGGGCCACGGTCAGCTGGTCCAGCTCGTGCGCCGATGGCTCGTTCATGGTGTCAGCTCCGGACGGTGCTCGATCACGCCTTCGTACAGTCGACCGATGAACAAAGTGGTCATTGCCCGAGTATCAAACACAAAGACGATAATTGCAAGTGATCAGCAATCTTCACTGGACATCGTTCGTCACTATCGTCCCCGGCATCACGTTCGCCGCGCCTCGCGGACGAGAGTCAACCGGCTCGTTGGCGCATAGGGCCGGTTATAACCGGCCCTATGCGCCATGGGTACGGCTCTATCGCAGTGAGGCCGTGGTCTCGATCGGGCCGGGCGGCGCGGCTGCGGCGCGGCTGCGGTGCGCCAGTGACTGACGCTGGCAGCGGTGATAGTGATGCGGAACTGGTCAGCGCCAGCGACGCCCGGGACGGCGCCCCAGGCCATCCCCGCCGCCGGCCGCGCGCCGGACACCGACCCGGCTCCGGCGCGACGGCTAGGTGGTCGACACCCCGAGCAGGTGCCCGACGCCGTAGGTGACCGAGGCGGCGATCGCCGCGACGGCCAGCTGCCGGATGGCCGTACCCAGGATGTTGCGCCCGGCCATGAAGCCGATCGCGGCCCCGAGCGCCAGCGCCGCGACCGCGCCGATGATGATCGAGGCGATGACCGCGCTCGAGCCCTCCGCGAAGAACCACGGGAACAGGGGCAAGATGGCGCCCACCGAGAACGACAGGAACGACATGACCGCCGCCTGCCAGGCCGAGCCCGGCGCCTGCGGGTCGACACCCAGCTCGAGCCGGGCGTGGGTATCCAGGGCGATGTCAGGATGGGAGGACAGGATGCGGGCCACGGTGCTCGCGTCCTCGGACGAGAGGCCCTGAGCCTGGTACATGCCGGCCAGCTCCTGCCTCTCCCCTTCGGGATCATCGGCGAGTTCCTGGCGCTCGACCCGGACTTCCCGCTCGACCATCTCCTGCTGGGCCCGGACCGATACCAGCTCGCCCGCCGCCATCGAGAATGCGCCCGCCAGCAGGCCCGCCACTCCGGCCAGCCGGACCGCGGAGGCGTTGGTCGACGCCCCGGCTATGCCGAGCACCAGCGACAGGTTGGTCAGGAGGCCGTCACCGGCACCGAGCACGGCGGCCCGCTGGGTACCGCCCTGGACGTCGCGGTGGCGGCTGCCGGGTACGCCTCCGAGCAGCCAGCGTCCGACGGCTGGAAAACGCCGCGCTGGCCGAGTTTCCTTGGCTACGGCCATGGCAAGCCCTGCCTTGCGTCGAGGCGGCCCAGGCCGACCGCCGCACATCAAGGCTAGAGGACGAGCGCGGACCGGCGCGGCCAGGGGCGCGGGCGGGGCGCTAGACGTTGAAGCGGAACTCCACGACGTCGCCGTCGCGCATGATGTAGTCCTTGCCCTCGATGCGGACCTTGCCGGCGGCGCGGGCGGCGGGCAGGGAGCCGGCGGCCATCAGGTCGTCGTAGGAGACCACCTCGGCCTTGATGAAGCCGCGCTGGAAGTCGGTGTGGATGACGCCGGCCGCCTCCGGGGCGGTCGCGCCGGCCTTGATCTCCCAGGCGCGGGTCTCCTTGGGGCCCGCGGTGAGGAAGGTCTGCAGGCCGAGGGCCCGGAAGCCGGCCCGGGCCAGCTGGGCCAGGCCCGGCTCGCCCAGCCCGGCCTCGGCCAGCAGCTCGGCGGCCTCGCCGGGGGGCAGCTCGGCCAGGTCGGCCTCGGTCTTGGCGTCCAGGAAGATGGCCTCGGCCGGACCAGATCCAGCCCACACTGTCAGCGCGGACAGGCGCTTGCGCAGGTCCTCGTCGGCCAGTTCGGCCACGTCCATGTTGAACACGTACAGGAACGGCTTGGCCGTCAGCAGCTGCAGTTCGCGGAGCGCGGCCAGGTCGATGCCCGCGGCCGCGGCGCCGGCCCACAGCGTGGTGCCCTGGTCCAGGAGCTGCTGGGCCCGGGCCGCGGCGTCGGCGGTCTGGGCCTTCGCGGGGTCCTTGGCGAACTTGGTCTCCTTGGCCAGCCGGGGCAGGGCCCGGTCCAGGGTCTGCAGGTCGGCCAGGATCAGTTCGGTGACCACGATCTCGATGTCGCGTTCGGGCGACACGTCGCCGTCCACGTGAGTAACGTCCGGGTCGGCGAAGACCCGGACCACCTGGCAGATCGCGTCGGTCTCCCGGATGTGGGCCAGGAACTGGTTGCCCAGGCCCTGGCCCTGCGAGGCGCCGCGGACCAGGCCCGCGATGTCGGTGAAGCGAACCGTGGCTGGCACGATCCGCGCGGAGTCGTACAGCTTGGCCAGCTCGGCCAGCCGCGGATCGGGGACGCCGACCACCCCCACGTTCGGCTCGATGGTGGCGAACGGGTAGTTGGACGCCAGCGCGCCCGCCCGGGTCAGCGCGTTGAACAGGGTGGACTTGCCGACGTTGGGCAGGCCGACGATGCCGATAGACAGGCTCACCCGGGCGAGTCTAGCGGGGCCTCAGAACTGGGCCTCGTACTCGGAGGGATCGATGCGGGCCTCGACGACCAGGGGCCGGGAGCCGGCCGACCGGGCGTCCAGGCCGCCCAGCGCCTTCTCCAGGCCCGCCGGGGTGTCGACGCGCACGCCGTCGCAGCCCATCGCCTCGGCCAGCGCGGGCAGGTCCGTCCCGCCCAGCCGGGTGGCGGTCGGCGGGTAGCCCATGAGCTGCTGGCGGAGCTCGATCCGGTTCAGGCTCCCGTCGGCGAAGACCACCACGACCACGGGCAGGCCCAGCCCGGCGGCGATCCGCAGCTCGGTCGCCGTCATCGCGAACCCGCCGTCGCCCACCAGGGCGATCACCGGCCGGTCCGGGCACGCGAGCCGGGCCGCGATCGCGGCCGGGACGCCGAACCCCATGGCCGACAGCCCGTTGGTCATCAGCACCGAACGCGGCCGGGAGGCCGACCAGACCTGCCCGGCCATGATCTTGTGCGAGCCCACGTCGGTGGTGACGATGGCCTCGGCCGGGGCGGCCTCGCGGGCGATCGCGACGACGTCCGAGGGGTTGAGCCGGCCCTCGGCCCGGCCGGCCTGCCAGGCCGCGCGCAGCCGGGCGCGGTGCTCGGCGACCTCACCCTCAGACCAGCGGGGCGCTCCGGACCACTGCACCGCGATCCAGCCGAGCAGCGCGCCGACGTGGCCGACCAGTTCGTGCGCGCTGGCGTAGACCTGGTCGGTGTTCGGGGTGGTGTCCAGGTGCAGCACCGGGGTGGCGGCCGACCACGGGCTGATCAGCTCGACCGGGTCGAACCCGGCCGCCAGGATCAGGTCGGCCCCGGCCAGCAGGTCCCACACGACCCGGTGGCCGGCCATGTCCAGCACGCCGGCGAAGTACGGGTGGTCCTCGGGGAACACGCCCTTGGCCATGGGCGAGACGACCACCGGGATCCCGGCCAGCTCGGCCAGGTCGGCCAGCTCCGGGCCAGCGCCGCAGCGGACCGCGGCCGGGCCGGCCAGCAGCACCGGGCGCCGGGCCGCGCGCAGGCCGGCCAGCGGGTCGCCGTCGCTGTACACGTCGACCGTGCCCGCGGCCGGGGCCAGCGGCGGCACCGCGATCCGGACCTCCCCGGCGGGAACCTGCCAGGCGTCGGCGGTGACGGTGAGGTGGACGGCACCGGGGCGTTCGGCGACCGCGGTGCGCAGGGCCTTGCGGATCACGACGTCGGCCGAGGCCGGGTCCAGGCGCAGCACCTGCTTGGTGACCGGCGCGAACATGCGGCCGTGGTCGACCACCTGGTGGGTGAAGAACTGCTCGCGGGAGCACTCGATCTGGCCGGAGACGGCCAGCACCGGGACCCGGTCCAGGGTGGCCGAGGCCACCCCGTTCAGCACCGCGGTCGACCCGGGTCCCAGGGTGGACAGGCACACGCCGGGCAGGCCGGTGGCCATGGCCGCGCCCTCGGCCATGAACGCGGCGGTCGCCTCGCGCACGGCGGACACCACCTCGATGCCGCGCTGGCGGGCGGCCTCCATGAAGTCGATGACGGACTCGCCGGGATAGCCGAAGATGTGCCCCACCCCGGCCGCACGCACGTAGCCGGCCAGCAGCGCCGCGGTTGTCTCCTGTGCCACCGTCCCATTGTCCACGGACCGGGTGCGGCGGCTGGCCCCACGCTCCGTTCCGTATAAATCAAAAGGCACGGCCGGTCACGGGCGTGTCTGCGCGAGTATTCGCCTACCTGGTGCGATCATCGCTGCATATGAGCTCGTTGCTGGTCGGCCTGGTGCTCGGGATCGTCATCGGGGCGGTGATCGGATACCTGTACGTGCGCGGGCGCCTGGCCGATGCCAGCGCGCGGGCGCGCATGGCCGAACAGCAGGCCGCGCTGGTCGACGGCCATCTCGCCGAACGTTTCGAGGCGCTGTCCGCGCAGGCGCTGGACGCCAGCACGGCGCGGTTCCTCGAGGTCGCGGAGGGACGGCTGCGGGCGGCGAACGCGGTCGCGGCGGGCGATCTGGAGACCCGCCGGGCGGCGGTCGAGCACCTCATCGGGCCGCTGAAGGAGACCCTGGCCCGCGTCGAGGAACAGCTGCGGGAGTCCGACGCGGCCCGGACGCGCTCGCACGCCGCGCTGGCCGAGCAGGTCCACATCGCCCGGCAGACCTCCGAGCAGCTGCGGGCCCAGACCCAGGCGCTGGTCAGCGCGCTGCGGCGACCGGAGGCCCGGGGCCGCTGGGGTGAGCTCCAGCTGCGGCGCGTGGCCGAGCTGGCCGGGATGAGCGCGCGCTGCGACTTCGACGAGCAGGTGACCACGCCGGACGGCTCGCAGCGCCCGGACATGGTGGTGCGCCTGGCGGGCGGCAAGAACATCGTGGTCGACTCGAAGGTCTCGCTGGCCGCGTACCTGGAGGCCGCCGAGAGCGACGACGAGGACGTGCGCGCGGCGCGGATGGCGGCGCACGCCCGGCACCTGAAGGACCACGTGGACCGGCTGGCCGGCAAGGCCTACTGGGCCGCGCTGAGCCCGGCGCCGGAATTCGTCATCTTGTTCATCCCGGGCGAGGCGTTCCTGGCCCCGGCGCTGGAACACGACCCGGCGCTGCTGGAGTACGCGCTGGCCCGCCGGGTCCACATCGCCACGCCGACCACGCTGATCACCATGCTGCGCACCGCCCAGTACGCCTGGCAGCAGGAGGCGCTGGCCGACAACGCGCGGGCCGTGTTCGACCTCGGCCGGGAGCTGTACGAACGCCTCGGCGGGCTGGGCCGGCACGTGGACCAGCTGGGGCGCTCGCTGGCCAAGGCCGTGTCCACCTACAACCAGGCGGTCGGCACGCTGGAGAGCCGGGTGCTGGTCACCGCGCGGAAGCTGAACGAGCTGAGCGTGGTCGAGGGCGAACTCGGCCCGCTGGCGCCGGTGGAGGAGACGACCCGGGCCCTGTCCGCGCCTGAGCTGGTGGCCAGCGCGCCGGCCGAGCTCGCCGCGGTCTCCCGATGACGCAGACCCGGGCCCGGCCGCCGGCCCCGCACGGTCAGGACCAGCCGCGGGCGCCGCGCCTGGAGCCCCGGGCCTCGGTGCGGCTCACCGGCCGCGGCGCGCTCACCGCGCTGTTCGTGCTGTGCTTCTTCACCCAGCTGATCGCGGACTGGACCGGCTGGGGGACGCTGGCGGGCGCGGCGTTCGTCTGCGCGGCCGGTACCGTCACGTACTACACCAGGACCAGCGGCCTGCGCGCGGTGGTGGTGGCTCCGCCGCTGCTGTTCTTCGCCGCGTCGGTCTGCGCGGAGCTGATCACCGCGCCCGGGACCTTCCTGGCCGCGACCGGGATCCTGGTCACGCTGGGCACCTCGGCGCCCTGGCTGTTCACCGGCACGGCGCTGACCATCGTGGTCGCCATCGGCCGCGGGTACCGGCCCCGGATGATGGAACGGCCGGGCCGTTCAGCCAGCGGCTGGCGACCGGGCGGCCGCTGAGTTCCGCAGCTCACGCGGCAGCGCGAACGTCATGTTCTCCGGCACCGCCTCGACTTCCTCCACGGCGGCGAACCCGCAGCCCGCCAGCTTGCCCAGGACCGCCGTCACCAGTTCCTCCGGGACCGACGCCCCGCTGGTCACGCCGACCGTGGCCACCCCGTCCAGCCAGCGCTCGTCGACCTGGCCGGCGTCGTCGACCAGGTAGGCGGGGGCGCCGTGATCGCGGGCCACCTCGACCAGCCGGACGGAGTTCGAGGAGTTCGCCGAGCCGACCACGATGACCAGGTCGGACTGGGCGGCGATGACCTTGACCGCCGCCTGGCGGTTCTGGGTCGCATAGCAGATATCGTCGCTCGGCGGGTCGAGCAGGGCCGGGAAGCGCTGCCGCAGCGCGCTGACCGTCTCGGCCGTCTCGTCCACCGACAGCGTGGTCTGGGACAGCCAGACCACCCGGGACGGGTCCCTGACCTGGATGTTCGCCGCTCCTTCGGCCCCGTCGACCAGCCGGACCCGGTCCGGGGCCTCGCCCGAGGTGCCCACGACCTCCTCATGCCCGGCGTGGCCGACCAGCAGGATGTCGTAATCCTTGGCGGCGAACCGGCGCGCCTCGTTGTGCACCTTGGTGACCAGCGGGCAGGTGGCGTCGATCGCGCGCAGCCCGCGGCGTTCGGCGTCGAGGCGGACCTCGGGGGCGATGCCGTGCGCGGAGAAGACCACGAGCGCGCCGGGCGGCACGTCAGCGACCTCGGTGACGAAGATCGCACCGCGTTTTTCCAGCGAGCTGACCACGTGCGTGTTGTGCACGATCTGCCGGCGCACGTAGACCGGCGGGCCGAACTTGTCCAGCGCCAGCTCGACGGCTTGCACGGCCCGGTCGACGCCGGCACAGTAGCCGCGCGGCCTGGCGAGCAGGACCCGGCGCTGGGTCGCTGGCTGTTCTGGCACGTGTGAGCTAGCCATGATTCGACGCTAGCACGCTGGCCAGAGCGCCCTGGCGGCGTCCGCCGCCGTAACCGGGATTCTCACTGGCCGGTAAAAGTTGCCGCCTACCGCGGAAGACGCGAAGATTACCCGGCAGGGAACACGCGCTGACTAACAGCGACGCACGCCCGGGGATGCCGGGAAGCCTGCCCGGGCGCTGCGAGATACCAGAGTCCCTAGGGAGAGAGTGACATGCGCGTGCCGCAGGTCAGTGACCGTATCAAGGAGGCCCCGGCGCAGGCCTTGCGCGGCGTTTTCGCCGGGATCGGGCAGATCCTGCTCATCACGGACAAGCTCAGGAACAAGACGCCCGCCAGCCAGCAGGTCCCGCGAGCCAGCGCGCCCGAGACGCCGGCAGCGCACGCCGGCACGCCGCCGGCCCCGCCGGCCCCGCCGGCTCCGCCTGGCTCGTCGGCCCCGCCGGCTCCGCCTGGCTCGTCGGCCCCGCCGGCTCCGCCTGGCTCGTCGGCTCCGCCTGGCTCGTCGGCGCCTGCCGCGGCCGAGACGGTCCCGGCGGCCAGAGACCTCGACCAGACCGGCAACGTGCGGCTGCTGACCGCTGACAAGGCGGCCGCGAGCGACACGGCGCGAGCCGAGGCGGCGCGAGCCGAGGCGGGCGCGCCGGTGCCGAACTACGACGAGCTGTCCATCGCCTCGCTGCGAGCGCGGCTGCGCAACCTCGACGTGGCACAGGTCAGGCAGCTGGCCGGCTACGAGCGGGCACACGCCGCCCGGCCCGAGGTCATGACCATGTTCGAGCGCCGGATCGCCAAGCTGGAGGCCGGCACGAGGGCCGACGAGCAGGGCGAAGCCAAGGCGGAAGCCGAGGTAGAGGCGCAGGAAGACGTGGCCGCGGACGCGGCGTCGGAGGTAGAAGCGGAGGCAGAGGGCGAGGAATAGTGGCCCTCGACACCTCGGCCGAATCCCCCGTTCCGGTCCGCACGGTCCTGCAGCTGGTCGGGGGGTGGATCGGCCGGCTCGGCCGGATCTGGGTGGAAGGGCAGATCGCCGAGTGCGCCGTGCGCGGCAGCGCGGTGTTCCTGACCCTGCGCGATCCGGTGGCGGCGGTGTCGGTGCGGGTCATCTGCACCCGGCAGGTGTTCGAGGCCGCCGGGCCGCCGCCGGCCGAAGGGGCCAGGGTGGTGATCTTCGCCCGGCCGGACTTCAACGCCAACCGGGGCTCGTTCGCGCTGACCGCGCTCGAGATCCGCGCGGTGGGCGTGGGCGACCTGCTGGCGCGGCTGGAAAGGCTGCGCCGCCAGCTCGGCTCGGAAGGTCTTTTTTCGGCCGAACGGAAACGGGCTCTTCCGTTCCTGCCCCGGGTCATCGGCCTCATCTGCGGACGCGACTCGGCCGCCGAGCGGGACGTGCTCCAGAACGCGGCCCGGCGCTGGCCGGCCGTCCGGTTCCGGGTCGAGGAGACGGCGGTGCAGGGGCCGTTCGCGGCCGAGGAGATGATCGACGCGCTGCGGCGGCTGGACGAGGACGCCGAGGTGGACGTCATCGTGATCGCCCGCGGCGGCGGCTCGCTGGAGGACCTGCTGCCGTTCTCCGACGAGACGCTGATCCGGGCCGTGGCGGCCTGCCGGACCCCGGTGGTGAGCGCGATCGGCCACGAGCAGGACACGCCGCTGCTGGACTACGTGGCCGACCTGCGCGCATCCACCCCGACCGACGCGGCCAAGCGGGTGGTGCCCGACGTCAGCGAGCAGCTCGCGCTGGTGGCCCAGCTGCGGGACCGGGCCCGGCGGTGCGTGACCGGCTGGCTGGACCGGGAGACGGCCTGGCTGCAGGCGGTCAGGTCCCGGCCGGCCCTGGCCGACCCGGTGCGGGAGGTGGAACGGCAGGCCGAACGGGTCGACGCCCTGGCGCAGCGGGCCCGGATGTCGCTGTCGGCCAGCCTGGCCCGCGGCGGCGACGACCTGGCCCACACCCGGGCCCGGCTGCTGGCCCTCTCGCCCGCGTCCACGCTGCGCCGCGGCTACGCGATCGTGCAGCGTCGCGATGACGGCGTGGTGCGCAGCGCGGCCGAGGTCAGCCCGGGCGAGACGCTGACCGTCCGGTTCGCGGCGGATCAGCTCACCGTGCGGGCCGACGGATAGGGTTGGGGCCGTGGCAGACGCCGGTCCTGATGCGGTTCCCCCCAAGGAAGCGCTGTCGTACGAGCAGGCCAGGGACAAGCTGGCCGCGGTGGTCAAGCGGCTCGAGGCCGGGGGCCTGACCCTGGAGCAGTCGCTGGAGCTGTGGGAGCGCGGCGAGCGGCTGGCCGCGGTGTGCGAGGAGTGGCTGGCCGGGGCGCGGGCCCGGCTCGCGGCGGCCATGGCCAAGCGGGACGACGCCGAGGAGGCCGGGGCTCCGGCCGGGGGCGACGCGCCCTTCTGACCCTCGTTTGCGCTCCTTCCTGCTGGGCACCACGGATAGGGCAGGCAACGGGCAGGGCAGGGGCGATGAATCCCGTCGAGAAGGCGATCAGGCGGATAGACGCCACGCAGCGGCGGTTCACGCCGACCGCGTTCGTCTTCGGGGTGGTGAAGAAGTACGGGGACGACAACGGCGGCGTGCTGGTCTCCAACCTGGCCTACTCCGTCTTCGTCTCCATCTTCCCGCTGCTGCTGATCCTGACGACGATCCTCGGCCTGATCGCCTCGGTCGACCCGTCGTTCCGGGAAAGTGCCGTGAAGAACGCGGTGGCGAACCAGATCCCGCTGCTCGGCCAGACGCTGACCAGCAACGTGGAGACGCTGCACCGCTCGAGCACCATCGGGCTGATCGTGGGCCTCGTCGTGCTGATCTACGGGGTCACCGGCCTGGCCCAGGCCGGGCTGTTCACCATGCAGCAGGTGTGGAACCTGCCTGGGCCGGCCAGGCCCGGGTACGTCCAGCGGCTCGGGCGGTCGCTGCTGTTCCTCTGCCTGCTCGGCGGCGGCGTGATCGTCACCACCGGGCTGGCCGCCCTCAGCACCTACCTGCGATCCAAGGGATTCTGGTTCGACCTCCTCCTCTATGTGGTCACCGCGGTCTTCGGGGCGGGCATGTACCTCGGCGCGTACCGCGCGCTGACCGCGAAGGGGGTGCCGACCCGCAGCCTGCTGCCCGGGGCGGTCACGGGCGGGATCCTGTGGGCGGTGCTGCAGGTCCTCAGCACCTGGCTGGTCCACCACTTCCTGCACAGCAACTCGGCCTACGGCATCTTCGCGTCCGTACTCGGCCTGCTGGCCTGGATCTACCTGGCCACCAACATCACCGTGTACAGTGCCGAGATCAACGTGGTCCTGGCCCGGCGGCTCTGGCCGCGGGCCATCGTGCAGCCGCCGCTGACCGAGGCCGACCGGGCCAGCATGGCGCTGCAGGCCCTGCAGAACCAGCGGCGCCCCGAGCAGCACATCGAGGTGACGTTCGATGACCGGCCGCCCGACGCGCCCGAACCGGCCAGCACCCCGCAGACGCCGGAGGAGGTGACGCCGCCGGCGCCGGTGCCCGAGCCGCACATCGAGCCAGATCCGAGCTCGGCGGGCTCGGCGGGCTCGGCGGGCTCAGCGGGCTCAGCGGGCTCGGCGGGCTCGGCGGGCTCGGCGGGTGACCGGGCGCAGCGAGGCGGCTAGCTCACGCAGCTGCGCCCAGCTGGCGTTGCCGGTAACCACCACCGTGAAGCCGGCCGGGCTGGTGAGGTACATCGACCGCTGGCCGCGCGACGGAGTGTCGCTGAGGTGCCACGCCTGCCCGTCCAGGCGGGCGGCGGGGAGCGCGGAACCGTCGTTCGTCATCCGCCGGACGAACCCGGCGGCGTTCGCGTCGCTCTCCTGCAGGGCGGCCAGCGCGCCATCCGGGGTCATGAAGCCGAGCTGCCAGGTGACGGTACCCGCGCCGTTCGCGCCGCCGACGGCCAGGCCAGAGCTGACCGGCTGCCAGGAGGCGGGCAGGCCCGCCGGGGCCACCGCCGGGTACGGCGCCAGAGCGGCCAGCCGGGCCAGGTCGCCGGCGTAGCTGATGGTGGCGGGCTCGGCGGCATGCGGCACCGGGACGGCCACGACGATGATCGCGGCGCCCAGCAGGCAGCCCAGCGCGGAGATGCTCCCGCGCGTCATCCTGTTCACCACCGCACAGGCTAGCCCGGCGGGCGCCTGCATAGGATCGGCTTACCGGCCCAGGGGGAAGGACAACTATATGACCGCTGAGCAGCAGGCCCACGAACCAGGCAGCCAGGCCCCCGACCGCAACCTGGCGCTCGAGCTCGCCCGGGTCACCGAGGCCGCGGCCATGGCGGCCGCCCGGTGGGTGGGCCGCGGCGACAAGAACGGGGCCGACGGCGCCGCGGTGCACGCGATGCGGATGCTGATCAACTCGGTGTCGATGCGCGGCGTGGTGGTCATCGGGGAGGGCGAGAAGGACCACGCCCCGATGCTGTTCAACGGCGAAGAGGTGGGCGACGGCACCGGCGCCGCCTGCGACGTGGCGGTCGATCCGATCGACGGCACCCGGCTGTGCGCCAACGGCATGCCGAACGCGGTCTCGGTCCTGGCCGTGGCGGGCCGGGGCTCCATGTACGACCCGTCCGCGGTGTTCTACATGTCCAAGCTGGCCACCGGCCCCGAAGCGGCCGGCATGGTCGACCTCGACGCCCCGCCGGCCGCCAACGTCCTGGCCGTGGCCAAGGGCAAGGGCTGCTCACCGCAGGACGTCACCGTGGTCATCCTGGACCGGCCCCGGCACGCGGAGCTGATCTCCGAGGTCCGCGCGAGCGGGGCCCGGATCCACCTGATCACCGACGGGGACGTGGCCGGCGCGATCATGGCCGCGCGCGAGGGTACCGGGATCGACCTGATGCTGGGCATCGGGGGCACGCCGGAGGGCATCATCGCCGCGTGCGCGCTGAAGTGCCTGGGCGGGGTCATCCTCGGCAAGCTCGCGCCCCGGGACGAGGCCGAGCGCCGCCGCGCGCTGGACGCGGGCCACGACCTGAACCGCGTGCTCACCACCGACGACCTGGTCACCTCGGACGACGTGTTCTTCGCCGCCACCGGCATCACCGACGGCGAACTGGTCGACGGCGTGCGGTACCTGCGCGGCCACGCGACCACTCACTCGCTGGTCATGCGCTCGCGCTCGGGAACGATCCGCAGCATCAAGAGCGAGCACCAGATCTGGAAGCTCCGCGCCTACTCGTCGGTCAAGTTCGATTGACCTGTGTCAGCCACGGGGGGACGAGCCCGTATAACCCCCCTGGCACCCCCCGCGGGCGCCGACCGCCGAACAGGCGGAACCGGCGGCCGCGGGGCGGGGTGCGCACGATGATCTCGCCGCCGAGAACCAGGCCTTTCACCTCGATGAGGGGCATGTCAGCGGTGGCGGGCGGCGGCGTGCCGCCGCGCCGGCGGCCGACCATCACGTGCGCGGGCACGGCCACGGCCACCCCGTCCGGCACGACGAGCCGCAGCCGGCCGCCGATCACGGTGGCATAGAGCTGCACGTGCCGGGCCTGCAGGATGGCCTGGGTGAAGTCGACCTCCACCTCGCCGAACATGGCGGTCACGGTGAGGGTCTCCGGGACCACCCAGCGGCCGTCCCGCTGGGCCGGGCCGAAGATGCCGCTGATCAACCGGCCGCCGTCCAGGCGCACCGGCTGGGCCGACGGCACCGTCAGGTCCACGGTCAGGTCGGCGAGCTCGCCGAGGGTCCGGGCCGTGCAGGCCCGCTGGACTCGTTCGGCGTGCTCGTCCGCGGTGATCCGGCCGTCGCTCACCGCCTCGGCGAGCAAGGTCAGCACCCGGTCCCGGTCAGCATCGGACGCCCGCAAGTCGCGCGGTGCCTGCCGTGGGCTCATACATGGAAAACTACTCTGTTCCCCCGGCTCGCTCACCGGCTGTACGTGGCGGGGTCGGACGTGCTACCCATTTGCCATGACAGACGGAGCGATCGAAACGGTGATGGGCCGGACCAGCCAGGAGCAGATTCGCCTGGTCCGGTTCCTTTACGCCGACCACGGCGGGATCATCCGCGGCAAGGCGTCCGGCACCGTGCAGCTGCGCGAGCGCATGGCCAGCGGGATCGGGCACACCGTGGCGATGATGGCCATGTCCATGCTCGACCAGCTGCAGCCGGTGGCCGGGATGGGACCGGTCGGCGAGGTCCGGATCGTGCCCGACCCCGACACGTTCGTCCCGCTCCCCTACGCGCCGGGCGCCGGCGCCATGCTCGCGGACCTGGTCAAGCCGGACGGGTCGCCGTGGGAGGCGTGTGCCCGGACGTTCCTCAAGCAGGCCATCGCCGAGCTGGCCGACGAGGGATACGGGCTGCAGGCCGCGTTCGAGCCCGAGTTCACCATCGGCCGCCGCGAGGCCTCGCCCGCCGGGCCCTCGATCCCGGACCGGCTCATCCCGCTCGACGACAGCCTGTGCTACTCGGCCACCGGCTTCCACCTGGCGCACGACTTCGCCATGGAGCTGGTCGAGGCGCTGGAGGCCCAGGGCCTGGTCGTCGAGCACTACTACCCCGAACTCGGCCACGGCCAGCACGAGATATCGATCAGGTACGCCGACGCGCTGCGCGCCGCCGACAACCACGTGCTGTACCGGGAAACCGTCCGCGGCGTGGCCTTCCGGCACGGCCTGTGGGCCAGCCTGGCCCCCAAGCCGATCCCCGACCAGGCCGGCAACGGCACCCACCTGCACGGCTCGCTCACCGACCTGACCACGGACGGCGAGCCCGGCGGGCGGAACGTGTTCGCCGACCCCGCCGACCGGAACGGCCTGTCCCAGATTGGCTACCACTTCATCGGCGGACTGCTGGCCCACCTGCCCGCCCTGGTCGCGCTGACCTGTGCCAGCGTGAACAGCTACCGGCGGCTCGCGCCGCAGATGTGGGCCAGCGCGTACACCTGCTACGGGATGGACAACCGGGAGGCCGCGATCCGCATCTGCTCGCCGCTGCGGGGGGACCCGGACAGTTCGGTCAACCTGGAGCTGAAGCCGTCCGATTCCAGCGCCAACCCCTACCTGGCGCTCGGCGGGTTCATCTACGCCGGCCTGGACGGCATCCGCGGCAAGCTGGATCCCGGTGAGGCGATGAACGTCGACCCGGCCACGCTGAGCGAGGCCGAGCGCGCCATCGGCGGCGCCCACCGGCTGCCGGCCTCGCTGGCCGCCGCCCTGGACGCGCTCAGCACGGACACCATGCTGATGGACGCGCTCGGCCCGCTGCGCAGCACGGCCTACCTGGCCGTCAAGCGCTCGGAGGCGGCCCACTTCGCGCACTCCACCGACCCCTACTACGAGTGCTTCCACCACTTCACCAAGATCTGAGCGCCATCTCGACGCCCTGGAACCAGCGGTCGCGACAACCCTGACGGGAAGAGCGGTCTTGGCTAAGCCCCTGACCGTCCGGCCAGTTCAGGGCGCCATCTGCCCGGCGCCCCGGAGAGGGGAGCGTGCCAACTGGGCAACGGTCCGGCCCGCCCGCCGGCTGGCCATCGAGGCGACGCTGAGCGGGTGATCACCCCGTCCGCCACAGCCGCCACAGACACCCCTGCCGCCGCGCCTGCTCGCGGCAGCCCGCGCCTGCCCGCCGGTCCGATGTGCCATCGGACCGGTTATAACCGGCCCGATGGCACATCGGTGCGGCCCTTGTGCCGTGCGGCTGCGGTCCCGGTCCCGGGCGGGGCGGCGGA
>Ga0335072_10008370_pt1 | contig 15001 bp, 12 predicted proteins | sample Lox_Sample_21_FD_206725 | JGI IMG/M metagenome (GOLD analysis project Ga0335072, IMG submission 206725) | Soil microbial communities from Loxahatchee National Wildlife Refuge, Florida, United States - Lox_Sample_2.1 | ecosystem: Environmental > Terrestrial > Soil > Wetlands | place: USA... | reverse complement strand
TCGACCGGCGGGGGAGCGGTCAGCAGCGGCTCGGAGACCTCCCAGACCCGCTCGATGCCGTCGGACCTGGTGAACAGCGACTGGTCGCCGAGCATCGCCAGCAGGATCAGCCGCTCGTACCCCTCGAGCGCGTTGGACTGCGCGAACGAGTCGGCGTACTTGAAGCTCATGGTGGACGCGCCGAGCGACATCTCCGGGCCGGGCATCTTGGCCAGGAAGTCGATGTTGATCGACCCGGGGTCGGCGAAGTCGATCACGATCTCGTTGGTCCGCCCGGCCGGGACGTCCTTGCGGTGCGCGTGGAACATCCGCAGCGCGGGCTCCTGGAACCCGAGCGTGATCACCTGCCGCGAGGCCTTCATCGACTTGCCCGAACGCAGGAAGAACGGCACCCCGCGCCAGCGCCAGTTGTCGATTTCGACCCGGAGCGCGATCATCGTCTCGGTGTCGGAATCGGCCGGCACTCCGGGCGACTTCGTGTAGCCGTCGTACTGCCCGCGCACGACGTGCTTGAGGTCGATCGGCCTCAGCGCGTCGTAGACCTTCGACTTCTCATCCCGCAACTGCTTGGCCGACAGGTTGACCGGCGGCTCCATCGCCAGGAACCCGAGCACCTGGAACAGGTGGGTCACCACCATGTCCCGGTAGGCGCCGGTCGCGTCGTAGAACGCGGCCCGCCCCTCGATCGACAGCGTCTCGGGCACGTCGATCTGCACGTACCGGATGTGCTGCCGGTTCCAGATCGGCTCGAACAGCCCGTTCGCGAACCGGAAGGCGAGGATGTTGTCGATCGACTCCTTGCCAAGGAAATGGTCGATCCTGAACACCTGCGACTCGTCGAACACCTTGTGCACGTCTTCGTTGAGCGCCTTCGACGAGGCCACGTCCCAGCCGAACGGCTTCTCGATGATGACCCGCGAGTTCTCGGTCGCGAGCCCGGACGAGCCCAGCATCGCCACCACCGACGCGAACGCCGACGGCGGCACCGCCAGGTGGAACAGTCGCCCGATCGCGCCCCCATGGCTCCCGTGGTTCCCGTGGTTCCCGTGACCATGCGCCGAGCCGATCGCCTTCTCGGCCGCGGCGACCGCCGCCACCAGCGGCGACGGGTCGTCGGGGGAGGCCGGGGCGAACGTCAGGTGCGAGACGAACTTCTCCCACGGCTCGCCGAACGGCTTCGCGACCCCGAACTGGTCGCAGGCCGACCGGGCGTGCTTCCTGAAGTCGTCCTCTGAGACCGCGAACTCGGGCGGCGAGGTGCCGATGACGGCGAACTTCTCCGGCAGCAGCCCGGCCACGAACAGGTGAAAGAGCCCGGGCAGCAGCTTGCGCTTGGCCAGGTCCCCGGTCGCGCCGAACAGCACGATGATGTGCGGGCTCGGGCGCGCGTGCGTCCCCCGTGCAGGTCCGGTGGTCATCCCTTCTGCTCCGCGTGGCCGCCGAACTCCGACCGCATCGCCGAGAGGATCTTGCCGGTGAACACGCCGAGGTCACGCGACTCGAACCGCTGGTACAGCGCCGCGGTGATGACGGGCGCGGGCACGCCCTCGTCGATCGCGGCCTCCACCGTCCAGCGGCCCTCGCCGGAGTCCGACACCCGGCCGCCGAACTCGCTCAGGTCGGGCGACTTGGCCAGCGCGGCCGCGGTCAGGTCGATCAGCCAGGAAGAGATCACCGAGCCGCGGCGCCACACCTCGGCGACGTCGGCGGTGTTGATGTCGTACCGGTAGTACTCGGGGTCGCGCAGCGGCGTGTTCTCCGCGTCGTGCACGGCGTTCTGCTGATTGCCGATGTCGGCGCCCTTGATGATCGACAGGCCCTCGGCGATGGCGGCCATCATCCCGTACTCGATCCCGTTGTGCACCATCTTGACGAAGTGCCCGGCGCCGGACGGCCCGCAGTGCATGTAACCCTGGGACGCCTGGGACCCCGGGGCGCGGCCGGGCGTTACCTCGACGCTGCCCTCACCAGGCGCGATCGTCTTGAAGATCGGGTCGAGCCGCAGCACCGCGGCCGAGTCCCCGCCGATCATCAGGCAGTACCCGCGCTCGAGGCCCCACACCCCGCCGGAGGTGCCGACGTCGAGGTAATGCAGCTTCCTCGGCGCGACCGACTTGGACCGGGTGATGTCGTCGTGGTAGTACGAGTTCCCGCCGTCGATGATCGTGTCGTCCGCGTCCAGCAGCGGCACCAGCTCCTGCAGCGTCTGGTCGACGAGCCCGGCCGGGATCATGATCCAGACGTTGCGCGGCTTCTCCAGCGCGTTGACGAAGTCGGCCAGCGAGTGGGTGCCGGTGGCGCCGTCCGCCTCCAGCCCCTTGACCGCGTCCGCGTTCACGTCGTACACGACGACGGGGTGGCCGTCGCGCATCAGCCGGCGGGACAGGTTGGCCCCCATCCGGCCGAGCCCGATCATGCCGAGCTGCGTTGGTGAGTCAGTTGCCATGGCGAGTTCTCACGCCTCCTTGGACGACTTCAGTGATCGGTAACGACGGATCAGGGCGTTGGTGGACGAGTCGTGCGTGAGGTCGGGCGTGGTCTCGGACGTCAGCTCGGGGATGATCTGCTGCGCGAGCTGCTTGCCGAGCTCGACGCCCCACTGGTCGAACGAGTCGATCTCCCAGATGGTCCCCTGCACGAACACCGAGTGCTCGTAGAGCGCGACCAGCGTCCCCAGCAGGCGCGGGGTGAGGATGTCGCACAGCAGCGTGTTCGTCGGGCGGTTGCCCTCGAACACCCGGTGCGGCACCACGGCCGGCGCGGTCCCCTCGGCCCGCACCTGCTCCTCGGTCTTGCCGAACGCGAGCGCCTGCGCCTGCGCGAAGACGTTGGACGTGAGCTGGTCGTGGTGCTCGCCGAGCGGGTTCAGGGTCCGCGCGAACCCGATCAGGTCGACCGGGATGATCGACGTGCCCTGGTGGATGAGCTGGTAGAACGAGTGCTGCCCGTTGGTGCCCGGCTCGCCCCAGTAGACCGCCCCGGTGTCGTAGTCCACGTGCCGCCCGGTCAGCGTCACGTGCTTGCCGTTCGACTCCATGGTGAGCTGCTGCAGGTAGGCGGGGAACCGGCTGAGGTACTGCTCGTACGGCATCACCCCGACCGTCCCGAAGCCGAAGAAGTCCCGGTACCAGACCGCCATCGTGCCCAGCAGCACCGGCAGGTTCGAGGCCAGCGGCGCGGTCAGGAAGTGCTGGTCCATGTCGTGGAAGCCGGCCAGCATCTCGTCGAACTGGTCGGCGCCGATCGCGATCATCGTCGACAGCCCGATGGCGGAGTCCATCGAGTACCGTCCGCCGACCCAGTCCCAGAAGCCGAACATGTTGGCGGTGTCGATGCCGAACGCCTTCACCTTGTCGGCGGCGGTCGACACCGCCACGAAGTGGTTGGCGACCGCGTCCTCGGAGCCCAGCGCGTTGACTACCCAGTCCCGCGCCGAGTGCGCGTTGGACAGCGTCTCCAGCGTCCCGAACGTCTTGGAGGAGATGATGAAGAGGGTTTCGTCGGGGCTGAGGTCCCTGGTCGCCTCCACGAAGTCGGTTGAATCGACATTCGACACGAAGCGGAAGGTGATTTCGCGGTCGCTGTAATACCTAAGCGCCTGGTAGGCCATGACCGGCCCCAGGTCCGATCCGCCGATCCCGACGTTGATGACGTTCTTGATGCGCTTGCCGGTAAAGCCCTTGAATTCGCCCGAGCGCACCCGGTCAGAGAACTCGCGCATGCGGCCGAGCACGGCGTGCACGTCGCCCACCACGTCCTGGCCGTCCACGATCAGCTTCTCGGTGGCGGGCATGCGCAGCGCGACGTGCAGCACCGCCCGGTTCTCGGACACGTTGATGTGCTCGCCGCGGAACATCGCGTCCCGCCGTTCGGCCACCCCGGACTCGGCCGCCAGCTCGATCAGCAGCCGCATGGTCTCGTCGGTGACCCGGTTCTTCGAGTAGTCCAGGTAGATTCCCGCGGCCTCGGCCGTCAGCCGCTCGCCCCGCTGGGGGTCGGCGGCGAAAAGGTCGCGCAGGTGCTGCCCGGAGATCTCCGCGTAATGGCGCTCGAGCGCCTGCCACGCCTTCCGCTCCCGCAGCGGAGTCGTCGGCATGTCCGTCTCCCCTCGTCAGGTGCCCGCGTCGTTCCCGGGCTCTGCCCTCATGCGATCGGTGTAATCAAACCGATCCTTCCACGCCTGACGACTGCCCCGCCCCCCGGGTTGCGAACCCGCAGTGCTTTCCCCGATCGGCTCCGGGCGCTTGAGGCCCCTGCCCGCTCCCTCGTCGCTCAGTCGCTTCGCTCCTCAGCCCGCGGACAGGGGCGCGCCCTTTGGCTCTCGGGGGCCTACCGGCTGACCTCCGACCGGTCCTCATCGGCCCACAGGGTGTGGAAGCTGCCCTCGGTGTCCGTGCGGCGGTAGGTGTGCGCGCCGAAGAAGTCGCGCAGACCCTGGACGAGCGCCGCGGGCAGCCGCTCGGCCCGGAGCGCGTCGTAGTACGCCAGCGCGGCCGAGAACCCGGGGACCGGGATTCCGTTCTCCACCGCGGTCACGACGACCTCGCGCCAGGCGTCCTGCGCCTCGGTGACCTCCCGGCCGAAGTCGGGGTCGGCCAGCAGCGTCGGCAGCTCCGGGTTGCCCGCGTAGGCGGCCCGGATCCGGTCGAGGAACGCGGCCCGGATGATGCAGCCGCCCCGCCAGATGACCGCCGTCTTCCCGAGGTCGATGTCCCAGCCGTACTCCTCGCTGCCGGCCGCGATCATGTTCCAGCCCTGGGCGTAGGACACGAGCTTGGACGCGTACAGCGCCTGCTCGACCTTGTCGGCGAACGCGTCCGGGTCGGCCACCGCCTCACGCGACGGCCCGGCCAAGTCACGGGCGGCGGAGCGCAGGTCGGTGTGGCCGGACAGCGAACGGGCGAAGGTCGCCTCGGCGATCCCGTCGACCGGCACGCCGAGGTCAAGCGCGATCTGCACCGTCCAGCGGCCCGTCCCCTTCTGCTCGGCCTGGTCGAGCACGATGTCGACGAAGGGCCGTCCGGTCTTCGCGTCGGTGTGCGCGAGCACCTCGGCCGTGATCTCGATGAGGTAAGAGTCGAGCCGCCCGGTGTTCCACGTGCGGAAGACCTCGGCGATCTCGGCCGGCGAGAACCCGCCCGCGTACCGCAGCAGGTCGTACGCCTCGGCGATGAGCTGCATGTCGGCGTACTCGATGCCGTTGTGCACCATCTTGACGAAATGCCCGGCGCCGTCCGGGCCCACGTGCGTCGTGCACGGCACGCCGTCGACCTTGGCCGCGATCGCCTCGAGCATAGGCCCGAGCGCCTGCCACGACTCGACCGACCCGCCCGGCATGATCGACGGCCCGTTGAGCGCGCCCTCCTCGCCGCCGGAGACGCCCATGCCGACGAAGTGCAGGCCGCGCTCACGGAGAGCGGCCTCACGGCGGCGGGTGTCGGCGAAATGCGCGTTGCCGCCGTCGATGATCATGTCGCCCGACTCGAGGAGCGGGGCAAACTCGTCGATGACGGCGTCGGTCGCCGCGCCGGCGTTCACCATGATGACCAGGCGGCGCGGGCGCTCCAGGCTGGCGACGAACTCCTGCGCGGTGCGGGCGGGGACGAAGGCGCCCTCGTGGCCGAACTCCTTCATGATGGCGTCGGTCCTGGCCGTCGTCCGGTTGTGCAGGGCCGTCGTGTAACCGTGCCTGGCGAAGTTTCTGGCCAGGTTCCGGCCCATCACTCCGAGCCCCGTGACCCCGATCTGCGCAGTCGCCTGGCCGGTCATGTCGTCCTCGTCTCCTTCGGTCTGCCACGTCATCGGTATCGCCTGATTGCTTCGCGCCTACCTTAGCCGTCGGCCCCCGTCCGCTTTCGCCCGCCGTCCGCCCACCGGGGAGACGCGACCGGGGGAGACGCGACCGGGCTACTGCGGCAGCGGCCCCGCCGCCGCCTGCGCCACCCGGCGAACGCGCGCGTTCGACCCGAGCTCCTCGAGCAGCACCGGCTTGCCGTCAGGCCCGCACAGCGGCAGCTTCCAGTTCGGGTACTCGGTCGAGGTGCCCGGCATATTCTGCGACCGGATCTCGCCCGCCGCCTCGGCCAGGTTGACGCCGATCATCAGCGCGGGCGTCAGCGCCAGGTAGCCGTACAGCGCGGCGGTGAACTCGTCCGCCGACGGCCGGTCAGGGCCGGCCGGCAGCAGCCCCTGCCCGGCCAGCGCCCCGATCCAGTCGTCGACGACCTGGGCGGCCTCGGCCCGCTCCTCCGCCTCCGACCGCACCAGCAGGTCGAGCGCCAGCCGGTCGTCCACCTGCGACCCGGACAGGAACGCGGCGGCCGGCGGCAGGTCGTGGGTGGAGACCGTCACCAGCGAATTGCGCCGCCACCACTGCGGCGCGAGTGGCTCGTCGGACCAACCGCGCTCGAACCAGAGCATCTGGGTGCCGAGCGCGCCCCGCGCCGCCAGCGCGTCGCGCAGCCACGGCTCGACCGTGCCCAGGTCCTCGCCGATGACCACCGAGCCGGCCGCCGACGCGGCCGACGCGAGCGCCCCCAGCGTTCCCTGAACGTCGTAGTACACGTACGCGCCCTGGTCGGGCGACATCCCGGCCGGTATCCACCACAGCCGCGACAGCCCCATCACGTGATCGATCCGCAGCCCGCCCGCCCTGGTCGCTCCCCGGTCGGCCCCGGGAAGCCGCCCGAGCGTCGAGTCGAACAGCTCCGTCAGCGGCCGGTAGCCCGCAGCCGCCAGCGCCCGGGGGTGGTAGGGCGGCAGCGCCCAGTCCTGCCCGCGCTGGTTGAACGCGTCCGGCGGCGCCCCCACGGTGAACCCGCGGGCGAGGAACTCCTGCCCGGCCCACGCGTCGGCCCCGCCCGGGTGCGCGCCGATAGCCAGGTCGGCGATGATGCCGATCGGCATCCCGGCCTCGCGCGCCGCCGCCTGGGCCGCGGCCAACTGCTCGGCCACCAGCCACTGCACCCAGGCGTGAAACTCCGCCTGCACCGCCAGATCGCCGCTCCCGACGGCCTCAGCCACCGCCGAAGACCGAGGGTCCCGCAATCGCGCCGGCCACGACCGGTAGTCCGGCCCGTGCACCTCGGCCAGCGCGCACCACGCGGCCCAGTCGTCAAGCGCCCGGCCGTGCCGGGTACGGAACGCCTCGAGCGACGCCTGCCGCTCGTCCGACAGCGGCACCTTCCGCAGCATCTCCAGCGCCTCGCGCTTGGCCGTCCAGACCGCGTCCCGGTCAATCAGCGCTTGCGTCTGGCTCGATGCCCGGAGCGGCTGACCGAGCAGAGACAGCCGGGTCCGTTCGGGAGAACTCAGGTTTTCGTATTCGGGAATGTCCTCAATGCGAAGATACAGCGGCGAGACCCAGCGACGGCTCATCGGCAGGTAGGGCGACGGCGAGACCGGCGGCACCGGCTCGGCCGCGTGCAGCGGGTTGATCAGCACGAAGCCCGCGCCGAGATCGCGCGCCGACCAGGCCGCGAAGTCGGCCAGGTCCCGCAGGTCGCCGTGGCCCCAGGAACGACGCGAGCGGAGCGAGTAGAGCTGGAGGGTGAACCCCCAGGACCGCTCCGACGGCACCGGCGCAACCGCGTCGCCGGCAAAGTCGGCGGCCGCGTCGCCGAGCGGGAGCGCCGACGGCACCGACTCGAGCGCGCTGACGATCGCCTGCAGGGTCTGATCGGGCACCGTGACCTCGCGCCCCTGCCAGTCCCAGTAACTGACAGAAACACCGAGGTCGGCCGCCCGCCGCCGCAATTCCGCGTCGCTCACCCGCTAAGTTTGCCTGATTATCCGCAGACCGCAAACTTTCGCGCGAACCCCGGTACCTACTTGACCAGCATCGCAGCATAATCGGGGACGAAGGTCTGCGCCTCGATCGGGGTCCGCTGGTAGCCGGTCGACTTCGGCCGCTTCGGCAGCTTGAGCGAGGGCTCGGGCACGTCGCGATACGGGATCGTGGAGAGCAGATGCGCGATCATGTTGATCCGCGCCCGCTTCTTGTCGTCGGATTCGACCACGAACCACGGCGACTCCGGGATGTCGGTCATCGTGAACATGTCGTCCTTCGCCCGTGAGTACGACTCCCAGCGGGTGATCGACTCCAGGTCCATCGGCGACAGCTTCCACCGCCGCATCGGGTCGTCGAGCCGGGATTCGAATCGCTTCTGCTGTTCGGAGTCGCTGACCGAGAACCAGTACTTGCGCAGCAGGATGCCGTCCTCGACCAGCATCCGCTCGAAGGCCGGGCACTGGTGCATGAACTCCGCGTACTGCTGCTTGGTGCAGAACCCCATCACGTGCTCGACGCCCGCCCGGTTGTACCAGGACCGGTCGAACAGCGTCATCTCGCCCGCCGCGGGCAGGTGCGCGATGTAGCGCTGGAAGTACCACTGGGTGGCCTCGCGCTCGGTCGGCTTGGGCAGCGCGGCGATCTGCGCGACGCGCGGGTTCAGGAACTCCGTTACCCGCTTGATCGTGCCGCCCTTGCCGGCCGCGTCGCGGCCCTCGAAGATGATCACGATCCGCGACCCCGAGGTGCGCATCCACTCCTGGACCTTGACCAGCTCCCCCTGCAGCCGGTAGAGCTCCGTGTTGTACGCCTTCTTGGGCAGCTTCCCCGGCAGCGTCTCCGACGACGCCGGCGGCGGCTGCGCAGGCGACTTGCGCGACTTGCCCGATTTGCGGTTCGCGTGCTCGTGCTTGGCCATACCACAGTTGTAACCTGACCGTCGTGAGCGACGAACAGGCAGACCAGGGTTACGGCACGGTGAACGTCTACCGAGCCCCCGGCGCCGTGAAAATCGAGCTGAACCGGCCGGACCGGCTCAACGCCTGGTCCAAGGAGGTCTCGGCCGATCTGCTCAAGGCGCTGCGCCAGGTCGCGGCCGACGACGAGGTCCGCGCGGTCATGCTCACCGGGGCCGGCCGCGCGTTCTGCGCCGGGGCGGACCTCAAGGACGGTCTCTCCGCCGCCCGCGACGCCAACGGGCAGATCGACACCAGGTCCGCCCTCGTCACCTGGTACCACCCGATCGTCACCGCCATCCGCGAGATGCCCAAGCCGGTCGTGACCGCGGTCAACGGCCCGGCGGCCGGGGCCGGCCTGTCGCTCGCGCTCGCGGGCGACCTGGTGGTGGCCAAGGAGTCGGCCTACTTTCAGCTCGCGTTCGTCAACATCGGCCTGGTTCCGGACGGCGGCGCGTCGCTGTTCGTCCCGTCCCGGGTCGGCTTCGCCCGGGCGGCCGAGATGGCGCTGCTCGGCGACCCGGTCACCGCGGCCAAGGCGGTCGAGATCGGCCTGATCAACGCCTCCTGGCCGGACGACGAGTTCGGCACCAGGGCGGACGACCTGCTCGAGCGCCTCAGCAACGGCCCCACCCGGTCCTACGCGGGCAGCAAGCGCGAGCTCAACCACTGGCTCTACTCCCGGATGCCCGAGCACCTCGAGCTCGAGGCCCAGATCCAGGGCGAGCTCGGCGGCTCGAGGGACTTCCACGAGGGCGTGGCCGCCTTCCTGGAGAAGCGAAAGGCCGCCTTCACCGGCGAGTAAATTCAAAATCCTCATCTCGAACGGACCCTGGTCCCACCCCTGCCCTCCATGACAGCCACCCCGTGGGAGCGGGATCGCCCGTCGTACGGTAATGGTCATGACAACTGAGAAGGTGGCGGTCGTCACCGGCGCAGGTTCCGGGCTCGGCCGCCTGATCACGATCGCGCTGGCCGACCAGGGGTGGTACGTGGTCGCGGCCGGCCGCCGCTTCGAGCTGCTCGAGGACACGGTGCAGCAGGCGCTGCCGGAAATGGTCCTCCCGGTGCAGGCCGACGTCGGCGACGAGGATTCCGTGGCGGCTCTGTTCGCCGCCGTACGGGACCGCTTCGGCCGGCTCGACCTGCTGGTCAACAACGCGGGCACCGGCGCCCCGGCCGGCGCGGTGGACGAGGTCACCCCCGAGGGGTGGCAGTCGATCGTGGCCACCAACCTCACCGGCTCGTTCCTGTGCGCGCACCACGCGGTGGCGGTGATGAAGGCGCAGCGGCCGATGGGCGGCCGGATCATCAACAACGGCTCGATCTCCGCCCACACGCCGCGGCCCCGCTCGGTCGGCTACACGGTGACCAAGCACGGGATCACCGGCCTGACCAAGTCGATCTCGCTCGACGGGCGACCGTACAACATCGCCTGCGGCCAGATCGACATCGGCAACGCGAACACCGCGATGACCGAGCGGATCGCGGCCGGCGCCCCGCAGGCGGACGGATCGGTCAAGGGGGAGCCGACGTTCGATCCCCAGCTGGCGGCGGACGCGGTGGTCTTCATGGCCGGGCTGCCGCTCGACGCGAACGTCCAGTTCCTGACCATCACCGCGACGACGATGCCGTTCATCGGCCGCGGCTGATGGCGGGCCGCGGCCGACGACGGACAAAACAGGCTCCGCCCGAGGGGTCCGCGCGCCGGAACCCTTGGTTTGGAGCCCTCGGACGGGGGGGCATCCGAGGGCCCCTTCGGGGAAACCCTGTTACCGAAACGCCACCACCCCCGAGAGCGTTACATCTCGGAGATAAAACTTTTTACAGGCCGTAGGTCTCGAGCAGACGGAGCCAGATCTCGCTGATCGTGGGGTACGAGGGGACCGCGTGCCACAGGCGCTCCAGCGGGACTTGGCCGGCGATGGCGATCGTCGCGGCGTGGATGGTCTCCCCGACGCCGTGCCCGGCCAGCGTCATGCCGACGATCGTCCGCCGATCCTCGTCGACGACCATCTGCGCGTGCCCCTGGTAGGCGTCGGCGAACAGCCTCGCGCCCGCGACGTTGCCGATCTCGTACTCGACGGTGCGGACCCGGCGTCCGGCCGCCACCGCCTGCTCGGCCGTGAGCCCGACCGCGGCGACCTCGGGAATCGTGAAGATCACCTGCGGCACGCAGGTCTTGCTTGAGGTGTCGCGGACGGTCGGCTCGCGGTCGCGGGCCCGGGCGGCGATCGCGTCGCCGCACACCCGGGCTTGGTACTTGCCCATGTGGGTGAGGAGCGCGAGGTGGTTGACGTCGCCCGCGGCGTACAGCCAGCCGCCGTCGACGCCGGTCACCCGCATCGTGTCATCGACGTCCAGCCACGACCCGGGGGACAGGCCGACGGTCTCAAGCCCGATGTCCCCGGTGTGCGGCGATCGCCCGACGGCGGAGAGCACGTCGTCAGCCTCAATCGAGCTGCCGTCGCTGAGCTCAATCGTGACTTTCGTCCCGTCATCCCGAGTCGCCCCGGTCACGTCAACGCCAGTCCGGACGTCGACCCCCGCATCCCGCAGTCCCGCCGCCACGAAATCCCCGGCGAAGCCCGGCAGCCGCTCGAGCAGCGGCCCGTGCGAGATCAGCGTGACCTCCGCGCACAGCGCCGACCAGGCGGCCGCCATCTCGCACCCGACCACGCCGCCGCCGACGATCACCAGCCGCCCCGGCACGGCGTGCGCGCTGGTCGCCTCCCGGCTGGTCCAGGGGTCAACGCCCGCCAGCGAGTCGAGCACAATCGCCCGGGTCCCGGTCGCGACCACCACCGCCTGACGCGCGTGCAGCGACAGGTCCCCGACCTTCACCAGCCGCTCGCCCGCGATCCGGCCGTGCCCGCGGACGAGATCGATCTTCGCCCCGGTGAGCCACTCAACCTGCCCGTCATCCTTCCACCCGCGGGCAAAGGAATCTCGTCGGGCGAACACCTCGGCCGGGTTGAGCCGCGCGCCCGCCACCCCGCGCACCGCCCCGGCCTCCGCGACCACGTCGGCCGGGCGCAGCAGCGCCTTGCTCGGCGTGCAGGCCCAGTACGAGCACTCGCCGCCTACCAGCTCGGCCTCCACGATCACGGCCGTCAGCCCGCCCCTGACCGCTCGATCGGCCACGTTCTCCCCGGTCGGCCCCGCCCCGATCACGATCACGTCGTACGTCTCGTCAGCCATGCCGCCTCCTCGATCCCGCCGCCCTATAGCCATCCGTCCGCCCGGGGGGCTACCCCGTTTCACCGCAGTCTCCCATCTGCGCCCAGACGCCCGCCGTCACCGAACCCCAGTCCGTAGCAATGGCCCAGCTTCCTATCACTTTTGACCACGCCAATCCATCTCCCTATCAGTTCTGACCATTCAAAACGGACAAATCGGACCGAAAAGTGGTCTGAATCGATAAGAAGGCGAAAAAGTGGTCAGAACTGATAGAAAGACAGCCGCCGCACGCCCACGTCGGCTGTTTACCCCTCACCGGGCGCGGCCAGCAGGAAGACGGCAACAGCACACAGCACAAGGCACGCCACACCAATCAGATGCGCCCAGTCCGCGTCCGCGAACACCAGCAACCCCGTGCCCGCTATCAACCCCACCACGCCCGCCGTGCCCCAGGCCCGCGCGCGAGACAACGCCGGGAGCAGCCCCCGAGCGCGCTGATCGCCGCCAACCGCGCCGACCCCTCCCACCGCGCCCAACGAGCCGCCGCCCGTGACGCCGCTGGCGACGCCGCCCGCGCCGCCGCCTGCGACGCCAGCCGCACGGGAGAGCACCCCGGAGTCGGCGTCGGCGAACGCAGCCGAACCCGGCCGCGCGACTGCCTCCTCGTGCGTGTCCAGCCGCCCACGGAGGTACAGCGTGAACAACAGCCCCAGCGACGGCACCAGCACGACCGCGCCGCACCCGACGGCGACGATCAGCGCAACCAGGGTCGCCCGGCCGGCCGCGGCCTGCGCGACGGTCAGCCCGGGCAGCAACCGAGGCGCCTGCCCGGCCGCCCACCCCACCACCACGGCCGCCACCGCGAGCGCCGCCGTCACCCGGGCCAGCGCGAACCGGTACCACCAGCACAACAGCAGGGTGGCCAGGCCGGCCGCGGCCGACACGCAGACCAGCGCCAGCGCGACGCCGTGGGTCAGGTTCAGCCCGGCGTTCCGCATCACCAGCAGCCCGGCCAGCGCGAGCCCGCCGGAGACGAGACCGGCCCAGAGCGCCCGCCGCCGGAACGCGGCCGCCAGCGGGCGATCGCGCGGGTCCGCGCCCACGCCCGCACCGGCGCCCGCGCCCGCACCGGCGCCCGCATCGACCGCGCTGTCGGCATGACGCAGCGAGTCCGCCGCCAGGTAAACCGCCGCCAGGTACCCGGAGAAGACCACCGCGAGCACCCCGATCAGCACGCAGGCCGGGTTCAGCCACGAAGTAACCGGGTTGCCGAGCGCGTTGCCGACCGGCACCCGGCCGATCGCGATCGCCCCGACCGCCGTCCCGAGCGCGAACGGGGTCAGCACCGACGACAGCGCGAACAGGTACTCCGCCAGCCGGGACTCGTCAAGCGCGCCCCGCAGCGCATACGCGGCGCCGCGGAAGATGATCCCGATCGCGCCGATCAGCAGCGGGGCGGCCAGCGTCGAGGTGATCGAGCCGTACGCGACCGGGTACGCCGTCCACGCGATCACCAGCACGAAGATCAGCCAGACGTGGTTGGCCTCCCACACCGGCCCCATCGCGTGCCTGGCCTCGTCTCGCAGTCGCCGCGCGGACGCCGACCGCCCAACCGCCAGCAGCGTCCACAGCCCGGCCCCGAAGTCGGCCCCCGCCAGCACCGTGTACGCGGTCATTCCGGCCAGGATGAACGCGACGGGCACGTAAGCCACCGGAGCCTCCAAGACCCTCCTCGACGACAAGAGCTCCAGAAACCGCATCAGGTGGGAGCGGCACCCGGGCCAGCCGCCGCAAGATGACGTACACGATCACCGCGAGGATGACGTAGACCACCGACAGCGTCCCGTAGCCGATCGGGATATCGCTCGCCCCGGTGACCGCGGCGTCGACCCGCATGACGTCATAGACGATCCACGGCTGACGCCCGACCTCGGTCGTGATCCACCCCGCGATCAGCGCGACCACCGACAGCGGCCCGGCCGCCACCACTGACAAAAGCAGAACCCGGGGCAGAGTTCCCCGCCGCCGGAACCGCAGGAACAAGTACACCAGCCCGATCACCGCCAGCAGGGTGCCGATCCCGACCATCGTCTGGAACGAGAACCGCACCACGTTGACCGGCGGCTGGTCGCCCAGCGGAACAATTGCCAGTCCCTTGACGACCGCGTTCGGGTTGTGAAAGGCGAGCAGGGAGAGCAGCCGGGGTATCTCGATGCCCCATACCACCGCGTGCCCGTTGTACCAGCCGAGCAGGTGCTCGGCCGCGCCCCTGGTCGTCGTCGCCAGGCCCTCCATCGCGGCCAGCTTGACCGGCTGGTACACGGCCACGTCACGCGCGGCCCAGTCGCCCACGATCACCTGCAGCGGCGAGGCGACGGCGGCGGCGGTCATCGAGATGCCGAACGCGGTCCGCTCGTACCGTCCGCGCCGCCCCCGCAGCAGCGCCCACGCGTACGCCGCCGCCAGCAGGAACCCGCACACGATGTAGGCCGCGAAGTACATGTGCGTGTACTCGCTCCAGAACATCGGGTTGTCGAACAGCGCCTGCCACGGCTGCACGTCGGCCGCCCGGCCGTCCACCAGCGTGAATCCGGTCGGGTGGTTCATCCACCCGTTGACCGCGATGACGAAGAACGAGCCCGCGACCCCGGCGATCGCGATCGGGACCCCGCACCAGAAGTGGACCCACGGCCGCAGCCGGTCCCACCCGTAGGCGTAGATCCCGATGAAGATGGCCTCGACGAAGAATGAGAAGCCCTCAAGCGTGAACCCGAGCCCGAACACATTCCCGAAGTCCTGCATCCACACAGGCCACAGCAGCCCCAGCTCGAACGAAAGGATCGTGCCGGTAACGACCCCGACCGCGAATAGCGCGAGCATAATGCGCGACCAACGCCGCGCGAGCGTGCGATACAGCTCGTCGCCGGTCCGAAGGTAGCGGTACTCCGCGAACAGCACGAGCACCGGAAACGCGATACCGAAGCAGACCAGCGGAATATGCACGCTCAGCGAGAGCGCCTGCATCTGCCGCGCTTCGTACAAATAGTGCTGATTTACGCCCACAACGGCAAGCCTA
>Ga0335072_10008369_pt1 | contig 15002 bp, 14 predicted proteins | sample Lox_Sample_21_FD_206725 | JGI IMG/M metagenome (GOLD analysis project Ga0335072, IMG submission 206725) | Soil microbial communities from Loxahatchee National Wildlife Refuge, Florida, United States - Lox_Sample_2.1 | ecosystem: Environmental > Terrestrial > Soil > Wetlands | place: USA... | reverse complement strand
ATGAGGTTTACAGTTGCGGAAAACCAATGAGGCCCGCCGGACGAATGCAACAGGCAACCGAGCTCTTCCGCTCGGCCCGACGCTTGGCTTCGCCGACAGCTCTGGGCCAGCAGGTGGAAGACTCCCATTTCGAAAATATCGGCCAAGGAATGGCCGACGAGGATCGCTACAGCAGAACAAGCGGTCTCTGGCTGGCTTGCTACGGCGGCTTGGACAATTCCCGCGAAATCAATTCGTAGAACTACGAGTTCCTGCGAACTGATGACCGTCTCGAGAGGACGCCGGCAGGTCTCAGCGCCCCTTCGTGAAGAGGCGACCTTTTCGCGGATCCTCTGACCTACTTTCAGCTGCGCCCGTCGACGATCCAGCGGTTGATGCACTGCCGTCGCACGCCTTTCCGCCACCACGACGATCTTCGGAGCCGCGGACGAGAGAGGTAGCTGCCGGGATTCCCGTCAAGGGAGCTTCGCATATCGTCGATCCTTACGAATCGGGACTGTACATCTCGATAACTTCCGTGTCAAGTACCCGCAGCGTACGCAACCGATTGGCTAGGGTAGACACGGGTATGCACAAACGTAAACGCTTGTCCCGGAAGCTCAACTTCTGTGGGCAGCACTTCCCGCAAGAGCTAGACAGTACTTTTGCGAATTGCGCCGTTGCGCGCACGGCCCTAAGTTGGGGTGCGGAGAAGGAAGGGCAAATGCAGGCACCCTTCAAGGATGCCCTGCGCCGCGGCTTCCGCCTCACAAGGAAGCCGCGGTTTTACTTTTTGTCGTTCATTTCCGCGGCCTATGCCTGCCGCTTCATCTTCCTTCGCACTGTGGACTTCGCGGCAGTCGTGCTCTCCGCTGCTGTTCTTCTAGTGCGGTTCCATAAGATGACCCACAGAGTCGCGCCCGCTAGAATCGATGCCAGACTCGCCCCTTGCGCATTAGTTAGCCCGAAGAAAGAGCGCGGGTTGATGCGGATGAACTCCACGAGGAACCGTGCTATGCCGGTCAGAATCAGGTACGCAGCGAACACGCCGCCCGTCGGAGGCGACGTTCGATCGGACACCTCTCCTTGCGAGTTGATTTGCCGGGAGCCCATCTTCCAGAGCGCCCACGTGATCAGGCAGGCGACGAGGAACTCATAAATGGGCGTCGGGTGAACGCGTAGGGTGGTCGGGACTAAGCCATGAGGAAAACTCATGCCCCAGGGCAGGGAAGTCGGGATTCCGTAGTCGCCGTCGCCTGACAGCAAGCATCCGATCCTTCCTATTCCGTAGCCGAGCGCGGCGGCCGCGGAGCCCGCATCGAGCACGCTCAAGAGCGGGATCTTTCGCCTCTTGGCCACCCAAACGAACGCGGCGGTGCCGGCGATCAAGCCGCCGAACCACGCAAATCCGTACTGGCTGACCAGTTCGCTGGGGTCGGCCATCAAAAGCGCCGGATTTTCGAAGACGTGATAAAGCTTTGCGCCCACAATTCCAGCGAGGGAGGGAATGGCGATCAGCGCTTCCGCGAAGCCCGAGTCCCTTCCCGCGATTCCGCGCCGGGCTAGGTCCGCCCGCAACACCAAATAGGCGGCAATCATTGCCGTAGCGACCATCAGCCCGAATGTCGGGATCGTCAGCCGCCAGATATGCAGAAACGGAACCATAGTGGTTCAGTATAGCGAAGTCGGCGGACAGACGCTGGAAAACGGGCTCGCTCGGGTAGCCAGCGCAACGCCGAAGCTGGCCGGCGGAACAAATTTGCTCTGCAGCGCGTCCAATGAACTAGAATCAGTTCGCCCCCGATCGTCCCCGGTTGGAGGGTAGGTCATGCACCGAGCTGCGAAGCGGTATCCGCCAGAGGATTTTCGTCCTTTCGAACTGTCCGGCCGTGTGACTGTCGCAGACACTGCAACCTTCGGCTTCCAAGGAAAGTCATGGAAATGCGCTGCGGCTCTTTTCTCTGCGCTGCTGCTGGGCGTCTCTGCTTCGCCTGCCTTTGCGCAGCGCTCGGGCGGAGGCCACGGAGGAGGCGGTTCCCGCTCGAGCGGTGCGGGTAGTTTCCACTCAAGTGGGGCTCAGATCGGTGGCGGCAGCCGCTCGGCTAACGAAGGTTCGCGCTTGACAGTGGTGTCAGGACCTCCCAGTTCCGCCGCGGTCCGTTCCACATGGGTCGATCCACCCGCGACGCGACTGGGCGTTCAGAGCGAAACGGATATCGGTAGTTCTTCCGGCGCGGTAGTGAAAACACCGACTTCGCGCTCGGTGTCAACCGAAGGCAGCAGAATTTCGGATCGGACTTCGCCTATCGATCCGGCGGCGTACCCGAAAGACGTCACGATTGGCTTTCCGCGGCAATCGTCTCGCGACCTGAATTTTTCCGCAACGTCGCTGCATCCCGGAATCGTCGTGTCTGGGCAAAGCGGCCGCTTGTGGACGAGTGAGTCGGTGCCCGAACGGGTCGGGCCGCGTCCCGGGTTATCGGTCAGCGGCCTGCGATCCGCGGAGCTGGCTGGATCTCTGAAAGGGAACGTCAGACCTCGCAGTGCGCGCGACATAGGTGATCGGCGGGTCCTTGACCCGCTCCACGTGTTCGGACCGAGGCACAGGCGTCACCCCCATCCGCCCTTCTTTGGAGGCTTCGGGTTCTTCGGCTCGGGCTTCGGCGCTCCGTTTTTCGGACTCGATTTGTTTTCGGATTGCGTCCCGTTCTGGGACGGAACGCTCCCATTAAACTGCAACACGTTCGGGTACTGGAACGGATACGGCGCTTGGCCACGCTTCGGCTACGACCAGGACTACGACACCGGCGGCCAGGGCCAGCCGGACGACCAGCAGGGGCCAGATCAGTCCCAGGATTGGGACTCTAACGTTTACGAGGCGCCGCCGGCAGCGTCGACGACCGCGCAGACTACCCCTGCCGCGCCGCTCTCTGTGCTCTGGCTGAAGAATGGCACGTCATACGCCGTGACCGGTTATTGGCTCGCCGGCGAGAAGTTGCACTATGTGACCTCTTATGGAGGCGAGAACGCGATCGGCATTGACCAGCTCGACTTGCAGAAGACGGTCGACGCCAACGCCGACCGGGGCCTTGCTTTCATCCTGCGGCCCGCACCGCCAGACGGTCCTTCGAATCCGCAGCAACAGCAGCATTAGCCCGGCTCCATCTATTCCAGGCGGCGACGCCTAAATAAGTGGAAAGGCGTCGAAGAGTGCCTTGGACTATATTTTCTTACAATAATAAGTACTTGACAAATGCAGTAACGTATGGTATAAGTTTTTTCGTTAGCCTCGAAATCTGCGCGACCGCAACCGGAATTCCAGCCTCGATCGTCGCGTAAAGCCCGCAGTTCCCAATAGTTTCCGAACTGCGACAAATTTTGTCTGTTCCTTTCTCCCTGTGCGCGCGGCTGGCGCCACCACGCTTCGGTCACTCCGGAGCGGATTTCCTGAAATCCCAGAACACTTCGGAGGCAGCATGCCGAATTACAACGCACAAGTCCCGCCGTATTCAGTCTTTCCGGGCGATGTGGCGCTCGCCTTCAATTCCGACGCGCCCGCAGCCGGCCAGGCCAGCCAGCAGTTTGCGCTGCCCAGCTATGCCGGTTTTCCCGAGAATGGCCGCACCATCCGGTGGCAGACGGTATTCGGATCGGCGCCGTCGGCGGTCAGCGTCGCCTTGCAGACCGCAATGATCGATTCCGATGGCCAGTACGCCACAATCGACACCTCGACGGCCACGGCCGGCGAAGCTCGTACCGTCACGGCCGTGCGCGCAAATTTTATCCGCGCCAAGGTCAGCTCGATCACTGGCGGCAGCGGCGTCACGGTCCAAGTTCTCGGGTAGAGTTCGGTTCGGCTTTTGCAACTCTCGGCCGGACGTCGAGCCGCCGTCTCGTAGAACTGCCCGCAGTTGGGCGGAAGACTCTGACCACTCACAACGCGACCGATTGGCTTGCCCGCTTCCGACAAAGGGGGAACGACATGCCGACCAGAAAAGAATTGCGCACCCCTCGGGCGTGCCAGGCAGACCCGGATTCCGACAAAACAGCGGGCGTTCCGATAACTGCTGCGCCAGTCGACGGTGTGCCGAGACGAAAACGCTCTAAGAATTCGCCGGAAGGCAAATCACTTCAGGCTGGCGAGTTGACCGAGACTGTCATCGCACCCGGCCTGACTTCTCCTCTCGCCTTGTTCATCACAAATCCCGGCCCGGAGTCCGTGGCCGCACTCGCCGAAGCCGCGAAGCGCAATCGCCGCAAGCGGCGCGTTCGCATGGGCGAAGCCTTGCGAATAAAGGGAATCGACGAACACGCTGTGGCAGAGACGTTCGCCGGCGTTGTGGACATGCTCAAATCTAAGACCGAGGAGAACGACGACGTCGAAAAGCTCCTGGTCGACGTCCTCAAGGAATGCAGCAAGCATCTCGAAGAGGACAGCAAAGCCACGGCAGCCGCCCCCCTACAAGTGAAACTCATACACAATGTAGCCCGTCCTCGACGCGATTCGGCACCCGTAACCCCGCCTTCCGAAACGTCCAACTCGGACGCGAACGCAGCAGCAGAACGGGATGACCCCTTGCCGGTGTAGTTGTGCAGGCAAGCACTCCTCGCCCTCGGAGACAGCCCCATGAGCAAATTCAAGAAACTCACGCATGTCTTTGCCGTCGCGATGGCTGCCGCGGCCGCATTCGTCGTCACGCCGGCAGGGAAAGCACTGCTGAGCCAATATCCAGCGCTGAGCGCGGCAGCAGCCGGAATCCTCGCTCTCGCGGCTCTCTACCACGATCCAGTGGCGCAGTGAGTTCTACTCAAAACACACGCCTTAGCACGATCGTGAAAACAAAAAAGCCAAAAACAGCCCCCTCCCAAGCTAAGCAGCTTTGATTCAGCCGCTTAGCAAAATCGCGGCTGCGCATTTCTGCACGTTAAGGTCACTTTAAGGCGTTTTAAGGCCGTTTTAAGGCGCCAAATTGTCACGACAAGTCCTCACGGCCGTCGCCCGTCAGCACCAGAAAGAGAGTCAGCTTTCGATGTTGATCGTCGGAGTCAAATCGCCGTTCAAACCTTTTTCCGGGTGCCAAGCCGATGCCCGCCACGGTCACTTCTGGTACGCAGCGTTGGGCCAACGTCTACCTCAACTACGAACCGTTCGCGAAGCAGAACCAATTTCACGGGTCACCTGCGAAGTACCGGCTGTTCGGCGGAGCGGCGGGGCCCGGAAAATCGAAAGCGTTGCTCTTCGAATCGGTCCTGCAAGCGCACGAGCATCCAGGCTCGAACGTTCTCGTCCTGCGAAGGACCTTTCCGGAGCTCGAGCAATCCTTGTTGCTCTATTTTCGCCAGGACGTGCCTCGCGAGCTGTACAAGTCCTACAACGAATCCAAGCACGTCGTGAGCATGGCCAGCGGCTCGACGCTGCGATTTGGCTATTGCCAGCGCGAAGCCGACGTTTACCAGTATCAGGGCGCCGAATTTCTCTTCATCGGCATCGACGAGCTGACGCTCTTCACCTTGCGCCAGTGGCAATTCCTGACCAGCCGCAACCGCTGTCCCATACCCGGCTCATTCCCGTGCATGGCGGCCGCGACCAATCCTGGAAACATTGGGCACGCGTGGGTCAAGTCGCTGTGGGTCGACAGGAAACCGGCCAGCGGAATGGAATATCCGGATCAATACGATCCGGCGGATTTCGCGTTCATCCCGGCGCGGGTGGCGGACAACCCGATCTACGCGTCGGACCAGGGTTACCTGAAAACGCTGCGGGCTCTCCCATCGCATTTGCGCCGGGCGTTTCTCGACGGCGACTGGGATGTGTTCGCCGGACAGTATTTCGACAAGTTCGATCCCGCCCAGAGCGTGTTTCGGCCCGAAGAGTTGCACTGGAAACCCTGGTGGCAGCGCTGGATTTCGGTGGACTGGGGATTCGAGCATCCGGCCGCGGTGTACTGGCATGCTGCCGTTCCGCCAGGCTCGGAGCCCGCTCGTATTCGCACCGCCAATCACTACGCCGATCCCTATGCCGCACCTGGCTTTGGCGGGTCGGCGGCAAGTGCTGATGCCGGGCAAGGGAGCACCAGTTCCCGCCGCGTCGCGACGTACCGGGAATTTGTGACGCGTCGAACGCCTCCGCGCGACCTCGCTCGCGAGATTATTGCGAGAAGCCTGTGGGATGCGCCACAGGGCGGTGGGCGCGAAAAAATCGACGCAATCTATCTCTCGCCGGATGCCTTTGCGCGGCGGACGGACGAGGCATCGATCGCGGAACAGATGGGCGACATTTTTGTGGAAGCGGGATTTCCACGACCCATTCCTGCCGACGACGACCGGGTCAGCGGTTGGATGCTGATGTACCAGATGTTGGATGCGGGGGAATGGTTCGTCACTGAGAATTGCATCGAGCTGATTCGGACGCTGCCGACGCTTGTTCGGGACCCGGGACGAATCGAAGACATCGAGAAGATGGACGGCGACGATTCGGCAGACGCCGCCCGATACGGACTGAAGTCACGCTACGGTGTGCGTCGAGGCGGATACGGGCTCGCACCGCTCGAGCAGCGACTTGCGGAACGGGTCACGTCGGCCGATCCCACCGTGCGTGCGATTCAGGCCCACCAGGCACAAATCGAGGAATCGCGGCGCGTGCACCCGGTGTTCTTGCATCGACGGCCGCGAAGGTAACTTGGGGGAAGTCGGAATGGCAAGGCTTCGGGATATTTGGCGGCGGTGGACGGCGACGCGGTACACGCGGCTGCTCGAGGCGGAAGTCGCGCGGCTGCGGGCGGAAAACCGAGCCCTGCTGAATTCGATCCTCGGGATTGCCGGCATTCCGCCGGTCACGGTTGCCATGCCAAGCGGATCTGAAAGCGAGCAACAACCGGTCCACGCGAGCGGGCTCGGAGCGCATCCGGAACAAAAACGCGCCACACCGCCCTTTCTTGCGCGCTCGGCACGAGCTTCGCAGTTGAGGAATGCAGCCGGCGGCGCGCGATGCGTTGGACCGCCTGGTGCCGGTCCAGTCAGGCGAAGGTCGTGGCATCAAGTGAATCGCGCTCTGGAGATCGACTCCGCGCGAAAGAAAGAAAAGGAAACTGCGGGCGGGCTGGAACTGGGAGTTGCGGTCAAAAAGCAGTGACGGCGGAGTAGATCGAGGCCGTACTCAGGTGCGTCTCCGTCCCCCCGCAAGGGCAGAGCCGGCCAAGCAGGCTTGTCGACGTTCGATCGGAGGGAATCATGCCGTTTATTCGAGGGCGTTATCACATTAATCCTATCGTCGGCGCCGCGCTGGAGGCGGCGCGTGAAGCGGACGAAGCTCTGGCTGCCCTGCATCAATCTGAGCAGAGCGCGAATGGATCGGGCTTGGCGGCGAACGACAGCAAAATTGCGAATGAGAACGTGAAGGGACCCATCCACCGCGTCGAAATCGAGACGGCCGTGGTGGTGCCGTCACACTCGGGGAGCGCGCAGCGTGGATTCGTTGCACGCATTCATCGCGTGGCCAGCGCAAACGCGGCGGATGTAAGTTCGAATCCCCAGGGGGACTTCTTCAACGCGCCCACTTCGTCTGGCGTGCCATCAGCGGGCGGCGCGGAGGGACAAAGCAAAGGCGCGCAAGCGCCCGAGACCCAGGTCTTCTCGAATCCCCAGGACTTGACGGATTTTCTGCGCAATCAGTTCGAAAAAGATTGTGGGCAGTGACACGAATTTCTGCCATCGAGTACAGACCGACATTTTCGAAAATCGCGTACTAGGTCTCCTGGCCTGATCTCTCACTCCGCAGTTCACGCCGGCACCAACCCCAGCACTCGACAGAGAGGCACAATGTCCATCGATAAAAGCTATGCGGCAGCCGATCCAGCGATCGTTCCCGTGGAAGGACCGGCAGAAGCTTCAATCGGGGGACAAGTGCGGCCGACGAGTGCGGTGCCACAGAACGGGGCAGCAGGAGAGCGTCGAGAGAAGCCTGCGGGCCGCTCGCGCATTTCCCCTGCTCGCCCCGCCCTCCTCTCCGAGACGGAAAGCTCCAGCGCGTACGGGGCGAACAACGAACAATTACCAGAGCCCCTTCAGGAGGCGCTGCGGCGGCTCGTCTTCCAGTATTCGTTCGAGTCGGAAGCGACGCGGCGCCAGGAAGTCCGCAGGATCAAGCAGGCGCACCAGTTCTGGCGCGGCCTGCAATACATGTGGTGGAGCGAGCGCGATCAGAATTGGCATCTTCCGTTCGAGCAGAAATTGACGGACAACAGTTCGCTCGAGGATCTGCCGCGGTACGAATTCGTTACGAACATTTATCAGGCCTTCGGGTTGTCGCTGATTTCCGTGCTGTCGCAGGATGTGCCGCGCGTCCGATTTTTTCCATCATCGGCGCAGGCGGAGGAGGACGTGGCAGCGGCAAAGGCAGCGACAGAGGTGGGGTCGCTCGTCGAGCGAAACAACCGGGTGGGGAATCTGATTGTGGAGGAGGCTTTCAATCTCTGGACCGACGGCAAAGTGGGCGCGTACGTCCGGTATGTGGTCGACGGGCAGCGATTTGGATTCCATCCGGAGACAGAGATCGGCACGAAGGAAGTCAAGGTCGGGAACGACGCTTATGTGTGCCCCAAATGCGGCGCGGAAGCTGGAGATCATGGCCGGGCAACTGCCGGCGAAGCCGCGGGCGGGGGCGCAAAGGCGAAATCGCAGCAACCGGATGCACCCGATGTGTGCGCGGAATGCGGAGCATTGCTGACGGAGGAAAACTTCGTCGCGGCGGAAACGATTACAGTACCCTCAGCGCAGACTCGACTGCGAGTGCCCAATGGGCAGGAGGTGCTGACGATCGTCGGAGGGCTGGAGCTGAAGACGCCGCCCTGGGCGAACGACATGCACGAGTACCCCTACCTGCAGTGGAACATGGAGGTACATCAAGCACGGTTGAAGGCGGCGTATCCCCACGCCGCGGATAAGATCGGGCCGCCCGTCGCGAGCGGCGGACAGGAATACGAGCGACTGGCCCGGTTGGCGCAATCGCAGGGCGGCCCGTTGACAGAAGGCGGCGACTACAACATCAACCTCATCACCTTTCAACGCACGTGGTTGCGTCCCTGGGCGTTCTTTGCGCTCGAGGATAAATCCCTGCGCGACGAACTCCTGCAACTTTTCCCGGATGGTGCATACGTGGCGTTTGCGGGAGACGCCTACTGCGAGTCGCGAAATGAGAGCATGGACAACCACTGGCGCGTGTTGCACGCGTTGCCCGGCGACGGTTCGAGTGGAAGGCCGGCGCTCGGCGATGCGTTGATCAGCGTGCAGGAACGCTTCAACACGCTTTCGAATTTGCAGATGGAAACTTACGAATACGGGATTCCGCCGATCTATGCGGACAGTGAAGTACTCGATTTCGATTCGCTGCAGAACCAGACCGCGGAGCCTGGCGCGCACTATCCCGCGCGCGCGAAGCCGGGGCAGTCGCTCGCGTCAGCATTCTTTCAGCCATCGCCGGCGGAAGTGCCTCCGGACCTTTCGGAGCACGCGGCGGCCCTGATGGGGCCCGTGGCCCAATTTCTGACGGGCGCGTTTCCGGCGCTGTTCGGCGGGGCGATGGCGAACAACGACACCGCCTCCGGATACGCGATGGCGCGCGATCAGGCGATGGGACGGATCGGGCTGGTTTGGCGGCGTATGAAGTTCTTCCACGCGGACGTGATGCTGCTTGCCGTGGATTGCTTTCGCAGGAACAGGCCGACGGACGTGGAAGTGACGCTGCTGGGAGCGGGCTCCGCGTTCGAATCGAAATGGATTCGGCTGGCGGATCTGAAAGGCAATCTTTTCAGCTATCCCGAAACGGATGAGCAATATCCGACTCTGTGGGCACAGCAACGAGCCGTGCTTCTGCAATTGATGTCGAGTCCCGACGCCCAGATACAGGCGATGCTTGGGCATCCGGAGAATGTGGCGCTGGTGAAGCGGCTGATCGGGCTCGAGGAGTTGATCGTTCCAAACGACGAGTCGAGGACGAAGCAGTATCGGGAAATCGCACAATTGGTCGCGCAGGCCCCCGTGGTGAAGCGCGACGATGCGAGCGGCGTTGAAATGATGTTGCCGAGCATCGTGCCGGATGAGTTCGCGGACAACCACGCAATCGAGTTGGAGGTTTGTCTGCGTTGGTTTTCGTCGGATGCGGGACAAGTTGCGAAAGTCGAAGCCCCCGCCGGCTACGCGAATGTAAGAGCGCACGCGCTTTTCCACCGCGATTACTTGCGTAAGCAACAAGGATCGCCGCAAGGATCAGCGTAGGCGATCGAAGGCCGGTTTATCCGAAGGCGATCTCACGATTGCTTGTGACGCTAAGCCGCACGATCTATAGCGTGCGTTCGATGGCGTCTTTGTGAACGCGGGCGCCATAAGCGCTTCGCTCGACAGGCGGAGGAGCAACGACGCGAATCACGTTGAGAAGGCGATCCGGAGTGAAAGGCTTGGTCACGCAGACGACGGCTCCGAGCTGACGGCTGGCGGCGTAGTCGGCAGGCTGAGGCGCCGCGGTGAGCAGAATTACAGGCACGTGCTGGAGACGGTCGTTGCTTTTGATGATGAGACAAAGGTCGTGACCACTGATGTCCGGATTGTCGTCAGAAGTAACCAAGACAGCCGGCACGGTCGTCTTGAGCACGTCAAGGGCAGCCTGGCCGTTCTGCACGAGTACCAGGGTGTAGCCATCGCACTGAAGCCTGTTGCGAAGGCTTTCACCGAGGCGCGCATCAGGTTCGATGGCAAGAACAACTGTCCGTTCTTTTTGCTTAAGAAGCTCCGATGCTCCGACGTTGGACTGCGCCGAAGTCGCGGCGCGTCCGGAAGTTTTCGAGGCTGAGAACTGGACTCCGACTCCGAAAAGCCTGCCGCCGTAGTCAAACACGCGCACTACCTCAGCGGGCTGAGCCTGATTCAGGGCGGATGGCGCGGTCGAATAGGGGAACGTGACCTCGAGAGGCTGGCCCTTCCAATACCCGGAATGCGGCGAAACCATAAGTAGACCGTCGCGCGAAACGTCAACGGTCTTACAAACCTCCTGAAACGGGGTCGGAGAATTGACGGCGCGGACGCGTACCTCCGCCGAGAGTTTTGCGCGCCTACGCCGACGCCTTTCAACGCCACCAGGTTCGGAAGTTCCGGAATTGCGGGGCCCAACTTCCGGTTCGGCGGCGGAGCTTCTGCCAGTGCTCACAAAACACCTCACTTCCGGCAACATTTCGATTTCGGAGGAAGCCGGAGGGTCCATCTCCCACTCTTCCCATCAGGGTCTCAAAGAACGGAGAGCGCGGGAATGGTACGTTAGGTTCAATTCGAACGGGTGATGACGAATGATGTAACAGATGCGGCGGGTGTGTTGCACCGTCGCAAGGGCCGCGTCGAAGGATGGAAGCCAAAGGGCTTTACGGAGGGAGAATGGTCGCGGTTATTGAGCACGGTCTGACTGAAGATACGCGACAGGTGTATCCACGCAATGCTGGACCGAAGGGTCCGAATGGCGAGCGGGGCGCAATTAGTGGACATGCTGGCAATTCGAACGCAGGTCCCGTCACCCCGACGGACGACGAGATTCTAGGCATCGCAAGTGACGGAAAGCCGGATCCAACGACCGGCCAGCTCGGTTTCGACTGGGAAGATTCCGATGCAAATCATGCAGCGGTCAAGGATAAGGGCAAGGTTGCGGAAGAGCCATCGTTACATTCAAGCCTGGAAGCTACGCTCGGTGCGAACCCTGAATTGAAACAGGCTTGGGAGGACGTTCAAGCGTATCGAGAATCGTTTCGAACGCCGGCAGAAGCACGTACGGCGACCGCAGCTTTGGCCGATCTTGATCGAATCGACGCTCTTTTCTTCTCGAACCGGGCCCAGGATCATGCAGAACTGGCGCGAGTGGTAGCGTCGCTTGATCCCGCCGCGTTTCAATCGCTCGCGCGTGCGATGTCTGAGGTTGCCAATCTAGGGGTGCGCGCCGCAAGCGATAAGGCGCGGTCGTATGGGGCAGCGCCCGTGGTGCAAGGACCGGCCGCGGCCAAGACAGAGACAGGGCTTGCTGCGAGCAGCGGAATGAACACCTTGGCTTCTGAGGCATCGGGCGTTGCGTCGGGACCGGATCACGCGCGGCGTGAGACGGAGCGCGGTTTGAGTCCAGTACAGGAAGGCTTTTTCCATTCGACGAATGCGGCAGCCGTGAGCGCGGTGATTGGAGCGATTGAATCGCAAGTGGATCGCCTGCTTCCCGAGGAAATCTCAAAAGGGGCACGGAATCGTCTGGTAGGGGAAATTTACCGTGAGCTGGACACGAGTCTGCGATCAGACCGTCAATTTGCCCGACAGGCGCGCGAGGCGTTCCGCTCGGGGGCTTTGGACGATGAGCATCGCCGAGCGATTGTCTCGCTTGTCAACAGTCGGGCACGTCAGTCGCTTCCGGCTGTGGCGAGGCGGGTGCTGAACGAGTGGACATCGGCGATTGTGGCGGCGAACCAGGACCGCCGGGCGCGCCAACGGGCCGCTGAGCAGCGAGTCGATATCGCCGGTTCTGGCCGCAGCGGGAACGACGGCCAGCGCCCCGTCACTCCGAAAGACATCAATTACGCACGAATGTCGGATGCGGACATCTTAAACCTATAAGCGGCAGTCGCCCTGACAAAGGCTCCGACGTCGGATGCCGGGCCGCCCGCACCAAAGATCTCCCCGTTCCGTCCGAGGAGGACACCCCGCAGGACCACGCGCTCGACGTTGAGCGCGATTCGACTTTCAACGTAGAAATTCAGCGCCAAGGGAGAACCATACCACATGCCACAAATGCAAAATGCACAATCAGTAGCCTTGCAACTCGAGAAGGTGCGCGACAAGCTTCCGCTCCTCTACGAGCGCGACGACATTCTCCTCACGATGATTCAGCAGCGGGGCGACGTCGAGCGCGTGAGCTCGCGCAACATGAGGCTTCCGTTGCAAATTCGTCCAGGTGGAAAGGCGGGCCTCGCGAATATGGACGGCGGCGACCTGGGCCGAGGGTCGGGAACCATCTATGACGTGGCGCAAGTCACGCCCGTGTTCTTCCGCCACGCCGTGGAGATCACGAAACTCGTGGAGTACGCGAGTAACGCTCCCGAGAAAGCGATCGAAAACGCAGCCAAGCGTGAAGTGAAAAACGCGATGGCGCAGTTCCGGTCGTTTCTCGACAAAGTGATGCAGACGAACGGCAACGGCGTCCTCGGCACGATCAGCTCAATCACGACGAGCGGTTTGCCTTCAGGCGTGGCTGCGCAGTTCACGATGGCGAAACCGCCGGGCGCGCAGCTTTTTTATTACAACCAGACGGTGCAGGTTTACGACCCAACTCTCACCACAAACCGGGGTTCGGCCAACGTATTGCTCGTCGATCCGTTCAATTCCCTGGTGCAAGTCGACAGCCTGCCAACCGGCACAACCGCGAACGACGTGATCGTTCACGATGGCTTGACCGGCTCACAGCCCACGTCGCTGTTCGGAATTCTCTATCACCAGACGAACGCCACGACGGGAACCTGGCTGAACCTGAATCGTTCGACGTACCCGGTTGAGCTGGCAACGCCGGCTGTAAACGCAAACAACTCCGCGCTGACGCCGGCCGCGGTGCGCCTGGCGATCAACAAGGTGCGGAAGTCGTTGGGCTCGAACCAGGTGAGCAAATTGATCGCGTATACATCGCTCGAGCAAGAGCACCAGTGGGAACAGCTCGGCGTGACCATCTCGCAAATCATCAAGGAAGGCGCGGGCGGGCGGGCAAGCGATCTCGACTTGCTCTTTACCGGGGACAAGTCCATGGCTGGGGTGCCGATCAAGTCGAGCATCAACGCGAATGCTTCTCGCGTGGATTTTCTCGACCTCTCGCACTGGGGACGCGCCGTCATGCAGGACATCGATTTCTACGATGTCGGCGGGCAAACGGTGTTTCCGATTTACGGCGCGAGCGGCGGCCTGGCTTCCGCGTATATCTTCTACTTCATCACCGGATTCCAGGTGTGGAACGACTCGCCGCGCTCCGGAGCGTACATCAGCAATCTCGCCATTCCGAACGGGTACTAAGCGGCGGCCGGGGAAAGAATCACTCGCTGAAAGCCAAGCAACAAAATCCAACCGACGCGGGGCGGCTGATATCTGCGCCGCCCCGAACATCTGTTCAATTCTTTCACGAGCAAAAGCGTGATTCGCGTAACACGGGAAACACACGACGCACCAGAGAATATTCAGGAGCTGGTGGCGAGAGCCGGAGGCTCGAACCGGCTGGGCGAGCCGAACTTTCGTCTCGTTTGGGGAGGATCGCGGCTTGGTTGGGTCGGCGGCCGTTGGAGCGATCGGGATGCGCATGGCAATGTCATTCGCGAATGCATCGAACTTCGCCAAATCCCGAAGTATTTACCCACTGACCGTTGGCACGTGGAGCGCTGGATGCCGCCCGAGACGTACGGCTCACCAGAAAATTGGCGGGCGCAAACAACCGAAGTCGAGGGCGGACTTCGAATCCCCGCGTTGGGCCCATACCCGTCACGCGGCGAGTATGAGCATTGCTTCACTTTGCAAACCCCGACAGGTGAGTTCATTCCTCTCACGCCGGCCGTCTGCGACGGGGCTGTTCGTGCTATCGAATGGGCGAGGAGGCAACCCCGAGCAGTGAGCCGCGCGGCGCTGGCCGCCCATGAATCCCGGCGGGCTCGACAGTGGGACCGAAGGGTCGATGACATCATGGAAGGCAGTATTGAAAGCAGTTGAATTCGGACGAAAGGAAAATACGTGAACACGCTGATCAGTGAACAGAGAGGAAGAGCTACTCCACCAGCAATTCAGGTCAAGGACGATACAGCAACGACGGTTTCCGTAGCGTCGGTTTCCGATCAGGACTGGTATGTCTCGCGAACTCACGGTATTTATCATATTCCGGCGTGCCCGAAAGGGGAGCCCTATGCATTGCTGCTGATTACGTCGCGAAGTGACGCTCTCGATTTGGGCGACAATCGGCGCTTCCCGTTCTCGACCTCGGC
>Ga0335072_10008368_pt1 | contig 15003 bp, 11 predicted proteins | sample Lox_Sample_21_FD_206725 | JGI IMG/M metagenome (GOLD analysis project Ga0335072, IMG submission 206725) | Soil microbial communities from Loxahatchee National Wildlife Refuge, Florida, United States - Lox_Sample_2.1 | ecosystem: Environmental > Terrestrial > Soil > Wetlands | place: USA... | reverse complement strand
CTCGGGGCCGGGTACCGACGTGCAAAAGCTCGGCCAGACAATATTCACCGGCTACCTGCTGCCATTTGAAATGACCTCCGCCCTGCTCGTCATCGCGGTAGTCGCCGCAGCGGTCCTCGCCCGCAGGAGCACGACCCAGGGGGCTGCGGGGCCGCCGCGCAAGGCAGCTCCGGTCACGCGGGTGCTGCCACGGGGGCCGGAGGCACCCGCTCCGTCCTCGCCTTCGCCGTCCTCGCCTTCGCCGTCATCGTCCAGCCCCGAGAGCAGCCCCGACGTCGCTCCGGCGCCAACACCGGCCGAGGCGGCCGGCCCGAAGGCGGTGGCGAAGTGAGCGTGCCCGGGCCGTGGTACCTCGTGCTCGCCGCTTGCCTGTTCGGTATCGGCGCCACGGGCCTGTTCGTCCGGCGCAACATCCTCGTGATGTACATGTGCATCGAGCTCATGCTCAATGCGGTCAACCTCACCTTCGTGACCTTCGCCCGCATGCTCAACGACGTGGGCGGCGAGGACGCTGTGTTCTTCGTGCTCGTCGTGGCCGCGGCAGAAGTCGTGGTGGGCCTCGGGATCATCGTTGCCATTTACCGCCGGCGCACGGGTGCGACGGCTGACGACATCAACTCCCTGAAGGGCTGAGCACGATGGCCGATGCCGCCTATGTGATCGTCGCACTGCCCTTGGCGGGGTTCGTCATCAACCTCATCTGGGGCCGGCGCCTCGGCGAGCCGGTCGCAGGCTGGGTAGGGACCCTGGCAGCGGGAGGGTCGTTCATCGCGACGCTCGTCGTCTGGGTGAGCATGCTCGGCCGAGCCGCCCCCGACCGGGTCAGCGACCTCACCATTTTCACCTGGTTCCCCGTGGCAGGGCTGCACGCCAATGTCGGCCTGCTCATCGACCCCCTCTCGATGACGATGCTGCTTTTCGTCACCGGGGTGTCGACGGTCATCCACCTGTACTCGATCGGCTACATGCACGGGGACCCCGGCTTCGACCGCTTTTTCGTCTACCTCAACCTCTTTTTGTTCTCGATGATCGTGCTGGTCATCGGGGACAACTTCCTGTTTTCTTTCCTTGGATGGGAGGGGGTCGGCTTCTGCTCCTACGGCCTGGTCGGTTTCTGGTTCCAGCGCGACGTCGCAGCCGTTGCCGCCAAAAAGGCCTTCGTCACCAACCGCGTAGGCGACGTCGGCTTCCTTCTCGCGATCTTCTTGATGTTCGCCCACTTCGGCTCGGTCGACTACAGCAATGTCCTCGGGACGCTGCTGCACGGCCACGCCACCGGCTTGATGGCCGCAGCACCGGGGGCGATATCGGGCTCGACCGCCACGGCCATAACCATGCTGCTGTTCCTCGGCGCCGTCGGCAAGTCGGCGCAGGTGCCGCTGTTCATCTGGCTCCCCGACGCCATGGAAGGCCCGACGCCCATCTCGGCGCTGATCCACGCTGCGACCATGGTGACGGCGGGCGTCTACCTGATGGCGCGGGTGGCGCCTATGCTGCACTACGCCCACGCCACGTCCTGGGTCATCGCGTGTGTCGGAGCCGCAAGCGCGTTTATCGCAGCAACAATCGCCTGCGCCCAGGACGACATCAAAAAGGCCCTTGCCTACTCGACCATTTCGCAGCTCGGGTACATGTTCCTCGCAATCGGCGCCGGGGACTACGTCGACGGCCTGTTCCACATGCTGACCCATGCCTTTTTCAAGGCCCTTCTCTTCCTCGGCGCCGGGGCCGTCATCCACGCCATGGCGAACCGCCAGGACATGAAGGACATGGGTGCCTTGGCCCGCTTCCTGCCCATAACAGCGATCACTTTTGCGGTCGGTTGGCTTGCCATCTCCGGGATCCCGCCTTTTGCCGGCTTTTGGTCCAAGGATGCCGTCCTCAGCAGCGCGTGGGGCATGAACAAGGTCCTGTGGGCGGTCGCCGTCGTCACCGCCGGGCTCACGGCCTACTACATGAGCCGCCAGTTCGCGCTCGTTTTCACCGGTCGGGCCCGCTGGCAGGAAGGCCGGCCACCCTCCTATTGGATGAACGAAGGACACGGGGCCAAGCACGAGGCTGCTGCCGAGGCAGTCCCGGGGAGCGGCCACGAAAGTACCGAGGACGAGGTCGGCCAAAGCGCCCCCGGGCTGCCCGCCCCCGTACACGCCGACGCCTTCCCGCGGGACCCGTCGTGGCTGATGTCTGCGCCTCTGGTGGTGCTCGCCATCGCCGCCGTGCTGGGAGGCGGTATCAACTTCCCCGCCTGGCACCTCGACTTCCTGTCGAGGTTCCTCGAGCCGATGTTCCCGACCGCAGCGTCGGTAGCCGTCAGCACGGGCACCAAGTGGGTGCTCTTCGCAGTTACCTTGGCCGTTTGCCTCACCGGGCTGGGCTTGGGGCTTAACACCTGGAAGACGGCCGAACACCCCGCACTGGAGCCGTCCTTCCTCAGGCGTGCCTGGTTTTTCGACGACATCGTTGCGGCCACGGTGTCCGGGCCGCTGCGAGCGGCAGCCACAGCGCTCGCCTTCGTGCTGGACCGGGAAGTCGTCGACGGTGCGGTCAACGGAGTAGCCAGGGCGCTGGCAATATCGGGCCGGGTCATCCGAAAGGCGCAGAGCGGTTATATACGCGCCTACGCGCTCGGGATCGGTATCGGTGCCGTCGTGCTGCTGGCTTACCTCACCTTGCGGGTGGGAGGCTGACCATGCCGTCCGTGGTCCTCGACATCATCATCCTCCTGCCATTGGCGGCGGCATTGGCCATCGCCTTGCTTCCCGAGGCGTCTGTGGCACGCCTTGCGAAACCGTGTGCCCTCGGTACGGGCGCCGTGGAGCTCGTCCTGGCCCTGTGGATGGTTATCGCCTTCAAAACAGGCAATGCCCACGCCGGTTTCCAGTTCACAAGCCTCCAGCCCTGGATCAGCCCGATCGGGATCTCGTGGTACATCGGCGTCGACGGGATCTCGCTCTTCCTCGTCGCGATGACGGCACTGTTGTTCCCGATCGCTATGGCAAGCCCCCCGGCCGGCCGCTCGCCCCGGGCTTATTTCGGTTGGATGCTCTTGCTCGAAGCCGCGTGCATGACGACGTTCCTGTCGCTCGACGCGTTCTTGTTTTTCGTAGCCTTCGAAGTGACCCTCGTCCCCGGCTACTTCCTCATCGTGAGCGGAGGCGGGGCGCGCCGCGGTTATGCGGCCACCAAGTTCTTCCTCTACACCTTCGCGGGCTCGGCCTTCCTCTTCGTCGGCATCCTTGCCGCCTACCTCCTCGCCGCCGGCCATCTCCCGTCGGGGACATCCTCGTCGTTCAACATCGTCTCCCTGGCGCGCGGAACCGCCCACCTCCCGATCTCCGACCAGGAGCTGTTGCTCGCCTCCTTCGGCGTCGCCTTCGCCGTGAAGATGCCGCTCGTCCCGTTCCACACGTGGATGCCCGACGCGTACACCGAGGCCCCCACTGGCGCGTCGATGGTCCTCGCCGGGATCCTGTTCAAGCTGGGGGCCTACGGCATCTTGAGGTGGGGGATCTTCCTGTTCCCGGTAGCTGCTGTCCGTTTGGCGCCCGTGGCGCTCACGCTCGCGGCCATCGGCATCATCTGGGGCTCGGTAGTCGCTGCGGTGCAACGGGACCTCAAGCGCCTGGTCGCCTACGGGACTATCACGGGCGTCGGGTTCATCGTCATCGGTTTGTTCGGTTTCACAACACAGGGGATCACGGGCGGCATCGTGGAAATGGTCAACCACGGCCTTTCGACGGGTGGGTTGTTCCTCCTCGTTGGCATGGTCTGGGAGCGGCGCCGCACCTACAAGTTCTCCGAGCTCGGTGGGCTCCAGAGCGCTGCGCCCATCCTCGGCTGGGTGTTCATGGCCGTCATCATGAGCGACATCGGGCTTCCTGGCCTCAACGGCTTTATCGGAGAACTGCTCGTGCTATTGGGGACCTTCGTGACCCACCGGTGGTGGGCCGTGCTCGCCACGGTCGGCGTAGTGACCGGTGCGGTCTATCTCTTGTGGGCTTACCAGCGTGTCTTCATGGGGCCGGCACAGGCGGTCAACTCCGCCGTACGCGATATGACCTGGGCCGAAAAGGCAGCCGTCGCGCCGCTCCTGGCGGGCATACTCTTCATCGGCATCTACCCTCAGGCTTTGCTCACACGCATCGAGCCGTCGGTCGACCACCTCGTCCAGCACGTCGAGTACGCCGACCCGAGCTTCAAGTTGCCGGCGCCGGCGGTGGGGCACGGGACTTTTGCCGTACCCGCTGACCAGGTTGTCGACCTGCCCGCAGCGCCCTCGAGCAGCGCTGCCGCCAGTGCAGGAGGTGGGTCATGACCGGTGGCGTAGAACTCCTCGCCGCAGGCTGCAGCGTCAACTCGGTCACCGGCAGCGTTAGCGGGATCTGCACTGCCAAGGGCTCGCTCAGCCTGCCGATCAACTACGCCGCGATAGCCCCGTTGTTCGTGCTCGGTGGGATGGCGCTCGTGCTGCTGCTCGTTTCGGCCATGCTGCCCAAGCGCCGTTACCCCGGCCTGTGGATGGGCCTGACGGCCCTCGCGGGCCTCGGTACCGTGGTCGACGGGCTGGTCCAATGGCACGATGTGGCGGGTCTAACGCTCCAGCAGCAGCTCACGATGGGCGACCAGATCTTTTACGACCAACTGAGCGCCTTCTTCGCCATTCTTTTTGGTTGCGCGACTGCCATCGGTGCGCTTGTTTCGGACAGTTACCTGACGCGTGAAGGGCTCGACGGCCCGGAGCCCTACATCTTGATGCTCGCCTGCTCGACCGGCGCTGTGCTCATGGCCGAAGCCGCCAACCTGATCAGCCTTTTCCTCGGGCTCGAGATCCTCTCGATCGCCCTTTATACATTGTCCGCGTACCACAACCGGCGCACCCAATCGGGCGAGGCCGGGCTCAAGTACTTCATCCTCGGGTCCTTTGCATCAGCCATCTTCATCTACGGGGTAGCGCTGGTTTACGGGGCGACAGGCTCGACTTCGTACCTCGGCATCATCAGCTTCCTCATAAACACAGACGTCGTCCACGACGGCGTCCTGCTTGCCGGCCTCGGGCTTCTCATCGTCGGCCTCGGCTTCAAAGTTGCCGCCGTCCCGTTCCACTTCTGGTCCCCGGACGTCTACCAGGGGGCGCCGACACCCTTCGTGGGCTACATGGCCGCGGTCGCAAAAGCAGCCGGGTTCGCAGGCCTCGTGCGGGTGCTGATGCAGGCGCTCGAGCCCGAGATGTCCGATTGGCGGCCTGTCATCTGGGTACTTGCAGTGGCCTCGGTGCTGGTCGGGTCGGTACTGGCGCTCGTGCAGGTAGATCTCAAGAGGATGCTGGCATATTCGTCGGTGAGCCAAGCGGGCTACATCTTGATCGCGCTCCAGGCCGGCACAGCCCAAGGCGTCACCTCGGTCTGCTTCTACCTGTTCACTTACACCTTCATGGTCCTGGGGACTTTCGCTGTCATAAGCGTCGTTCAGGGCCGGGGCGAGGCGCGCAACGACCTGAGCGCCGTGAGGGGGTTGGCAGCGCGCAACCCCTGGCTGGCAGCCGGGATGCTCGTCCTGCTGCTCGGGCAGGCAGGCATCCCGCTGACGAGTGGTTTCCTCGGCAAATGGGTCGTTATCTCGGCGGCCCTCCAGCAGGGGCAGTACGCGCTCGGGCTCATCGGGATGCTGGGCGCCGCGATCGCGGCATTTTTCTACCTGAGGGTGGCGCTCCTCATGTACATGCCGCCTACGGCACAGAGCCCCGTCGTGGCTGTGGCAGGCGCAGGGGCCGCAGGAGGCCCAGGGACGGTGCTAGGTCCCGTCGGTAGTGGGCTTGCCGGTGCGTACTTCGAAGAAGGCTCGGACCTCTCGGCTATTGCGACAGCCGGCCTAGAGGGGCGGGACACGACCCTTGCCCTGCGGCTCCCACCCGGTGCACGGCTCCGTGTGCCACCGTCCATCTCCGCAGTAGTCGGCCTTTGCGCCTTGTTCACGATCTTCGCCGGGGTCTCGACACCGGTCCTGTCGCTCGCCCACACGATCACGCTCCCCTGGTCGGTTTAGCGCCCGCCCTTCAGGGGCGCGTGGCGCTGCGGCTGCGGCCCGCTCAGGCCGCTTTGCCTCTTATGGCGCAGCTACCTGTGCTTCGAACAGCACGGTGCCCGTGGTGTCGTCCCGGACAAAGAAGAGGAACGGGTGGTCGAAGGTCAGCTCGAGCGGCCGCGCCGGGACTGCCGTCGGCTCCGCGCCCGCCGCGCTCGCCGCCGATGCCTCGGTACCCGACTCGTCGACCTTGACCTGCGCCTTCTGCACTACGAAGGCCAACTTCAACGGTTTGGGAGAGATGTTGGAGAAGTCGGCCGCGTCCGAAAAAGCTTGGCCCATCCCCATCGCGCTGAGAGCGCCGTTGAGCATAAATGAGCTACTGATGCTGAACCGCGGGAGGTGCACCTGGACGGCTTGGCTCTGCAAGCTCGCGAGGACCTGGGCCAACCTGCTTGGCGTCAAATCCCGCTCGAACGCCGCCAGTTGCCCGAGCGGAGGCATCAGCACCAGTGCCGAAAAGTGACCGCCTTTGTACATGAGCTCGACTGCGCCGAGGGACTTCGATGCCAATGCGGGTGCCGAAAAAAGGAGGGGGGTGCTCATCATCTCGACCTGGGCCGAGGTCGACCCCGACTCGTGGAAAATTGCCTCGGCGGTCTGCGACGGGTCGAAGGGCGTCGCCCAGCGCGCGCTGAGGTAAACCGCGTCGACCAGCACTGCTACGACCTGCGCCAGCTCGGGGGCGGTGACGAGGTCGTTGATGTGGCCTCTCGTCTGCGAGGAAACCCAGCTGTCGATAGCGCGCGCCGCGCCCGCCGGGTCACCATGGAAGTCGGCCTCCTCCACGCTGCTTGCGAAGTCCTGCTCGAGGACTTGCACGTATTGCGGGCGCACCGGGAAACCGCTTTGGATCCAGGACGCATTTGCACTGTCCAATACCAGGTGGTCCGCCGTGGCCCGGGCGGCCAGGTCCTTCCCCAGAGCGTCCCAGCCCGAGGCCTGCACGGCTGGTGCAAGCGAGGTCGCGTGCATTGCCTCTGCGATGCCAGAGCTCGTTGCACCGGCGGCGCCGGGCTCGAGCATGGCGAGCAGCGTGGCGAGGCTCGAAGGCGAAAGGACAAGGTTTAGCGAAGACGGCCCGAGCCGGCTGAGAAGGTCGAGCGCGAAGGCCTGCTCGTTTGCCGCCACAGCCATGGTCTGGGCGCCCCCGACCTGGGCGAGGTCGACAGGTTGTGCCTGTGCGTGAGGGACTACGCCGGCCACCACTTGTGAGGTCGCCAAAAGTTGAACAGCGAGCGCGCTTGCAACCCTCGCCCAGGTCCTCGGTCCTCGCCGTCTGCTTTCGATTACCACTGCCGACCTCCGGCGACCTCCGTTAAAGGTTACCGGCCGGCGGCGTCAGCCACTTCGGGCACTGCGGGCACTTGCGGCTGCTTCTGGGCACCCGGCGGCACGAGGAAACGCCCGATCAGGGGCAACTCCCAGAACGACTCGGCTCGTGCGACTGCGAGGGCGGTGCCGAGGGCGTTCTCGGGCGACCCGTAGACCGCATAGCGCGGCTGCCAGTCGGGGTCGAACTTTGCGTTGAACCGCCAAAGCGACTCTATTTGCATGGGACCGCTCATCCGTCGCAGCAACCAAACCTGTACCCGCTGCGCCACGCCGTCACCTGTTTCGCCGGCGAGCACGGCCCTCATCGTGGCGAAATTGAGCCCGAGGCCCTCGTACCCGCGGGCGGCCAGGTACCTGATGGTCTCGACGATCGCGAAGTCGATCAACCCATTGGGGTGGTCGCCGTTGTCCCGGCGCATCAGGTCGAGCGAAAAGCCCTTGATCGCAGGAGCGGGGACATATTGGCAGAACGCGACCGGGGCCCCGGTGCCCGCGGGTCCTTGCCCTCGCGGCGCATGGACCACGGCGAGCAGGAGCCCGCGGTCCGCTTTGTCGAAAACCCGCCCGAGGGTCATGGAAAACCCGCGCTCCACCCCACCACGCCGGCTCCTCGTCATGACGTCCCTCAGCTGGGCAGCAAGCTCGGGCGGCGTATTGGCGGGATCATGGAAGGAAATGGTGTAGCCGTAGCGGCCGACACGTTTCACCGCCTGGCGGAGGCCCTTGAACTTACCGCCCTCCAGGGAAAAATCCTGCACCCGCACGATGGCTTCGTCGCCCAGGTAGAGGTCGTGCATCCCGCCTGCCCGGTAAATCGGCAACCAGTCCTCCGACGCGCCAAGCACGGCGAGGGACCAACCGTGGGCGTCGGCGTGCTCCTGGAACGCTTTCCAGGTGCTCTCACGTTGTCCGGGCGGCCCGACCGGGTCTGGCGATACGAGGCAGACGCCACTGTAAACGGCGTAGGCGACGAGTGTCTCAGCCCAAAAGAAAAACTGCTTGTCAGCCCGCAGAGCGAAATAATCCAACGTCCCGCCTCCATAATGTCGCACCACCTCGCGAGCCCGTTCCAGGCTGCCACCTGCCCAGGGCCTGCGTGCCACGACAGGGCGGAAGACCAACCACGCCGCGACGAGCACGAGCCCTGCCGTCGTCGAGAACATGGCCGGCGTAAAAAACCCGTTGAGCGTCGCCGGGAGAGCGACGTGCTGCACCGCCACCATCCGTTCGACCGTGGCGAGAAAAGCTCGGCCCCAACCGATCCTGTCGGTACGGCGATGATGCAGGCTGACTGTTATCCACGAGCTTCCCTCGAGCGTCAGGGTGCCCGCCCATACAGATGTCACCGCTACTAGCCCCATCAGGGCGGCGGCTCTGCGGACCGGGGGCTGGTCGCTCGCCGCTTCGAAAAACTGCCGCCTCGTCCAAAGAAAAGCGGCCACGGCGGCTGCCACTATCGCGGGTAGCAGGCTCGCACCCCGGACCAGGTGGGCGACGACGACCGTCGCCAGCGTTACCTGGCAGATCACGTAGGCACGCCTTTGGCCACGGCGGATCCCCAGAGCGAGCATGATCAGGGCGATGCCGGCGAGTGCCGCCAGCGCACCGGCGGCCTGGGGCACGGCCAGGGGCACGAGCTCGCTCACGATGCGCAAGCGGTGAGCCACGGGCCCGGCGACAGCCGACAGGACCGAGAGCAGCCCGGCCGCGACCACGACGAGGGCGGCGGTACGTCGCGTGCGGACCTGGGAGCTCGGGTAGCGGACCGCCTCGGGCGGCCACTGCGGGCCGTTCGGGTAGGTGGCTACGAGAGCGGGGACCGGTTCGCCCGCGCGCAGCTGGACCTCGGCCGCCGGCCGTGACGCTCCGTCGGGCGCCGGCCGGCTGCCAACCGGACGTGCCAGCAACCGCTCGGCGAGGGAAGCACCGGGCAAAAGGGCCTCTCCATAGAGCAGGCGGGCGTGCAGTTCGTTGCCGGACTCGAGTTCTACCCAGCTCGCCTGGCGCGACGCCAGGAACATCGAGGGAAGGGCGGTGCGGGCCACTTTTGGCAGGTATTCCTTTACTACGTCGCCGAACGAGCCGGTGCTTGCGTAAAAACCCGCGCCGGTGCGCCTCAGCTCGGCGCGCCGCGAACCTCCAGAAATGAAGCCGGGGACGTCGCTCGAGACCAGCCCCCGGGCCCTCGCACGCGCGACCTCGTTCAGATCTCGCGCGTTGCCTGCCTGGCCGGAGAAGGCCAGCCAGACTTGGCGGAGCGAGACCGCCGCGAGCGCGACGACGATCAACAACTCGAGAGTGCCGACAACGAGCGCAACCGTGAGGAGGTCGTCGGCCAAGCGGCCGCTCGGGCGAAGCGAGCCGATCGGCAGCCGGGCGAGCAGGGCAACAAGAGCCGGGAGAGCGAAGAGCACCGCCAACCACCAGGCCCGGCGACCGAGCTGGCGGTAGAGGAGCCTCGATGCGACGAAACGAGGCAGCGCAAGGGGGTCCTCCAGGCGGTCTCGCCCTGACAGCCAGCCCTTGGTGCCACCCTGCCACAGCCCCGGGACGACTTCGGCGAGGCGGCCCGACGTCAGTTCCCCGCTGCGCCCGCCTCGGCCATCCCCCGTGACCGCCGCCTCGCCGGTAGTCCCGCTCCATGGCCCGGGCTCGACCCGGACAGCGCGCCGCCCGCCAGCGGTGCACATTTCGATAGAGGCGGCCCGAGCCACCCTGGCACCCGTCAGCGCCGCCTGGGTGCGACCGGCCGCCGCCTCCGACAACCAGCCCTCGCTCGCGCCGGGGAGCACCAACACGTACCTCGACTGCCCGGCGGCGAACGACAGGAGGGCATCGCGCAAGACCGCATGCGCACCGAGCGATGCCGCGAGCCCGTCGGGGCCGGGGAGGTCGAAGAGGTCGCCGGCAACGACTATCGCGCCTGGCCCCGTCCACGATGCGACGGCTCGTGCAAGCTGGCGCGCGGAGGAAGTGGTCTCCCCGGTTGGGACCTTTCCGAGGCGCAGATCCGAGGCGACGAGGACCCGCGACCCGAGTGGTAGCGAGATCACCAGGTCGTCTGGCACACACCTATTGTGACGCCCATGAACCCGGCGAAGGCCACTGGCGACGCTGTAACAGGCGGGGCACCGGCTGGTGGCGGGGCGCCGGGTCTCGCTGGTGGGGCGCCGGTTGGTGGCGGAGCTCTCGGTGGTGGTGGTGACGGAGCTCTCGCTGACGCCGTGGAGGTGGGCTCGGCCCGCTGGACCTGGCACCGTGAGCCCAGGGGCGGACTGGCCGTCATGTTCGACCTCGACGGGGTGTTATCGAACGCGGCCTCGCGCCAGCACTTCCTGAAAGGCCCGCGGCCCGACTGGGAGGCCTTCTTCGCAGCTTCGGGTGACGACCCCGTGATCGACGAGGTCGCGGTACTACTGGGCCTCTTGGGCACAGATCTCGGCATCGTCTTGTTGACTGCCCGGCCCACACGCATAAGGAGCCAGACGATCGGATGGCTGGGCCGGCACAATATCCGCTGGGACCTGCTGGTTATGCGCCGCGACGGGGATTACCGCCCCGCTCGCAATTTCAAGCAGGCCGCGGTCCGCGACATCCGGAAGAGCGGCTTCGAGGTGCGGCTCTGCCTCGAAGACGATGTGCGCAACGTAGAGATGTTCCGCGCCGAAGGCGTGCCGTGCCTCTACATCCACTCGGGTTACTACGAATGACCACCGTCGGTGGTGAGGGACCACCCGGAGCTGTTTAACGCGTACACTCTGGTCGCGCCGCAGCGCTGTGGCAGCGTTTCGTGCCGATTTTCCGTGCTGAAGCGCGACCAGCTCGCTTTGGCGCGACCAGAGTTGCCGGCTGGCGACCCGGTGATCGCGGCTCGCAGCTGGCGGGTGGAGACACCGGGAGCCGGCGACCCGGCGCTGCGCTTCCCGGGTGCTCAGCAAGCTTTCAGGTGGCGCCGGTACTGTGGTACAAGAGGTGCGAACATGAACCGAAACAACATCAAAACAGCAGTGCTGCTCGCCCTGCTCGGGGCGCTCTGCCTCGGGATAGGGGCGTTCTGGGGTGAGTCAGGCCTGATCATCGGCCTGGTGATCGGACTTGTCTTCGTCGGGGGGTCCTACTGGTTTTCCGACTCGATCGCCATCAAATCAGCGCGAGCGGTGCCCGTGTCCGAAGCGCAGATGCCCCAGTACTACGAGATCGTGCGGGAGCTGACCACGAAGGCCGGGCTGCCGATGCCCCGCCTTTACGTTTCACCCGCCGCCCAACCCAACGCATTCGCGACGGGCCGCAACCCGAAGCACGCCGCTGTTGCCGTGACGCAAGGCATCTTGCAAATTTGCTCCTGGTCCGAGCTGCGAGGGGTACTCGCGCACGAGATCAGCCACGTCCGTAACCGGGACATCCTCACTGGCTCCGTAGCAGCCTCTGTCGCACTTGGCATCACCTTCGTAGCGAGGATGCTCGGTTACATGGGCCTCTTCTTCGGGGGTCTGGGTGGCGGTGGCCGGCGCAACGAGGAGAACATCTTCGGCCTCCTAGCGATGATGATCTTCGCACCCCTGGCTGCGACCCTTATACAACTGGCCTTGTCGAGGAGCCGCGAGTACGAGGCCGACAGGGACGGCGCAAAGCTGATTGGCGACGGCGAGCCATTAGCTTCCGCTTTGTCCAAGCTCGAGGTGGCGTCAGGGCGGATCCCGATGCAGGTCCCACGTGAGGTTGCGGCGCTCTTCATCGTCAACCCGCTGCGAGGACGCAGGGTGACCTTCGCCACCTGGTTCAGCGACCATCCCCCGACCGACCAGCGGATCGCCCGGCTGCGGTCACGGGAGTGGGCACACCGCTTCTAGGGCTCAGGCCCTCGGCGCTAGGGGTTAGGGGTTAGGCGTGCGATCAACGCCTCAGCGTCCAAAACTACAGGCCGAGGACGCTGCCCGGGAGTGGGGCCGTTAATCTCGGAAGTTCTCGAACTGGAGCGGGACCCCGAAGTCCTGCTCCTTCAGTGCGGCGATGGTCGTCTGCAGGTCATCCCTTTTTTTGGCCGCGACACGCACCTGGTCGCCCTGGGCCGAGGACGATACCCCCTTTGGGGCGTTGTCCTTGATGAACCGGTTGATCGCCCTGGCTTGGTCCGAATTGATACCAGCCTTCAGCGTTACCGCCTGGCGCACCGTGCCCTTAGCGGCCTCCTCGACCTTGCCAAAATCGAGCGCCTTGAGCGAGATCTTCCGGCGGACCAATTTTTCCTCGAGCACCTGCACGACAGCCTTGAGGCGGTCCTCCGTGGCCGAGCGCAGCGTCAGCTCGTGGCCAGACAGCTCGATCCCCGAACCGGTGCCCTTGAAGTCGAAACGCGTTTCCAGCTCCCGGGCCGCTTGGTCCACAGCGTTGCGGACCTCCTGCATGTCGACCTGCGACACGACGTCAAACGTAGGCATCGGCAACACGCTAGCCTTAGCGGGGTTGAGGGGCTTCACCACCCCTCGAGGGTCGGTGCCCGAGCGGACAATGGGAGCAGACTGTAAATCTGCCGGCTGACGCCTACGGAGGTTCAAATCCTTCCCGGCCCACCACGTCTGACCAGCTCTGTTGTTCTAAGAGCTTGTCGTCTCCCTCCCCTGGTACCCTCCAGAGTGCAACGGTTGTGCAACACAACTCGGAGGGACGCCGTGCAGGGCACCATGGTCGAGCGAACGCCCGGATGCTGGTTGATCAGGGTCTTTGCGGGTCGAGGCAGCGATGGGAAGACCCGCCACGTCAACCGGACAGTGCGCGGCAGCAAGCGGGAAGCCCAACGGGCTCTTGCCAAGCTGGTAGCCGACGTCTCGGGCGGCAACGTGGTAGCCGGGCAACCCATGACTCTCGCTCAGTTGGTAGACCGCTGGCTCGACGACATCGCGCCTCAGCGGACACCCCGGACGATCCACGAGTACCGCCGCGTGGCGCGTCATGACATCGTGCCGGCGCTCGGGGCGAAGCGCATCGACAAGCTGACGGCGCGGGACCTCGACGGCTACTACTGCTCTCTCCTCGAGCGCGGCTTGTCGTCGGCGTCGGTGCGGAGGCACCACGCACTTCTCCACGCGTCGCTCGGGCGAGCGGTCAAGTGGGGACTGATCGGCACCAACCCGGCCGACAGGGCCAGCCCACCCTCCACGAGGCAAGCGCAGCTCGATGCTCCGGGTGTCGACGACGTCATCAGGCTCCTCGAGGCCGCCAAGGACAAGGGCGATGCCGTGCTGGCGACCGCGGTGGCGTTGGCGGCGGTTACGGGGATGCGCCGGGGCGAACTGTGCGCGCTGAGATGGGGCGACGTCGACGTCGGACAAGCCACGGTCCGGGTGGCGCGGTCGCTGACCACCCGTGGCGACCAACAGTGGGAGGGGGACACCAAGACACACCAACGCCGCACTGTCGCCGTCGACCCATCTACCGTGGCACTCTTGGCGGAGCGACGGGTAGATCAGGAGAAGTACGCGAGGGACGTCGGGGTAGAGCTCGTGGAGGATGCCTATGTGCTGTCAAGACGCGCCAATGGCTCAGAACCGTGCCTGCCCGACAGCCTCGGGCGGACTTACTGGCGGCTCGCCCGTGGCATCGGCTTGAATGCCCGCTTTCACGACCTCCGTCACTTCGCGGCCACCCAAGCCATCGCAGCTGGCATAGACGTCCGTACGGTAGCGGGTCGGCTAGGGCACGCCGATCCCGCCATCACGTTGCGCGTGTACTCACACGTCCTAGCCGAGCGAGACCGGGCGGCCGCCGAATTGTTGGGTGGGTTGGTGTTGAGACGAAAAGGAACGTCCTACAGATAGTAAGCCTGCCGGCGTGAGCGGCTCAGCCCAGCTGCCCGCCACCGTCTCCACGCGCCGGCGTTCGTCGCGGACCCACCTGGCGAGCGCACCTTTTGTCCACCGACAGCCGGGCCGCCACCCCGACGCACCGACCTGCCTGTATCGATCACCCGATGACCGGCCCCGGTCTTGAACTCGAGGGTGAACTTCCGTCTTGTCCCCATGATTGGGCATCCTCCCAGCTGGTCCAAGCCAGCTTGTCAGTGGTGTCCACTTTTTCTGGGGATCCTCACAGCCCTGGGTAGGGGCTGAGTACGGAAGTTAGCGCGGTTGGGCACTAGCTGGTAGGGCTCGGGCCACGAGCCGCAGTGGCGCGACAGAGCTTCTGGCCGCGGCGCGGGCTGCGGGAGTTAAGACTTACGACTCCCGCGATGATCGTGTACCCGAGCCTCAGCTAGGAATCCTGGCTGGTCACGGAGATGCGGTGGTACGAACCGTCGTGGGAAGTTGTAGAGGAAGATTGCGGGGACAATGCCAAGGATGTCGAGCGCCGCCAATACGAAACAGACCAAGCCTATAACCTGGAATATGCTTGCAATGAGGTGCGGTAAATGGGGGCCGACGGCAAATAACCATCCAGCAGCGAGAAGAGGGATCGCCCCCGCTGCCGCTGCTGGCATGGCGCGCACCCTCGCTCTCCGGTAACGCATTTCACTGCTCGCACCAACATCGAAAAAGCTTGTGGAGTGCCGCCAAAAACGCGCCATCTGATTTATCGCGATGGGTAAAACCA
>Ga0335072_10008367_pt1 | contig 15004 bp, 17 predicted proteins | sample Lox_Sample_21_FD_206725 | JGI IMG/M metagenome (GOLD analysis project Ga0335072, IMG submission 206725) | Soil microbial communities from Loxahatchee National Wildlife Refuge, Florida, United States - Lox_Sample_2.1 | ecosystem: Environmental > Terrestrial > Soil > Wetlands | place: USA... | reverse complement strand
GTATCACTACATTCAATAATCCTCATGTTCATATGCTCCGCCTATAAAACTTGACATCTATTAGTCCTTAACTAGTAAGTCCTTAAGGATGTAATAAAGAGTGTAAATTCTATGGCGCATTAAAAGCTTTACTACGTATGTGCACGTTATAATTTCTGCTTTAAGGCGGTAAGGCTTACTAGTTTAAAAGGCCCAACTTCTACTAACTTTTAGGACTTTCTTTCTCTTTTACCAACTACCTTGACCCACACTAATAAGTCCTCCATCCCCCTATCACTGTTACGGACCGCAAACCAGGCAACGGTCCGCAACGGCCCGAGCAGGGGCCCAAAGCTGCCCTTACAGATGGGGGTTTACGGGCGGTTAGCTATGGCCCGTTAGCACTTGGTTTACGGACGGTCCGTAAGCGACACTTGACCTGTAAGGGACATATAAACCCGCCCGTAAACCACTGTCTTCTTCTTCTTCTTCCCTCAGCTTTAGATTCTTGTATTATAAGACTACCAATAGCACCGGCCTCACCCATTCGGCGTCCCAGTGCCACTTATTGACTGAGTTCGTGACACAGGAGCAAATAGCAGTGACAACGCTGGCTGCGGCACCCTCCTAGCCCCTAGGGGCCTCTGGAACACCCCATTTTTTTTTTTTTTACCTTTAAAGCTTGAGGGCAAGCTTTCTAAAAGGAGGGGGTGATGTTACAGCCCTGCTGCAACTCATCATGTGGTGCATGTGACTACTAATCTCGCCTAGCCTGGCACCTTGTGTATATTAAGGGCCTTTAGCCCCTAAGCTTTCTTTCTTCTTCAGCTTGATCTTCTTGTATTTAGAACTACTACTTGTACGGGCTACTGCGCGCTCTATTTGCTGTGACACTCAGCCCTAAGTGACTGAGTTCGTAACAATTTTACAGCTTGGAAAGGGAGGTTTCATACAACTATTAATAAAACTAAAGCCTTATTAACTATATCTAAATCTAGCTGCCTTAAGAAGACTTAAGCATCAATTTCCTCTGTCTAGCCGGACGACTTAGCTTGATTATAAAGCTCCTTTAACTGCTCAAGTGCTTTTAATTAAATTCGGCTTGAAGTAACCCTAACAAAGATAGCATGCTTAGACTTAAAATGAGACTGTAGATTTGTAGAGGCCATCTTAGTTTTAAAGATTAAGTTTGTTGTACAATGAATACAATATTTATATGCAGTGTTACGGCTCTGAACCGCAGTTTGACGGGCAGTTTGACAGCCACTAACGGATCGCTTCGGACACTTACGGCCCGACATTGACCCGAAACGTCCTGTATATTAGACTTTGAGGACAACGCTCATTTCCTCCTTCTTCTCTCCTTCTTTAGCTTTAGATTCTTGTATTTAGAACTACCAATTGTACAGGTTGTCGCCCACCTCGTGTGCGACTCATACCTCGATTGAATGAGTTCGTGACATGCAGGATCCTTGCTATTAAGCGCTATACGACTATATTCCCATATAGTAGAAGTAAGCCTACAAGTTCGAGTTGATTCTTGAGTTGTAGAAGCAATACAAGAAGAAGATTCTGCTTCAGAAGCCATATTTGAGATTAATAATCATCGTACGAAGGTAAAAATAAGAGGAACCAGAAAAAGCAGTGAAAATCGTTGGGTAACCGATTAATCAGCATTGATTAATCGATTACTAATAATCAAAAACCACCCTGGGCGCGGGACTCGGATGGCTTGTAGTGAAGCTAGCCCAGAATTTTAGTGGACTGCAAATCCGCAGTGGACCAAGATAACCGAACGCTTCTGATCTTACTCCTACCTCTTCGCGCAACAACCAAGTTATAATGTCTCTTTCAAACATACTGCAGGACTCATTAGACCGCTCCTCCTCAAGCCGCTCTCAGCTTCCGCTCACACGACCGTGCTCTAGCCCATGCAGACCAACCCTCGAAAATCTGCCTGCGGAGATCAGAGGGCTCTTGCTTCAGAGTTTGCCTGACGGACCGACTCTACGCGCACTCGTTCACGCGTCGCCGGTGTATCACGCGTCGTACCTTAGCCAGCGCCACCTTATTTTATCCACCGTGCTCCAGAACAGCATCCCTCCTGCTTGTCTCGTCACAGCCTATTTCGTTGAGGAAGCTTCTAAGATTCCAGAGCTGGATCAGGGTGATGCGCCGTCTGCTCGGAGATCTCTGGTACGGCGCTTCTTTGCGCAGCGTTCTATGCCTCTAGCAAAAGAACGACTTCAACACACGCATCTGGAAACAACCATCTCAATATTCCGGCACCACTGGAGGATTTGGGCGGTGGCATTCCAGTACTTCAGCGAGAAGCTGTCTGTGAATCCAGTGTCTAAGGAAGCGGTTCAGAGCTGTGACCCGCTTTCTAGGGATGAAATCTATCGTCTCTGTCGTGCTCTCTATCATTTCGAGCTCTACTGTTTTCTGTTTGTGTCAAGGGAGCTGTCTGAGGAGGGGCCCTACCGCGAGGAGAGCGTAGGGCTTGGAGGCAGTCAGTATCAGTTATCACAGAGATTTCTTCCAAACCTTAATGCATTAGAAGCTGAAGAAATAGCTTGTATACGTGAATATCTCTTTGATTACTATACTAAGGCCTGGAAAAACTGTGCAGGAGAGCTTGATCAGTTATGGCGGTGTCAGGAGAACGGGAAAGGTTCCTTGCATGCATTCTTTTCTTTTCGCGTTAATCTAACAACCCTATAGATAATCCACGCCGAGAAAATTCTGCAATATGGGAGGCGCCTTTCGAGGATCAGAAGAAGGAATATTGGATGTCGCTAGGTCTAGAATTCTTTTGGAAGGTTTCTCACGCGCACACAGTAGAAGCCCAGGCCACACTGCTCTTTGAGAACCCCTGGAGACGAGAACACTTTCTCTCAAGGGCAGTAAAAGGGCAATGCAGGGGGCGAGGGAGGATATGTTCTGCTCATCCAGTTGGTTTTGATCACCGATCCCCTCAAAATGAGAGCTCAAAAGTTGGGCTGTGGTGGAATATTCCAGATTTCGGCTTGATTGGCCAGGGAAAGGATTATCTACGGAGCTGGGGTTATGTGATTTGGGACCGCCAGCGAATAGACGCCTGGAAGACAGCGGAGAGGGAAATCTATTCAATTAGTAGGGGCTAGGGTTTGCCTCCTACCCTAATCAGGGCTAGAGTGAATGCAGGGAGATCTTATACATTTCTGACTTGCACATAGAATGCAATTGACAGGATAGGAATATGCCAATCGACTAATCAACAAGTGCTACAAAATATTAACTGCCAACATAAATGAACTCTCCTACACGTCCACACACTAAATGAAAAGGCCTATGCGCAACGAAAATTGAAACCTATCCCCTAAGCCGGACCTGTTGTAACCGTACCTAGTGCGCCTACAGTGGCTATGAAACTGAAGCCACTAGAGAAATCATCTTCCTCATAGTCGTATTCCTCCTCTATAGGCACTATAGAGGCTATTTAGTTAAGTTGTTCTTTGACATCGGCAAGATCGGCCTTATAGGGTAGTTGATATAAATTGCAGTGGATTGTCCCTCACCTGCTGCATTAAGTGCGGATTCCACCTCCTCCATCATTTTATCAACATTACCTTCTCCAATGTGGGCTGCAATAAGCACGTCGTTAACCCATATCCATACTGCAATGCACCCGTTTATATCTATAATCGCCCTGGCAGTTTGAGCAGCTGTAATCGTATGATGGGCTTAAGTAGTCAGGAACCCCTACCATATCCGCACTAAAGGCAAAACTCCCAAACTCGCTGTCCAGATCCGAATCATCGCTGTCCTCATCGTCGGCCTTAATGATTAATAGCTTTTTAGGTGCTCTTTTTGCTTTACGGGCTTCCTTTTCTGCAATCCGAACAAGAGCATCCTCGACACGTATGGATCCTTTCCTTATAGTGTAATTCCAGCATGTGGCTTTCCTCTTTTGTGCCTGCAATACGGATCTGCATTAAATCACCTTGTTCTACATGGGCAACCCTTAGTATTTCCTCATTCCCCTTCTACCATGACTCAAAAGCCCTACGAGATGGACTGCTCAACATAGGAGACCACTTCTGTTGCATAGCCTGCCCTAGCTCTAACGTATGAGGAATAGTCTTTGGGGTTCTAAAGAAATCATCTCGAGGAGGAGGAAGCTCATACTCAGGTTCAGGATCAGAGTATTTCTTCATCTGCTTTAAGCATATTTCCTGGTCAGGTGGGAAGAGACCAGCTTTAGCCCAAGCAGAGACTATGATCTTCTCTGTGAATGTTTTCTCCTGAATCTTTAGGAGATCCCGAAGAAAGCATGAGTAATTATACTCAAACTGAAGACTGCGAAAAGCCTGATGAACAGGAAGATTGTGATAATGTTTATATGTCTGGAAAACACTAACATCTAACGGCTGAAGTATATGAGTAAGATGTAGAGGCAACTTAAGTAAAAATATATTATTTGCAGCTGCCACACGCTTAAACTCATCCGTATCATGAGAGCTATGCCCGTCGTATATAAGAAGCTTCTTACATGCTTTTAGGCCGCTTTTTGTGAGTAGGATGAAGTGCTTTAGCCACTACACACCAATCTCATCATTTGTGTATCCAGAATTGCTTATGTCGATAACTGTATTTGGGTCTAATTCTTCATTAAACTAGTTGTCCACTCGCCGCCTGCCTTGAAGTATAATATATAAAGGGATCGTCTTGCCAGTTGCTGAAATAGCTCTAATTGCTGTACTTGACTTTCAATTTTCAGGGCTATCAAAGAAAAGCTATAAGAATGTTAATAATAAGCTGCTTGTTACAGACCGCAAACCAGGCAACGGTCCGCAACGGCCCGAGCAGGGGCCCAAAGCCGCCCTTACGGATGGGGGTTTACGGGCGGTTATATGGCCCGTTAGCACTTGGTTTACGGGCGGTCTGTAAGCGACACGTGACCCGTAAGGGACATATAAACCCGCCCGTAAACCAGTGTCTTCTTCTTCTTCTTCCCTCAGCTTTAGATTCTTGTATTATAGGACTACCAATAGCATCAGCTTCACCCATTCGCGGCGTCCCGGTGCCACTTATTGACTGAGTTCGTGACAATTTTGTTAATAGCAACTTCTGTCCCTAGAATTAAATAGGTTTTACATGCAATGCGAAATGTGCCTAATATAAGCTCTAACCTCCACTATTAGTGCTCTTCTTCTTCTCTGAGGTCCTCTATGTAGGGTAATAAAGGTTTTTGAACTTCCGAACCAGCCTGGGCTTCCTGGGCACTTGAGCAGGTCTTTGGAGGTGACACATGGAGATAGCGACGTAGATTTTCGTATCGATTAAGAGACATATGCTTAGGAATGGCATGAATAGGTGTTGAGTTTTATGGGCGAAGCACATGAACATGAGGATTATTGAATGTATTGATTCTAGGTTATCTCATAGAAGAGGGACCAGCCCATAGACTTATAGTGGTGCTCCACCCTCTCAGCAAGGATTAGGGGTAAGCCAGCTATCAAACAACCCCTTGACAGGGTTATATCGTGACAATAGGTCCATTTACCTTTAGAGTTTCCTAATAGATCTTATAATTTGGTTCTTTGTGGATGCCTATATAAAAGAGAATGCCAAATAGAACACGAATCTCATTCTCATTTGTTGGCCACCAATATCACCGATTTATATGCGTTGCAATTGTTGGTGCATTATAGGCAATAGCATACAAATTGGTGTTTTATGCAATAGTAATATATATCTTAAGAGGGATGAAGAGGTCTAATAAAGCTAAGGAATCAGTAGGGTCAATATTAGATGGAATATTGACTTTTAGCTCTCGATGATTTCCAGGATTAAAGGATTCAAACTGGACGTCCTTTAGAGGCTTCACTTCTTCCATAACACCTTCTAAACCAAGTGCTTTTAAGCGTGCTATTTCAACTGCCTCTGCCTTCTTTTTGGCCCTTGGATCCTCCTCAATAACTAGCTCTTCCGTTTGGCTACACAACTGCTCGATTGGGTCTAGAATTGAGGGTTTTAGGGTGGGTTTTGCAGGGCCTTTAGACTTTGAAGGCCCTATAGATTCTGCAATTTGATCATCAAAATGAACTATAGGCTATCTGGATCGATTTGACCTCCGCTCTATAGGTTCAGCCATGATAATTAAGTTGTATAACCTCAATTTCATGAATTCGTGGGATTTGTGGGCGCCAAGGAATACCAAGGCGCTAAAAAGCTCGGCTGCAGCGATTGAAGGGATAGTGTCGCATGCACAAAGGACACTTTTGAGAGGCAATTGGATTGAATTGAGTCTAAAGGATCGCTATCTACGTAAAGGGTACTATGTAGGGGTAGCTAACCGTAGTGGCTGTCAGAGTGATTCCTGTTGCCACAGTGATGCCTGTGCACGTGACAGATAGTAACACCAACTCCAATACCTATGCTCACCAACCTGTTAGAGCATGCTGGAGAGCATATAGTATTCCCGTAACAATAGTAATAGGGCAGCTTGATTGTTTTCAAGACTTTGCCAATGGCTTTCTTCCATATACCACTTTTCTAAGCCAACGGTCAGCCGCTCGTCTCTCGGCAAAGTAGTCGGACTCACAGCTGTAAGTAAGCATGTATCGAGCGATCCCTGATGTCGCGACTAACTCCAACCAGAAAAGTCCTTACTTCCTCAGTTGTCCACCCCATAAACTTCGTCAGCACCTTCATGCTAATCCCCTCCAGCCCATTCATTGCATCTTCCTGGAAATAGAGCGCCACCTGCTTCAAATACTCCCCTTTCGGCCATGGCGACGTCGGCCAATAGAAGTTCTTCTCCACTACATTCTCAAAGCCAATCTCTCGCATCCATTGCGCGTAATACTGCGCATTGGTCCATGCCCGTCCCGATCTACGGGCTCCCTCGGTAACCAACTCACTCCACTTGTATAGATTAGAGTTTACAGGAGGGTCTCCGACAAATTTCAGGGGGAAGAATACATCTGACATCTGGAGATAGCCGCCTGGAGTGAGGGAGTCGAAAGCCTTGCGCAAGATGGATGCGTGGTCCACAAAGCAGCTGAGCAGGGCTCTGCCGTGGATGAAGTCGAATTTTGTGCTGAACACCCACTCGTCTTCAGCGTCGTTGACTTCGAAGCGGCAGTTTTGAGGGACGCTTTGCAATTAGCAAGTGATATGCTATAACTATAAGTGGCGAAAATGTACCTACACTGATGGTTGAATAGCGCTGAGATCTGTTCCGAGGACGCTCGCGGAAGGATGTTTGGTTGCTTCATTGAGTTGCTATGAGCTCTTTCTTCTTCCAACGGGATATAAAGATGCTTACCGAATTCAATTGCCCAAACTCCAGTACCTAGAACAGAGTGGTGAGCAAAAGGTAACCACCTGAATATATTGGAATTAAGTCGAACCAGTTCCAATATCAAGGACATTCTGAGGATTGTCTCCAATTGGGGCGAGGTAGAGCTTGCCGTGAAATGTTACGTTGAATAGTGCATGTTGAATCCCTGTGATTATTTAGCTTTCGTGATCTCTACTCACAATGGACAAGGGGCCTCAGACCGAGTCTACCTTGCTCTTGCTGATCACTCAGAAATCAGCCCGCGCTATTTCTTTGATGTAAGGAATCCTAGTTTCAAACTGACCTCGTCATTTGGCAACGGATATTCTATAGATTACCGATTAGCATCGGGTTTCTGTGGAGACGCCGGCAACCCTTTGCATAAATGATGGACTTACTGCCTTGTTTATAGTGGTGGTAGGTTCGCCCATGTTCCTCAACATATTCATAGATGCCCAATCGTGGAGTCGCCGTAGAGGTCCTATCTAAAACCTTAGCCTCCTCTTCCGGCTGCTAACTTCTTGCGGTGCGCAAACATTCCACATAGCTTGCTTATAGCGGAATCTGTATCTCCCTGTATTCTGTAAGCGGCTTTCCGCGATGAATAAGCCAGTCAATCTACTTACATCTCCATCTGAAGAGATGGCATCGTCCACAGAGGGAATGCCATCAATTTCCCATAATGCCTCGGGCCCAAATGTTGGCCGCCCCTCATCATAAGCTTCTATGAGTGATTCTGAGGCTGGATTATGTTCAAACATTTGCTTGTCGTTCAGGGGCGCTGTATTACTTGACGACACCATGTCTTCCTGATATGTAATATATGCAATCTAAACTCGGCCGGTGGTGGAGAAATTGATAAGTCGAATTTAATTGTTCTTTAATGCATTAGAATTGATACGGTATGCAAGAATGTGTTGAAAATGGGTTCCAGGCCCGTGCAGTTCATTTCACGGCATTTGTAAAGTTTCTCAATCTGACAACTTTCATTCCGAGAAAGGAGAGAGCGGAGATACAAGGTTCAACAGATAGTAGATGACTATATGTATTGAAAGATGATGCATCACATACCCGCTGCAGCTCCCCCTGTCCATTTACATAGCATAAAATGCAGATTACGCATCTCTAACCCATCCTGTTCGGGATTTTTCACCCTTCAACTTCCCGTGGTGGGGTTAGTGTTTAAGGCGTTGAAGGTGATGCTTCATTTTCCGCTTTGACTCATCCGGTGGCAATAGCGTACAGTACTGTTGCTGGTACGGCAGATACATTTGGCGTCCACCAGATATCCTGATGCTTGCGGTATACTTCAAACGGAATATGGTACTACTAGGAAATTCCGGGGTGCGGCGTAGATGATGTAGTAGCGCCTTTGATTCGTTTCACCACTTTCTCCCCGGGGTGGGAGGCCCAGAAATATGCATGGAGTAGTAGTCGTCGAAACTTTTCTTCCGCGCAGGCACCAAAGGATGTGCCGTACATATCCCGGCACAGAATACCAATCAATACAACAGCAGCATTCTGCAACCTACCTTATCTCTGTAAAGTACCCTACGAGCCCAGTAGCCTAGTCTAAGCTGCTTCCTTTTTGACATGCAGGCTACAGCGGCCTCTGAGCAGAGTAGGAGAAAACGCAGGGATACTGCCCTACACCTACCAATGATTGCTGCCGGATATCCATTGTCCCCGCATTTAGCCCTAATCGAGCCATGCTTCTGGGCTTTCAATATTTGGAAAAATTACTTGTTGAACGAGGAGACCCCTGCTTTCGCTTATTTTAGCTTGCGCGGCCTTTTCCACTGTACTTACGCCCTAGAACAGGTATTTTCAAAATCCTTCCGTGCATGCTGGGCCTGTGTTTGGAGGACCCGTAAGCAGGTGAAACGGAAGGAAGGGAGCAAATCTACTGTCAAATTATCATAAAGGGTCCGTGGCTTGGCTGTTTTGCGTTATATCAATTGTTCTCCTGCCCAGTTAGCAATCAGTTTTCATATTACCTCCATTCAATGATAAGTCGTACATCCTTATTTCAATATGAGCCAGGCCACTTCCAAATCTTGCGCGATCACTGATCCATTCTCGGATCTTCCTCCGTATCGAGACCCTCAGACAGGGTTCCTGTCTCATCTCCCAACGTCTTGGGTCCCTTTTGCACAGCTTATGCGACTTGAAAAACCAACTGGATTTTACTATTTCTATTTTCCTCATCTTTTTGGCACACTTCATGCAGCCACTCTTCTTAAAGCTGGACTGCCGCATCTCCTCAGAGCGAATCTCATTTTTGCGGTTGGGACAATATTCCTGCGTGGTGCTGCATGTACATGGAATGACGCAATCGATGCCCCCTTGGATCGTCTCGTGGTTCGTTGCCGGAATCGCCCTGTTGCTCGCCGTGCGATCTCCCCTTTGGTTGCGTACGTCTTTACAGCGGTTCAATCACTAATAGCATTCGCGCTACTTAGCCAACTTCCGCCAATATGCTTCCTGTACTCGTTGCCTGCTGTTGCGATGTGGGCATTCTACCCCTTAGCCAAACGAGTCACCGATTACCCACAAGCAGTTCTGGGTTTTGCAATGGCATGGGGTGTCATTATGGGAGAGATAGCTATGGGTGTAGACCTATTTAATCTTGAATGCATCAAGGCTAGAACAGGACTCCCTACAGCTAGTCTGAAAGGCGCAATTGGCTGTTTGTTCGCTGCTAATGTTACTTGGCCGCTGGTATATGACACTATCTATGGTCATCAAGACGCAAAAGATGATGCCAAAGCTGGCGTTAAAAATATTGTATTGGCATGTCGAGGAAACACCATGCCTCTCCTCGCCAAAATGATTATCATGCAAACGCTATTTCTGGCAATGGCTGGCTTATTGACTGGCGCTGGGCTAATGTATTTCTTACTTTCGGTGATTGGGGCGGCAATAACCATGACTGTTATGGTTTCTTCTGTGGATTTCGATTCTCCTCCAAGCTGTTTGTGGTGGTTTCAAAAAGGCTGTTGGCTTACAGGGGGAACCATCGCGAGTGGCCTATATCTTGAATACAAGCGCTTTGTGGGGATTTGAATTTGTTTGCTTCAGTATTTAGACGTCTTAGAACAAACATCCAAGCCTATTATCTTATGCGCAAGGCCAATCTTTGGAGTGATGCCCGAGAATACGGTACTTGCATGATAAAATCAAACAGTTTGCATTGCTTTCGGTCAGTTTACTTATCATATTCTTTCTGTTCCCTAAGCAAGAGGAGTCTATCTTGAAATAGCGATGCTCCTTCAGCACTTAAATCAAGGAATCACAAAGTGCACTCGATTGACAGGCTCATAGTAATATATTATTTGGTTCTTACTGTGCGATACCTTGACCCTTGATGAAGATCTTTCCAAAGACCTAATACCATGCATCTTGCAATGCTGGGCTAAAAACCTTGCTTCCTACGCTCACGCTTTCTATCCTTGATTACTTTCATCTTCCACTCATTCATTCACCCATCCTCCTAGAAAAGAGTCACCGCTAGCTGAAATTGGAGAATCCTTCCTGATCGGATTATCCATTTGCTAGTTACTAGGGCATTATTTAGCAAAAAGTTTGGGATTCCTATCAAGGACGAATGGCTTTAACCTCGCAGCTCTACAGTGCTGCTGCAAATGGGAAGGCGAAATTAGTGCGCGAACTTCTTAGTAAAGGAGTTCAATCAGATACCAAGAATATTAAAGGGGAGACACCTCTATAGTAGGCGGCAAAAAATGGCCATCAAGCTATTGTTGAAGCCCTGCTTCAAACTGGCTCTATTCCGGTTGATTCAACTTCTATTGCTAGACACTCACCTCTCTTCTGCGCAGCAGCCAATGGTCATGCGGGTATAGTCCAACAATTGTTAGAAGCGCATGCAAACACATCACTTGTTGATAAAAAAGAGAAGCCTGCATTCTCTATGGCTAAGCGGAATAGGTATTGGAAAGTGATGAAACTCCTAACATAAACTAGACAACGTTGAGTTCTATTTTTACACACAAATGTTGATTGACTCATTATTGAAGCTTGTGGCGAACTCAGTCAATAGTAGAATAGTGACGCCGCAAAGATAAGGCGAAAGCTCGTTCGATTGGTAGTTCTAAATACGAGAATCTAAAGCTAAAGAAGAAAGAAGAGAAGAGGAGAGCCGAAGGCTCTTTTATACAGGAAGTGATCACGTGCTGGGTTCGTACCGGGGCCCGTACCGGGGCCGTAACAGATAGCAGGACCCATTAGTAGGGTAAGTAAGATTGTATAGGCTTATAGGCGTTCATAGGAATTTAGATAGAGTTGTATGCAATATATTAGTAACAGAGTGTCAAATGAGAATGTATTGATCTATCTGATGATGAATCTCTAGAATACATGGAGGAATAGAAGCATACGTGGGAAATCGAAGGGTGTAAGTCCTAATAAATAATAGGAAAGGATCGTTTACACAGCTCACGATACCACCATCAGACACAGAGCCCTCTGGGCAGGAGGCCCCCGGTCGTAATAAACTTCATCATCACCATCACATTTAAATGCTAACTACCACAATTCCGCCTCCATTTGCACAATATCGAAGTTCTATGGTTGCAGTACGTAATACTAGTCGAAGAGAGCATAATATACCTAAAAAGGCCCAGTTCCGAGCTTTGGTGGAGGATGCAGGGTGGTCAGGACGTAATACGGCCACAAAAGTCAAAGTCAATCAATCCAGCCATCGAGCGTCGAACAGGCAAATTTTGACCCGGCCGACCGAAGAATTTAACCGAAGCCCAGCTTGACCGCATTAGACGCACTTGGTTGGATCTGACGATTATGAGCGAATGCGACGTTGGAGGCCTTGGTTGAAATCGACGATCAGGAGTGAATTCGACATTATAGGCCTTGCTTAACAAGGGCAATTAGGAGAGAATGCGACGTCGGGGGTCGTGCTTAACTCCCACGATTATCGCCGAACCTCAGTACTTTACAAGGGACTGGTACAAATCGAGTTGTACGAGAAGTATGTACATACCGGGTTTCGGCGATACTACAATCAGTGGCTAAAAGTCTAAACGCGTTTTCGACCGCGTCTGCATGCAGCACCTACACCAGGTCTGCATAATGGTAAACCTCTTTCTTATTGGCAGAGGATTTGCTGGTCAGATGAGTGCTCAATTGAGCGAGGGAGAAGGGGGGAAGAGGGGGAGGGAATATAACGGCGAACCTCGGTAATTAATTGTGTGACTCGATTTAACAAAGCCCTATATATATAGACGCATCTAGATAATTGCTCGAGATCCCCATCCTCTCGTAGTAGCAAAGGCCTCTTCTAGCTTTAGAGCCATAGACGTTTATGCTCAAAATGCTTTTCTTATACATCTTAAGCTTCCTTGCTATCTCAGCAGGTTTGGTTGCTTCTTCAACGTCAACAAGGCAAGTGATTGGAGAATGCAAAGCTACAATCCTACCGTGCATGTCTTGATTATATTCTAACATTATCCCAGGCTCAATTGGAAACGTGCTGTTACAGTGCTTGATGACTACGAGTATATTATTGTGGGCTCAGGCGCTGGAGGCGGACCACTTGCAGCCAGACTTGCCATCAATGGCGCGAAGGTACTGCTGCTCGAAGCTGGAGATTATCAAGGCACTAGCGTCCAAGAATCAATTCCGGCTTTCTTCGCAGCGGCGAGCGAACATGCCTCAATGTCATGGGACTTCTTCGTCAGGCATTATCCCGATGATGCACAGGAAGCACTAAACAGCAAGGCTACATACACAACTCCGTCTGGGGGAGAATATATTGGACTGGATCCACCGGCTGGTTCCACGTTGAAAGGAATCTGGTACCCTCGAGCTGCTACCCTAGGAGGCTGCACTGCTCACAATGCAATGGCCACGGTCTATCCCCACGAAGAGGATTGGACCTTCATCGAAGCTATCACCAGTGACAGTTCCTGGAATCCAGACAACATGCGTACATATTGGGACCGGTTGGAACGAAATGAGTACCTTAACCCAACTCGCCCTAATGCTGTAGGACATGGATTTAATGGATGGTTGGGTACTAGCGAGATGGACTTCAGCCTTATAGACAATGACCCACAACTACTTGCCATGATCACCGCAGCCAAGACCGTGGTAGATGGTAAAACAGCCACGAATATTACTGACGCTTCAGGCCTTGCCGATACTTTTCCTCTCGACATGAATACCGCTTACCCCAATCGTGATTCCACCCAGAGCCTCTATCGGCTGCCCTTGGCTGTCTCTGGTGGTGTTCGAAGCAGCCCACGCGATTTCCTCCTTGCGACAGCAAACGCAGTGGACACAAATGGCTCTAAGAAGTATAAGCTTGACATCCGGCTTAACGCTTTCGTTACCAAGGTCCGATTCATCAATAATGCCACCACTGACATACCAAGGGCAGTTGGTGTTGACTTGCCGACGGACAAAGCTTGTATAGCGCTGATCCACGCCACACCTCCATCACTACAGGTACTCCTGGTCAAGTAAATGCTACCAAGGAAGTCATCATTTCTGCTGGTGCTTTCAACACCCCCCAAATCTTGAAGTTGAGCGGTGTTGGACCTGAAGCAGAACTCCAAAAGTTCAACATCTCTGTCGTGGTCGATCTTCCAGGTGTCGGCACCAACCTTGAAGACCACTACGAGATCAGCACCATCATCAAATATGATCAACCCCACTCCTTCAAGCTCCTCTCCAACTGCACATTCCTTGCTCCTGGCACAACTGACGCCTGCTACATTCAATACGCCTCCAGCTCCTCCAACAGAGGCCCTTACGCCACCGACCTCGTCCCTGTAACCGCTATCACTAAATCCTCTATCGCTGGCTCAGAGCGCGACGCCATCATCTTAGGCGCCCCTGCGAATTTCCGCGGCTATTACCAAGGCTACTCCGAAGCCCTCGCCGATACCCTGCACTGGACCTGGGCCGTCCTGAAAGCGCACACACACAACTTCGCCGGCAGTGTCACTTTAAAGTCCGCCAACCCCTTCGACACCCCAAACATCAATTTCAACTACTTCGACGCTGGCACGACAATTCTTGGTGAAGATGAGCTCGATCTCCAGGCCTTAGTGGAGGCAATTGGCCTCACGCGCAATATCTATAACACTTTGCCCGCGATGTATCAAGGGACTTTCGAGGAGGTCTATCCTGGCGCGAACATCACTTCTGATGAGGACGTCAAGACTTTTATTCGGAATGAGGCGTGGAGCCATCATGCTACGTCTACGGCGCGCATAGGCGCTGATTGTGACCCATATGCGGTCCTGGACTCTAATTTCCGCGTCAGAGGTGTGAAGGGGTTGAGAGTAGTGGATGCCAGTGCACTGCCAAGAGTGCCGGGGTTTTTTCCCGTTACGAGCGTGTATATGCTGGGGGAGAAAGCGGCCGATGTTATCCTTGCAGAGAGTGAGTGTGGTGGTTCAGGAGATGACTTATGTAGGGCGTGAGTTTAATTTTGGTTGATAGGCGGCATTTGGACCCCATTGAGATGTTGAGTTTTGAGGTCTGACCTGTCGACTGTCATCATATAAAGTGGATTAAGACAGGGTATAATCTGGGAATAATATAGCAGCTGACGGGTAGTTACGGATACTTACGGAGGACCCACAATTATGATAAGTTTTGCAACTTAGTAGACTTCAGCAACATGATCTTTTTTTTTAGTATTTAAATAGT
>Ga0335072_10008365_pt1 | contig 15005 bp, 13 predicted proteins | sample Lox_Sample_21_FD_206725 | JGI IMG/M metagenome (GOLD analysis project Ga0335072, IMG submission 206725) | Soil microbial communities from Loxahatchee National Wildlife Refuge, Florida, United States - Lox_Sample_2.1 | ecosystem: Environmental > Terrestrial > Soil > Wetlands | place: USA... | reverse complement strand
CATCGCTGCTTTCACGCGCCGCACGGCGCACCCGTGCCGCGTCAAAGTCCCCCCTCAGTGGGATCGTCATGGCGAACCTCCCCGTTCGCCACCCTTGAATCACGTCAGCCCCGCGTCGGGGAATCCCCCAATGAGTCGCCCTCACAGAGGGTTGGTATAAGTTGACAATGTCGAACTGAATCATGTGCCGTCAGGGGCCGCCGCGAATACTTCGAGATTGCCTACCCTCTCAGTCCTGAGGTCCGATGACCTGCCGAAGTCAATTGGTTGGCAAATCCGGGATCGGCCCGTCGGCTGCGACGTCGATCGATTTGCTGACCGCTTCCCAACGCGCTGTGGCTTCGGCTCTCGCGTGCTCGGCACCCCGAACCATCTCGAGGGAGTCGCTACCAAGCAAGATGTGCGGCGGAAGCTTCTCCGCGCCTGCGACCTTCAGGACGACCTGAGCCACCTTGCCGGGATCACCGGTCGCACTGTCCCACAGACCTTCCAGCATCTTCAGGGTGACCCCCACAGACGGTTCATACTCCGGCCATACCTCTAGGGGGGCGGCGGTGGCGCGCTTGCCGAAATTCGTGCGCATGCCGCCTGGCTCCAGCGCGGTCACCTTTACGCCGATGGGGGCGACTTCAAGCGCGATTCCTTCGGTGAAGCCACCGACGCCCCACTTGGCGGCATAGTAAGGAGCGTTGACGGGGAAAGCCATGCGCCCACCGATCGAAGAAATCTGAATGATGTGGCCACTACGCTGCTCCCGCATGACCGGCAGCGCCGCCCTGGTCAAATTGATCACGCCATAGAGGCAGGTCTCGATCTGTCGCCGCACATCCTCTTCAGGGGTCTGCTCGAACGGACGAAGATCGCCATAGCCGGCGTTGTTTACGAGTACATCGAGCCGACCGAAGGCATCCACGGCGGCCTGGACGGCCGCTTTGCCTTCCGCCGCGTTGGTCACGTCGAGGCGAATGGCTCGAACCCGCGCCCCATACCGATCGACGAGGCTGCTCAATTGCGCTGGGTTGCGCGCGGTAGCCACGACTTGGTTGCCGGCCTCGAGCGCGGCTTCGGCAATGTCGCGGCCGAGGCCACTTGCACTGCCCGTAATGAGCCAAACCTTCGACACTTCACTTCCTCCTTCGATGACTGTGCACGCGCTCCTCTAGACCATTGTCGCCCTGAATGTGCCTCAATGGCGGATGGTTGGCGCATTCGGCAGGCTTGAACCGGTCGAGCAATTGGCCGATCGTTCTGCCGGAGCGTCTCGACGGTGGGGACGGCGGTTGCGCGTAACAAGCGTTTGAGCTTGCTGAACACGGGTTCGACCGGGTTCATATCCGGACGAAACGCAGGCAAGAACCGTAGGCGGGCACCGCGCTCCGTGATCGCGAGACGCACGCCGGCGTGCTTTTGATTGCTGAGATTATCGGCGATCACGACATTGCCGGGGACCAGCGTCGGTGCGAGCAATCGTTCGATCCAGGCCAACAACGATGCCCCATCGATGGCGCCGTCGAACACCACCGAGGCAAGCAGGCGACCATCCCGCAGGTCGCACAGGAGCGTCGTGGTCTGCCAATGCCCGTGTGGTCAGTCGCCGGTGTCGGATTGCCTCTTGGATTGAGAACACCATCGCCACAAATCAATGACTTAGAATTGCCGCCAGATTGATAAATTTCCTTTTTGGAATTGAGAATTTCGCCTTTGGCCCTTACCCTGATGTGAGCATTTCGAGCCGCACGTTGCAACCACGTGGGGCCGCCGACGAAGGGGATAGGCGGGGAGAAATCTCAAGGAATCTGCCGAGTTAACGGAGCGGAATTCTCATTTACTGCGGCAATATTCAGAATCCTCACATCTCGATTTCTCACTCTTAAGGGCAGTATCGACTCGAAAACAGAGAAATTCTCCATCCAAATGGCTCCGTGATAAGCGGATATTCGGATACGTCGGTAACATATTGGATGCCCGATGGGCTCATCATTGTTACCACTCCTCCTACCGCCTCGTCGAATAGAATCTCCTAACGGTCCATGCCATCGCGGAACGGCGCGTAATAAAAACTGCATCAGCTTCTACTTTTGAATCATTGGCAGAAGTCTTCGTTGGATAACTTCCTCAGCTCCCTCGATAATCTCCCGGACAATCTCGCCCGCGCCCTTGATTTCATATGTCTGTCCTACAGACTCTCCTGCGAGCAGGCTCATTTGTTCGAAATCGCCCTTGAAGTCGGGGGTCGGCGGAAAACCCATGAACTGCCGCAACGGTAAGACCTTTCCGAAAACGTTGGCTTCACCGATAACCGGAAGATCATCGACGGCAATGCGCTTGTACGGAGGTGGATCATCCTTCCCTTCCCAGATCCGCACTATCTCGTTACGCAGACCGCGCACAGAAGCGTCTGGAAACTCGATACCGAAGATACGGTGACGCGCGGTTTGATGAACCTCTGCCGTCACAACCCGGCGCTTATATTCCTCGTGTGCATAAGCTTCATGGCTTGCAAGAAGGCGTGTCCCGACCAAGACGGCATCCGCCCCGAGAGCTAGGACTGCTGCCGCAGCGCGCCCGTCCGCAATTCCGCCCGACGCAATGACCGGAGTGACGCCAGCACTATCTACAATGGCTGGGAGGAGCGACATAGTAGCTGCTGCCGCCCGATTATGACCGCCGCCTTCGCTACCTTGTGCGACCAACGCGTCTACATTGTTCACAAGCGCCCGACGAGCTTCGGCAACCGAGCCAACCTGAACCCATATGCGACAACCTGCTTCTCTAAGTTGCATAATCCATTGGGTCGGCGGTTCATCCCAGAAAAATACGACAACGGGTACTTTCTCTTCCGTACAAGCTGCGATATGGGCATCATCCGCAAAACGCGGTATTATATCAACACCAAACATGTGAGCGCCGCTGGCGCGAATTGCTCGTATCGCCATCCTCAACTGCTGAGGTGGCATAGCGGCGGCCCCAAGAACTCCCATCCCGCCAGCAGCGCAGACCGCACAAACCATGGGCACGCCTGCGATCAGTGCCATACCAGCGGAGACAAACGGCGCAGAGAGACCATAGGCTTCGGTTATCCGTGTCCTCAGCATGCAACGATTCCCCAACCATACTTAGCGCCGCCTGCGCCGTGCCCAAGTTGCCGGCTGTTGATTGAGGAGCGGTAGTGAGAACATGATCATGCAGTCATGATCACCGCCAACACCTGATCATATGAGAGGTCACCCTTTCAGGGGACCTACCGCATCGAGCGCCGACTCCTCGTCAAACTTCCCAGGCTCTATCATCCGTTCACATCGTGTTGGCTTCTGGCTTACCATAGACGCGCAGTGTATTATAGGAACAACGGAGCTGGAACTCCAGCTATAGCTTCTGCCCAGCAGTAACCCAGGGTGCGGAGAAAGATTGCCCCTATGAATCTGGGACGACAGTTCCTCCACCCTTTTATCCATCTTCTCCGAAGGAGATCTCTATGATCCGCTTCCATTTCCATCCCATCCTCTACCCGGCGAAGGTCCCGCTGCTTTGAGTTGACACAGTGGCAACTATTGTTCGATGTGTGATTGTTATGCGACGACCCAATGGGTTTTGTTCCAAAGTGATCATCTAATGACGTAGATGAGATAGATGCGGCGTTGCATGATGCGCTGGGCTATGCGCCGAATTTCTAGGATTGATCAGCAGATGAGATGCAACGGTCTTTTCCGGGGCCGGTTGCGTCAGTGTCGTCGGTTCGGTTAATGACGGAGGACGACCATCCTGGAAAAAGCGAGCATCGCGAGCAAATCGGCGTCAGGCGCGCCAGCCAGGTGGGCTCGATCAGCGCGCGCTGCAGCACAAGCATGTTTACGTATACAAGGCAGGACTGCAGCAGGTGCAGTGCGTGTGCTGAGGGCATGGCAGAACCATGCTTTTCGCAATGGATGCTTACAATCATCCGAAATTTGCCACCGGGCCTATATCTTCGTATGGACAGCAATCATGCGCCTGTACTGCTGACACTTCTCCTGGCATCATCCGGCCGCGACCGGCACGGCCTTTACTTCAGAGTATTAAGGATCTCAGCTGCTCGCGCGAGCCACACTACGGATCGTGTCCGGAGTTTTCGCATGGCATTGCTGCGATGCATCTTCACGGTCACCTCGCTGATCGACAACTCGTTGGCAATTTGCTTGTTCATGAGCCCGGACGCAACGAGTGCTATCACCTGCCGTTCGCGAGAAGTTAGCAGAACGCACCGATCTCTTAAGTCGTCAGTCTGTGCAGTCTTCTGTCGTCGGCTCTGGTCGAGTTGAATCGCTGCGGCGACTGCGTCAAGCAGGTCCTGATCCCGAATGGGCTTTGTGAAGAAATCAAACGCGCCAGCCTTCATTCCCTTGACGGCGATAGGAATGTCGCCAAAGCCGCTCATGAGAATGATAGGCAGAGCGATGTTGAGACGAGTCAGATGCGCCTGAAGCTCCAGCCCGCTCATGCCGGGTAGTCGAACGTCGACGATCAGGCATGTGGGCGTGTAGGGCAGCTCGATATTGAGAAATTCCGAAGCAGATCCATGGAGCGTCACTTGATAGCCCATCGATCGAAGCAGGCTTCCAAGTGAGTCACGAACAGCCTTGTCATCGTCTACGATATGAACACGCCCCCACGAGGACGTTGTCAATTGTTGTCCGGACGCTGACGCGGTCGGTGAATCGAGGCAACGAAGGCAAATGTTGTGTCCCGCTCGATATTGTTCTCCAGCCATAGCCGCCCTCCAAGAGGATTAATCACTTTCGGGCACATCGACAAGACCAATTGCGCGCCACGTTCAGGACGACCCGCTGCAGCCGTACACTTTCTGCTTCAATATTCGGTGGTGACGTGTCGAGACGGGCCTAACCGCGATGCCGGCGCATACGAGTTTCCGCTTCAGAAGCAGAGGTGCCTCTTCGGAAATCCTATTGATTTGTATGTTGACAAATTGAGCCACCCCGTCCCGTACCAGCGATCTTAGAACGCCTTCCAAAACCTCTTGCACGCTGATGGAGTTTGATTGATGAGGAGGGATGCGATCTCCTCTTGTCTCCGACGAACTTTGGCAAATCATCGAACCACTGCTGCCGTTGGTGCCTGTAAATCCGAAGGGTGGCCGGCGACCGGTTCCAGACCGGGCGGCGCTGACCGGGATCCTGTTCGCGCTGCGCACAGGCATCCCGTGAGAGATGCTGCCGCGTGAGATGGGCCGCGTCTCGGGCGTAACCTGCTGGCGGTGATTGCACGACTGGCAGCGAGCCGGTGTATGGGACCGCCAGCACCGAGAGGTGCTGCGGCGGCTTCGGGACGTGGACAGGATCGACTGGAGCCGAGCCTGCATGGACAGTGCGTCAATCGCGGCGAAAAGGGGGGAGCCGCCACAGGACCAAACCTGATGGACCGCGGGAAGCCGGGAACCCAACGCCACATCATCATCGATCGCCGGAACGTCCCGCTCGCGTTTCTCCTGACCGCGACCAATGTCCACGGCAGCGTGCCCTTCGAATCTTTGCTTGACGCCGTGCCAGCGGGTGCGGGAAAGCTCGGCCGTCCGTGTCGAGGCCCGGACAAGCGGCATGCCGCCAAACCCTATGACCATAGGCGTTGTCGCCGTGCTTGCCGCCACCGTCAGATCAAGCCCCGCATCGCTCGGCGTGGCGTCGAGGCGCGCCAGAAGCTCGGCTGCCACCGGTGGGCAATCGAGCGAACCTTCGTTTGGATCGCCCGCTTCCGTCGCCCTACCACTCGCTACGAACGGCGGCTCGACATCCATCACGCCCTCACCGCTCTCGCTTGTTTGCTCATTTGTGTCATTGCGCTTCAAGCTAGGTTTTGAAAGACGTTCTAAGGCAACCGCTGTTGTTCGCCCTGAGACCCTATCCGATAATGCGTGTCATGGACTTGGGCCTGGCCGTGTTTGGTAGAAGTCTGCGCCAATCACCGAGAGCAAGCTTCAGCGCTCGCGACGGTTCCCGTCACCCGCTGATCGACCTCGTGGATAATCGAACGTACGAGCGCTCCGAGCGATGCGACATCCAATTGCTTGTCAGATAGGATTATGATCAGGACTTGCACGCCAGAGTATATGAATTCATGTTTTTGTTCTAAAAATTCCTAAACGAGGGTTCTGCCAAAGGTTTAGCCTAGGAACCGCGGATCTATGATCCAGCGCATCTGACGATGCGGAGAAGACGTCGAGTTGACGCCGTTCATAGCAGAATCTCAACCGCCGTCCGTCCTTGGCAAACCGCTCCACCAGATTGCCGACGTAATCGGGTCGGTCTGCCACCACATCGCCGCGGCTTCCCTCAGCAAAGGCAGCCGACACCATCGCCTTATGCATAAACCATTGTGGGCACGAAGTCCTGCCACGTTCAACCATCATTGAGGAACGTGCGCATGGCCTCTAGATCTTTCGTCCCGAATCCCTCAGTGAAGCGCTGATATACCGGGATCAAGAGGCGGTAGGCCTCGCGAGCCCGGCCCTGGCGGCGGAGCAGACCAGCCATGCTGAGCGACGTCCGCAATTCCCATGACAGGGCCGCCTGCCGGCGCGCCCAATTGAGCGATTCCGCGAGCAGGGCTTCAGCCGTCTGCACTGCTTCACCGCGCCCCTCCGCCAGCACGAGCTCGGCCTTGATTCTGAGCAGTTCGGCCATGCACCAGTGTTCGTTGTTAGCTTCAGAAAGCTGCAGTGCTTCATTGATAGCCGAAAGCCCCTCGACCAGGTGGCCGGCAAGACCCGAGGCCACCGCAAGATCGCCGAGGCGCGTGCAAAAAGATAGGTTCATACCTCGCTTGCGAAGTTCGCCAATTCCCGCTCGAAGCGCCATAATTCCAGCCGCCACGTCACCTCGCTCTACGTGCAGCATTGCCTGGGAGCAGCGAGACCAGGTGTGAAAGCCACCCGCTCCATGTCGCTCGGAGAGCTGCAGCAGTAATGCGACAGTGTTCTCGGCGGTCGCAAGATCTCCGTTAAGTCGTGCAACAGGGATGGCCGCCCAATTCAGGGCGAAGCACAACACGATTGCATTGCCTGAACGGTGCGCCTCGGCAACGCTGTCCTCAGCCATCTTTCGGGCCCGATCCGGAAATCCCCGGATCCAAAGCGTGCGCGCGAGTGTTGTACGTACCGAGACTTGGGGGTCGACATCACTACCCCAGATGGGCAACGGCTCACCGAGGCCGAGTTCGCGGTTTAGTGCGTTCTCGAGATGCAGCTGCGCGCCAACCTGGTTGCCGATGTAGTGCAGGGCTGTGCCAACCATTCGATCACTGCGCTGCAGCTCCATCGTGCTCGACTCGCGCACTGCCTCACCGCGATACTTCTCAGCAACCTCAAGCACATCGTGGAAATCGCCGAAGTTGAGAGCCATGACCCAAAGCCCTTGCAAAGCCTGGAACCGATGTCTGGAATCCTGCAGCGTCTGCGCAATTTCGAGCACTCTGCTCCAGGCCGCACGAATCTCAGGTACGACCCCCTTCGTAAACAGCCTCGCTGTCGCAAGCCCGGCGTGTAGTCGCATGTCCTGGAACAAGTCGTGATTGGGGATCGATTGCAGCCAGACAAGCGCCCGCTCCGTGCATCGCGCGCACTCATCGAACAGCGACAAATGCGTCCATAGGCGCTCGGCAGCGATGGTCAGAGCCACACCGATTCCGGCGTCCCCGTCCGGCGAAAACGCCCAATCCAGGGCAGCACGCACGTCGTCAATCTGCCGGCCGTAGAGATCGGGCCAGTTCGCAACCGGCGGCGTCTCGTGTTCGGCGCCAGCCCGCTCCAACAGCGACAGTTGGTACACCGCATACTGCCTTGCCACCAGCGGGAAAGTGCCGCTTTCGTGGAGCTTCTCACGTGCATAGGCTCGTGTGGTCTCCAGCAACCGCCACCGGATCACGGGAGAACCCTCTGTGGCAACGAGCGATTTTGCAACAAGGCCCCGGATTCCATCGACTACATCCGACGATGTGACTGTGCCGCCGCTTGCAACTGAGATCGCGGCATCCATTGTAAATTCGCGGGGAAAGATAGCGAGATGACGAAGCAGACGCTGCTCCGACGCAGGAAGAAGGTGATGGCTCCACTCGAGCGTCGCTCGCAGCGTTCGATGGCGTTGCGGCGCTGTTCTTCGACCTCGAACTAGCAGCCCGAAACGGTCATCCAGACGAGAAACGACTTCTCGAAGCCCGATCGTCGCTGCGCAAGCCGAAGCGAACTCGATAGCCAATGGAATGCCATCCAGGCGCTTGCATATCGACGCAATCAACGGGAGATCGAATGCGCTGGGGATGAAATCCAAACATAAGGCTCTCATCTTCGTGATAAAGAGTTGAACCGCACTGCATTCGAGAGCCGACCTCGGGTCTTCGCCTTCCCCGAGAGGCACCTTTAATGTCGGAACAGGAAAAACCTGCTCTCCGTCAATCTCCAAAGCCTCGCGGCTCGTGGATAGAATGGAAACCCGCGGGCAGATATGCACGATGACTTCCGCGAGCAGGGATGCCGCTTCTATGACGTGTTCGCAGTTATCCAGGACCAAAAGAAGCTTGCTTTGCCCGATTGCCCGTCCGATCCCCTCAGGGGAGATTGCGTTGTCGCCCAATCTAAGACCGATCGCGGTAGCAACCGCTGATGGGACCAAGCTTGGATCCAACAACGCCGACAGATCGACGAAACACCCGTTTCCGTCGAAACGCGCAAGCAGGTTACGTGCAACCTCGAGTACGAGAACCGTCTTGCCGACTCCGCCGGGACCCGTCAGCGTTATGAGCCGGTAGGCCGACGAGAGATCCACCAATTTTTGGATGGCGGTCGCACGGCCAATCAGATCTTGTGCTAGCATCGGAATATTGCTGACGACTTGCCGCGCGGGCATGTCCACGGTCGGAGGTCTTACGTAGTCCGTTGGCTCGTCTCTACTTGTGACGACCCAATCACCCATGAGACTGTATCCGCGTCGAGACACAGTCTTGAGGATTGCTCGATCAGAGCCCAGAATTTTGCGAATCGCCGACAAATGAACCCGCAGGGTGGCCTCCTCGACCACCATACCTGGCCACACCGTTCGCATTAGCTCGTCTTTGGTAACCACCTTACCGGCAGACTTGACCAGGACCTCAACAATCTCGAAAGCCCTGGCGCCAATCAGTATGCGGCACCCATTGGCGCGCAATTCGCGCCAGTGCAAATCCACCTCCCATCTACCATAAGTGTATACCGTATGCATGTTTCACATCAATCGAGTTGAAGGAAATTTAGGTTTTTAAGGTTAATTAAGGAAGCGAGACTTGGAGGGGATCAATATACGTCCAAACATAACAATGCCATTCTCCCGCAATCCGGGAGAAGGGCTGTGGACCGTCGTTGCAGGTCGAGATTTCTCGCCATGGGTGTGATACGGTAGACAGGTTCGCCGGCCGGTGCTGAGATGGCGGTTACAGGAACCAAGAATCAGCCCAACCGTGCGCACACGTTTGCGGCGATCTCGAAAGACCGGAGACGAGCGGCCTGATCGTGGATGAAGCTGAGAAACATCAGCTCGTCCGCCATCGTATTTGCAAGGAGGGTTTCAAGCTTCCGTCCGATCGTTGCCGCGCAACCAACGACGGCGTGGCGGAAGGCTCGATCGACGACCCCAACCTCATCTGGCGATGCGAAATTAGCGAGCTGGGTTAGGGGCGGTTCCAGGGGGTTGGGATACTTCCTACGAATTGCTCCTATCAGCAGCTGCTGCCACGAAGTAAAAAGCTGCAGCGCGGCGGCATCGCTCTCGGCCGCCGCAAGCAACACGCAGAGCATGAGGTAAGGGCGATCGAGCGGCGCGGATGGGACAAATTCCGCACGATAGGTGACAAGTGCATCGTCGAGAGCATCCGAGCCGATGTGGGTAGCAAATGCGAGTGGCAGTCCGAGCTGGGCGGCCTGGCGCGCGCCGAAGGTCGAGGAGGCGAGCAGCCAAATCGGCACGTTAAGGCCGGCGCCCGGCACTGCCCGGACGGTTTCACCCGGCATCGGGCTTCGGAACAGTACCTGAAGTTGCCGCAGATCGTCCGGGAACCGCTCGCGCGCCTCGACCGTCGCGTGAAGCGCGTGACGAACGCCTGTCGCGTCACCGGACGTACCCGAGCTGCGGCCCAGCCCAAGGTCGATGCGGCCGGGGTAAAGAAGCTCCAACGTTCCGAACTGCTCCGCGATTACCATGGGAGAATGGAGCGGCAACATCACCCCGCCCGATCCGAGGCGGATGGTTGATGTGCGTTCGGCCACATGGGCAATCAACACCGCCGTGGCGGCACTTGACGACATCAAAAGCCCATGGTGCTCCGCATACCAGAGGCGATGATAGCCGAGAGATTCAAGAGCCTTAGCAAGAGCAACAGCTTGTCGCAACGCATCGCCGGGAGCCTCCCCCAAGCGTACTGGAGCGAAGTCAAGGGCTGAGAAGGGGATCGGTTTCATAGGGTCGTGCACATCTATCGATGAATAATATCCTAGGCGTCGCAGGAAGGCTCGCCAACGGAGCGGCAGTTAACCTGTTCGGTCTGCGACATCGCTTGAATAGCTCAGTTTAGAATCCTGACACATGCTGGCTCCAAACCTTAGAAATCTGTTGATTTAAGAGAGATTCCGTCTCGTGCCCCGCACACGCTCATTGTCTTTCCGGATAACCTGCCGCTCATGGGGGCGAACAATTGCGGCCTCAGTACTCGAATGCTAACCATCAGAACGATAGCACGACAATCAGGCTTTCGCGAGATCCTCCGCAACGAGCCTCGTGCCATGCTTGGCTGAGGCGATCGTCTCCATCTCCTCGACGAGAGAGGACGAGGCGATCTCGGCCCAGATGGCCTCGCCCAGGCGACGGGCGGCTGCGCGGAAATGCGACTCCCTGATCAGCCGGCTCACCACTTCGGCGATATCCACCTCGGGTGCGGTCGGCGGGAGCTGGAGGCCGGCGCCTTTTACCTCCACCCGGAGCGCATTGTCGTTCTGATCCCGGCCGTTTGGAAGGACCAGCATCGGCAGTCCGTTGAGAAGAGAGCGGCAGACGGTTCCGTGGCCGCCTTGCGTCACCACGAGGGAGACTTCCTTCATGACCATGTCATGGGGCGCGCTGGGGAGCAGATGGACATTCTTGGGCGCGCGAAGATCGGCCACGCTCAGATTGGGGCCGGTGGTGACGACGGCCTCGATCTCGACCGAGCCCATGGCGGTGACGACACGCTGAACGAGATCACCCTGACCTTGCGCTCCGGTGCTGCAGGCGATGAGCGCGCGCGGCCGGGTCGAGCCCGCTTGCCAGGGCGCCCGCCAGGGCTTCGCCCAACCCGGCTCATCGAGCAGCGGCCCGACATAGCGGAGATTGTCGGGGAAGGAATCGGCCTCGAAGTCGAAGGCGCAGCCGATCGCGAGCAGAACACGGTCCACGCGATCACAGAAATCGAGGACATGGTCCAGGCCTGGGAGGTCGAGCTGAGCGAGGCAGCTGTTCAAGCTCGGGAGGTACCCGTCCCAAAATTTCAACCAGTTATCCGCTGCTGCCGCAATGGCGGCCCGGTCCTCTGGTGTCTTCTTTCCCTTCAGGCCGCTCATGACCGGCGGCATACCCGGCAGCGGGCGAATGCTGACATGAGGCGAAAGCATGGCGACGGGAACGCCAGCAGCCTCCGCCCCGAGCGCGACGCCAAAGAGGAAATCGACGCCGAGAACCGCATCCGTCGGGACGCGTTTGATCTCATCCTGGATATCGGCCGCATAGGCTAAAGCGGGGTCGAAGATGGTTCTCTGGAACCAAGCTTTCATGTCCAACATATCCGTCGGGTCCGCTTCAGCGCCGATGGGGGCGCGGTTCAAGGCAATGAACTCGAAATTCGCCGCTTTCACTTCTTCGCGCATCGCTGGATCGGCGATCACCCGCACGCGATGCCCATTCCCGCACAACCGGCGGCCGGCGGTGAGAAGCGGGCTGAGATTACCCGAGGTACCCCAGGGCGCGAGAAGAAAACTGTAAGGCATGGAAGGCTTCTCTCCTCATCACCCAGCTTGACTGGGTGCGCAAACTTCCCTGCGCCCGCATGTCTCGTGCGAAATCACCTGCTCTCGCTTTTGATCAGATGCGGAGGCAACTCTCGAACAGAGATTTAAAGCCTTTGCCAAAGGGCTCACGCATTTATGGACCACGAACGACATACCTAGGCAGCCTTTGAGTGTACGCCGCCCAGGTGCTCGACACCGGGCGCCGGGATCGGCGGACTGTTAGGCCAGATCGCTGGGGCGCCGCCAGCCTGCTCCGACAGCGGCAGCCAAACAGCCAGGTTGAGGCTGGTTCGATCAAAGATCTTTCGCGCGCCGAGTCCGGTCAGACGCGCCTCCGACACCGAGCCGCGCAAGGCCAGCGCCTCTGCGGAGAGCCGCAATGTCTCGAAACTAGGTGCCTGACGGCCCTCCCGGGCAGCGGCCGTGAGCACGCCGACCAAGTTGCACTCGGATTGGAACATCAGTGAGACGTGGGCCAGGTCGGCCCGCCGTGCCGCCTCAAGAAATGCAGGAAACAGCTCCGGCAAACGCTTTTCGAATTCCGCATCTGGCACGCTGTATCGTTCGAAGCGATTGAGATCATGGGTGGTGATCGGAGCGAGATCGTAAGCGCCAGTCACGCTCCAGGCGAATCGGATCGCGTTTGAGAAGAACGGGCGCTTCCAGAATGTCGTCTGTTCACCCGGGAAGACCTTCGCTTCGAGAAAATCACGGAACTTGATCGCGTCCTCATAGCTGCGAAACAGGTAGCGGCCGCCTGTGGATATGGCTCCGGTTGCCGGATCGTGACGCAGCGGCACATATTTGTGGCGCATGCCCGAGAGGCCGACGATATAAGGGCGGTCTTCCTCGACAAGGGTGTTGAGCGCACCGGCCTTAACTATGGGCGGGAGGTCGATTTCGGAGGTGAAGGCGCCTTTCGCATCGATCGGGCCGGTTGGGTATCCTCGAACGTCCATGACATTCTCCTTGAATTTGGAATAGATCCTCTGCTGCGCGGTAGAGGAGCTAAGTGAGTACCATCGGTAACCATCGCTCGCATACGCTCGCCGAAACGGGTGATCGCAGCTAGCGATCCGTGACCCCAAATGTCTTCGAGCAAAACAATGGAACTCTACAGCTACGTCACAGTTTCAGAATCGAAAAACTGAATTACGACAGCAACGAAGTTTGATTTCAGACGAACGAAGAGACGACCACTCAACAACTCGCATTTGCCAAACGGCTTTGCTGTCCCAGAACAACAAACCGGCGAAAGTTTTCTGTGAAAACAGCCTATGGTGAAGCAGAAAATTTCTTCACCGCCGACAGAATGTCGCGCGACGCTGTCAGAATTTGCACAAATTGCCGAACGCCGAGTGGTAACCGCGTTCGATGGCAGGACGATCATGTCTGATCTCGGAGCCTTACTGCTGCGCGAGATCGACTGTGCGATCCAACTGAAGGAGGGGATCGTCGTGTGCTTCGTCGCTGCGCGGGTGCCACAATTGGTGGAGCACGCGGGCGCCACGACGGCGCTGCAACGGAAGAGCACGCAAAGTCGTCGGGAGTCCGGGCCAAGTCAGCCACGACCTTCAGAGGTATATCAGCCTCACCCTCGCCGGTGTCCATGACAGCAGGATTGCGGTGTCGATTCGCATTGCCCCACGCCCACCAAGCCAGTATAGAATGTATTCGGCGGAAACCGAGTCGGCCGAGTATGCGATGAACGTCTCAATGAGCACGTCTTTGCGGGCATGCCCGCTGTCCTGAGGATCAAAGAATCCTGGCGAGCTGACGATAGCGCCCGCCGCCCACACGCAAACCCGCCTGGACTCACCTCCCATGAGTTCACAGCCCGGTTCAGCACAGACCACAATCAAAACGGATTCTACTTATGAGCGAGGACAAATTGGGGCAAGGTCACAGCGCTTCCACCGACGCATTGAGAATGTAACCCACTCCGCGTTCGGTCCGAATGAGCTGGGCTGTTTCCGACGCAGCTGTCAACTTCCGTCGTAGTCGCAGAACTCTTACATCAATACTTCGATCAAACCTATCCTCGTGCATTCCAGTGGCATTGATCAAATGCTCGCGCGTGAGCGCTCGTTGCGGTGCATCGAGAAATGCGACCAGCAGGGCATAGTCGGCCCGCGACAGTGCGACCTGACACCCAATCGGGCTGGTAAGCTGGCGCGTACAGTGGTTGAGTTCCCATCCGCCGAAGCGGCAGCCCCTGGGCCATGAAACGCACAACGACGTAGCCAATCCTACCTTTCGGTGCCGCAGGATTACTCTAATCCTAGCCAAGAGCTCCCGCCGGCTGAAGGGTTCGGTTATGCAGTCGTCCGCGCCGAGGTCAAGTGCGGCCACGCGGTCGGTCTCGCAGTTCCCTTTGGTTTCCAGAAGCATTACGATGATGCCAGAAATAATCGATCTTGAGCGAAACGTGGGGAGCAGGTCCAGGCTTTCCCGTCGTTCCTGCCTCAGGGCAAGAAGGACAAGATGCAGGTTCAATGGATCGAGTCCGTGTAGAGCGGATGTCACGTTCGAGGCTATTGAAATATCCATCCCACTGTCCTCCAGATAGTCCACCAGGCAGCGTTGGATCATCAAGTCGATGTCGACCAGCAACACTTGTATTGGCTCGTTGTATTTCACACCCGGGCCGGCCCGATTGGTCCCGAAGACGGAGCCGACCCGCGCAGCAGTAGCCCCGGGAGGAACGAACGCCACAGTCACGTGGTTTCCCTTTCCCTTGTTCCAAAGCACCTATAGAGACTGTTTGAGAATGCGGCTTGCGGTGCGTCGGACGACCACCACAATAGCATTCTCAAACAGTCTCTATGAAGTTGCCCCGGTTTGGTGGACAGCGGACTATTTGGGTTCGAGGAGTCCACGATGGGCAAGACGAGGTCAGCCTACCCGCCTGAGTTCCGTCGCCAGCTGGTGGAACTGGTGCGCGCGGGTCGTT
>Ga0335072_10008364_pt1 | contig 15005 bp, 11 predicted proteins | sample Lox_Sample_21_FD_206725 | JGI IMG/M metagenome (GOLD analysis project Ga0335072, IMG submission 206725) | Soil microbial communities from Loxahatchee National Wildlife Refuge, Florida, United States - Lox_Sample_2.1 | ecosystem: Environmental > Terrestrial > Soil > Wetlands | place: USA... | reverse complement strand
CGCGCCAGCGCCTGGGCGACGCCATCCGCGCTGCCCGGCATGACCTGGAGCCGGATGTACCAGTCCGTCCAGCCCAGCGGGATGCCGTTGAGCGCGCCGGTCACGCGCAGCCCGAACGCCGAGCAAAGTCGCCGGTAGCGCCGCGCGATGGTCTGGTCAGAGACCCCGATCACGTCGGCGAGCAGCCGGAACGGCGCCCGGGGCGCGATGACGAGGGCGTGCAGGAGCTGCCGGTCCACCTCGTCTGGCCTGTCGCTTTCCACGGCCTCACCTTATCCAGGTGTCGGGATCCGGCATATGGGTCCCGAAAGTTGGGACACGAGGCCCGGTAAGGCACGATTACTTGTGAATAGACGCAAGGAGAGTCAAGGTAATGGACAAGAAGTGGTGGACCCTGCTGGCGGTCTGCACGGGCAGCTTCATGCTGCTGCTCGACGTCACTATCGTGGTGGTGGCGCAGCCGGCGATCCAGAGCGGCCTGCATGCCTCCTTCAGCGACGTGCAGTGGACCCTGGACGCGTACGCGCTGACGCTCGCGTCGCTGCTGCTCACCTCGGGGGCGCTGGCCGACAGGTACGGGCGCAAGAAGCTGTTCTCGATCGGGCTCGCGATCTTTACCCTCGGGTCGCTGCTGTGCGGTGTGGCGGCCGACCCGCTCATGCTGATCCTGTCCCGGTGTGGCCAGGGCGTTGGCGGAGCGATCATGTTCGCCACCTCGCTGGCGCTGCTTGGCCATAGCTTCCGCGGCAAGGACCGCGGCACGGCCTTTGGCATCTGGGGCGCGGTCACCGGCATCTCGACGGCGCTCGGGCCGGTGCTTGGCGGCCTGATCACCACCGACTGGGACTGGCGCGGGATCTTCCTGGTCAACATCCCGATCGGGGTGTTCGCCATGGCCGTGACCCTGTGGCGCGTCGAGGAGTCCCGCTCGCCGCAGCCCACCCGGCCGGACTGGACGGGATTCGGTCTGCTGACGACCGGTCTCGTGAGCCTCATCTACGGCCTCATCCGGGCCAGCGAGACCGCGTGGACGAACGACGGTGTCCTCATCTGCCTAGGGCTTGGCATCGTGCTGCTGGCCGCGTTCGTGGTGGCCGAGACGAAGGTCGCGCACCCGATGTTCGACATGCGGCTGCTGCGGGTCCCGACGTTCGCGGGCGGCTCCATCTCCGCGTTCGCGATGAACGGGTCGCTCTACGCGGTACTGCTTTACCTCGTGGTCTATCTGCAGGACATCCTGGGCTTCTCGGCCCTGGGAGCGGGCCTGCGGCTGTCGGTCATCACGCTGGCCACTCTGGTCACCGCGACACTCGCGGGGCGGCTGAGCGAGCATGTGCCGGTTCGCTGGCTCATCGGCCCGGGCCTGCTGCTTGTCGGCATCGGGCTGATCTTGATGGCCGGGCTGACCGGCACTAGCTCCTGGACCCACCTGATCCCCGGCTTCATCGTCTCCGGCCTCGGCTCCGGCATGGTCAACCCGCCGCTGGCCTCCACCGCCATCGGCGTCGTGTCACCGCACCAGGCGGGCATGGCCTCGGGGACGAACTCGACGTTCCGCCAGGTCGGCATCGCCACCGGCATCGCGGCGCTCGGCTCGATCTTCGTCTCGTCGATGCAGTCGCACCTGGCGTCCGCGCTGCCGCCATCGCTGGCGAGCTCAGCCGCCACGATCGCGGCCGGTGTCCGGCAAGGATCGGTCGGCCAGGTGCTGGCCTCGGTGCCTGCGGCCGACCGCGGCGCCACGGCGCTGGCGCTGCGGGCGAGTTTCGCCTCGGGCCTCAACGAACTGCTGTACATCACCGCGGCCCTGGCCCTAGTCGGCGGGGTGTGCGCGGCGCTGCTGATCCGGGGCAAGGACTTCGTCAAGCGGGACGGCGGCGCACCCGGCTCCCCGGCCCCGGCCGGAGCCGCTGACCCGGCCGCGGCCGGACGGCCCTAGCGAGAGCCGGCCGTGGTACTCCCACCCGACCTGGGAGTACCACGGCCCGCCCGGCCTGGATCGCGGTCGGCGCTACGACCGCGGGGCGTGCGGGCAGCCCTGGCCAGGCAGCAGCACCGGGCCCACACCGGGCATGAGCTGCTGCCGAGCGGTCGCGAGCAGCGCTTCGGCCGCGGCCCGCGCGGTTTCCCCTGCCCCGGACATGCGGGCGGCAATCAGGCCCGCCACGACTGGGGTGGAGAATGAGGTCCCGCTCCAGCGGGCCATGCCCTCGAAGTTGGCCGTCTCCGGGGCCGACCGCTCGTGGTAGATGTACTCGCCGCGCGCGAAGGCTTGCACGAGGTCCTGGCCGGGCGCGAACACGCTGACCCAGTCCCCGTAGTCAGAGAACCAGGCCCGCCCGTCCCAGTCACTGTTCAGCGCGCCCACGCTGATCACGCCGGGCAGGTCGGCCGGCGCGAACCCCCAGTCCTGGCCGTCGTTGCCGGCCGCGGCCACCAGGACTGTCTTGTCGCCCCGCTCGCGCAGCGGCCCGTTGACGAAGGCCTGGAAGCTCAGCAGGCCATGCTGGCGCCAGGTGTGCGTTCCGGCGGAAAGGCTGATGACGTCCGGCTCTCCGGCAAGCACCGAGTCGAGCTCCCTGACGAGGTCGGTCTCGTAGACGGCCCCGGCCTTCTCGAACTGCCGGTGCACCGTGACCTGCGCCTGCGGCGCCATGGCCCGGATGATGCTGGCGATGAAGGTCCCGTGACCGCCGTACCGGTCGATGAACGCTCCCTCGGCTACCTCGGGGTCATTGTCCCCGGTCACTCCGTGCAGCCAGGAGTGCCGGGCGGCCGCGTCCGGGATGAGACCGGTGTCCACCACGGCCACCCGGACCCGCTCGCCCGTGCAGCAGTCGCTAACCGATACCGGCGGCCACAGGGCCGCACTGCCGGGCACGTAGTCCGGTTCAGTGGCCGGGCAGTTGGTGACCGGAGTGATGGAGACGAGATGGTCGGGAGCCGCCAGGCCCGGTCCGAGCCGGTCGTGCACTGCCTCCAGCGCCGTGAAGAGAGCCTCGTGCTCAGCGGCCGGGTCACCCGATGGGTGCGGCGCGAGCCGGATGTGCGTGACTCCGGCGGCGAGCTGGCTCACCGCGGCGACTTCGAGGCCATCGGACCCGGTGAGCGCGGCGACGACCCGGTCGGCGTCCTCGTGCCTGGCCACCAGGTGCCCGCGCCGGTAGATGAAGTCACCGGCCTGCTGGCCGTCCGCTTCAGGCAGCGGGTACAGGGCGGCGTCGGGAACGTTCGCCAGGATGTAGGCGGCCTGCACTTCCTGTATCTGCGCGAGGTTTTCCGGTGCGCCCGCCGGGCGCCCCGGGTCAGCTGCTGTCATCGCTTCACCCCATCATTGCGAAAGCCTATTCAGGCGCGGGTGTCTCCACGATTATGGTCATATGCACAGAGGACCAGGATGGCCACGTGGATACCACGGAGGCGAGTTATCTCCTCGTCCTGACGCATTCCCGGCCCGCTGAGGCGCTCAGCCAGGCACGGGCGCTGCTTTCGCGCCATCCGACGGCCGCCGAGGCGTCTATCGCCCGCCAGGCGGCCGGTATTGCCCTACGTGATCTTGGTCACTTTGATGAGGCGCTGGCGGAGATGCGGCGCGCCCTGCGCTCGGCTCAGGCGAGCGGTGACCCGCAGCGGCAGGCCGACGTGCTCGCCACCCTCGGCCTGAGCATGGGGCTGGCCGGGGACACCACGCGCGGCCTGGCCCACCTCAACCGGGCGGTCCGGCTCGCCCAGGGCGCACAGGCCGGCCGGGTCCTGACGCGCCGGGCCAATGCCCTGCTGTTCGTGGGCCGCCGAACCGAGGCGCTGCGTGACCTGAACCAGGCGGTGGCCCTGCTGCAACGGCATGGCGACGCGCTATGGGAAGCGCGGGCCTGCACCAGCCGCGGGGTGATCCTGCTGGAGATGGGGCAGACGCGGCGTGCCGAGGCTGACTTCCGTCACGCCGAGCGGCAGTACGCCCAGCTGGGACAGGAATGGGAGCTGGCGACCGCCTGGCACAACCAGGGGCTGGTCGCGGCCGCGTCGGGGCGGGTACCTGAAGCGCTTGAGCTGCTGGCCAGAGCGGACCAGTGCTACGAGCGCCTCGGCACCCCGATGCTCGACGTCGCCATTGACCGCTGCGCTGTCCTGCTATCAGCGGGGCTGGCCGCCGACGCCAACGGCGAGACGCACGACGCCCTCCAGCGCCATGCCCAGCCCGGCATCCGCAGGTCGGCCAAGTTCGCTGAGCTGCTCTACTCGGCCGCTACCGCCGCGCTCGCGGCCGACGACCCGAGGGCGGCGACCGAGCGAGCTGAGCAGGCCGCGCGGCTGTTCGCCCGCCAGCGCCGGGAGCGGTGGTCGGCCCGCACCCGCCTGGTACTCGTCCAGGCCCGGCACGCGCAAGGCGACGCCAGCCTGGGCACCTACCGACTGGCCTGCTCGGTCGCCCGTCAGCTCGACGCTCTTGGGGCCGAGGAGTCACCCGAGGCGCACTTGCTGGCCGGGCGCCTGGCGCTGCTGCGTGGCAACCGGACGGCGGCCCGGGCGCACCTGGCGTCGGCGGCCCGGCGGCGGACCGGGCCGGCCGTGGGCCAGAGCCGAGCGTGGCTGGCCCGGGCACTGCTCGCGCAGGTCCAGGGCCACCAGGCGCAGGCGCTTGCCGCCTGCCGTCGCGGGCTGGCGGTCGTGGCGGAATGCCAGCAGATGCTGGGGGCGAGCGAGTTGCGGGCGGCCGTCACCGCGCACGGCGCTGAGCTAGCGGCGATCGGGCAGCGAGCCGCGCTGGGCGCCGGCGACACCCGCCGGCTGCTTGAGTGGAGCGAGCGGTGGCGGGCCACCACCCAGGCCATCCGCCCGGCCCGGCCGTCCGGAGACGAGCTGCTCGCCCAGGACATGTCCGCGCTGCGCGAGGTGTCCAGGCGGCTGGAGCATGACCTGGACACGCAAGCACAGGTGCTGGCCCTGCGCCGGGATCGCACCCGGCTGGAGCGCGCGGTCAGGGACCGCATCCTGCGAACGCCGGGTAGCGACATCGGATTCTCGCGGCAGTCGCGGTTCTCCCAGCAGGCGCTGCGGGGGGCACTCGGCGACGGCGTGCTCATCGAGCTCATCGAGCTGGACGGCGTCCTGCACGCCGTGACCGCGAGCGGGTCGGGCTTGCGGCTGCACACGGTGGGGGCGGCGGCCGAGGCGGCGCGGGAAGTCACCTTCGCCCGCTCCCAGTTGCAGCGCATGGCCACCAGGCGCCGGGTGCCCGAAACAGCAGGCCAGCTTCTCGATCAGGCGGGCGAGCTGCTCGAGCAGGCCCTCCTTGGCTCGGCCGTCGCTGACCTGGGCGTGGCTGGCCTGGACTCAGCCGGTCCCGTGGTCATCGTCCCGTCCGGGCGACTGCACGCCATTCCCTGGGGCCTGCTGCCGTCCCTGCGCGGGCGGGCGTTCAGCGTGAGCCCGTCGGCGATGGCCTGGCTGCGGGCACGGTCCGCGCCCGCGCCCGCCCACCGCCGCGTCATGCTCGCCCAGGGACCCGGGCTTCCGCACGCCGAGGCCGAGATCAAGAGCGTCGGGGGGCTTTACCGGCGGGCAGTCACGCTGGCCGGGGACAGCGCTACGGCCAGCCGGGTGCTCGCGGCGCTCGACGGGGCGTGGCTGGCCCACATAGCCGCGCATGGCACCTTCAGGGCGGACAACCCGCTGTTCTCTGACGTGCTGCTTGAGGACGGCCCCCTGACCGTCTACGACATCGAGGGCATCCCCACCGCGCCGTGGCAGCTGGTGCTGTCGGCATGCGACGGGGGGCGGACGGCGGCGGTAGGAGCCGACGAGCTCCTCGGCGTCGCCAGCAGTCTCATGGCAAAGGGGACAACTGGTATCGTTGCGGCCATCGCTGCCGTCAACGACGAGGCTACTGGTCCCGTCATGACGTCATTGCATGAGGCGGTGGCCAAGGGGGCGCAGTTCCCCCGCGCCCTGCGAGCCGCCAGACAAGTCGCCGCCAGCCCGCTCGAACTGGCTACCGCCTGCTCGTTCTTGGCTCTCGGGGCTTGACCATGACGTCCGTAGAAAGCGTAAGGGTGAATTCGGATAGAGACAGCGCTGACCCAGTCCCTGGCCTTGTGGAGGCCGCGGCCGCCGGGGATGGGCAGGCCTGGGCTGAGCTCGTGGACCGCTTCTCGCCCCTGGTTTGGTCCGTCTGCCGGGCGCACCGGCTTTCCGTCGAGGACGCCGCGGACGTGTACCAGGTCACCTGGCTGCGACTGCTCGAGAACCTGAATCGCATCCGCGACCCGAGACGGCTGCCCGGCTGGATCGCCACGACGTGCCGCCGGGAGGCGCAAGCTCTCCTCACCCGCGCCCGCTCGTCGGTGGCGACGGAATCCGAGCGCCTGGACTGGCTGCTCGGCGGAGACGTCGCGGCCGATGAGCCGACGCTGACCGCCGACCAGCACGCGGTACTGTGGCGGGCCTTCGACCGGCTGAGCGACTGGTGTCAGCAGGTCCTGCGAGCGCTGATCCTCAACATGGACAAGCAGATGTCCTACCCTCAGGTCGCGGCCGAGCTGGGGACGCGGCCGGGCAGCCTCGGGCCGACCCGCGGGCGCTGCCTGAAGCAGCTGCGTAAGCTCCTCGAAGCGGAGGGTATCTAAAACCCCTTGGGCGCCCTCTTCATAAGGGACGAACGGGGGATAATGACCACGCGACACCAGACCGGGAGCGGCACATGAGCAAGGAACGCCGTCCGGGCAACGGCCATGACGAGCCGGTGACCCGGCTCAGCGACCTCGACGACGAGCAGCTGCTCGCGGCGCTCCGCGAGGCACTCGGCGCGTCAGACCCACCGCCATCGTGGTGCGTCGAGCTGGCGAAGGAAAGCTTCGCGCTCCGCACGATCGACGCCGAGCTCGCCGCCCTCACCGAGGACTCCGCACTTGACGGGGCCGCCCCGGCCAGGACACGCGCGCGGGCGGACAGCGCGCCGCGGTTCGCGGTCTTCGACGCCGACAGCCTGAACGTCGAGATCGAGATGACTCCGGGCTCAGAGGCCGGGTCGTGGCAGCTGGTCGGCCAGCTGACGCCGCCCGCCGCAGCCATAGTCGGCGTGCGGCGGCCGCCGGACGACCAGACTAGGGTGACTGCCGATAACCACGGCCGCTTCATGATCGACCAGCTACCCTCGGGACCGCTGAGCCTGGCCATCGAGGTCGAGGGCAGGCAGCCGATCGTCACGGAGTGGATCACCGTCGGCTAGCTGCCGTTGGGGATGCTAACCCCTACAGGCGCGACGTCGCGCCGGTTACGGCGTTAGGCCGCTGAACTGTCGCCGCCCGGGTTGCAAGCTGTTGATTGAGCCGATTTTTGCGGCTCAATCAACAGCTTGCGTACTTTTGGGTCGGCTGAGAGGCACAAGCAGGCCGCCATCTTCGTTACGCACGTTGCCTGCAGTGGTGGGAGGGACTTTCGGTACCAGCAGGACGCGGGAGGTAAGCGGCATTGAGGCCGGCAAGGTCTTCGAGGATCCCGCGCTTGTCGGGAGGGACGCCATTGATCTGAAGTTCCTCGGCTTGCGACCATGCCACTGCGGTCCGCGCGAGCGTGATGTCGTCGGCTGAAGCTAGTGCCGCCTGAGGAAGGCCTTTAGGCGCGACACGCGAGGCTAGTCGCGCCCGCGTAGGCGGCTGATCAGATCGGCTGGGGTGATGCTGACCGGGAATGGCGTGCTGACGTCGAACGGCTGTCTGGTCTTTTGCACGGTCACGTAAGTTCCGCCTCGCAGTTCGAAGACGGTGATCTCCGGTCCGGGTGGATCGGGGTTCACGACCCAGTACGAGGGGACGCCGAAGCGCTCGTAAGCGGCCTTCTTCCTGCCTAGGTCGATCAGCGCGGTGCTCGGCGATCGTACCTCGACCACGAGATGCGGTGGCGCGATGAACTTCGCTCCGCCGACATCGTCAAGGTCGACCACCACGAGGTCAGGGGCGAGCTCGCTGTGAGGGTCAAGCTCAACGGCCGGCTCGGGCAGCACGCACAAGTCCTCAGGGCAAGCACTATCCAGGACCTTAGCCAGCCGGAACGCAACAAATTGGTGGACCGTTGTCGGCCGGGGGCTCACGACGAGTACCCCATCAAGCAGCTCATACCGGCGTCCATCATGGGGCAGCCGGTCGAACTCGGCGACCGTAAACGGATGCCCGGCGGCGGGCCAGTCGGCGGTTGTCACAGCACTCATACTGCCTCCTTGGGTTCATGACGTCCACTCTGCCAGCACCCACTGACGTTCTCGCTGCGCTCCACTCATCCTCGCACCAGAGTAGTCGACCAATCTCATGATTATCGTCTAGCTCTGACTAAGTACGATCGCCCGATCAAGGAAAGGGCCGTCGGAGACCGGTGGTTAGCTGGTCCGGCGGAGTAGGGCGATGAAGATGGCGTCGGTGCCGTGGCGGTGCGGCCAGAACTGGGCGAACCGAAGGTCGGCACCCGAGCGCAGGTCGGGCACATCGGGCAGCAGGGCCGGGGCGTCGAGGATTTCGACCGACGTGTCGGTGGGGCTGACCACGTCCAGTACGACCTCGCTCGTCTCCTCGGGCACCGGCGAGCAGGTTACGTAGGCCACCACTCCCCCGGCCCGTGCGGCATCGAGGGCCGACCGCAGCAGGCCGCGCTGGAGCTGCCCGAGGCCGAGCAGGCTGTCGGGTGACTTGCGCCAGCGGGCTTCTGGGCGACGGCGCAGCGCGCCGAGCCCAGTGCACGGCACGTCGACGAGGACGCGCTCGAAGTAGCCGTCCCGCCAGGCTGGCTCCTGGCCGTCCGCGACGATCACCGTGGTCGGCGCGTCCACGGCCGAGGCGACCAGCCGCGCGCGGTGCGGGTGGACCTCGGCGGCCACCAGCCGGGCGCCGTCGAGGGCGGCCAGGCCGGCCAGCATCCGGGCCTTGCCGCCCGGTCCGGCGCACATGTCCAGCCAGGCGGCGACCGGCCGGGGCGCCGGCGTGGCAGCGGGGTCCATGGGGGGCAGCTGCCCGGGCAGGACCGGCGAGCGGGCCAGCATGACTGCGGATAGCTGGCTCGCCTCATCCTGGACGGCGGCGAAGCCGCTCGCGATCAGGCCGGCGGGGTCACCTCCGGGCAGTACGAAGCCATACGGCGACCAGCGGGACGGCTCGGCTCCGTCGGGCATCACCTCGTCCCGTTCTGCTATCGCTGGCTGGATCGCCATCGTGACGCGGGGCCGCTCGTTGCCCGCGGCCAGGGCCGCTTCCAGCTCAGCCTCAGCCGGGCCGAGCGCGGCGCGGTAGGCGGCGACGATCCACGGCGGGTAGGAGTACCGCACGGCCAGGTACCCATCGGGGTCGCTGGCGGGCGGGGGCGCGGCGATGGGCAGCCACTGCTCCAGGTCCCGGGTGGCCACCCGGCGCAGGACCGCGTTCACGTAGCCGGAAGGCCCCGGCCCGGCCACGTCCTTGGCCAGGTCGACCGACGTCGCGACGGCGGCGTGACTGCCGACCCTGGTGGCGAGCAGCTGATGGGCGCCCAGCCGCAAGACGAGCAGGACCGGCAGGTCGAGCCGGTCAAGGGGCCGGTCGCTGCAGGCCGCGAGGATCTCGTCGTAGGTGCCCTGGCCGCGCAGCGTCCCGTAGGCGAGCTCGGTGGCCAGGGCCGCGTCCCGGCCGGAGATGCCGCGGTCTGACAGCAGCCTGGGCAGCAGCAGGTTGGCGTAGGCGTCGCGGTCAGCGACCGCCTCGAGGACGTCGTAGGCGGCGCGGCGAGCGGGATCGACGCGATGGCGCTGTCCCCCGCCGCGCTGCGGACCTCGCCGGTCAGTGGCGCGTGAGGCGCCGCGGGCCGCCGCCATCAGCCCAGTCCGACGTGGGAGTCGCGCAGGCCGCGGGCCCAGTCGGTGGCGAGCATCCGGCGCTTGCCTGGCGGCTGGACCTCCCCGAGCAGCACCGGCCGCGAGCCGGTGCCCGCGTACACGGCGTCCCTGGTCACCAGGACCTCGCCAGGCGCCAGGGCCGGGTCGGCCGGGTCGGGCGACGCCGGGAGCGAGACGGGCCATAGCTTGAGGCGCCCGCCGTCGAATTCTGTCCACGCGCCTGGCTCGGGAGTGCAGGCCCGGATCACCCGGTCGATGAGGTGGGCGGGCAGCTTCCAGTCGACGCGGGCGTCGGCCGGGGTGATCTTGGGAGCCAGGCTGATGCCCTCGGCGGGCTGCGGCTCGGCGCGCAGTGTCCCGTCCTCGATCCCGTCCAGCGTGGCGACCAGCAACTGCGCCCCGGACTCGGCGATGCGGCCAAGGAGGTCACCGGACGTGTCGGAGGGCCGGACCGGCTCGGTCACCACCCCGTACACCGGCCCGGCGTCCATCGCGGCCACGATGCGGAACGTGGTCGCGCCGGTGATGTCGTCGCCGTGCAGCAGGGCGTGCTGGACGGGGGCCGCGCCGCGCCAGGCGGGCAGCAGCGAGAAGTGCAGGTTGACCCATCCGAAGCGGGGGATGTCGAGGGCCGATTGCGGGAGCAGCGCACCGTAGGCGGTGACCGGGCAGCAGTCCGGGGCGATCTCGCGCAGCCGGGCCAGGAAGTCCGGCTCCCGTGGCTTGGCTGGTGTCAGGACTTCAAGGCCGTTTTCCCGTGCCAGAACGGACACATCCGACGGCTCGACGCGCCTGCCCCGTCCGGCCGGGGCGTCAGGTCGCGTCACCACCGCGGCCACCTCGTGGCGCGACGCGAGCAGCGCCCGCAGTGATGTCGCCGCGACCTGCGGAGTCCCCGCGAAGACCAGACGCAACGCCCGTATCCCCCTTGTTAGTGAGCGCGGTTGGTAGCGCGCTCTGCTTGCCTGAGCGGTCTAGGAGATCCGCTGGGTGGAGTGCGGCGAGAGCTTGACCTCACGGATCGGGTCGCCGTACCACTCGGCTTCCCTGATCGCCTTCATGGCCAGCTTGCGCTGCTTGGCGTCCATCCGGTCGATGAACAGGACGCCATCGAGGTGGTCGGTCTCGTGCTGGACACAGCGGGCCAGCAGTTCCGTGCCCTCGATCGTGATCGGCTCGCCGTGCATGTCGAACCCCTTGGCGACGACCCGCGGGGCACGCGGCGTCGGGAACTGCAGGCCAGGAAGCGACAGGCAGCCCTCGTCGTCGGATTCCTCCTCGCCGGACAGGTCGAGCACCGGGTTGATGAGGTGGCCGGCCTCGCCCTCGTCGTCGCCCACGTGGAAGGTGAAGACCCGCAGTGACACGCCGATCTGAGGTGCGGCGAGGCCAACGCCGGGCGCGTCCAGCATGGTCTCGTTGAGGTCTTCGACCAGCTTGCGCAGCTCACGGTCGAAGTCGACCACCGGCTCAGCCGGGGTCCTCAGCACCGGGTCGCCAAATAGCCGGATGGGCCTGAGCACGAGCGTTCCTCCAGGTTGGGTTTACCTAAAGTCTATTCGCGGGCTCAAATCAGGCCGCCTCACGCGGCGGTCAGATCAGCTCGGCCGGGTCGAGCTGCACCCGGACGCCGCCGCCCTCCTTGCGGGCGCTGCGGGCAGCCTGGGCCGCGTGCAGGGCCTTAGCCAGCGCGAGCCCGTCGGCCCGTGGCGACCGCAGCAGGGCACGGACCCGCTCGGGCTCGCCGGGCGGGACGGCCGCCTCGACCGGGACCGGGCCGAGCACTTCCCGTCGCCCGCCGTCGGCGGGCAGGCAGCCGAGCAGGCTGGCGACGGCATCCGGCTCGCCGGTCACCGAGGCCATGCGCACGGTGGGCGGAAAGGCCAGCGGCTGGCGATCGGCCAGGACTCGTTCGGCAAAGGTGGCCGGGTCCCAGCGGATAAGGGCCTGCACGACGGGCAGGGAGGCGTCGGCGTGGACCAGGACGGTGCCGTCCGGGCGGACGAGGGCGGCGGCGGCCATCCAGCGCCGCAGGGCCTCCTCCTCGCTGCGCAGGCTCGGGCGGGCCAGCAGCGCCCAGCCGTCGAGCAGCAGCGCGGCCGCGTAGCTGGCCACCGGCTCGGCCCCGGGGGTGGCGATAATGAGCGCCGGCTCGTCGGGGACGGCAGGCAGCACGCTCGGTCCGCCGGACGTGCGGACCTTGATGCCGGGGAAGGCGCGGCCGAGTTCCTCGGCGGTGCGGGCGGCACCGATGGCGATCGCGCGCAGCTGGCCGAAGCCACAGTCCGGGCAGGCCCAGCCGCCGGCCAGGGCGCCGCACCAGGCGCAGTCGGGGACCTCCTGGGCAGCGGTGACCCGCAGCGGGCCGCCGCAGGTCGCGCACCTGGCCTTGGCTCGGCACCGGGCGCAGGCGGTGGCGGCGAGGTACCCCCGCCTGGGGACCTGGACCAGGACCGGGTGGCCATCGGCCAGGCCCGCGCGGGCGGTCCGCAGGGCCAGGCTAGGCAGCCGCGCGGTGGTCGCGGCGGCGTCACGGCTGAGCTCGTACTCGTCGGCCGCCGCCCGTACGGTTGGTGCCACCGCCCTGATGGTCGCCCGCTCAGGCACGAGGTCCCGTGCCCACCCCGAGTTGACCAGCTGGGCCAGCTCAGGGGTCCGGGCGAATCCGCCGATCAGCGCGGCCGCCCCGGCCCGGTGGGCGCGCAGGGCCAGAACCTCGCGGGCATGCGGGTAGGGCGCGCGTGGCTCGGCGTGCAGGTCGTCGCCCTCGTCCCACAAGACGACCAGGCCGAGGTCACGGACGGGGGCGAACATGGCGGCCCGCGTCCCCGCGGCCACGATGACGTGCCCGCGCAGCACCGACAGCCAGCGGCGGTACCGCTCGGCCGGCCCGAGGTCGGCGGTGAGGCTGGTGTGGCGGGCGACCGCGGTCGCGCCATCGGTCGCGCCATCGGCCGGGGGAAGGGCGGCCAGCTCGGCGGCCAGCGCCTCGTCCACGCGGGCCAGGTCCCTGGTGTCGGGCACGACGACGAGCGCGCCCCGTCCGGCGCAGGCGGCGGCGACGACGGCGATCGCTATCTCGCGGGGCCAGCTGTCGCCGGGAAGGGCCGTCCACGCGGCCCGCACCGGGCGCCCGGCGGCCACCCCGGCCAGGAAGGCCGGCCCGGCCGGATACCTCGCCCATGGCCCGGGGAGGGGGGCGTCAGGGGGGCGGCCTTCCTCGGGCCGGGAGGCGTCCCCCCGGGGAAGCGCCCCCTCGGTCGCGGCGTGCCGGGGCGGAATGGCCAGCCGGAGCACGTCGGCCAGGGTGCCGGCGTACCGGTCGGCGACCGCGCGAGCCAGGCTGGCCACCTCGGGGGTCAGCACGCGCTCGGGTGACACGACCCGGTCGAGCCAGCTGAGCCGGCCCTGGTGCTCGCTGGTGTCCACGCGGTCGAGCACGAAGCCGTCCGTGAGCTGTCCGGCGAACCTGACCCGGACCCGGACTCCGGGCCGGGCCTGCTCGGCGAGCCGCTCGGGAACCTGGTAGTCAAAGGGGCGGTCGAGGTGGGCGAGCGGCATGTCGACCGCTATCCGGGCCACTGGCCGGTCGGCCGCCGGGAGCAGCGTGGGCGGATCGGCCTTCCTGGTCGCCCGTGCCCTCGTCCCCGCCATTGCTCCGTTCTACCTCAGAACACGAACGGCCAGGCACGGGTAGCCGCAATACCCGTGCCCGGCCGTCCGGGCTGGTCACTCCCGCGGCGCTGCGAAGGCAGGAGCCGCGGGTGAGCTTCGATCACGACCACACAGGTTAGTAGACGATAGCCGTCAGCAACCTGGCTTGTGGTCAGCAGGAGACTACCGCTAGTTGACGAGGTAGTCGAATTCGCCGGTGCGCACCGCGCCAACCAGGGCGCGGACGACGTCGGCCGGGTAGACGAGGGCCGTGCCCTGCGGGTCGCGGGAGTTGCGCATGGCAATGGTGGCGGAGTCCAGGCGGGCGATCTCGACGCACGCGCCCTGCGAGTTGCTGCGCTGGCTCTTCTTCCAGGAAGCGCCGACGAGCTCGGCGGCAGAGATCCCGTTGTGAATGTCCTGCATCGTTCTATCTCCTGACGCGATACATGGTTCGCCGTCACGCACTGACCGCCGGGCCCGGCGTGGGACGTCGGTCGGGGATGGGCTTCCCCTGGGTGTGTGGAACCCGACATCAGAATCCTATCGCATGCACGTGCATTGGCATCGGATTTTGCACGACCATACGCATACGCAGATTCATACGCATATGCACAGTGCGTGTTGGCCGGACACGCAATCCCGCAGCGACACTACCGTTCAGTAACCTTCGCGTGTCCCCGAGTCCCCTGGATTCACGCCCTTAAACGCAAACTGTCACAAAAACGAAAGATCTTCTGATCACACCCCGAACACTGCCTTGTCACCTTTGATGACGCTGTGAACCGATGTGCGGTTGGAATGTTCGCTCAGGGCGATCATTCGGGCTGGCCGAACGCGGGCAGCGCAAAACGGCCGCGGGGCAGCACTTGCCCCGCGGCCGCTGTCGGCGGTGGTGCGCTACACGACGCTGCGCAGCTGCTCGGCCCGGTCGGTGCCCTCCCAGGTGAAGTCGGCCTCGTTGCGGCCGAAGTGGCCGTAGGCCGCGGTCTGGCTGTAGATCGGGCGCAGCAGGTCGAGGCTGTTGATGATCGCCCGCGGCCGCAGGTCGAAAACCTGGGTGACCGCGTCCTGGATCTTCTCCACCGCGACCTGCTCGGTGCCGAAGCACTCCACGAACAGGCCCACCGGGGCGGCCTTGCCGATCGCGTAGGCGACCTGGGCCTCGCACCGGTCGGCCAGGCCCGCCGCGACGACGTTCTTGGCGACCCACCGCATCGCGTAGGCGGCGCTGCGGTCCACCTTCGACGGGTCCTTGCCCGAGAAGGCGCCGCCACCGTGCCGCGCGGCACCACCATAGGTGTCGATGATGATCTTGCGGCCGGTCAGGCCAGCGTCACCCATCGGCCCGCCGATCTCGAACCGGCCGGTCGGGTTCACGAGCAGCCGGTAGCCCTCGGTGTCGATGTCGAACTCGCCGAGCACCGGCTCGACCACGTAGTCCTTGACGTCCGGCGCGAGCAGTTCCTTGAGGTTGATGTCCGCGGCGTGCTGTCTG
>Ga0335072_10008363_pt1 | contig 15006 bp, 15 predicted proteins | sample Lox_Sample_21_FD_206725 | JGI IMG/M metagenome (GOLD analysis project Ga0335072, IMG submission 206725) | Soil microbial communities from Loxahatchee National Wildlife Refuge, Florida, United States - Lox_Sample_2.1 | ecosystem: Environmental > Terrestrial > Soil > Wetlands | place: USA... | reverse complement strand
TTGATAAAAACGCGCGCATCGGTGACAACGTACGGATTAGCCCGCGGGGCAAACCGGAAAATTACGATGGAGACCATTATTACATCCGGGATGGCATTGTCATCGTGCCCAAGGGCGGCGTGATTCGCAGTGGCACCGTAATCTGATTTCCCCGGTTCGGGTTAGGTTCTTTGTTCTTTTCTCCCGCCCGCGAGCCTCTAGGCTGCCTGTGAGATGGAATTTGAATGGTCTCTTTACAAGGCGACGCAGATTACCGCCGAGGAAATCATGGAAAGTTTCGAAGATGCCTTCAGCCTGCGCCTTCTGCCCGACGCCCACCGCTTCGCCTCCCAAAACCGCTTCATCAGCCTGGGCCGCAGCAGCGGCGGCAAGAGCATTTTCGCCGTCTATACCTCGACCGGAAAAGTTGTCCGGGTCGTCGCCGCCCGCCTGATGACCGAGGAGGAGAGTTACTTTTACGAACGCAAAATTCGCGAATACCAATAACCGGCATGAGCCTTACCGTTATCACCGATCTGGAAAACATCCCTTTCTTCCCCAATCTGGCCGAGGAGGCGCAATTTTGGGAGAGCCATCAACTCAGCCCAGCCCTCATGCAGTCTTCCCTCGTCAGCACCGATACCAATGAGTCGACCACGATCACCTTGCGCATGGACCCCCGCATGCTCTCCCGTCTCAAGCGCCTCGCCCGCCAGCGGTACCTTAACTATCAAAGCATGCTCAAACAATGGGTGGCAGAACGGCTGGAAAAGGAGCTCGATTGAATCCAAAGTACCTTCAAGTAAAATACTTAGGAAAATCGCCTAAAAGCTCTGGCCAGAAAGTCGGCAGTGAGTTATTTTGCCCTTAAGCGGATTTTATTTGCCTTTGGACGTAATTACATTATATTCTCTTAACGTTACACAATATCCATGAAAAGCTCATTTCGCACGCAAAAGACCTTAAGCTTCACTTTGGTTGAGCTGCTGGTCGTAATAGCTATTATTTCCATTTTGGCATCTGCCCTCCTTGTCGGCGGCAGCATGGCGATTAAAGCGGCTGAACGCGCCAAGGCGGGTGCCATGGCCCAGCAACTTCAAGTTGCGGCCCTGAACTACTATAATGATTACAACACTTATCCGATGACACCCAACACCCAAGCGCCTTACGTGTATGGCACGAACGATGTCGAAAATTGGGAGAATCTCTCTTGGGCCCTGTGCGGCAATATCAATGTTGCTTCGCCTGGAACTCCCGTCACTCCAACGGTGTCCAATACTCGCGGAAATCAATACCTTCAGCTTCCCAAGTCTTACGTCGATAACAACGGCATTCCCCTCAATCCCGCCACTTCCAATTCGAAAACAGGTCCTTATTTCAATATCGCATTCGATGGGGCTTATTGCGGCGTCATATCCAATGTGCCCATTTTCACCCCGGGATCAGTAACCACCAACAACATGCAGGGACAGGTTTACGTGTGGGTCGATTGCAATTCGGGCAGTGGAAATGATAATCCGAATTTTTGGGTTCACGCACCCTAATCTTTCCAGGGATGTGATATGGTCATTTTGCCGCGCCGGTTTAAACCCTCCTCCTTCACCCTGGTCGAAGTTCTCACCGTGATGGTGATTATTGCGATCCTAGCCAGTCTTGTCATCTTTGCCGGGGAGGCTGTCATGCTGGCCGGCTCGCGCAACCGTGCCCAAAGCGAGATCAAAGCCTTCTCCAGCGCGCTTGAAAATTACAAAAACGACAACGGCACCTACCCGACCGATGGCACCAATCTCGTTGGCCCGCCCAATAGTCCCTACCCGACCGATCCAAGCGTATCAGGTGGAAATTACCAGCTTTCTTCCGCAAAGCTCTATTTAGCGCTTTCAGGAAAAACCAATTTTACCGACGAACCTGTCGCCGGACGCGTCCCCTATTACGTTTTCAAGGGGAATCAGGTGGGTAACCCAACGGGAGCTTCGGGTGGAGGTGCATCGACCTACGTCCAGGATCCCTTTAACTTTTCTTATGGTTATTCGATCGGCGACGGCACCACCGCCAACGTGCCCTACAATGGCCTTGGCCAGTTCGATCTCTGGTCGACCGGCGGAACCACCGGGAGTTCGTTTAGCAGCAACAAGAACACCACCAACAGTTGGATCTGCAACTGGCCGAACTAAAAAGTTCACCCGCAACGCAGCCTTGTTCTCTTTTGCCGGGACGCCCTAAACTTGCGGCTTCATGGCCCGCATTGCCCGAGTCGTTCCGGAAGTTTCCCTCGACCGCGCGTTTGATTACGAGATACCCGAAGCGCTCGGCGCGCAGATTCTCCTCGGCGCGAAAGTCCGCGTCCCTTTTAAATCGCGCGAGATCGTCGCTTTCGTGGTCGATTTTCCCACTGAACCGTTTCCCGGCCGGCTCAAACCGGTTTTGGCCGTTCTCGGGCCGGGATCCTTTCTTCCAGCCAGCCTGATCGAACTGGCGCAATGGATGGCCCGGTATTATTGCGCGCCACTGACCACGGCCCTCCTGAGCGTTTTGCCCAAAGCCGTGCGCCACGCCGATGCCGCCTTCAAGCAACGGCTCTGGGTTGAGCCTCTTGCCGCCACGCCGCCCGAGGAAGCCATCCTCGCCCTCCGGAAGGCGGCCGCCCAACGCGCCGCATGGGAACATCTCCAAAAAAACGGCCCGGGCTGGCTGGCCGATTTAAGCCAGGGCGGCAGCCCGGCGGCTTGGCGCGGCTTGGCCGAACGCAATCTGATCTCAATCCAGCCACGCACGCAGGAGCGCGATCCGTTCCTCGGCGCGCCGGTGTCCGAATCGGCGCCGCACGCTTTGAATGCGGAACAAAAAGCCGCCCTGGACATCATCCGCGAAGAAATCACCGCCCCCAATCCGCGTGTCGTCCTCCTCCACGGCGTCACCGGCAGCGGCAAGACCGAAATTTACCTCCAGGCTATCGGCCATATCCTTTCCCTCGGCAAAACCGCGCTGGTTCTCGTCCCGGAAATCGCGCTCACGCCGCAGACGGTCGGACGTTTTCGTGCCCGCTTTATCGGACAAAAAACCGGCGTGGCCGTGCTTCACAGCCATCTCTCCTCCGGCGAACGCCACGACCAGTGGCAGCAGATTCGCTCCGGGCGGGCGCGTATCGTCATCGGCGCCCGTTCCGCCGTCTTCGCGCCCCTGGCGGATCTCGGCATCATCGTCGTCGACGAAGAACATGAGCATTCCTATAAGCAGGAAGAACCTCCCCACTACCATGCCCGCGATGTCGCCGTCATGCGCGGTCATCTCGAGCGCGTCACCGTCGTGCTGGGCTCGGCCACGCCGTCTCTCGAATCGTACCATCACGCGGCCGGGGGCAAGTACCGCCTGGCTGAAGTCCGCTCCCGCGTCGAAGAAGGCCGGATGCCCGTCACCCACATTCTCGACATCCGCGCCTCCGGCAAAAAAAATGAGGCCCCCATCCTGGTCGCGCCCCGGCTGATCGAAGCGATCCAGGCCAGGCTCGACCGCCACGAACAAGCCATCATCTTCCTCAACCGGCGCGGTTACGCTTCGTCGCTTCAGTGCCCGCAATGCGGCCAGGTGGAAATGTGCCCGAATTGCAGCGTCGCGTTGACCTTTCACCGTGGCGCCGCCCGCTTGCGCTGCCACCTCTGCGATTTCGCGCGCGGCGTGCCTCACGCCTGCCCGCAATGTGGCTTTGCGCCCTACAAATATACCGGCAGCGGCACCGAAAAAGTCGAAGACGCCCTGGCCGCGGCCTTTCCCCAGGCCCGGCTCGCGCGCATGGATTCCGACAGCATGCGCGGCAAGAACGCTTTCGCGAAAACCCTCGGCGATTTCGCCGCCGGGAAGATCGATATTTTGGTCGGCACGCAGATGATCGCCAAGGGACTCGATTTTCCCCGCGTCACCTGCGTCGGCGTGATCAACGCCGATCTCGCGCTGCAAATTCCCGACTTTCGCGCCAGCGAGCGGGTCTTCCAGTTGCTCATGCAGGTCTCCGGACGCAGCGGGCGCGGCCAGGTCCGGGGCGAAGTCTTCGTTCAAACGCGCGTGCCGTTTCATCCCGCCATCCAGTTCGCGCGGCATCACGATTATACCGGCTTCGCCGAACAGGAACTCGAGTTCCGCCGCAGCCTCCATTACCCGCCCTACGAGAGGTTCATCCTCGTCTCCGCGCGCGGACGCAACGAAGAAAAAACACTCTTTGTCCTCGGCCAACTTGTCCGGGAAATGGAGCGCCTCGGTCTGCCCGAAACCGAAATCACCGGGCCTGCGCCCGCGCCCATCGCCCGCATCGAGGGACGGTTCCGCTTCCAGGCCTTCCTGCGCACGCGGAGAATCATCGCGGTGACGCCGCGCCTGCGCCCCATCTTCATGGATCGCGCCTGGCCCGATGACATTCGTATGACCATTGATGTCGATCCGGTCGATTTGCTTTGATGCGGCGCGTTTCTGTGCCGGGCGAGATACCGCCAAGGCGAGCCGGCGCAGGGATTGCATCTACCTCGAAAAATCTTGCGACTCAAGGCGTCACGAAATCTTGCAGTTTGATTTCGTAAAATTCGGCTCCAGGCATGGGAACATCTTGGCCATTCCGGAAGGCGTGAGCAGGGACAGTGAAGATAAAGCAAGCGTTTGGATTCTTGACCAGAGTGTTGGGCACAACAAAGTCAATCGTCCAAACGTGGTCATCCTTGTGCAGCTTGATCGACGGTTGCGACGTCACGGGGCCAATCTCGTCACCAAACGAGCCTCCGCCACCGGTAAAAGTCGTTTTCAGGCTTACACTCACCTCAGAGTCAGGGGGAATGGCTCCGCTCTTGGCGGTAATCGTCATATGGTAGGCAACACCGTCCTGTGTTGGTTTGGTCAAAACCAAGAATATATAATTCCCCGGATCAAGCATTTTAGGCGTAACAGGTTCTTCCACGGCAACTCCAAAGCAGGCCAAAGTTCCCATGGTTCCCCAAATGGCAACGAAAATAAGTTTGCTTTTCATTTGTTCTAAGTTGTGCGGCCTTCGGATAGTTAAGGTTCGAACGGGTAATGACCTGATTTGAAATCAGCCCGATTCTTGACCATAAAACCGCTTCCATTCGGCTCCAATCGCCACCAGCCAAATGAAAAAAAGAAAAAATGGATTAGCGACCAGCGGCTTTAAAGCATGCCCCACCGCCTCGACGGACAAAATATCCTTTACTTCCAAACAAATGATCGTCCCGGCAATGCCACAGGTTCCGATTATCAGGAGCACTTTATCGGGACGATTTGAAAATGGGCGTCTTGTCGATCTTGGCTGGACCGCATTTATACTGCTGTAAGCCATGAAAATAAACATCAATATGCAAAACCCCTAAGGTTCAACCGCATGAGGCCAGTTTAAACCTAAATAGACGAAGCCAAGCATGAGACCAATCAGAAGGCATGACACCGCAAACCGCAGGCTGAAATTCTGCGGCTTTTTATCTGGGGAATATGCGCCCATAGGGACGGCCTAAGCCAACTCTATTATCCGATCCTCCTTTGTCCAGATAAACGGCAAATGGGTCCCACTTGCCCTCGCCTTCCCAATCCGGTTAACCTGCTTCGTGGCCGCGAAATTCCTCAAGTTCCTCATCGCGCTGGCTCTCATTCCGTTCATCGCCGCCGAAATCCGGACCTTCATCGACCTCGTTCCCCAAGGACAATGGGGCGACGCGTGGATTCTCAGCTTTGGCGCCGGGTTCGCCGCCTGGTTCCTCATCTTTCTGTTCCTGCCTCGCGCGATGTGGCTCTATGTTCTCGGCCACGAATTTACCCATGCCCTGGCGGCGATGCTCTCCGGCGGCAAAGTCAGCGCCTTTAAAGTCACCTCGAAAGGCGGCCACATCATGACCGACAAGATAAGCTGGTGGATTGCTCTTTCGCCCTATTTTGTTCCCATTTACGCGCTCATCTGGATCGGTCTTTGGCTAACCATCGATTTTTATCACTCTCTCCGTCCCTGGCAGCCGGTGCTCTATTTCGGCTTGGGATTCTTTTGGTGTTTTCACCTGACCTTTACCTGCAGCATGCTTCATCCGCGCCAGACCGATCTTTCCGGCGAGGGCTACATTTTTTCCGGAGTCGTCATCGTGTCGTTCAATCTCATCACGGTGCTTGTCTTGCTTGCCATTCTCACCCATGACTTCTCCGGCTCCTGCCGGATCTTTTTGCACCGGACCGTCCAGTGCTATGTGTTCACCGGGCGCGAAATCGTTCAGGGCCTCGGGTGGCTGTGGAACATGTGGCGGACCCGCGGCAATGCGTAAACGGTCTTGAGATCGTTCGTCAACGTCCTAAGTTGACAGACCTGCATGAACACTCCCCGCCAGGAACTTGAAGCCCGCGTCGAGCAAGCCGTAACCAAGCTTTTTTCGCCCGCGCCTCCCGGTCCCTACGTGCGGCCCTGTCCCGATCCGCGCCATGGCAATTTCCAAACCAATGTCGCCCTGGTCCAGGCCAGGGAGGCGGTGGCCAATCCGCGCGAATTGGCCACCCAACTCGTGGAGACCCTGGAATGGGGCGACGTCACCAAACTGCCTGGCATTGCCGAGCCTGGCTTTATCAATTTCAATTTGAAAGACGAGTACGTTGCCTATCAGCTCACCCGGCGCTGGGTCGATGAACGGCTCGGCCTCTCAGCGGCGGAGAAACCGGAAACCATTGTCATCGATTACAGCGCCCCGAATATCGCCAAGGAATTGCACGTCGGGCATCTCCGCAGCACGATTCTGGGCGATGCACTGGCCCGCATTTATTGCTTTCTCGGCCACAATGTCATCGCCGATAATCATATCGGCGACTGGGGCACCGGCTTCGGGATGATTCTCTTCGGTTATAAACGCGAGGGCCATGCGGAGAAGCTAAAACAAGATCCCTTTGGCCACCTCGAGACGATCTACCGCAAAGTCCAGGAGGAGGCGAAAGCCGATGCGTCCATTCGCGAGGCGGCCAAGCGCGAGCTCGTTTTGCTTCAGCAGGGCGATCCGCAAAATCGCGAGCTTTGGGAGGAATTTCGCCAATACTCGCTGGAAGCCCTCGAGGTGACTTACCAACGGCTCGGCGTCCAATTTGACCACACCCTCGGCGAGAGTTTCTACAACGATCTGCTGCCGGGTGTGGTCAACGATCTGGTCAAACGCGGCATCGCGCGTGAAAGCGAAGGCGCCATCGCCATTTTCTCCGAAGGCAAACTCCCGCCCAAGAACGATCCGTTTCTCGTTTCCGACAAGAATTCGGCTTCGGGATTCCGCGACAATCCGCTGCTGATCCGCAAATCGGACGGCGGTTTCAACTATGCCGCCACCGATCTCGCCACCATCCGTTACCGGCATGAGCATTTCCGGGCGCAGCGCGTCGTTTATGTCGTCGATGGCCGTCAACAAATGCATTTCCGGCAGCTTTTCGATGCCGCCAGGCGCTGGGGTTACGGTGACATGACCATGGAGCACGTCTGGTTCGGCACCATTCTCGGTCCCGATAAAAAGCCGATCAAAACACGCGAAGGTGGCGACGTGAAACTTAAGGCGCTCCTGGACGAAGCCGAGGAACGGGCCGGAAACATCGTCGCGGAAAAGCGGCCCGAACTGACCGGCGCCGAGCGGGCCAATCTCGCGCGGATCGTCGGCCTCGGCGCGCTCAAATACGCCGACCTCGCCCAAAACCGGAACCTCGATTACGTCTTTAATTGGGACAAGCTGCTCGCTTTCGACGGCAATACCGCGCCTTATCTTCAAAACGCTTATGTGCGGGTGCGGGCCATTTTTCGCAAGGCCGGCCCGGAAACCGTGCGCGATATTTTCGGGAAAGTCCGGGCCTTGGCGGAACTCGACCTGTCGCGCCCGGCGCTTTCGCTGACCGAGCCGGCGGAGCTGGAATTGGGGCGCAAGCTGCTCGATTTCGGTGATTCCCTCTCGCTAGCCGCCGGGGAATACCGGCCCCACTACCTCTGTCTCTACCTCTTCGAATTGGCCACGGTCTTCCATAAATTCTACGAGGCTTGCCCGGTTCTGACCACCGAGGAGGTCGTCCGCAATTCGCGCTTGGTTCTCTGCGATCTCACCGCCCGGACACTCGCGCAGGGCTTGAATCTTCTCGGCATCGATGCCATGGATCAGATGTGAGACGGCAGGCGCAGCTTCCGCTCGCGCAGCCGCTCCGATTCCGCTAGCGTGCGGGAATGAAAATTGTCGATTTACGGCCCGGACTGCAGGTTCTCCATCCCCGGCTTGGTTTAGGCGACGTGAAAATGTTGACCGAGAAAACCGCCGATATTCTTTTCAATGACGGACGCAAAACGTTGACCGAAGAGATGATGGAGGAATTGAAGCCCGCCGAACCGCTCGCCCGGATAGAAGGAATGGAAAAGCCGCTGCGTGATCTTATCGCCGAGGTTGTCGATGTAACCGCCGACAAATTGAAACTCAAAGCCGAGCGGGACGATCTCCCCCCGCAGCTTGCGCCGCGTTGGGCCGGAGGCCGCGTTGTGCTTCATCCCAACGACCCCTCCCTGTCCATCAAGGAAATCGAGCTCGACGTCTTTTTCCACAAGATCGTCATGGTGCGTGACAATCTCCGCGTGCTGGAACAAAAAATCAACGCTCATCCCAAGCTCAACGACGCCGAGCGGGTCGAATTGCAGTATTACATCACAAAGTCGTATGGCTCGCTGACCACCTTCAATCTTCTGTTCAAGGAGAAGGAACAGACATTCTGAGACTACACCGCGATAGGGACCGGGCCATCACCGGTTAAATCCATCATGCAACGAATAATAAACCGGCTGAAAATCGGCCAAGGCGGCTTGGACTTCTCCATCGGGCGTCCCATAAACGCTAAAACGCACCGGGCGGCAGGCTTGCAGAAATCGTTCCGCAAACCGGCCAAATCTTTCGACGTGGGTCAAAACCGCAATGGGATCGCGATATCTCTCGTAAATATGGCAAACGGTGCCGGCTTCGTTGATATACCATTCATACGCGAGGGTGCCGGGTTCCGTCCGGGATGAAGCGATGAGATCCGCGGCCACGGCGCGGAAATTATCGGCTTGTCCCGGAACGATTTCAACCTCAAGAACCCAGGCGATCTCCGTACTCATGATTCACCCAAGTAAACTTTTGGCCGCTTCGAGAACATGATCGGTGGTAAGGCCGTATTCCTTGGACAGCCGCTCATAGGGAGCTGAGGCGCCAAATTTATTCACGCCGATAAATACGCCTGCCGTGCCGATATAGCGCTCCCAGCCAAGCCTGACACCAGCTTCGACGGCAACGCGCTTGGTCACCGCCGGTGGCAGCACGCTCTCGCGGTAAGATTGCGGTTGCTCTTCGAAAAGTTCCCAACTCGGCAGCGAAACCACTCGCGCGGCGCTGCCTTCCGCTCCCAGTTTCTGCGCCGCGCCGTAAGCCAGCGCAACTTCAGAACCAGTGCCGATGAGAATAATTTCGGGCAGAGTACCCGGCTTCGATTCCCAAAGCGTATAGCCGCCCTTCAGCAGTCCGGAAGCCGGCGCGGTCACCGTCCGGTCAAAAACGGGAATGTTTTGGCGCGTAAGCATCATGGCGGATGTCCGGTGTTTATGTTCCAGCGCAGCCAGCCAGGCGTAGCCGGTTTCGTTGGCGTCACCGGGACGCAACACCAGCACGCCGGGAATAGCCCGCAGCGTGGCGAGATGCTCCACCGGTTCGTGGGTTGGGCCATCCTCGCCGACGAAGATCGAGTCGTGCGTAAAAACGTAGATCGTCTGGATGCCGCTCAACGAAGCCAACCGGATCGGTGGGCGCATGTAGTCGGTAAAAACAAAAAAAGTCGAGCCAAACGGAATCAGGCCCCCGTAATAGCCGAGACCGGCGACGATGGAACCCATGCCGTGCTCACGCACGCCAAAATGGAGATTGCGTCCGCCGTAGTTGCCCTTCTCGAAGGAGCCGAATTCCTTGATCCACGTTTTGGTCGAGGGCGCAAGATCGGCCGAGCCTCCCAGCAGATTCGGCACCGCGCCAAAAAGGACTTTGAGAATTTCGCCGCCCGCGTTGCGCGTGGCCATCGGTTTCTCCGGCCCGAACTTGGGCAAGAGCGATTCGAGATTGGCGGGAAGTTTTTTGGCCAGAAAATCTATCCAAAGCTGGGCCTTTTCGGAATTTTTGGCGGCATAGGAGGCGAAAAGCTGGTTCCAATCGTCCTCCATTTTCGCCCATTCTTTGCGCTTTTCGGCAAAAAAGTCCTTCACTCGCTCCGGAACCAGGAACTCGGCGTCCCCGGGCCAGTTGAGAGCACGCTTGGTCGCGGCGACTTCCTCGGGACCGAAGGCATCAGAGTGGGCCTTGGGCGTGCCTTGGAGCTTAGGCGAGCCTTTGCCGATAATCGTCTTGCCGATAATGATCGTCGGTTGTCCCTTGGTGGCCAGAGCCTCTTTGAGCGCATTGTCGACCTGGGTTTGATCGTTGCCATTGATCGAAATGACATGCCAATGATAACCCTTGAACCGTGAGGCGACATCGTCGCTGTAGGAAAGCGCCGTCATACCCTCGATGGAGACATTATTGTCGTCATAGAACCAGACGAGATTGTCGAGCCCCAGGTGGCCCGCCAGCGCCGCGGCCTCATGCGAGACGCCTTCCTGCAAATCGCCATCGGAAACGATGGCGTAGACCCGATGGCTGGAAACGGCAAATTCGGGCGTATTGAAGGTCGCGGCGAAAAATTTCTGACCGATGGCCATGCCGACCGAATTTCCCGTGCCCTGCCCGAGCGGGCCGGTCGTCACTTCGACGCCCTCGGTCTCGTGGCTTTCCGGATGCCCGGGCGTCATGCTGTGCCACTGGCGAAAGTTTTTGAGCTGGTCGAGAGTCATCTTCTCGAAACCGGTCAAGTGCAGTAGCGAATAAATCAACATCGAGCCGTGCCCGGCGGAGAGAACGAACCGGTCACGATTGGCCCAATGGGGATTGACCGGGTTGAACCTCAGATACTTCGTCCACAGAACGAAGGCAAAGTCGGCGCAACCCATGGGCAGGCCGCAGTGGCCGCTTTTAGCCTTTTCCACCGCATCGACAGCAAGGGTCCGGATGGTATTGGGGACAAGGATTTCAATCGGTTCAGTGGCGAAGTGGGCAGGTTCCTGGCTCATAAGTAGGGGCCAAGCTAACGTGGCTAATGCCGCCTGTCTAGAGACTCTCTTGCGGTAAATCCTGTTAATCTTGTCAATCCTGTCCAAAAAATCGATCACCACGGAATTTCGCCGTTTTCCTCGAGATAATGATTCGTCAGGGTGGCCGGAACTTCCGTAATCAACCGGATGATGTTTTGCGCGCCTTTCTCAACCGGAAGAGGCGCGCTTTCGCCGCCCATTTCGGTGCGGACCCAGCCGGGCGAGGCGGCGTTGACGCTGATTCCGCGCGGCTGGAGCGCCTCGGCCAATTTGCGGGTGGCGGCATTGAGCGCGGCCTTCGAGATGCCATAACCCGCCCAGCCATCGGTCATATGGGCAACAGAACCAAGCTGGCTGCTGACGTTGATGACGCGGGCGGGCCGTCCCGCTTCCAGTAGCGGCGCCAGTGCCTGGGTGAGAAGAATCGGCCCAAGGGTGTTGGTGATGAACGTGTCGCGAATGGCGGCGGCACTCGCTTCAAGGATCGTGCCGTGCCAAGTATCGAGAATGGCGGCGTTGTTGATGAGAACGTTGAGCGCTTTCAGCCGTTTCTTCAGGCTGGCCGCTCCCGCCTGGATGCTCGCCTCGTCCGCCATATCGAGCTGAAGAAAGTCAATCTTGAGGCCCTCCTTGGCGAGCACGCCAATGGAAGCCCGGCCCCGTTCTTCCGAGCGGGCGCTGAGGATGACCTGATGGCCCAGCCGGGCCAATTGGCGGCAAATTTCAAATCCGATGCCTTTGTTGGCGCCGGTGACAAGGATGGTTTGGGATTTCGCGTTCATAGCCGTGCGGGTTTTGACGACTCTAGCACAAGTACGGAACCCGCGCGAAAATGATATGACACGCATTTAATCATCCACTTCTAGACAAGAGGAATCGGGGACGTAACTTGATAGGGACCGGCGTTTTTCAGAGACGCCATTTTATGCTCGATGAACCCGTTTCCACGGTAAAAAAGGTGATCGCGCCTCCCGCCGCGCCACAAGTTTTGGTGGAAGAAGCGGGCAAATTGGCCCAAAATCTCTGGTGGGATGACCGCGATGAATCGCTTTGGTGGACCGACACCGAAGGCAAGCGCATTTATCGCCTCAAACTCGATACGCGCATCCAAAGCGCGGTTTACGAAGGACCGGCCGCCGGCGCATTCCTCCCCTGCGAGGATGGCGCCTGGCTCCTTTTCCGCGACAGAGATGTCGCGCTGCTCGATTTCGACCGCCATCCGCAGGTAACTCCACTGATCGAGAATGTCCGGGTTGATGGCGACCATTTCAACGGCGCCATCGCCGATGCGGCCGGGCGGGCGCTGGTCGGAACCGTTCGCACCGACCGGCCTAACGGCGCCGGTCTCTACCGGTTGGAGAATGCCGGTACCTTGGCCAAGATCGTGGGCGGCACGGGATTTTCGGGCGGCATGGGTTGGAACGAAAAAGGCGACGCACTCTATTGGAGTTGCAGCACGACCAAGACGATCTGGCGTTTCCGCTATGACGCCAAACGCGGCTCACTCACCAACCGGCAGGTCTTTCATGAGTGCCAGCCCGGCGAAGGCACGCCCACCGGACTGGCCATCGACACCGGGGGCACGCTTTGGTCGGCGCGGCGCGAGGCCGGCGTCATTCTCAAAATCGCGGACGACCGCCGTCTGATGGGCCAGGTAACCTTTCCGGCCAAGCACGTCACTTCGATTGCCTTCGGCGGATCCGACCTTCGCACCGTATTTGTTTCTGCCCTCGTTGAGGAGGGCTGCTCGAAAATTTTTATGCTCCAGTCCGCCGTCGCGGGTCTGCCCCTGCGCCGGGCCAAAATCGATCCGAAGGCGTAAGCCCGCCCGCGGCTTTTACGCCGTCGCCGGAATGACTTTGGCAGCATCTTCCACGGGATGATTGAGCAGCGAATCGACGATCGTCATCGCGGCATGCGGACGGCCCAAGGCCCGCGCGCGATCTCGCATCTTTTGCAGGTGCTCCGGCTGACTGAGCAATCCGTCAATTTTGTAGCCCAGGGTGGTAAATTCGTTGCACTTGATCGCGATGCCTTTTTCGAGCAGATGATCGCTGTTGCGGTCCTCCTGCCCCGGAATGGGCGCAACGATAACCATCGGCAGGCCGGAGGCAAGCGACTCCGCCGTGGTCAATCCGCCCGGTTTGCCGATGAAAAGATCGGCCATTTGCATCCAGCGATGCATTTCATTGGTGTAGCCGAGCACCTTGAAGGTTAGATCGGCTCGGGCGGCTTCAATGGCGCGCGCCTGATTCTCCAGTCCGGCTTGCAAAGCCTCGTTTTTGCCGCAGATGACGATAGCCTGCGCGGGATGCTGCAGACGGGAGAGTCCATCCAGCACACCCGCCGCCGGGCTGACGCCCAGCGCGCCGCCGGAGATAAGAAAAAGGGGCCGTTGGGTGTCGAACCCGGCCGCCGTTCGCAGGAAATTGCGATCCTCGGTTTTGCTGAAGGCAGGGTCGATGGGAATGCCACTGACGGTAATATTGTTGCCGGGCAGGCCAAGCACTTCGAGATGAACTTTGCTTTCTTCCAGCGCGACGAAATAGCGGTGAAACGTGCGGCAGAGCCACATCGCATGTACGTCGAGATCGGTCACGACGATGGAGAGCCGGGCGTTGAGTTTCTTTTTTGTGATCAGGTAGGAGATGATTTCCGACGGAAGAAAATGAGTGCAGACGGTGATGTCGGGCTGGAACTTGGCGATGAACCGTTCGAGTGGGCCGGTGTTGAGCCGGTCCAGCATCAGGCGCATCCGGTCCGTCTTCCATGGCTCATCCGTGGTGTTGTAAACGATGCCAAGCACCGTGGGCGCCCGCTGCACCAGCGCGATGTAAAGCTTCGAATAAAAATCGCGGAAAAGTTTGTTGGTAAAGCGCAAGGCGTCGATATTCCGCACTTCTCCCACGCCCGGTTGTTGCCGGAAAACTTTCTCCAGAGCTTCCGCCGCGCGCACATGCCCGGTGCCGGCGCTGGCAGAAAGGATCAACACCCGGCGGCCTTCGGAGTGGGGCAAACCAGGCATGGCGCTCAGCTTTGACTTGCGAATGGCGGGATATGATCCAAGCCCTTGAAACAGCGCCATAACCGTTTAATAGGGCGCCTTTTTCAAGCCGCCAATGTAGAGACAATGGACACCGCCGAACTGGATGCTGTCCTGCACGCCCAGCCAACGTTCCTTGATCGGCTGTCCCGCGACGTAGGTGCCGTTGGTCGAACCGAGATCCTTGAGAAAAACGCCGCTGCGGGAATATTCGATGCTGGCGTGACGCTGCGAAATGGTTGAATCGTTGATAACGATATCGTTGGCAGTGGACCGTCCGACAAAGGCGAGACCGGGACGGATGGGAAACGTCTTGATTTCCGTGCCCATGGTGATGCGAAGGTAGGGATTGGTCGGCGCCAAGCGGATCGGTTCGGTTATCCGGTTGGCGTCGTCGTCTTTGGTTTCATCCCGGATACGCGCCGCCTCGCAAAGCACTTCCATGTAGGGAATCGTGATGGTGCGGCGCTGGGCTCTCTCTCCCACAATGAATTCGGTCTGTGGATCGGGCAGATTGATCAGCGCCACCGCCGCTTCGATGCCGGAGCGAAGCCCGAATTGCGCATCGACAATTTCACCGTCGACCAAATTCAGACGCGCGGGAGGAGGAACATTGGTAATGTAGATTTCGCCGGTCTTGCGACCAAGTCCGAAAGCCTGAATTTGCTCGGCGATGCTAAGGAGATTCCCCAGCTTGACCGTATCCCTGCGCATATCGGGAAACATGCGTTCACTATAAGCCTGCCGGGACAAAGCGTCGAGTTTTTCTCATGGGCGGCGAAAGGCCTTCCTTTGGCGGTCAAGC
>Ga0335072_10008362_pt1 | contig 15008 bp, 13 predicted proteins | sample Lox_Sample_21_FD_206725 | JGI IMG/M metagenome (GOLD analysis project Ga0335072, IMG submission 206725) | Soil microbial communities from Loxahatchee National Wildlife Refuge, Florida, United States - Lox_Sample_2.1 | ecosystem: Environmental > Terrestrial > Soil > Wetlands | place: USA... | reverse complement strand
ATGGACGAACACCTGCCGTCACGCGAACCCGCCGGCGCGGGGAGGAGTCGACAATGGAGATCGAGGGCAAGAGGGAGGTCCTGACCAACGACGCGGCGCTCCTCGAGCACATGAGCCGCCCGGAGGGATCCGCAGAGCTCGCCGTGGCGATGGGGAACCCGATGCTGAACGGGTCCAGCATCCGCCCCGACGGCGGTCAGCGCTTCGCCCCCAAGTAGGCGCTCGACGCGACCAGCCGTGGAGCCCGCTACCGACCTCGCCTCGCTCCTCACGCTCGAACGCCTCGACCGCGACCTCTTCCGCGGGCGCAACGCCGACCATGGGCCGCGCAACACGCTCTACGGTGGCCAGGTCGCGGCGCAATGCCTCCTGGCGGCCGCGGCCACGGTCGAGCCCGACCGCGAGCCCCACTCGCTCCACGGGTACTTCCTCCGCGCTGGTCGCCGTGATGTCCCCGTCATCCTCCAGGTCGACCGCGACCGCGACGGCCGCTCGTTCTCGGCTCGGCACGTCGTGGCCGTTCAGGACGGCGAAGTCATCTTCTCCATGATCGCGTCGTTCCACCTCGAGCGCGAAGGGCCGGCGTTCGACGGCGCCCCACGTCGCTCCACGCCCGACCCCGGCGCGGTCCCCGACACGCTCTGGATCCCCCTCCTCGATGTGCGCGAGGTGACCCGCACCGACTTCGAGACCGGCTCGTTCACCGACTGCCTCTGGGTCCGCTCCAAGGTCCCGCTCGGTGACGACCCCCTGCTCCAACGGGCCGGACTGGCCTATCTGTCCGACCTGGGGACCGGGTTCGGGCAGCTCGGCAACGAGCTCCTCGGACGGGGCGGCCCGAGCATCGACCACTCGCTGTGGTTCCACGAGTCCATCCGCGCCGACGACTGGGTGCTGGTCGATCTGAACCCCGTCAAGGCGCGCAGCAGTCGAGGTGCGTATCACGGATCGTTGCGCGATCAGCACGGCACACTCGGTGCCACCGTGTACCAGGAGCAGTTGCTGCTAGCCGGCTGGCCGCTCCGTCCCGCGGGACTGTCGGGGTCCGAAGCGTCCGGAGCCGCGCCGGCACCCGGGTCGCCCTAGGGCGGCTCCTCGCCCACGAGGCACAGAACCAGGTCGCATCGGCCACGGCATGGCCGAGCGGATCCGTTCGAGGGTTCGCCACGGAGCCGAGGACGCTGCGCGCCGAGCGTATCCTCGGGGCGTCGACGACCCAAAAGGAGCACTGCTGCGACATGGCCACCCAACCGGCAGGTGTCGACGTCGATGCGCTCGTGAGCGAAATGACCCTCGAGGAGAAGGCGGCGCAGCTCGGCTCGGCATCGACCCTGCGTCTGGTCGATGGCGACGGGCGGCTCGACCTCGAGGCGGCCCGGCATTCGCTCGGACGCGGCATCGGGCACATCACCCGGGTCGCCAGCGAGACCGGCCTGCCCGCCACCGACGTCGCGAACCTGTCGAACTCCCTCCAGCGCGTGCTGCGGGAGGAGACCCGCCTGGGCATCCCGGCCATCATCCACGACGAGGCGCTCGCCGGCGTGTGCGGCCGGGGCGCGACGCAGTTCCCCCAGGCCATCGGCCTGGCGTCCACGTGGGACCCCGAACTGGTGGGGGAGATGGCCGAAGCGATCCGGGCCCAGCTGCGTGCCCTCGGCGTCCGCCAGGCTCTGGCACCCGTCCTCGACATCGCCCGCGACCCCCGCTGGGGCCGGCTCGAGGAGACCTATGGCGAGTCCTCCTATCTCGTCGCCCGCATGGGGGTGGCCTACGTGCGGGGGCTCCAGGGGCTGGACCTGCGCCACGGCGTCGCCGCCACCGCCAAGCACTTCCTGGCCTACGGCCTGCCGGAGGGGGGGATGAACCATGCCTCGGCCGTCATCGGTCCGCGCCTGCTGCGTGAGGTCGTTGCCGCACCCTTCCGGGCGGTGATCGCAGAGGCCGAGCTGGCGTCCTTGATGCCGGCGTACAACGACGTCGACGGCCAACCCTGCCACGGCTCGGCCGAGCTGCTCGAGACGCTGCTGCGACAGGAACTGGGCTTCGCAGGCGTGACGGTGGCGGACTACTGGGGCATCCACCTGCTGGCGAGCTGGCACGGCGTGGCCGCCGACGATGGGGCCGCCGCGGCCATGGCCTTCACCGCCGGGCTCGACCTCGAGCTGCCCGCCTTCGCGGCCTACCGCCGGCTCCCGGGCCTGGTGAAGGACGGCACCATCCCGGAGGGGCTGGTGGACCGGAGCTGCCGGCGGGTCCTCGAGCTCAAGGCCCGGCTGGGACTCTTCGAGGACCCCTACGTCGTCGTCGACCCCGGATACGAGCTCGACGGCCCCGACGCCCGCGCCCTGGCCCGGCGCGCCGCGCGCGAGTCGATCGTCCTGTGCACGAACCCGCACGCCGTCCTCCCCCTCGGACCCCGAACGCGCGTGGCGCTGATCGGGCCGGCCGCCGACGATGCCCGCTTGTACCTCGGCGACTATGCGTATCCCGCCCACGTCGAGATCATCCACGAGAGCCAGCCCGTCGACGGGGCGCCGATCTCGGGCCCCGGATCACGGCGCCCCCCGCTGGTGAGCGTGGAGATGCCCACCCTCAGAGAGGAGCTGACGGCTCGCGGCTTCGACGTCCGCCACTGCCGCGGCTGCGACGTCGCCGACCTGACCGCCGGAGACCTCGACGAGGCGGTCGCCACCGCGGCCGATGCCGATGTGGCGGTCCTTCTCGTCGGCGGACGATCGGGACTGACCCGCGCCTCGACGTCGGGTGAGTTCCGGGACGTGACGTCCCTCGACCTTCCGGGTCGCCAATACGAACTGGCGGTCCGCGTGATGGGTACCGGCACGCCGACGGTGCTGGTCTTCGTCGGCGGGCGCGTGCACGCGGTGCCCGACCTGGTGGAGCGGGCCGCCGCGGTCCTCTGGGCCTGGCTCCCGGGCGAAGAGGGCGGTCCGGCGCTGGCCGACGTCCTGAGCGGTGCGGTCGATCCGTCCGGACGCCTCCCGGTCACGGTGCCCCGCAGCGTGGGGCAGGTGCCGATCCACCACGATCATCTGTCCGGGGCCGGACGATCGCAGATGCTGGGGGATTACGTCGATTCGCCGGTGAGTCCCCTGTTCAGCTTCGGGCACGGTCTCTCCTACAGCGAGTTCGACTACAGCGACCTGGTGGCGCGGGTGGACGAGGGACACGAGACGGTGACCGTCACCTGCACGGTGCGCAACGCCGGGGACCGGCGTGGCACCGAGGTCGTGCAGCTCTACGTGCGCGACGACATCGCCGCCGTGTCGCGCCCGGTCCGCTCTCTCGCCGGCTTCACTCGCGTGGAGCTCGATGCGGGCGGCGCGGCCGAGGTGACCTTCGACATCGACCTGGCGCGCCTCGGCTACTTCGGAGCCGATCTGCGCTACTGCCTCGAGCCCGGGACCTTCCAGGTGATGGTCGGGTCGTCCGCGGCCGACACCCGGCTCCGCGCCTCCGTGCACGTCGGAGGGGGCATGCGCTGGCCCGACCCCAACGCGCTGCGCCCGACCGCCACGACCGCCCGCCCCCGCTGAGTCAGGCGGCCCGTGGGGGCGGGACGAGCGGCTGCCCGCCCCGGAGGACCTCGTATTGGCGGCTCGGCTCGACGCACGGCACCCGATCCACCGGTGCCCCGTCGTGGGGATCGCCCCGGAGCACGCACGCGCCGGAGGGCGCGTACTGGAGGATGTAGGACTTGCGCACCGAATCCGTCACGTTCGGACCGGTCAGGTGCGGGGTGAGGGACGAGAAGACCACGGCTCCCCCGGCCTTGACCTCGGCCACGGCCGGCTCGTCGACGTGGTCGAAGCACTCGAATCCGAGCGGGTCGACGAAGCGGTGGCGCAAGGTGCCGAGCCGGTGGAGACCGGTCGCCACCTGGGGACACCCGTTGTCCTCGGTGGCGTCGGTGAAGGCGATCCATACCGTCAGGTACGCCTGGGGCTCCACAAAGGTGTAGCCGTTGTCCTGGTGCCACGGAAACCGGCGCGGCTTCTCCGGCTTCTTGTACACGGCCTGGTCCCAGTACAGGCGGACGTCGGGACCGACGAGCTGTGCGCAGAGCCCGAGGATGCGAGGGTGGACCGACAGGGCGCGCAGGACCTCGGACCGGGCGACCAGGTGCGTGGTGAACGTGATCGCCCCCGCCTCGGAAATCGAGAACCGACCTGCGGGCAGCTGACGCAGCTGCTGCTCGCCCCGGGACTCGGCGGCGTCCATGACCGCCAGCGCTCCCGCCACCACTTCGGGCTCGAGCAGGTCGGGCACGACGACGAACCCCTCTCGATCGAACGCCTCCAGCTCTGCGCCTCCGAGCGGTCCCTCGCTCGGAGGGTGGTCGACCCAGACGAAATCGGAGTTCCACCGATGGAGCTCGTAGCCGCTCATCTGCCGTCACCTCGCGCCCCGGGCATCGCCTCCCTAAAGTACCAGTGCGACGCGGCATCGAAGGAGGCTGGACGATGGAGTACGTCCCCACACCGGCGGACCGGTTCACCTTCGGGCTCTGGACCGTGGGCAACCGGGGTCGCGATCCCTTCGGCCTCGAGACGCGGGCCGCGCTCGATCCGGTCGAGGCGGTCCAGCGGCTGTCGGAGCTCGGTGCATTCGGAGTCAGCTTCCACGACGACGACCTGATTCCGCCCGGGTCCTCGTCCGACGAGCGGGCGCAGCTCGTCAAGAGGTTCCGCCAGGCGCTGGACCGCACCGGGATGGCCGTGCCCATGGCGACCACCAACCTGTTCAGCCATCCCGTGTTCAAGGACGGCGCCTTCACCGCCAACGACCCGGCCGTGCGCCGTCACGCCATTGCCAAGGTGCTCGATGCGATCGACCTCGGGGTCGAGCTCGGTGCCACCACCTACGTGCTGTGGGGTGGCCGGGAGGGCATGGAGGCCGAGGCCGCCAAGCCCCTGGGCCCTGCCCTCGATCGCTATGCGGAGGCCCTCAACATCTGCTGTGCCTACGTCCGCCAGCGCGGCTACGACCTGCGATTCGCCATCGAACCCAAGCCGAACGAGCCGCGCGGGGACATGCTCCTCCCCACCGTCGGCCATGCCCTGGCCTTCATCGGTGAGCTCGAATGGCCCGACATGGTCGGGCTCAATCCCGAGTTCGCGCACGAGACCATGTCGGGCTTGTCCTTCCACCATGCGGTGGCCCAGGTGCTCTGGCACGGCAAGCTCTTCCACATCGACCTCAACGCGCAGCGGATCGGTCGCTACGACCAGGACTTCCGATTCGGCAGCGAAGGCATCCGCGACGCCTTCTACCTCGTGAAGCTCCTGGAGGATTCCTGCTACGAGGGCCCGCGACACTTCGACGCCCACGCCTACCGCACGGAGGACGCGGACGGTGTGTGGGACTTCGCCCGGGGATGCATGCGCACGTACCTGATCCTCCGGGAGAAGGCGCAGCGGTTCCACGAGGACGGGGACATTGCGCAGGCGCTCGCCGCCGCACAGGCCCACGCGCTGTCGGAGGCGACGTCTCCCGGCGGGCTCGGGCCCGAGGCGATCGAAGGCCTGCGCACCGCGCCCGTCGACATGGAGCTGCTTTCCGCCCGCGGCTACGGGCACGAGCGTCTCGACCAGCTCGTCACCGAGCTCCTCCTCGGCGTCCGCTGAGCAGGTGACCCCCCGGCCGCTCGTCGCCGGTATCGACTCGTCGACCCAGTCGTGCAAGGTCGTCGTCTGTGACGCCCAGACCGGTGCGCTGGTCCGCCACGGGCGCGCCCCGCACCCTCGGGGAACCGAGGTGGACCCCGAGGAGTGGTGGCAGGCCCTGCAGCGTGCGCTCGACGCCGCCGGCGGGCTCGACGGGGTCGGCGCCGTGTCGGTGGCGGCCCAGCAGCACGGCCTGGTCAGCCTCGACGCGGAGGGTCACGTGGTGCGGCCGGCCCTGCTCTGGAACGATCTGCGGGCCGCGCCGGCCGCGGCCGACCTGCGCGCCGAGCTCGGCGCCCGCACCTGGGCCGAGGCCGTCGGCTCGGTTCCCCTGGCGTCGTTCACGGTCAGCAAGCTGCGGTGGCTGGCCGAGCACGAGCCCCGGCACGCGGCGCGCGTGGCGGCGGTGTGCCTGCCCCATGACTGGCTCACGTGGCGGCTGCGGGGCAGCGGGGACGTGGAGGACCTCACGACCGACCGCGGTGATGCCAGCGGCACCGGGTACTGGTCCCCCGCCACCGGCGGGTACCGCACCGACCTGCTCGAGCACGCGTTCGGCCGCGTCCCGCTGCTGCCCCGGGTCCTCGGACCCACGTCGCCCGCCGGCTCGGCCGACGGCGCCGTCGTCGGGCCCGGCACCGGTGACAACATGGCGGCCGCGCTGGGCGTCGGGGCCGAGCCCGGAGACATTGTGGTGTCGATCGGGACCTCGGGCGTGGTCAGTGCGGTGCGCGACGAGCCCAGCGCGGACCCGGGTGGGACCGTCGCCGGTTTCGCCGACGCCACCGGACGGTATCTGCCCCTGGCCTGCACCCTGAACGCCGCCACCGTGCTCGATTCCACGGCGCGGATGCTCGCGGTGTCACGGACCGAGTTCGACGACCTGGCCTGCGCGGCTCCGGCCGGGTCCGACGGGCTCGTGTGCGTCCCGTACTTCGACGGCGAACGCACCCCCAACCTCCCGCTTGCGTCAGGAGCCCTGTTCGGGCTGCGCCACCAGAACCTCCGTCCCGGCCCTCTCGCGCGCGCTGCGGTCGAGGGGATCGTCTGCAACCTCGCCCTGGCCGCCCTCGTGCTCGGGACCGCAGGGCGCGTGCTGGTGGTCGGTGGCGGCGCCGCATCCCGCGCCGTCCAGGAGGTGGCGCCGACTGCGTTCGGGGGCCGGGTGTTCATCCCGCGTCCACAGGAGCACGTCGCCAACGGTGCGGCCCGGCAGGCCGCGTGGGTCCTGCGACCGGACCATCCGCCTCCGACTTCGTTCGTGCCTCCGGGCGAGTGGCGCGAGGCGCGGACCGAGCCCGGGATGCTCGAGCGCTACCGCTCGGCGGCGGCCGCGGTCAACGCCATGCCGACGTCGGCGCTGGAGTGACAGCGGGGGTCGACGGGCGGCGGCTCTCAGGGCCGACCGGCGCTCTTGCGCTCGAGGACGATCTGGCGGTGGCGCTGGAGCATCGACGTCGCCCGTGCCGCCAGGTCCTGGGGTGGGTCGGGAAGGCGGACCGGTCCGTGGGCCCGGCTGGGCAGGGCGACGGTGGCGGTTCCCGGACAGGTGACGACGCCGCGTTGGTTGGTGCCCCGCATGTCGATGTCGACCAGGCATCGGTCACCCTCCTGGCGTTTGCCGACGACCTCTCCGGTGAGCACATGGCTGTCGCCGACGTAGTTGAACTTCCGGATCTCACTGCTCTGGCTGACCAGCCATCCGTCGTCGCCGATCCAGTCGGTCAGGAAGTGTGAGAGCCAGCAGTCCCGCATCACCCCGTAGTCGTACGCCATCGGATTGCCGATGGCCTGGGCCCAGGCCGAGTCCCAGTGGACCCGCTGCGCGACGTCGGGCACGCCGTACTCGTTCTTGACGTAGAAGGGCGCGATGCGCTGTCGGTTGCGGTATGCGATCCGGTTCGCGCAGGGCTCGTAGGGAACGAAGCCGTACCCACCGGCATGGAAGACGATCATGTCGGTGGTGGTGAGAGGACCCTTGGCCATCGGAAGGATCTGCTCACCCACTTCGACGTCCTCCCACCATCGGGTCTGCGAGCCCCGGGGAGCCTCCGCCTCGTAGACGGCGTCGAGGCGCTGGAGGTCCCCGTCGTCGTAGCGTGCCGGCTCTATGGCCGCGTACTTTCCCTTTTCACGCGCCCGCTTGCGCTCGGTGTAGATCGCAAGCATCCGCGAGACGGCCACGATCTCGGCCCGCTGGTTCACCTTCACGCTGGTGTAGGTGATGAGCAGCGAGCGCTCGGCGAATTCGGACTTCTTCTCCTCCACGGACTCGGTGCCGCCGAAGCTGTACAGCTGATCCCCTTCCATCACGGGCCGGTACCACGTCCAGCTGCTGCCGGAGACGAACACATGGATCCCCCGGAAGGACGGACGCTTCACGCGGTCGGGCGGCGGGTCGGCGTGGAGGGGGCGGTTCAGCGCAATGGGGATCATGGGCGGTGCGATCTGCCCGCCCCAGCGTGTGGTCACGCCGTAGTCCTCCGACGTGAAGAGGGGATTGTCGTCGCCGTAGCCGCGGGCGAAGTTGCGCATGGCGTCGTGGGTCGCCGTGGTGAGGAACTCGCGCGAGCCGGTGGGCGCCCACCGCCCGACCTGCTCGCGGGCCCGGACGATGTCCTCTTCTTTGAACTGGAAGTCGGTCGCCTTCTCGAATTCCGCCGATGTCGTGGTGGTCGCCATGTCTCCCTCTCCGGCCCGTCAGAGCGTCAAGAAAGAGTAGACTCAAATATGCCCCGGGCGCCCGTTCGCCACAGCGAACCTTGACAAGGCAAATGCCCAGGTTCACAGTCCAAGGAGCGTCGCAAGCACGTTGCGACCCCGGTCACTCGGAGGAACAGATGAGCTCTGCTGCCAGCCTGATCACGCTCCTCGCCTCGGTCGCCTTCGGGCTCGTGGTCCTGTCGGTGATCATGCGGATTCCCCACACCGAATAGCACCGGACCGCCCCAGGGCGGATCGCATTCGGGCCGTCACCGGGCGCCCGGGAGTTCAGGCGCGAGGGTGCCCTGTCGCGGCCTCGGCCAACGACCACAACGCGGGCTCGCCGTCCTCGACGCGGACGACGCCGTCGATCTCGAGGACGCGCAGGTGCGACATGGCCTCGCCGACGGCCGCCCGGCGCATGAAGCCGGCAATGTCGTCCCAGGACCGTGACCACCGCATCGCGGCCGCAATGTCCCACGTGCTGTGCGGACCTTGGCGCAGGACGTCGACGATCTCGGCGAAACGGTGCCGATGGTGGGCCCGCAGCTCCTCGAGGCGCGTCTGGAGGTCCGTGAAACGGTACTCGTGCGCCGGAAGCACTTCGGCGGCGTCGTAGGGCTCGAGCTTGTCCAGGGAGCGCAGGAAGTCCCCGAGGGGATCAGCGCCGGCTTGAGGGTGGTAGGGGATGTTCGGCGTGATACGGGGCAGGACGTGGTCTCCGGACAGCATCAGCAGCCGGGAGGCCTCCCAGAAGCACAGGTGCCCCGGCGAATGGCCCGGGGTCCAGATCGCCTGGAGGTCCCAACCGGGCACCTCGGGGCGGGCACCGTCCTCGAGCAGCACGTCGGGAACCACGGCGTCGACCAGCGGTCGCAGCGGCATGGCGGCGTTCTGCAACGACTCGAGCTCCTCGGCCGGGGCGCCCATGCGACGCAGGACGGCCGCCACCCGGACCAGGAGGTCACCCGGCTCCTCGTAGCGGTCGTGGATGAGCTCGGCGTCGGCCGGATGGAGGGCGATCCACGCACCCGAGACGTCCCGGATGCGGCCGGCGAGCCCGTAGTGGTCGGGGTGGATGTGGGTGACCAGGACGCCCTGGACGTCCGCCACGTCACAGCCCGCCTCTCGCATGCCGTCACCCAACGCGCTGAAGGCGTCGTCGGTGTTCCACCCCGCGTCGATCAGGTAGGGGCCCCTGTCGGTCTCGAACAGGTACACCAGCACATAGCGCAGGGAGTTGTTCGGCAGGGGCACGGGAATGCTCCAGAGCCCGGGCCTGACCTTCTCGACACCTGGGAACGGATCGTCGTCGGTCGGTCGTCCCGACCGTCGTTCGGAGGTGGAGGTCACGCCGGGCCCCGGGGCTCCCGCGGGAGGCCCAGGCCCCGCTCGGCAATCAGGTTGCGCATGACCTCGTTCGACCCTCCCGCACTCGTCAACGCCCGAGCGTAGAGGAAGGCGTCCCGGCCGGCCGGCCCTCCCCGACAATAGAGTGTACCTATAATGCTTTCGCCGGAGCCCCCCGTCCCACACGCCTCGGAATGGGTGTTCGACGTCGACGGGTGCCTGGTCGATTCCCTGACGGGCACCTCGCTCCGGCCCGGGACGCGCGCCCTCCTCGGGCAGCTCCGGTCCCGGGGGGTGACCGTGCTGGTGTGGAGCGCGGGCGGGGCCGAGTACGCGCAGCGCCGGGTCACCCAGTTCGCGCTGGGCGGGCTGGTGGCCGGGTGTCACGCCAAGGGCGAGCGGGATCCCGACGGCGCCTACGGCGCGGCGCATCTGCCGGTGCGCACCGATGCCGTGTTCGTCGACGACCACCCCGAGGAGCTCGGTGCCCACCTCCATGTGGTCGGGGTGCGCTCCTACCTGTCCCCGGACTCCTCCGACGTGGACCTCGACGCGCTGGCCCGCCGCCTGCGCTGAACGCACGGGCTCGGCCTACGACGTGAGCTCGTCCACCAGACCCCACTCGAGAGCCGTCGCCGCGTCGACGGCGCGACCCGAGAACGCCATCCATGCCGTGCGGACGCGACCGATGCGCCGCGGGATGCTCACCGTGCCACCGGCGCCCGGGACGAGCCCCAGGCCGATTTCAGGCAGCGACATCGTCGTCGAGCGATCGGCGGCGACGTGGGCGGCGAAGGCCGCCAGCTCAACACCCGACCCTGCACAGGGGCCGTGGACGTGCACCGACGTGCGCGAACGCAGCTCGTAGAGCATCCGTCCAAGATGCCGTTGCAGGCGGATCACGTGGGCGCGCGCCGGGTCGGGACGGCGACCGAATTCGTCCAGATCCCCGCCCGAGCAGAACGCCCTGCCTTCCCCGCTGAGAAAGACGCGTTCGATCGTGGGATCGACCTCTGCCACCATCAGGGCCTGCGCCAGCTCGTCGCGCATGCGTGCATCGAGCGCGTTGAGACGATCGGGGCGGGTCAGCACGATGTCGAGGACCTCGCCCGTGCGCGACACCCTCACCCGGGGGGCATCGTCGGTGATCGGGCGGGCGGCGTGTGCGGCCCGCCAGGCCGCGAACTCCGGTCCCGACTGCAGGAGGGAATACGTGGCGGACTCTATGACGAAGCCGTCCGCCACCGCGCGCCGGGACTCGCCGCGCAGGAGAAGGGCGAGCGAAGCACACGCGACGGGTCGCTGCTCCAGGTGGCGCTCGACGTCTGCGAGGGCGGGATCGTCAGGGCCGACGATCAGATCGGACAGCTCCCTCCATCCTTCGTCGACCTCCGCCAGGGGCACATCGGTGACGGTGACGATCACCATCGGAAGGGCAATGGCGCGGAACACGAGCGCCTCGTCGGGAGGGCGGTCGCCGGCGCCGTGATGGACGACGACCGATCCGGACGACTCGAGCCCATCGAAGCCGGCGAGCTTCTCCAGCAGGCTCCGGGCGTCCATGTGCTCTGGAATGAGCAGAAGTTACCCTCCTGTGGTGGACGTGCCCGCCGAAGACGGAGAGGCCCTGGCGCGGTGGGCGGCCAGCGGTTTGATGCATCTGACCGGGACCCCCCGGACACCGCTCGGCCCCCCCGCCGGCTTCGTCGAGAAGGTCACCGAGCTCGGGCGGCGCTTCGTCGACGGCGACGCCCTCACGCTGCTGGCCGAGCGGGCCGCCGCGGCCGGCCTGGCCCGGCAGGGAGCCGTCAGCTGCGGCGGGAGCTGCCGCCTGCTGCGCGCCCGGGACGGGTGGATCGCGTTGAACCTGGCTCGCCCCGAGGACATCGATGCCATGGCGGCCTGGCTCGAACGCGACCTCCCCGACGGTGTTCCTCTCCCGGATGCGCTGGCCGCGACGGTGCAGCACCGGTCGGTGGCGGAGCTCACCGGGCGCGGCCGGCTGCTGGGGATCCCCGTGTCGGCGCTCGGCGAGGAGAGGGGGGCGGCCGCAACGGTGCGGACGCACCTCGGGACGGCCGAGCCCGTGCACGACCTCGCCGGCCTGGTGATCGTCGATCTCACCGCGCTGTGGGCGGGGCCCCTGTGCGGGGACCTGCTCGCCTCACGGGGAGCCGAGGTCGTCAAGGTCGAGTCGACGGCCCGCCCCGATGGCGCCCGACGGGGTCCGGCCGCCTTCTTCGACTTGATGAACTGGCGCAAGCGATCGGTCGCGCTCGACTTCGGACACCGAGACGGTGTGGCCGCATTGAGACGACTCCTCCGGGGCGCCGACGTGGTGCTCGAGTCCTCCCGGCCCCGGGCGCTCGCCCAGCTGGGGATCGAGGCCACCGAGCTGGTGGCGGCGTCGAGCGGTGGTCCCCGGGTCTGGGTCTGCATCTCGGGCTACGGGCGCGGTGGGTTGGGGGCCGACCGGGTGGCCTTCGGCGACGATGCGGCCGTCGGCGGTGGCCTCGTCGTGTACGCCGGCACCCGTCCGCTGTTCTGTGCGGACGCGGTCGCCGATCCCGTCGCCGGCCTGGCTGCGGCCGGCGCATGTCTCGACGCGCTCGAAGGGGGGGGCCGGTGGCTCCTCGACGTGTCGATGGCGGGCGCGGCGGCGCAGTTGACGGGGACGACGCTGCCGGTGCCGGCGTCCCTGCGGCCAATGCCGCCCGCGGCGCGCCGGGCGCCCCGCCCCGCCCCGGCGCTGGGCGCCGACACCGAGAGCGTCTTGGCCCGACTCCCACGCCCGCCCGCGAGCACCCTTAGTATCTGACGGATCATGACGACCATGCGGCTCATGACGGCCATGCGGCGGCCCGGTGGCTGAGCGGAGCAGGACGATCCTGGTGACGGGCGGGGCGGGCCATGTCGGTTCCCATGTGGTGGAGGCTCTCGTCGCCGATCCGGCCAACAGGGTGATCTCGCTCGACAACTACTTCACCGGGCGCCGCGAGAACCACATCGGCGGCGCCGAGTACCGCGAGGGCAGCACCCGCGACATCGCCACCCTCGTGCCCGAACCGGTCGACGTGGTGTATCACCTCGGCGAGTACGCCCGGATTGCGACCTCCTTCGAGGACATCGCCCTCGTCTACGACATGAACATCGCGGGGACCTTCGCCGTCGCCGAGTACTGCCGCACGCGACAGGTCGCCAAGCTCGTCTATGCGGCCAGCAGCACGCGCTTCGCCATTGAGGGGGACGGGCGGCACCAGAGTCCCTATGCGTTCAGCAAGGCCACCAATGTCGACCTCATCAACGACTACGGACGGTGGTTCGGGCTCCCCTATGCCATCTGCTACTTCTACAACGCCTTCGGACCACGGGAGACCGGCGAGGGCCGCTACGCCACGGTGGTGGCGAAGTTCGAGCGCGCCCACGCCGCCGGTCTCCCGCTCGAGGTCGTGCGGCCCGGCACGCAGAAGCGCAACTTCACCTACGTCAAGGACCTGGCCCGCGGCATCATCCTGGCCGCCGAGCTGGGCCAGGGCGACGGGTATGCCCTGGCCAACCCCAGTGCATACAGCGTCCTGGAGATTGCTGAGGCCTTCGGCGGCCCCGTCGCCATGATCGACGGCGATCCGGGCCGGCTCGAATCCGGCGAATCGCCCCGGCGCGCCCGGGACGAGCTCGGATGGGAGAGCACGCTCGACGTGATGGACTACATCGAGGCCTTCGTGCAGGGCCGGGCCGTCCCGACGCGCTGAACCGGGCGGGGTCGCAACGGAGCGGACAGATCCGCTACCGCAGTGACGGCACGCCGAAGGTGATCGACCGCCCGACCACGAGGGGTGGGGCTGAGCCCGGCGCGCCGGGCGCCTCCGAGGCGCCGGTCGATCCGGGCCGCAAGGGCCGGACGGGGCGACGAACGTCCTCTCGGGCGACGAGGTTCGCGGCACAGCTCAAGCCCGCCTCGCCGGCCTCCTTGGCCAGTACCGACAGCTCGTCCTCGACGGCCCGAGCCAGCCGCTCGGTGTCGGGGATCGCCGCAGCGCACGCGTTGAGCCCGACATAGAGCGAGTCCATGTAGCCCTGCACGGTGATGTTGAGGACGACGCCGTCGACGACCGGACCGATGGGGTAGACGCTCAGCATCCGCATGCCGGCGAAGAAGAGCGGGAAGGCGGCCCCGGGCACGTTGGAGACGACGAGGTTGCCCGGACGTATGTGGCGCACGGCGCCGAGTTGGTGACCGAGCCGCAACGCCGGTCGTGCGATGGCGGGCGGCACCGCGTCGGCGACGGCCGACGCGAGGGGCCCGAATCCGACCGAGCGCTCCTGTGCCTTCGCCGTCGAGCACGCGTGGGCGATGGAGCGCAGGCGATCGAGTGGATCGGTGAGGTCGTTCGCCAAGGGAACGAACATGGCCGACAGGCGGTTGCCCGTGTCCCCGTGCAGTGCGGGATCGCGCACGGACACCGGGACCACGGCGATCAACGGGCTGTGATCCTGTGCCCCCTGCGCCAACAGATAGCTGCGCAGGGCGCCGGCGCACGCGGCGAGCACCACGTCGTTGACACTGACGCCCGAGTACTCACGCAGGACTCCGATGTCGTGCATGTTCAACCGGGCGAACGAAACGGAGCGCCCGGCCCGCAGCGGGCGGGTGAATTGCGGCGGGGCGCCCAGGGGGAGCGAAAGAGCCGCCGTCCCGCCGGTCACGACATGTCGGGCCAGCCGCACCGTCGTGCGCCCGAGCTCGCGAGCGGCCCGTATGGTGCGCATGGGTTGGGCCAGGACGTCTGGGAACGCGGCACGCAGCATCGTCGCCGCAGACGGGTTGTCGGGTGCGCCGGCTTCGGGCTGCTCGAAGACGTCCGCGTCGGGATCTGCACCTCCATCAGGCGCTGCATCGAGGAGCTTGGCCAGGATGGCCGATCCGGACACGCCGTCGATCATGGAATGGTGGACCTTGGCGATGACGCCGACCTTGCGGTCGTCGAGGTCCTCGACGACCGTCATCTCCCACGGCGGCAGGTCCGGGTCGAGCTTGCGCGCCATGACGTCGGCCACCAGCACGGCGAGATCGGAGACGTCACCGGGCCGCGGCAGACGGGCACGCCGCAGATGGTCGTCCAGTTCGAACCGGGGATCGTCGACCCACCGGGGGTGATCGAGTCCGAGTGGCACCGGCACGCACCGCCAGCGGAATTCAGCGGGAAGGCGCCGGGCGACGTGGGCGCGGACGGCGTCGAACGAATACCCTCCGGGCGCCGTGGACGGATC
>Ga0335072_10008360_pt1 | contig 15008 bp, 11 predicted proteins | sample Lox_Sample_21_FD_206725 | JGI IMG/M metagenome (GOLD analysis project Ga0335072, IMG submission 206725) | Soil microbial communities from Loxahatchee National Wildlife Refuge, Florida, United States - Lox_Sample_2.1 | ecosystem: Environmental > Terrestrial > Soil > Wetlands | place: USA... | reverse complement strand
GTGCCTTTTCTCCTCCATCTCGAAGACCAACCTACTCAGGGTGTCCATCTCGTTCCCAATGTCTCCTAATACGACGTTCCAGAGCTCTTCCCACTCCATTGCGATCTCAACCTGGCTCTTCACGCCCGTCAATGTTTTGCGCACCATTTCCCACTCAGCAAGAATTGTTTCGACTTGGGTAACCACTGTCTTCAATTCCTCGGATGGAACATTCGAGATATCCTCCCTGTTTTGTAGTTCCTCGATGGCGCTCACATAGACATTTATCAACTCTTCAAACCGTGATATGGCATTATCCACCTCCGCCAGACCCTCACGCCCGCCAGCCGCTGCCCATTCAACATCATCATCAGCATCTAGTCCACCTAGGACCTCAGACGCCTTTGATATCCAGCTTCGTATCTGATCGGCAGCCCCCGTCAATGCTCTTGCAGCTGCTTGGGATGTAGGAATGGATGAGACTCGACTCGAGAGTGATTCAGCATCGGGCAGTTGTAATGAGGTCAGCTGGGCAAGTTGATTGGCGAAGGAAACCCGTGACAGTGTGTAGATAGATCCTGTACGTTGAAGACCAAATGGATTGAAGTATGATTGCACATCATTGGAAAACCCTCCTGGGATCGACTCATCCAGCGGATCGTCCTTTGAGATGGGTGGTGGCGGTTCGTCACAATATTCGGGTACGGACTCTTCCCTTTCTAAGTGGGCCTTTTTAATTCCTGGTATAGACTTTGTACCGTTACCATTGACATGATCTGGCAATCGATACTTCTGTTCGTCCATTTCGGCCTTCTCATCGATTTCCCCAGCAGGATCTTCTAAGGCAGCAACGGAGGAGCTCCTCCTGGCCCTAACTTCTAAGGTCCTCGTATCGCCGTCGAGAAATCCAGTAGAGATATCGTCGGTTGTTGATGTTGGGACATCGACTGAGAAGCCTGTCAAGCTGTCACCGACGATTTGAGGGGGCTGCCTGGTAGTGGTATTACTGGAACCACTCCACGCTCGTCCACGCCTTTGTATGTGAGACTTAGTTGAGTTTGTGCGATGAACAAGGTCAAGTTGTCGTATGTGATCCTCTGGTATTCGCCCAATGGATTCGGTGACAGTGGGACTAGCTGACTTCTGCCTGCGGTTGCTCTCCTTCCCAAAGCCGAGAGCTTTTAGTCGCGCAGCTAGACCAGGCGAGGGTTTTCGAGGTTGTCGTGTCGAACGAGAAATAGTGTTGCCGTTGTCGTGTTCTATTGTAGATGAATTGTGTTGTTCCGTAACTTTTAGGGTCGAAATGCGGTTGGCTGTCGCTCGAACTTTTGGGATTGAGAGGGCTGACGTCGCAGCATCGCGCGGAATTGGTACCTGCACCAATGTCATTGTAGGTAGCGGGATCGTCCCCACCCGAAGGCGCGAGCCCAATTCACCGGCTGCTACAAGACGAGCAGTACTGGATGCTAAGAAATCCTCAATTCGGCAGCCATGAAATAAATAACGGTCGAATCTGGGCAGGGGCTTAGATTATATGAGAGTGTGGAGGATCAGATCAGGCTGCGCCTTGGGGCAGATTTAGCAGGAAGGAACGGCAAACAGTTTTGGGTGTAATTTTACTCGTTTGTTAAACGGCAAGATGTAGAAGGTTACATTATGGATGCAGGTGGTGGAACGCATATTCCACTGTTGATATTGAGGGAACCAGGCGTTCATTGCAAGCAAGGAGTTATATGAGGCTTGATATGAACATTAAATCATAACTTTTTGGATTCACTCTATCAATCAAGAGCAACTAAACTACTGCAACCACACATGCGGGCAGCTGATAGCCTGATAGGGGTATCGTTGTCAAGGTGCAAGGGGCGGCTCAGGAACCGGGGATTTCTTTTTTATTTCCTACCTCGAGCTGACCAGCAACTGCTGTTTTGAGCTTCGAATACATCTTCTGAAACTTTCTTCTTCTAGAAGCGCACTGGACTCTCTATGCTGAGGCTCTCATATCACAGGATTCAGACGTGAAAGCTTCTCCATCCTGCGGTTGCAACAAAGCCGTTGGTGAACAAGGATGCAGCTTTAGTTGCAAGGTTTCTTCGAGTACGTTCAAATTAACCCCTGGCTCCAAGATCTGCTGCAACCCTTTTTATGATGAAAGAGATCAACTTCACCGTCCGTCCGTTCGTGATGTTAGTACTGGCAGAAAAGACCAGCAGATTGGATTAAACTATCTTATAATAATAATAATAATAATGCAGCTAGATCTCAAAATCTCGTACCTCGCCAGTTCGTTTCGTCGTAAGACGTGCAATTCCAATATGAACAGGGTATCGCGTCAATGGCTGGTTTCACCCCGAACGGGCCACTTCCTGACCCTTGTTACATCCACAAGCTGTCCCCTGAAACTCCAGCAACTTCAATAATATCATCTCGATGCTGTAATTTCATGTTCCACGGTCTCTCCCCGCAACCATCCCAGCCTTTGGGTCCAGATTTCTCAAGACTTTGAACCAGCATAACCATATTAAGACTACTGTAACGTCTTTTGATTGGATATCGGCGACTGAGTGCAGGAAGCTGAATGCTTAACATTACCCCAATATCTACCAGGAACCTTCCATAGAGCAAGATGACCGACGTGGATCATAACGAGATACGGACGCAGCCTTCATTTCGTCGCTCCTCGCCATCCCCCGAAGCCATCATGGCAGTTCCACAAGGCTCAGACCAGCCATCACTTCGACGAGCCTCTCCCTCCCCTTCGATATCACCTACCCCAGCAATTAGTGCTTGTCCCGAGCTGCAACGCTGTGTATCGACAGGATCTACAGCATCCACATTCTCTGATCGTTCAAGTAGTGTACCAAGAGAGTCATTTGGCAGCTCTAGCTCTCGGCAATCTTCCGCAAGCTATTCATTTCGACAGTCATCTGGAAGCCACACAGCACGGCAATCTTCGGGTGGACTTGAACGGCCAAAACGACGTGGCTATGTCAGACCACAGGGTACAAATTTTGCTGCTTCAGCACAGTCGAGAGAAAGTGTCTTGAGCTTGGGCAGTATAGCTCATCTACAATACTACTTTGCCCGAACGGGTCTCCTAGATGGGAAGGGAGGGCGTCTGGCGAAGAAAAAGGATCCAAATGAGACATTGGACTTGTCATCTTTAGACACAAATCTCCTATCGCCAACTATGTCCGATAAAGATTCGTCTTACTCGTCGATGAGAAGCAGTCCAGAGGTCATGGCACTTAATATCGGAGAAGATGTCATTGTAGAAAGTCCAATTGAGGGGGAAGATGACTACTATTCGGGAGAAGATGATGATCCTTCACAAATGCTCCCTCCAACAGTCAGCACATACAATTATAGGCCGAAACCTATACCCCGCCCGCCAACACTTGAAGAGCTCAAATCAGATCTTACCCAAGCCCTTACAGCCGCCTCCAAAGTCCTCGCTGAGGCAAAAGAATCTAAGGTCGCAACTCCACCATCTCCCCGGCGCCACTCAGAATCCGACACTGGTAGCGCCCCGGAAAGCCCCAATCAAGGGTGGTATGAGCTTCAAGGGATGCACATTTTGGATATTATTACACTAGCGATCAGGGCCGCGAAAAGATACTACACTGCACACGATCAACCAACCCGACTATCAGCTATAAAAACGGAGCGCCAGATCAGGACAGAATTACTGTCGGTCATGGATGTCCTCAAACGCATGGCAACAAGGAATTTTGCGCACGGAATGCGGACCGAGGAAAGAGAAACCATGGAAAACTGGGTTGAAGGTGTTTGGAATATGCTAAAGCGCGAGGAGGAGATGGAGCAGCGTGAAAAAGAACAGCGGAGGAGCTGGACGTGGCTGGATGATACTCTATGGCCATCACCCACATCACCTTCCGAGCCTTGTATTGAGCGCGAGTTTGCTTTCCTGAAATCCATGGACCCCGACGCCGCTTCACTCCCGGAATACACTCCACTACCTTCCAACTCCATCTCTACAGCTCAACCCGAGTCTTTTGAGCCCTCACAATTTTTACGGAGCTTACAAAACGGCGTGCGATTGGTGAAAATGCACAACGCTGTTGTCCAGAAGTCGAAGCGTAATTTCGGCGCGATTCCCACCTTCCACACAGACACCGCGAAGCCCTATCGGTGCGCCGAAAATCTAAGATACTGGATCAAGGCTGCGGAGCTGAGGTGGGAAGTCGTGCTGAAAGTGGACGTCATGGGAGTCGTGAACGGCGCCAGCTTCCAAGCCTGGGAGGGCTTTGAGAAGGCTATTTGGAAATGGGCAGTGAAGGTTAGAGAGGAGCTGAGCATGGAGCTGAAGTAAGACCAAAAGGCAGGAGGCAAGAGAGAACTCTACGAATATGACGAAGTTATGGTTACGAAACGAGATTCGACTCTCTGGAATTGGTTGCTGGATGCATGCATGGAGGGACTAATTGTATTTGCATATTCTAATTTGCAGGAGAGATGTATCTCGTATATACAACATGAGCGAGCATGAGCGTCGATTAAGTGGTTTAGTTCTTGGCTACACTTATACCCATGAGATTGGAATCTCTAATACCAAATTCAATTTTAACGATACATCTTTTTGGGCTCAAATAATGAGCACCACCCAAGACCTTGACTTGGCAATAGATTGCGCAGAGAACACCCTAAGCTGTGCGCAACACCGCCCTCGCTATCCTGCTCTGCTCTCAAGAGTCACGGGCCGAAAAGATAATCTACTTCGGAGCTTGGAAGTTATGAAGCTTCTCATCGTTGATATAGATGTTGTCATCATTAGGATGTCATACTGTCATTAACTACACTCAACCTCTTGTAACATAAGAGTTCGGTATGGATGGCGTACAAGTGGACGTGAAATCCACGAATTCTCTGTAGTGATGTGTAACCTCTCTTTTCGTCATTATGAACAGGAGAAAGGTTGTTCCTTCGTAAGGGGGGAAAGGCCAATTTCGCCCCGGGATGTATTCTCATCAAGACCAAGACTGAAGCGTATTACGAAATAGTTTTGCTGAGCTATAGCTGAAAAGCTTTTACAAACACAAAAAACACGCTGGTAAGTGGTGCTGGGGTTGGTCATCCTCTATGGAGTTCAAAATCACCGAAAGAGAAGACAAAGGGTTGCGTGCACGGACTGTGGGAACAGGGTGTCTGTGATAATGAGGGTTGTTCCACTTAGATTGGTTTCACGATAATCTGCGCTGTTCCAAACGCATCGATAAGGCTACTCAGATTAAACCCAAGGTGAACGGTTAGAGCAAAGCCATTCCCATTGGTTCTAGTTGTGTAAACGAGGCCGTAGGTGTGGTGTCGTTGATTGCTATGCTGTCGTCGTCGATGTGGTTGTCGCTGATCATAGCTCTTGCCATTACATACCTATATTACACTTGGACCCCGTTAAGGTAATGTATCTATTCCTCACGAGCTGGCTTTGTGCCCTTCCAACACCCCCCAGTCATGTTATGTCATATGCTCAAGAAGGAGATCCTTCGTTGAGATCCTTTTGTCTTTACAGCGCATTCCACAGAGTAGATGGTAGGGGCAGGTCCCATGGACTTCACATGTGTGCCGTGATTTGTAGTCGATCGTAGAGAAATTGGGCAGATTTCTTGGTCGTCATGAATGCAATCATAGCGTAATCGCTCACTGCTTTGGCTTGTGCCCATCGCTCAATGGATGGTAGACAAGTAACTTGATGAAATGACGATGTTATCCATTTCCCGCGTATACAAAGTTCATTTCCTCCCCGCCTTCATCTCCTTCAACTGGGCTTCCCTCATCGCCGCCCTCGCACTCCTGCTCCCACCCAATTTCGGCCCCTTCATGACCTCCTCTTCCTTCTTCCCTCCCGGGCCTCTTGTCGACGCCGCCGCTACCGCCTTCTTGCGCTGGCGCTGGGACACCGCATCCATGAACTCGCGCCGGAAAGCTTCCGCAATCTGGTCGTCCGCTTCGCCATCCCCTGAAGCGGTGATGGCAGGTGGAGGAGGCTCTTCGTAAATATCAACTGTGTGGTAGGTTAGTATATGATTTGGGGATAATGGGGAATCGCATAGAGAACTCACGTCTATTTTCATGTAATACTTCTTCAACTAATTTGTCTCGTCGAATATCTTCGCTCGTGCGCCTCTTGCGCTCCCGCCATGGCTTTCCGTCACGTCCCAGTCTAGGCTTCTTACTCTTCCCTTCTGGCGCGGACTCGTCTTCGACGTCCTCTCCGTCTAGCCTTCGTCGAGCTTGTTCCGTACGTACGACGTTCCTATCTCGAGCCTCGTTCCCAAGGTCTATTTCGAGAAGCTTGCCGAGTGTTGCAGGCTGCTTTTCTAGAGACTTAGATGTCTTCACCGTTTCGGAAGAGCTGAACTCCGGTCCTTGAGCTTTTTTAACAACATCTTCGCCGGTGCCGGTGGATGACATAGCATTGAGACGACGTTTAGCTAGTTCGGAATCTATATATGCCATCCTTCCTTGATCAGCCTCTGTTTAAAAAAAAAATCCTCGTCGCTAGCATAGAGGTCAATGGGAAAACTCACATATGCTTATCCACATCTCCCACCATGCCGGTCTGTTTTGCAAACCTCCTTGGCACTCCTAATCTCTGTGATATCTCATTTTTCTCATCGTCTGCCCTACTACTCTCGTTAGGTACCAACGCGCCATCCTGCCCGTCGTCTCCTCTCCCGTACACGGTAGAGGCGCGGAATTCGACACCTCCCACTCGATGCTTTCGAAGCTTTCGCAAGCGCAAAATTTCAGGCATGGAAACGCGAGTGCCTTTGAGCTCTTCATCTACGGGAGAGGTATTCTCCGCGCTCACTGGTGCCACTATGGCATCTAGAGTTTCAGTTGCACCGGTTGGAGAGGTGGGACTTTGGACATCATCGGGGCCGCGCTGCCTGTAAATCTTCCGCTTCTTTGTTGGGCGGAAGAGAACCGCTTCGGTGACTTCGGGAGGAGAGGTTACAGTTTCCATGGTCCCGATTAGAACCGCGTTCGCGTTGAGATAATGCGATTGAAGTCAATGCTTCTGAAAGAGCACGTGAGAAGGCTGAAACAGCAGGCAAGCGACGTTATGACGAAAGATAGCCTTCCCGAGTGTGACCCACATGATTGAAACGCAACTAAATACCATAATAAAAATAATCCAATTATTGATTGTAGGTGAAATTGGCAGCCATGAAAAGAGTACGTATCCCTAGACGCCATATGACGAATTCTTATCCCTAGTACAGATATTCTTCAGAGTCCACGGCACGGTTCAAGGTTAGTGTTCGAAGACATTTTAAAGCTCTATTAGAATAGATGAATAATGAAAACCTGACAGGCGTTAACTTTCGGTACTCCTTCGTAAACCGAGTTTCACATGTCTTTCCGATACTGAGATTACATACCTAGCCACTTCACTCAAAAGAAAGCCACTGCGTATGACCTCACGGGGTGGGTAAGGAATGCACCCAATCAGAAGGTCAGTATATCCCATGAACTCCTTTGTATCTATCCTTCTCTGTCGATTTCCGTTTCTTGATTGTTTCTCATTATCATCAAAGAGACTTCCAGCTAAAACAACCCAGGTTGAAGGCGAAGCTCAAGGTTCCGAAGATGGGATCCAGGCACTGCTGAAAGATCTCGATCGAGGACCAACGCATGCTCACGTTGTGAAGCTGGAGAAGCAGGAGATTGATGTCGTAGAGGGCGAGGAGGGTTTTGAAATCAAGCGTTAGGCTTGGGAAGTACAATAGACACGAATAACGTAATAGGCTTCCACAAAGATTAATATATTCTTTTGAAGGAGTGTATCTGTTCATTCCTTTCTGGTGTGCATGTGGCACAGAATATAGCCAGTTACTCTATAAGTATTATAAAATCGGCAATGATTCAAACAGAGCTAGCCATTCAAGCTTTTAACCCAAAGCAAAACACCTGTATGCTAATGCCAAAACCTTTCTATCATTGCGCCAAAATAAAATGCGACTAGGTGGTTGGCATCATTCCAATGCCTCCCAACCCCCCCGCTCCACCTCCTCCGTCTTTCTTCGCAAAGCTTTTAAAGATATTGCTTGGTCCTGACGAGGCTGTACTGCCATTGCTTGACCGCTTCCCACCAGATTTTCGTTTCGTGACGCCGCTACCTCTTGAAGCAGATCTGGCTTTTGGAAAGCCGCCTGAACCCCTGCCGCCACCACGCCTGAAATCACCACGCCCGATTGATCTTCCTCTAGCTGATCCATTACCAGAATAGCTACCTGAATATGATGATCCAACCACGCCGCCCCGGCCACCTGATTTGGGTTTGGCTTTCGGCTTTGGCGGGACAGTTCGACTAGGCTGTTGGGAACTTTGTGCTCCAGCAAGGGCGACACTCTCATTGAAAGCCTGGACTTCAGCAGATTGTGTGAAATATCCGCTCGTTTGGCCACAGTCATCATCTTCATCTGAGTCGGTACTTATCTCAATAACGTTCTGGTGATTTTCATCAATGTCTCGATCGTCTTCACGATGCATCATTGACTCGTAATCGTCATGAAATCGTTGAATGAGGGGTAAAAACCGCGCACCAAATGCTTTCACATGGTCTATATTGATCCCGCGAATTTCCATCATCTCCTCGACGGTGATCGTCCAATTGATCGCCATTTCTCTCAGATTTTCCTCGTTAAAAATTGCCTTCCTTCGGCCCTTTTCGTTTCGAATCTTCTCCTCTAATTTCTTGGCCTCTATCACGAAATGCGGTATGATGTCTCGATGAACATCACAGAGATTGGCTTCGTCGATTCGCTGATCACGAGTAATAGGTGGACCAAGTTGTGGCCTATTATCAGAGAAAGCCGATCGCCAGCCTGCTTCACGGATTGGCTCGAAATCTTCATCTTCGGAATTGTTGGAGGCCGAGACCCCGTGCTGGATATCTCCATGCTCATCATCATCGGACTGTACATCTGTACATCGATTCTTACCCTTCCGATTCCTAGAAGCAGCGCGAATAGGCGAGGAAACGTCCGTCGACTCTATATACGAGTCCTTTTCTTGAGCGGCAGCAACTCCAGTGCCAGAACGTCCGTAGGCGTTAGTGTTCGGTGTTCGTGTTTTCACAGCTTTTGGCGATACTCTGACCTGTAACTTTAACTTCCGTCGCCCGGAGAGAAACTCGCGAGAATTTGGACCAAGCTGAGGGGTTAGCCGTATGCGGAATCATGATTTTGAAGGAATAGACTCACCTCAATATATTGCGTAGCAAAGCCGGCTTTATTAACAATATTCTTCTCCTTGATCGCATTCTCTCCGAGTAAACGATGGACGAGCCGTTCTACCTCACCCCTATGCATATTGCTTGCAACTCCATATCCATCGATGTCTTCGGGCGAAATACGGGTTGCCTTTTTTATTCTAATACCACGGAGAACGTCTACACAGTTGAGCACTGTGATATCATCTCTGTGTAGGTGTTTAACAACATTAACAGCGGCTTTCGCAAGGTCCGAAACATCCTGGGTCTCAAAAACGCTGTCTGAGTTGCAATTATCACACGTATGAGCGCAGTCCTCCTTCTTAAATCGTTCACCGAAGTACGTAAGCAGTTCAACCCGGCGACAGTCGCTCTTGTTCTCGCAGTATTGAACCATCCTGCCCAGCATTTTGCGCTGCCTAGTTTTTTCCTCCTGGCTGCCCTCACCCTTTTCAATGAAACTGTAGAGGCTGGCCGTGTCTTGATAGCCATAATAGAGGTAACAACCGGACTTCTTCCCATCCCGACCTGCTCGACCTGTCTCCTGATAGTAACCCTCCAAGCTTTTTGGAATGGTATGATGTATCACAAAACGTACATCAGCCTTATCAATCCCCATTCCGAAAGCGATAGTAGCAACAATGACGTGAATTTCACCTGCTTGCCACATTTTTTGAATCTCAGCTTTCTCCCCAGCTTCCATTCCAGCATGATAATGATGAGCCAAGATACCAAATTGATTCAGATGGTCTGCTAATTCTTCGCAATTCTTCCGAGATAAGGTATATACTATGCCTGATTGCCTCCTGTAACTCTTATGGATTGTTTCTACTATGCTGGCCAGAACTTCTGCTTTCTTCTTCTTAGGCCGGACTTCGTACGTCAGATTTGGTCGGTTGAAACTCTGAGTGAAAATTTCACAACCATCAATCCCGAGATTGTGAATGACATCCACTTTGACATTTTCAGTTGCTGTAGCTGTAAGAGCAATGACTGGCACCTCAGGGAAGCGCCTTCTCAGTGCTCCAAGGGCTTTATATTCAGGCCTGAAATCATGGCCCCATTGACTAACACAGTGTGCCTCATCGACTACGATGCGTGCTAACTTCTGCCGCCGGTACATTTCAGACAGTATCGTGATCAGACCCTGGCTCATACTTGCCATCTCTGGTGTTACGTAGAGCAGCTGAACAAACTTCTCAGGATTAGGCAGTCGCAGGCCTGACATAATTTTATTTCGTTGCGCAGCCGGCAATTCACCGTTGATAAAGAAGGCTTGAATACCGAGCTTGTTCAAATGTGCCACTTGATCTTGCATGAGACTGATGAGAGGCGAAATGACAATGGTAACTCCACTAGTCCTTCCTGACTGGATGACCGCAGGAAGTTGATAGCACAGTGACTTTCCACCGCCGGTAGGCATTAGAACAAAAGCGTCCTTGCCTCCCAATGTTGCATTGATAGCCTCTAGCTGGTTTGACCGGAAGCCACGAAGCCGGAAGCATTCTTTGAGAACCTTTTTGACATCGTCAGACCAAGGGTACTTCATCATATCGGCGTGACCGGGGTTGACGGGCAAGGACATATTCTTAACATTCTGGGACTTTTGAGTTTTCGAAGAATCAATGCCATGATCTGGACTACGTCGTCTAGTAGGGCTCCCTGCAGAGCCATCAAAGTAGCGACGCTGTTCAAAATTTTCAGCGCATTCTAACATATCGTCATCGTCGTCAAAGCCGCCGTAATCTTCCTCCCTGGTCCCCGCAGTGACCGCCAAATCGAATGCCATGTGGTCATCTAGTATTCCGTCTTCGAACTCATCGAACTCGTCAGGAAATCCCTCATCGAAATCTACACTTGGCTTCTGTGGCGAAACCCTAGTCAAGTTCCCGAAACCCCCTGGGGCAGGCGATGTTCGTCCCTGTGGCGAATGCGCATTATTGTCAAGGGCAGCCAGTGGCTTTCGCAAAGGTGAAGGCAGTCTTTTTTCGAAGCCGTAGTTAGTTGAAGGTTTCGTCCCATTTGTCACATCTGAGGACAAACTTGGGCTGTCTTTAACCTGACGGTCATTCGCATCGAATACTGAATTTGACCTCTTTATGGACACCTGGGTCTGGAACACAACTTGTGTATTCCCGATGTTGCTTGATCCAGAGGGTCGTGGCATGAAAGTCTGGCCTTCAGCAGCATTGGTGCTCACTATATCATGAATATATGGAGTACTTCGAACCTTGACATCGGCACTAAACGTGCTCTCAGTAGCACCAGACAAACGTAGCAGCCGCCCAATCTGTATTTCAATATCCCGCAATCCTTCTAATATTACCTGAAGACTTGCGTGTTGCTGGGAGATAAGCGCCTCGCTTTCCTGGGCGTCAAAGGCTTGTATGATTTTCTGTTTAAGCTCATCTTTGCGCAATGTCAAGGTTCGGTGCTGTTCATGCAGAGGAATAAGAGTAGAGAGAGATTTTTTCTTTTCCAGAATAGCAAGGCGCTCGTTCCGTACTGCTGGTGGGGGAAGACTAGATGTTTCCAAGAAACTGTTGAAGATTTTCTCGTTCGCTTCAAGCCTTCCTTCAATCGACATTTCCAATTCTACAAGCCTTGGTGAGCCTACGAGATAGAATTCTACCAACTTCTTATCCTCCAGAGTTAGCGAGGATGAAGGCGTCGATTGGCTCGGTGCAACAATTGTATTACTGGAAGATTCCCGTGCCTCTACTAGCGAATCACGTTGGAACGACGTTGGGGCTTCATCGAGTGCTGAATTTTGGCCTACTGTTGTATTTGTTGGTTTGACGTCTTCCATTTCCTCATGATCGACTTTAAGATTCCTCCGCGTGCCTTCAAATCTGCGGGGATCTAGCTGTTCTGGAGATCCGTTTAGCTTGATCCGTAAGGGACTTTCCGGTCTTTTGCAATCTCTGGCGGGTGTATGGACCTGCGAGAAGAGTTCAATAGGCTCTTCGTCTTCAGAGTCCTCAATGATTCGATTCTTCCATTGATTTTGGCGAGGCTGAGGGGTTTGTACTACAGGTGAAATTGATCGATGGGTGAGATTAAGTATGGACTTTGGAGGTGATTCTTCTTTCCGAAGGGCATCAACTCTTTTCGGACTTAGGTCATCGCTTGCATGGCTAAGCTTTTTCTTGTCAGGAGATGCAACAGATAGAGCTCCTTGCTTCACCATCCGCTTCCCTTCAACACCCGACGGTTTCCGGCTCAAGCCTTTGCGTATCCGTGTTTCGGTCCTACTGATGGTCTCCGTGACCATGTACTCTTCTTCATCGATATCGGACATGTCATCATCGGCCTCAACTGTTGGTTTTATATATTCGCTAGTCCTTTTGGAACCTAGAGGAATAGCCTGGGATGTATATGGTGGAGGAGGTTCGTCAGGGACATCTTCGTTTGGCACATCCAGCGTATCGATATCCACGAATTCATCTAAAGTCTGACTTTTATCTTCTGGTCTGCTGTAACCTACATGCCAACTCGTAGTAATATCACCTCTATATTCATCGCTCTTCCTCTTCTTGCCTCTTTTGGCTAAAGGCTCTGCTCTCGTTGCGGAATCTTCTCGCCATAAACTTATAGGTTGACCGAAGGTATCAGACGAACTGGAGTCTAGGTGATCAGATTCCGATCCATCCTCCCCAGTGAGGTCTACAGATTCAATCTCCTCTCGTGTAACAGGGAGAGGACGTGGAGTTTGACGAGGGGTTTGCGGGTGTTGTATTGTCCTTGAGAGATTCGGTATTGACTGTTTGGACGAAGGCTTGCTCGATAAATTAGCAGGATCACGTAATTTGCTGCCAGTTGGAGTTCCATAACTAGGCTGACTGTCTCTGAGGAATGACGCTGCATATGAAGCTGAGAGAGATGACCCCGTGGTTGACACAGGCGTAGCAAGCTGGTATTGGCTCAATAGCGTAGGCTTTGCTGATCTGGAAGCCGATGAAAGCTTAGCCATGCCTTCTCCAGCCGAGACACTTTCAATTGCGCTTCTCGACCGCGATTCTCGAAGTACTCCTGGGGGAACCTCGGGCCGTTTAAATTCTTCAACCGCGCTGACCGGTAGTGTAGATGGTCGTGCTGAGCGTGGCTGCTCTGAAGGCTGCTTTTGCTCCGTAAGCAGCGTGTTAGAGAGTTCGGCATCTATGCCCTCTACAGCATGTATCGAATCTGTGAGCGATTGAGCGAGATTGACTGATCTTCCGACCAGCGGAATTGACCCATTCGACAGCAACCAGGAAATGTGATCGTCCAGGTTGTGTAAAGTCATGAGGCTCCAAAATAGCGCACATCCTGGATGTAATTACTGACCATTTCTTGGACTTTTGTTGTATTGTCGTTTGTATATGCAGCACCTCGAAATGGTCGTTGTTCTTTCTCGAGGTCGCGTCTGAGGCACCAATTAGCGCGTCGCCAATCACAATCACGCTATCACCTGACCCTTCAGAAGTGGTTTGGCCGCCAGGTTCACAAAACCCCACCGCGACTTCAAATTTTATTTCTGTCCTGATTATGGATATTCAGAATCTCTTTTCCAGTATGTTCAAAGTTCCTCTATTAATTTCTAAAGTCAAATCCTGTGACTTGAATTGCGTTAAAGTATGTCACAATGCCGAGTATTTAAGCAGCATCGTTGCCGGAGGACTGAAGTCGCTCACATCGAGAGGTTGTAGTCGATGTATGGAATGTGGAGGAATACTGCAATTAAGATATTATACCGGATTGCTTGCTTAATGATTCCATATTCACATAGCTTCCATAGCCGTCGACAATTAGAAGCCGTCGTTATCCTATTGCCTCGTGTGCTGTTTCTTGTTTAAATCGCTAAAGCCAACATAATCCTAAAGCGTTATTTGTCCAGCCGGTTTCTGAAACAGCGAAATATGCGCGTTGCAATGCCATATCAAGATCCTCAAGCCTGTCACGCTAATGCATGCTAAGAGGCTGATGAATTCACGGTTCCCATCTTGAATTGATTCCTCGGACGCGCTTAAGCGCAATCTGATCAAATGGCACAATCCTTTTTGAAAAATTTAGAGCTCTACCCGAGCTTCCTAAGAAGCTGATCTATTATATTGAAAAACCTCCAGCCCGGTTCCTCGGACTTACATTGAGCTGAGGAGGATTTCCAGCACATGTTGCGCCGTGACAATACCAACTTGAAGGTATACTGTTTCTACGAGGCTCTTAAAATGAATGACGCCATAGGCAAGATTGTGGAAAGTGAGTCTGCCAACGTATGACAACTGTAGCATCAACGCAGATCATCGGAACATGGCGAAGTTTACTGGCAGGTTGGTCGCGGGCTATGGTCAGGTCGTGAAAGTCACAACTTTCATAATCGTTCTTCGGCTTTGGGGACTAAATTTTATGCTCGCTCTAAGCAAACGTCCTACAGACATACCAAGTCCCGTTGATCACATAATTGAAATTAAACCAGCCATCATCGTAACTCCCAAATCTTCATGCGGCTTCATCACGCTTCCGCTAGTAGCTGAACCAAGCTTGATATCTATTACTTTTTATTCGTCCTATGCAAACATCCTGCACGCATACCAAGTCCCATGGAGCGCACCCCTAAAACTAAACCGGCCATCGTTGTAACTCCCAAATCTTCGTGCGGCTTCATCACGCTTCTGCCAGTCGTTGAACCAAGCTTGGTATCCATTACTCTCTCTCATTGATGAGAACTGTGGAAATGTATTCTTGATATCTCGGCACAGGTGCTCGATTTCATGCCTCGCCTTTCTATCGAGCTCATATCGGTGCCTCTCTT
>Ga0335072_10008359_pt1 | contig 15008 bp, 12 predicted proteins | sample Lox_Sample_21_FD_206725 | JGI IMG/M metagenome (GOLD analysis project Ga0335072, IMG submission 206725) | Soil microbial communities from Loxahatchee National Wildlife Refuge, Florida, United States - Lox_Sample_2.1 | ecosystem: Environmental > Terrestrial > Soil > Wetlands | place: USA... | reverse complement strand
AGCGGCCAGCGCGGGGTGCTCGTCGCGGTCCAGCCGATGGACGACGTCTGCGTAATGCAGTGAGGGGGCCGCGGCGCAGTCGGCAATCGTGAAGTGGTTGGTTGCGAGCCAGCCATCGTGGTCGCGCCCGTCGAGCTGGCGATTCAGCGTGGCGTAAGCGAGGTCGAGCGTGGCGTGGGCCTGGGCGACGCCGTGCGGATCGTTGGTGTCGGCGGGTCGCAGCGCGTCGCCGACGATCTTCTGCACAGGGGTGGCGACGTAGCCGTCGATCACGCGATCCCACAGTCGCGCCGCGACCGCGTCGCCGGGGTCCAATGGGATCAGCGGCGGCGCGTCGCCGTGGCGGTCAAGATGTTCGACGATGATCGACGACTCGTAGACCACGACCCCGTCGTCGATGAGCAGTGGGATGGAGGCCGGTGGCCACAGAGCCGCGAGCGCGGAGCGATCGCCTTCGACCAGTTCGGCCGTGAACGGCACATCGCGCTCGTAGAGGGCGATAAGGGCTTTCCAGCAATACAGCGCGAATGGGTGCTGGTAGAGGATGAGGCTCACTGGTCGCCGTTCGGCATCACGTAGGTGATCGCCGAACTATCGCAGCCAGAGGACTGACGCGGGCGTCGACGTCACGACGCCCGCGGATCGATTTGTCGGCCGGTGCGCGGCTACGTCTGCGCGTTACTGCTGCTGACCCTGCTGGTCGAGCGGCACCAGGTGCTTGTTCTTGAACGTGAACGGGCATATGGCCGAGGGACCGCTCACCGTCAGGTTCAGGTCACCGGACAGGCCCGCCTGGGAGAATTTCACTCCGCGGACAGCCCACGTGACCGCCGCAGTGTCACCGACTGCCTTCGGATCCGACGAGTCGGTGATCTTGTTGGTAAAGGTGCTCCCCGATTTTCCACCGTGAAGCGCCGCGTGCGGGTTCGTAGACAGACTGATGTAGGCGGGATACTTGCTGTGGGCCGGCCCCGCCGCGCGGCAGGGATAGTAGACCTGAACGTAATTGACCTTCTTGACCTTCTGGCTGTACTGAACGTCGACGTAACCGTTCTTGAAGTTGTAACGGCCGTCAGGGAGGTTCGGGCTCTGGACGGAGTGGGCAAGTGCCACGGCTCCGGGCGTCGCGGCGACAGCCGCGACGCAGGCCCCCACGAGAATGCGTCGCATGGGCGGGCACGCTACCAGCTGTGTCAAGCGGCGAGCGAACGGCATCCGCCTCATGTGAGCGGCCCGGAGATCGTGCCCGAGTAGGGGACGGGCGCGGTGACGTCGATACTGAGCGACACGTTCGGGTCCGCCGCGGCGAGCTCGGCGGCGACGGCGCCTTGCGTGAACGTGTACGTGATTGTCTTCGTAGCGCCGGCCGCGATCGTGACGCTCCCGCTGTCCGCACTCGCCTGCGCGTCGGGGAGGGTCAGCGTCGAGGTCAGCACGCAGGGCAGGCGGGCGGTGCAGTGCAGTCCGAGACTGACCGTCGAGCCATTCGCGGTTGGGGCGACGGCGCCGACGACCGGCATCCCGGAGACGATCGGCGCCGGCGTCTGGTGTGGGCACGTCTCGGACGGGCGAGCGTTGGTGGTCGGCTGCCGCTGCCCGGCGCGCAGACCGAACTCGAGCGCGAGGGTGTCGATTCCCACGCCGGCCACGGTCGCCCCGATGCCGATGTCGCGGAAGCGAGGGTCGAAGATCTCACTGCACGGGATGCTGGCGTGACCGAGCATGTGGGACAGGAACAGGTACGGAGTCGCGCCCTCGGACAGATAATCGAACGCCTCGTCGTAGGCGGCCGGGTGGTAGCCGGCCTTGATGAACCGCTTCGCGATGTCCGACAGCGAGTTGCCGTGGCTCCCCGATCCCGTTCGGGCGAACGTGTTCGACTGCGCCTGTGCCACGCCTTCGAGCTGGGCCGACCGCTTGAGCGGCGGAAGCTTCTGGCTCGCGCGGGCTTCGTTGATCAGGCATAGGAGCGCCGCGCGGAAATCCTTCACCGAGCCGGTCCCATGCGCGAAGAACTCGTACTGGTTCGCGCACGACCCGAGCTTTCCGGTCTTGCTGCCGGCTTGCGCCACCGCGGCAAACAGCCCGAACGCAAGAACGGCGACCGTGGCGGCGATGCTGAATCGGACTTTGCTCATTGCTGGCGGCGGAACGCTATCCGATCGGGCGATGGTCGAATAGGCCGGACGGGATCGTGGGTAGACAAGCCGGTGGTAACCCCGGACAGACAGGGAGACGCGGGAAATGAATATCAAGCAGCGTGTGCTGCCGGTCGCGTTCGCGGTGTTCGCCGCGGCGGCCCTCGTTCCGTCGGCGGCGAGCGCGGTCACGGCGCCGGCGTCCGACCCGTTCTACGTGCAGCCGGCGAACATCGCGCAGTATCCGCACGGGACGATCCTGCGCGAGCGGCAGGTGACGCTCAGCGGCCCGACGCAGGCCGCGGCCGCAGCGGCCTACCAGTTGATGTACGCGACGACGAACGCCACCGGACAGCCGGTGGCGGCGGTGACGACCGTGATCGTGCCGAGCTCACCGGCGCCCGGACCACGGCGGCTGGCGTCGTACCAGACGTTCTACGACAGCCTGACCCTCAACTGCGCGCCCTCGTACACGCTCCAGGGCGGCAACAACGGCGGGGGGACCAACAATCCCATAGAGCAGACGATGATGAGCGAGGAACTGGAGCAGGGGTGGGACGTAGTGACTTCGGATTACGAAGGCCTCGACAGCGAGTGGGCGGTCGGTCCGATGCTCGGGTATGCGACGCTCGACTCGATCACCGCGGTGGAGCACTTCGCCCCGGCCGGCGTCGAGGGGACCAAGACCGAGGTCACGCTCAACGGCTACTCCGGGGGCTCGGAGGCGTCGACGTGGGCGGCGGCGCTCGCGCCGAAATACAGCCCGAGCATCGACATCGTCGGCGTCGCAGCGGGCGGCAACTTTCCCGATTTCGTCTACACCACCGACCACCTCGACAACTCTGTCTGGTACGGGACCGAGATCGGCGTGCTCGAGAGCTTCAGTCGCGCGCTGCCGCAGGACTTCGATCTGAGCAAGATCCTGAACGCGTCGGGTCAGGCGCTGGCGGCGAAGGACGGACAGGACGGGAGCGGCTGCGGTGGTTCGACCCTCAACGAGCCGTACGCCAACGCCTCGCAGTACACGAACTTCCCCACCTCCGAGGCGCTGGCCGCCTATCCGCCCGTGAACAAGGGGCTCGAGGCGCTGAGCCTGAAGAACGGACCGCTCCCGAAGGCCCCTCTGTTCCTCTACAACTCGGTCGACGACGACCTCGCGTTCATCCAGCCGGTCGACGCCTGGGTGGCCAGCCTCTGCCGGCGCGGCGTGACCGTCGACTACGACCGCGACCCGCTCGGAGGCGATCACCTCACGGGGTTCGTGCCGTACGAGAACGCTGCGCTTACCTATCTGGAGAACGCGTTCGCCGGGGTGACGCCGCCGGACAACTGCTCGACCTAAGGACGGTTCACTAGGCTGCGAGGAGTGAGACCGGCGGTCACGCTCGAGCCCTGGGGCAGCGGCGACCTGCCGCTGCTCGAGCGGCTCATGGGCGACGCAGACATGACCGAGCATCTCGGCGGGCCCGAGAGCGCGGAGAAGCTGCGCGAGCGTCAAGACCGCTACGAGCACCTCAAGGACGGCGATCGCATGTTCAAGATCGTCGACGCGGCAAGCAGCGCCGGCGTCGGCTCGGTCGGCTTCTGGACCAAGGAGTGGCGCGACAACCAGGTCTACGAGGTCGGATGGATGGTCGTGCCCGAGTTCCAGGGGCGCGGCGTTGCGGCGGCCGCGACGGCGCGGGCGATCGACGTCGCGCGGGCCGATGACAAGCACCGCTTCATGCACGCCTTCCCGAACGTCGAGAACGAGCCGTCGAACGCGATCTGCCGCAAGCTCGGGTTCGAGTTGCTCGAGGCGTGCGAGTTCGAGTTCCCGAAGGGCCACTTCATGATGTGCAACGACTGGCGCCTGGACCTGTGCGCGCCGCGGGTCGGTCTGCGACCCGGCCCGGAGCGAGCATCGTGAGTATCTACTGCGCCGAGGTTCTCTCCTCGGCCCCGGACCACGCTGCGAAGGTTCTCCTGATCAGCCAGAAGCCGGACGGATTCTTTCTCGAGCGATACAACGACCGGCGAGAGTTGGTGGGCAGCACGCGGCACGACGAGATGGACGAGGCGATGCGCCAGGCTTACTCGGAGTTCGGCGCGGTTTCCGATTGGAGACTCTGCCCCGATGACGCGGATCCACTGGAGTACATCCAGGGGCAATCCGACTCCTGATCGCGAAGAAGCTCGTGCTTTCTCCTTAAAGCCCATAAACCCTTACTGTTCTCTTGCGCGGGCTTCAGCGCGTGATGCCGCGCAGTTGACATCGGTCACGCGTATGAGTAAGGATGGGCAGCAAGCCGTTGGGGGAGTCCATGCGGCCGCAGGAGAGGAGTCGGGATGTCCAGCCAGTGGGTTGCCGCTGTCGTGCGGAAGGTCGCCATGGGCTGTGTGTCAGCGCTCGCGGCGGGTGCGTTGGTTTCTGCCCCCGCGATGGCGGCGAGCGGCGGGGCCCCGTTAGGACCTGCGCCGCCGGCGCAGCGTGTGAACCTGGTGCTTCCGCTCAACGTCGACGCGAGCGGACTCGAGCAAGAGGCCGTTGCCGTCTCGACTCCTGGAACGCCTCAGTATCGACACTACGAGTCGGTGGCCACCAGCGCGCGCCGGTTCGGAGCGTCACCTGCGATGCGCCAGCGGGTCGTGTCCTGGCTCCGTCTCCACGGCGCAACGGAGGTAAGGATCGACGCGACTGGTCTCTTCGCCCAGGCGACGATGAATCTTGGTCGGGCCGAGCGGCTGTTCTCGACGCCGGTCATGCGCTTTCGGGCGGCCGACGGGGCGCAGTTCGTTGCGCCGACGATGCGTGTCCGCGTGCCACGCGCGCTCCAGGGCGCGGTCGAGGGCATCGTCGGCCTTGACACGAGCGCCGTGCTGGCGCCGTCGGACACAACCGCCGCGCCCGACCTTGGTGACAACGCTGCCGCAGAGCAGACGCCCTCGCAGCTGCCCCGCACGGGGACGCCCGCGGGGTGTGCCGCCGGCGCCTCCGCCGGAGAGGTGGGCAGCGACCCAAGTACAGCCGCGTTCACGCCGAATCAATATCTGACGGCGTACGGGATCGATGGGTTGCACAGCGACGGGTTCCTCGGCCAGGGGCAACGGGTGGCGCTGATCGAGGCGGATGGCGTCAAGACCTCGGACGTGGACGCGTTTGCGGAATGCTTCGGGCTGCCGGTGCCGCCGATCCGGCAGTTCGCGGTCGGGTCGCGCAAGCTCAGACCGCCGGGTGTCGAGGGCGCTCTGGACGCCGAGATCGTGGACGCGGCAGCACCCGGGTTGAGCGAAATCGATGTGTACGAGGCCACCCCCGACGTCGGGGACTTCCTGGCAGCGCTGGCCGCCCCGCTCCAGCGCCCGCAGGCCATCCCGGCGACCGTCTCGATCTCCCTTGGGATCTGCGAACCACGCGTGCGCGCGGCGCTCGGCGTCCATGGCCTCCAGACATCGCAGCTTGTGCTCGATGACGCCGCCTCGAGTGGTGTCACCATCCTCGCGGCCAGCGGTGACACGGGCTCCGCGGGATGCCAGGGGTCGAACGGCCTACCCGAAGATCGCCTGGCGGTTCTCTACCCGGCAAGCTCTTGGTTCGCCACCGCGGTCGGCGGGACCAACCTGCTGCTCACCCAGAGCAATGACGTCGCCGGTGAGGTGGTGTGGAACGACACCAGTCAGCATCTGGGTGCGGGCGGTGGAGGGCTGAGCAGCATCTGGACCCGACCCCCGTATCAGAATGGCTTCGTGTCGTCTAACTCCCGCGCCGTCCCGGACGTGTCGATGCTCGCCGACACGATCCCTGGTTACGCAATCTTCTGTACGACAGCCGACTGTCAGCGCGTCAGCGGCGGGAGCCCGTGGCTGCGGATCGGAGGTACAAGCGCGGCCACGCCACTATTCGCCGGAGGGATCGCGCTCATCAACGGGCTACTACACAGCGCCGGATACGAGTATCTGGGCCTGCTGAACCCGTTCTTCTATCAGCTGGCACAAACATCGATAGCGGGAGATGTCTTCAACGACGTCGAGGAGATCGGGAACGATATTGGCCCGTTCATCCCGGGCGGGAACGGCCAGCCCCTCGGTTGCTGCACCGCCGGCCCCGGCTACGATACGGCGTCGGGGTTGGGTAGTGTGAATCTAACCGTTCTTGCCGCGGTCGTCGCGAACATCGCGCCGAGCGTGTTCCCCAAGGGCCTCGCGACAGTGAGACTTTCTGTGCCGCCCGGCCAACACCCGGTCCACGCGAAGCAGCTCGTCACCCGGGTGTCGTGCTCGCGCCCGTGCTATGTGCGCGCCGAGGTTAACCTCGGCATCACGCACGGCGGCGAGTTCGACGTCGTCTCTGGCCTCTTTCATCTCAAATCGGCCGGGTCGAGAAAGATCGTCTTGAAGTTCACGCCGGCTCAGGCGGGCAGGCTCGAGTCGGCGCTGGCTCATCACAAGCAGATCGACGCGCTCGTCCTCGCCGATCTAAGCAATTCGGCCGGGAAATACCTAGCGAACTCAGCACCCGACGAGTTCTCGATTACGGGGTAATCGTGTAGCCAGTACAGGAGTCGCGGCCGAGGAACACGTCCACCGGCTTGGTGGCCTTGAACTGGAGCGTGGTCCCGACCTGGTGACCGGCCACGAGCCATCGCACCGGATACACACCAGGGCCGTCGTTCACCACGCAGGTCAGTCCGCCGCCTTCGGGGGCCGCCGGCCCGGCACCAAGCGGTGCGAGCGGCGCGGTGTGACAAAGCGTCGCCCCCTTCGGTGTGCGATAGCAGACCTTGAAAGCCGACGCCGTTCCCTGCTTCAGGTACAGGCCGAAGCTGAACACGCTGCTCTTCGGGGACGAGAGCAGCAGCGTGCAGTGCTGGGCCGTGGGTCCGCTTGGCTGGCAGTGTTGGATCAGACTCTGGTGCGGTTTGAGCGTGTAGCTCCCGGTGTTCCGACTTTGCGCGGTCACCTGCCCGGTTTGGGCAATGATGTGCGTGCCGTTGCATTGATCGACCAGGCTGTACTGAGCCTGCCCGGACGCCACGGCGGTGGCGTCGCTTCCCACGACCTCGAATTGACCGTTTGCGCTGATCACAAGTTCGCGATAGACCGTCGGCTTATGGCGGGGCCGTCTGGCGGCGCCGGCCGCCGGGTCATCGCTCGTGGCAGCCATCGTGGCCGACGCATCGACACACTTGCCGACGAGGAGAATTTCGGTGGAGCCCCCACCGGTCGCGCTCTGTAGAACCTGGAACGACCCTTGCTTAAACTGCCCGGAGTATGTGCTGCCGGTTCCGTCCGCGGCGGTCACCTGCACCGCGCCGGAGTTGGCGTTGACGGTTGAGCCCACGGGAATCTGGCGTGGAGTTGTCAGCGTGGACGGCGTCCCACCGGGCGTCGTCACCGACACGGTCCCTGATGTCCGGGCAACGTCGACGGACGACGCGAACACCGGTGCCGGTGCGGCGCTCGCGCCGAGCGCAAGGGACGCGGCGGGAAGCGCAACGGCGAGAGCCGTCGCAACAGCGACGGTTTTCAGCCAGTGACTGCGACCGCCGGATTTAGCACCAGCGTTAGCCCTCACGACACGCGATCCTACCGGTAACGCAGAGTGGGGGGTGAATTATATTCGCGCAGTTGCATGAGCTACGGGCAGGTGCGGCGATACGGCTGGTCGGGCAAGTACTGGTCCCACTCCGAGTGCGAGAGGCTGCGATTGACGACGGTGCATAGTCTCGCCCAGACGGTCGCGAACGGCACGCTTGCAGGCAGCGGCCCGCTCAGCTGCACGGTGCCGTCGAGGCTGCCCGTCGCGAGCGTATGGCCGTTGGGACTGAACGCGACTCCCTCGATTGGGGCGGTGTGACCAGGGATTGCCAGCCCCAGCCTTGACGTGAGGTCCCAAACGATCGCGCTCGCCCCGGCACCGGCGGCGACCAAGAGCCTACCGTTCGGGCTGAACGCGACGGACAATACGGACCCGGTCGCCCCGCTTAGCGGATCGCCGACGGGCTGACCGGTCTGGGGGTTCCAGAGGATCACGGTTCGGTCGTCCCCGCCCGCTGCCAGCAACCGGCCGTCGGGACTGAACGCCACGCTCTCGACAGGGGCGGTGGCGCCCGTAAGTGTGCGCAGCCGGCGACCAGAGCGTGCGTCCCAAAGGATGACCGAGTCGTCAGAACTCGCCGAGGCGAGGATACGTCCATCAGGGCTGAACGCGACACCGTTGACGAAGTCCGTATGTCCGCGCAGAGTCCGCTCGCGCGCGCCCGTCATGGCGTTCCAGAGGATCACCGTATCGTCGGCGCTGGCGGAGGCGAGCGTATGGCCCTCGGGGCTGAAGGCGACGCCGTAGACGCTGTCGGTGTGACCTCGCAAAGTGTGCTCCCGCGCTCCGGTCTCCGTATCCCACAGCGCGACCGTGTGGTCGGCGTTGGCCGTCGCGAGCGTCCGTCCATCCGAGCTGAACGCAATGTCCTGCACGATGCCGTCGTGCCCAACCAATACCCGGACGAGCTGTCCGGTCGCCGCATCGCGCAGGATCACTCGTCCAGCACCGGTGCCGTCAGCGATCACCTGGCCATTGGGACTGAAGGCGACGCTGGTGACCATGCTCCTCTCGTTGACCACGCGCTCGAGCAAGACGGGCCGCGTCCGCCAGACGACCACGTGGTCATCATCTCCCCCCGAGGCGAGGACGCCGCCGGTCGGGCCGAAGGCGACGCTCTCTATCGACGCGAACTGGCCGCTGAACGTCTGCAGGCGACGACCGGTCGTAGGCTGCCAAAGAGTGACAGTGCGACCGTCGCCCGCCGCTGCGAGCATGCTCCCGTCACGGCTGTAGGCCACCGAGTAGACGGCCGCTGCCCGGCCCTGAAGATCGATCAGACGCCTTCCAGTGGACGGGTTCCAGAGAGTGACGAAGCCGTTGTCATTGCCGGACGCGAGAGTCTGGCCGTCAGGGGCAAACGCCACCGAGTTGACGGCGGAGCCGTCGCGGCCGAACGTCTGCGCAGCCTGCCCCGTGTCGGCGCGCCAGACGATCACCCTTCCATCGTCGTCCCCGGATGCCAACGTGGCGCGGTCCGGACTGAACGCGACGGTGTTCACGGTAGCGCGACGGTCTCGCAACACGCGGACTCTCTGGCCGCTTCGCGCGTCCCACAGAACCACACTGTGGTCGGCCCCTCCCGACGCCAGCGTGTGGCCGTCCGGGCTGAACGCCACGGCGTACACCGGTTGCGAATCCTCCCGGAGGGTTGCGAGGAGGCGACCGGTGGCGACGCTCCGGAGTACGACCGCGCCGTCGTCGCTTCCGGCTACAACCTCAGTACCGTCAGGACTGAACGCGACGCTCCACAGTTGGCTCGGGCCGCGGAAGGCGTGCTCTATTCGGCCGGTCGCGGCATCCTGGATAAGCAATGTGTCGTCGGCGCCGACTGACGCGATTAGCTTGCCGTTGGGGCTCACCGCAAGTCCGGTCACGTCTGCTGTGTGACCACCGAGGTAAGCGATCATCGAGGCGGTAGCTTGTGCAGCCTCGATCAGGCTCGCACGCGCGGCGCTGGTTCCCGCGTAGCGGAATGCCTCCAGGCTTAGGAGCGTGCCTCGATCGATCGGACCGCCCTGTAGATACGGAAGAGCGGCGGCGGCCAATTCTCGCGACAGCGCGACATGCTGCGCGAGCACGGCTCGAGACTGGGCGCGCCTGGCTCGGGACGTTTCCCTGCGAGCCAGTATGGCCAGGACGATCGCCACGACCAGCAGCACGCCCGCCGCAAGCGCCACCGCGCGAAACAGCTGGGCGCGCCGACGCTCATGCGTCGCTGCGGCCTCGGCGGCCTGCTTCTCACGTTCCAGGCGGACGGCCGTCTGTGTCGAGCGCCAGGACAGAATCGCCGGCGCGAGGACGTCATGAAAGATCTCGACCCGCGGCCTTCCGTCGTCACCGGGGGCGGCCGGGACCGGCCGCAGGATCCGCTGGTCGCCCGCGGTCAAGTGTCCGATCAGTGTCTGAACCTGTTCGGGATCGCGTTTGCAGTAGCCGGCCAGGTCAGAGATCGTGTGGGCAATCTTGGTTCCCCCGGGCGTAACCAGATGGTCGAATACCTCGACGGCCGCGTCGCGTTCCTCATCGGACAGGCCGCTCATGGCCTTGTCGAGGTGCGACCGGACGATTCGTTCCGCGCCGCCGAGCTCGACAAGCGTCGCAAAGCGCAGCGATTTCGATCCCTCCTGCTTCTCGCGCTCCCACAAAGCGCTCATTACGAGCTGTAGGTACGGAGTCTCGATCTGGTCCCGCCCGTGGGTGGCACCATTATCCGATGCCAGTGCGCCTCGGCCTTCGTGCTCGAATGCGACCTGGCCTGTCTCCACCTGATCGAGCACGGCATCGACGAGTGCCGCCTCGATCTGTACCGGTGAGTTCTCGGGATGCTCGGCGTTGAAGCGCTCGATCGGCCGCACGATGGCCTCGCGAGCCGCTTCACGGTCGAGGTATTCGAGGTGGAGGTAGTTGCCATATAGATTGCTGACCTTGCCCCCGAACACGTCGCCGAGGCCCGCGTACGCGTCCTCGCGAACCGCGATCAGGAAGTTCGCGCGCAGGTCGCCGCGATTGACACACGCCGCCAACTCGTCCGCGAACCGACGGGGGCGAGCCTCACGGGAGCTGTACAACAGATATTCCTCGAACTGGTCAAGGATCACGAGCAGACTCGCGTCGGCCGCTGCAGCCGCACTTTGGATGACCTCGTGCAGCGGCGCCAGCGGAAGCTCGCGGACAGCGCCAGTGGCGAATGGCCGGATCGCGGCCCGGACCTCGGATACGAGCTCATCGGTCGGCTCGTCGCGCCATGAGCTGAACACGACGGGGACGTAGCCGGCGGCCCCTCGCTCGGCCACACTTCGCTGCGCCAGCGTTCGCAAGCGGGCGGCCACGCCCGCCCGCAGCAAGGAGCTCTTTCCGACTCCGCTCTCGGCGTAGAGCAGCGTGAGCCGCGAAGCGCGGAGATTGCTGATGATCAGCGCCCGCTCGCCGTCGCGCCCGAAGAACACATCTGCTCGCTCCTCGGTGTAGGGGGCCAGCCCGACGTAGGGCGCGGTTTCCGACCGAGCGAGAGGAGGTTCCAGGTCGGAGGTCACCGGACTAGGTTGGGACGGCTCTAAGTGCGAGCGCCTGACTGAGCTGCTTTACGTACTCGTCCAACGACGCGGCAAAGCACTCGACCTTCAGGTTCGTCCAGAAGTCCTTCTCCAGTGCATCCGGACGCCGCTCGATCGCCCACGACCTCGATCCCAGAGCCTCACCCCGCCAGATCCGCTTGAGGAAGACACGCAGGGTCCAATCCCGCATCGCGTAGCCGAGAAACAGGCAGTGGCTCTCGGTGAGCTTGGCGAGGATCTGCACAGGTACCAAACTCTCGATCGCGGCCCCGCTCAGGTAGTCGATGTACTGATCCTCGGTGACCACGAATGTCTCCTTCCACCGTTCTGCGTCCGCGCTGGCAAACACGCCTCCGTGAACCTTCACGATGACCGAACGCTCGAGGTCACCAAAGTCGTCGATCGGGAACCCCGTGTAACGATTGGGGACCGAGATCAGTTCCGGGTCCCGGTCGAACGGGAAGTGGACGAACTTGCCGCGGTCCTCGCCGGCGCCCACGTAAACGGCAAGATCGTATGGCTCTTGCTCATCCTCGAAGGCCTGCTCGAGACCCGAGTCGTAGTTGGTTGTCACGATCATCTGGTACCGGATGGGGAGGCCGAAGCGCTCGAGCTGCTGCGGGAGCCGCGCGAGGAAGCGATGGACCTCGTTCGGGTCACGCTGGGGCGTGAGGATCCGCCGTAGCGTCCGCAGCAGGTCCGGCCGTCCGGATAACACGTAGATCGCCTGAGCCACCCGCGGCAGTTCAAGCGGGCCGGGCTCGAGCTCGAACCGCTGAGCCAGTTGGGCAGCAACTTCATCGGCATCGGGCAATGAACCAAACACCCGCGCCCCCAGCACAGGAACGACCGTCCCCTCATCCGCCATGTAGCGCGCGACCGCCTCGTAGTGACGTTGGTCGGGCGGTGGCGCCATCGCATCAGGGTGCCGTGCATGAGCTTCGCGGTGGGGTGGCGCTGGTAACTTCGGGGAGGGCAGGATATTTGGGTGGCTCGATGGCGGTGATGAACGGACCGACACATCGTCCGGATCGCCCTCGGCGGCGTGAGCTGCCCGTCGGCGCGCCAACGCCTCCATTGCCGAGATCAGGTGGTCGATGTCCTCGTCGTAATGCGTGTGACGAAGCTCGACAGGCTGTAACCCGCTCAGCGCTCTAATCGATCGTGGCAGTCGGTTCGCCGCGGGCATGCGCGCGTCGCCGACGAGAACTGGGAGTACGTCGACTCCCGAGTTGCGGCTGAGTGCGAGCTCGAGTTCGAGCTTGACTATGTCTTGGCCCGTATCTGCGAGCCTGTCCGCAGCCCGCTCGTCGACACTCACAAGCCAGCCGGGTCCGATCACGACGACAAAGATGCCGCAGGAACCTCCCTGCGACTTGATCGCGTCCAGCCAGCTCGTCCCGGGCGCCAGGTCAACGACGTCCAGGAAAACGTTCTCCACGCCCAGCCGCCGAGCCAGGCGCTCGTAAAGCAGACGGGCGTCAGCCGCCGTGTCCTGCCGGCGGTAGTTGATGAACACCCTAGGTGTCGCTTCGCATGCTGAGCCGGGTGTCCGGTCCTCGTCCCTCACTCGCCGTATCTCCCCCTGGCGTGAGTCTCGACGATCTGCGGGCGTATTGCAACCGGATCACGTGTCTCAGGGTCCCGCAACGTAGGCTCGGGGTCGGGCTACCGATCCCCAACACGCTCGTCCCCAGGTGCCAAATGGGCCCGCGATCGTTGCCCAACTGAAATCCGTCATACAAAAGTCGGCGAAATGCAGCGCTTTTGAGAGCGTTGCTGATGGATTGAGCGCACTAAGAAATTCGGTGCGTGGGTAAGAGAACTCTTGCCGGGCAGGGCAGGGAACCTCAAGCCTGCGTGCCTTCAACCGATTTATGGGATCGTGACCACAGATCGCGCCAGTCTGCGGGTAGCTCTCGTGCGCCGCCCGCTCCTGGCGGTCATGGCGGCGCTCGCCGCGGTCGTGGCGATGCTCGCGTTTGGTGCGAGTCCGGGGCGTGCGGATGGGACGAGCCCGTCAGTCTCGTCGGTCAGCCCCGCCTCGGGGTCGGTCCAGGGCGGCGAGTCGGTCACGATCAACGGGTCCGGGTTTGTCGGCGCGCAGGGCACCTGTAACAGCGGTTACGACATCTGGTTCGGGACCGATCTGGAGCACGGATACGCGATCTCGGCGCAGAGCTACTCCTCGAGCTCTGCCTCGAGACTCCCGGTCCGTGGCAGGTGATGGGTCGGACCGAGATCCCGTTCCAGGAGATGGTCAAACTCGATTACCGATACCTGGCGAACTGGTCACTCTGGAACGATGTCAAGCTGCTGCTGCGCACGGTTCCCGTCGTCCTGCGGGCGCGGGGTATGTAAACAGCTTCCTCTCGCTCAGTGACTCCGCGACGTGGGGGAATAGAGTCACGCCGGCATGGGAACTCGCAAGCCGTTCGTGCTGGTCCAGCTGAGCGACCCGCACATCGGGGCGACGTGGACGTCGGCCGACCCGCTCGCCCGTATGCGGGCCGCGGTCGAGACGATCAGGCCGCGGCTCGGGGTCCCCGACGCGGTCGTCGTCACCGGCGATCTCGCCGAGCACGCGTCCGCTGAGGAGTACGCGCTGGTACGCGAGGAACTGGCGAGCCTGCGAGAACCGGTGGGCGTCGTCCCCGGCAATCACGACGACCGCGCTGCTCTGCGACGGGCCTTCGACTTGCCCGGCGAGGACGCCGATCCGATCGACTACTTCGTCGACACCGGTCCGCTCAGGCTGGTCATGCTCGACAGCACGATCCCAGGCGAAGACGGCGGTGAGCTCGAGCAAGAACAGCTGAGCTGGCTCGACACCACGCTAGCCGCCGCGCCCGAACGCGCGACGCTGGTGCTGATGCACCACCCGCCGCTGCTCACGGGCATGACGCCCTGGGACAGGATCGGTCTCGCGGAGAGCTCCCGGCTCGAGTTGGCGGCAACCGCGACGCGAAATCCACAGGTGCTCGCGATCCTCGCGGGACACATCCACAGGACGATGACCGGATCGATCGGAGGGCGGGTCGCGATCACGGCGCCGAGCACCTACGTGCAAGCCCGGCTTGACCTCGTCGCCGACAAGCTCGTGTTCGCCGACGACGAGCCCCCGGCGCTGGCCGTTCACACCCTGCTGGCCGGGGAGCTCATGTCGCACACACTCACGCCGTAGCCGTGCTCGGTAGCCAGCTGAAGCGCCATGCGCAGAAGAGCGCGGCGGCCACGCCCCAGGCGGCGAGCACGAGCAGGTCGTTGACCGAGATCGCGGTGCTGAACGAGGACCGCACCGACGCCAGGTGGAGTCCGCCGGCGATGTGCTCGACCGGGAACAGCGATCCAACCGAGCGCAGCGTGGCGCTCAGGGTCGCGGTCGGGATGAACACGCCCGAGATGAACCACAGCGGCAACATCGTCGCCTGCACGATCGGCTGGGCGGCCTCAGGTGAGCCGACCAGGATCGACACCGCGTATCCGATGCACGCGAACGCGAGCGTTCCAACGATGGCGACGATCGCCATCGCGGCCAGCCCGGCCGGCGACATGTCCACGCCGTAGGCGACCTTCGCGATCAGGAGCAACAGCGTGCCCATGACCATCGCCACCACGACGGTCGCGATCGCCTGGCCGGCGACGAGCATGGCGGGGGAGACCGGCGTGGCGCGGCGGCGCTTGAGCACGCCCGTCTCGCGCAGGCTGGTGATCGAGATGACGAGGTTGGCGTAT
>Ga0335072_10008358_pt1 | contig 15009 bp, 13 predicted proteins | sample Lox_Sample_21_FD_206725 | JGI IMG/M metagenome (GOLD analysis project Ga0335072, IMG submission 206725) | Soil microbial communities from Loxahatchee National Wildlife Refuge, Florida, United States - Lox_Sample_2.1 | ecosystem: Environmental > Terrestrial > Soil > Wetlands | place: USA... | reverse complement strand
CGGCCGGCGCTGCTGCTGCGCCCGTTCGTCGAGTGGTACGCCGGATTCCGGCAGGCAGGGGTCGCCCCGGCACGCCATCGCGGGCTGCCGTCTCCGGCGCTGACCTTCATCCTGACGCTCGACGATCCTCTGGTCGTGGCCGCGCATGCCGATCCGCGGCAGCCGCCGGCGGAGTACACCACGCTGCTAGGCGGCCTGCATACCGCGCCCGCGCTGATCACGCACGAGGGCCGCCAGTCCGGGATCCAGCTCGCGCTCACTCCGCTCGGCGCCAGGGCGCTGCTCGGCATGCCGGCCGGGCAGCTAGCGAACCTCGACGTGGACGCGTCCGCAGTACTCGGGCGGTTCGCAGGGGAGCTGCGTGAGCGGATCGGCGAGCAGGGGACGTGGGCCGGACGGTTCAGCGTGCTCGACACGTTGCTCGGCGATCGTGTCCGCGCGGCCGGCTGCGCGGCTCGTGGGCGGCCTGAGGTCGGGTACGCGTGGCGCAGGCTGCGCGCGGTCAGCGGGGCAGTCCGGGTGTCCGCGCTCGCCGCCGAGACTGGCTGGAGCGAGCGGTACCTGAGCGCCCGGTTCCGCGCGGAGACGGGCCTGTCGCCGAAGGATGCCGCGCGTGTGTTCCGCTTCACCGCCGCGCGCGGCCGGATCGCCGACACCGCCGTCTCTTCGAGCAAGGCTGGGCTGTCCCTCGCGGATCTCGCCGCGGAGTGCGGATACTACGACCAGGCACATCTGGCCCGCGAGTTCCGCGCACTTGCCGGATGCCCGCCCACGCAGTGGCTCGCCGAGGAGTTCCGAAACATCCAAGCCAGCGTCGCTGCCTCGCGGGAATGATCGCTGACATGACAACCGAAGCACCGCCACCGCAGGTATGGCCATCTCTGGGCGCCCGGGATGCCCGCGCGCTCATCAGGTTCCTCGTCGACGCGTTCGGTTTCGAGGAGGCAGCCGTTTACGGCGAAGGGGACAGAGTCGACCATGCCGAACTCGCCTGGCCTCTGGGGGGCGGCGTCATGGTCGGCTCCAGTTCCGACGACAGCGAGATGAACCTCCGGCCCGGCACCTTCCATGCGTACGTCGTCACCGACGACCCGGACACACTGTTCGCCCGGGCCGTCGGCAACGGCGCCACGATCCGCCGGGAACTAACCGACAAGGACTACGGCTCCCGCGACTTCTCGGTGCAGGACCCGGAGGGCAACTACTGGTCGTTCGGGACATACCGCGGGCATCCGCGCTAGGAGCAGACGCCGCCTAGGTGCCCAAGTCCACCGCGTCGAGCTAGGCGAGCTGGCTGAGAGCGTTAGCGAGTGGCTCCAGCGCGGCGGCCGTGTGCGGCGGGCGCATGGTCACGATGCCCAGTTGCGCGCCCGCCTCGGCGAGCGCGGCCGCGGTATCAGCGGTCTGCGCAGGATCGCCGGTGTACTGCACGTGGGTGGACAGCAGGATCTCCGCCGGGTCGCGGCCGATGTCGGCGCAGTGCTGGTACAGCACGTCGCGGGCGTGGCTGAACTGCTCGGGGGTACCGCCGACGAAGTTCCAGTGCTGGGCGAACCGCGCCGTGGTGCGCAATGTGCGTTTCTCGCCGCTGCCGCCGATGCAGATCGGCGGGTGCGGCTGCTGCACCGGCTTCGGATTGCACCGGGCGTCAGTGAGCTGGTAGTAACGGCCCTTGAACGTGGTGGTCTCCTGCGGCGAAAGCAGGCCGGTCAGCACCTCGCAGGCTTCCTCGAACCTGTCGCTACGCTCTTTCGGTGAGCCAAGCTCGATGCCGTATGCACCGGACTCCTCGACGTTCCAGCCAGCGCCGATGCCAAGTTCCACCCGGCCGCCGGAAATGATGTCGAGTGTGGCCACCATGTTGGCCAGAACAGCCGGATGACGGTAGTGGATGCCGGTGACCAGCGTCCCCAGGCGCAGCCGGCGAGTTGCCTGCGCCAGCGCGGTCAGCGTAATCCAGCCTTCCAGGCAGGGGCCCGTTGAGTCGCCCCTGATCGGATAGAAGTGGTCGAATGTCCAGCCGGACTCGAACAGCTCGATGTCGTCAGCGGCGCGCCACACTTCGAGCATGGCGTGCCAGGTCGTGTCCTGCGGGGCAGTTTTGATAGCGAAGCGCATACCGGAGAATTTAGTAGGCACGTTATCCGGGAACTACATGAGGGAGTGCAGATGGCGGACACGGTAGCGATCGTCGGCGGCCGGGTGGTGCCGATCAGCGGGGCGCCGCTCGACGGCGGAACTGTCCTGGTGGCCCACGGGAAGATCACTGCCGTCGGGCCTGACCTGCAGATTCCCGATGACGCTACGGTGATTGACGCGGCCGGACGCTGGGTGCTGCCAGGCTTCATCGAGGCGCACGGGCACGTCGGAGTGCACGAGGAGGCCGAGGGCTGGGCGGGGTCAGACAGCAACGAGCTGACTGAGCCGGTAACCGCGCACGTACGCGCACTCGACGCGATCAACCCGGCTGACCTTGGCTTCCGCGATGCCGTGTCCGGCGGTGTGCTGGCAGTCAACGTCAACCCCGGCTCGGGTAACCCGATCGGCGGCCAGACGGCGGCCCTGAAATGCTGGGGCCGGACCGTCGACGAGATGCTGCTCAAGGCACCGGCCGGGATGAAGTCCGCGCTGGGCGAGAATCCTAAGCGTGTGTACGGGGAACGGAAGCAATCGCCGTCCACCCGCCTCGGCACCGCCGCGGTGATCCGGGCCGCACTCGTTGATGCGGCCAACTACCTGGCGAAGCTCGAGGCCGAGCAGCGCAAGACCGAGGACGAGCGCAAGTACATCGACAGGGACCTGAAGCTCGAGGCGCTTGGCCGCGTGCTGCGCAAGGAGATCCCGTGGCGGCAGCACTGCCATCGCGCGGACGACATCGCCACGGCACTGCGGCTGGCCGAGGAGTTCGGCTACAACCTGGTCATCGATCACGGTACCGAGGCGCACTTGCTCGCCGACATCCTGGCCGCCAAGGACATCCCGGTCATCATCGGGCCGCTGTTCACCAGCCGGTCCAAGGTCGAACTGCGGAACCGCTCCCTTGACAACCCTGGCAAGCTAGCGGCCGCCGGAGTAACCATCGCGATCACCACTGACCACCCGGTGGTGCCGATCAACTTCCTGGCCCATCAGGCCGCGCTGTCGGTCAAGCACGGCCTCGACCGCGACACCGCGCTCCGCGCGCTGACCATCAACCCGGCGCGCATCATCGGCATCGACGACCGCCTCGGGTCCATCGAGCCGGGCAAGGACGCCGACCTGGTGCTCTGGTCCGGTGACCCGCTTGACGTGCTCAGCCGCGTCACCCTGGCGCTGATGAACGGCGAGGAGATCTATCGTTTCTCCGACGGCGAGGCGACATTCGCTGAGCAGTGATGGCTAGAACTCCTCTCGGGACCGGCTGGCCAGCTGAGGACGGCGAGCATGACTAAGGAACAGCCTGGCTCCGCCCCGGTGACCAGCGCCGACGCAAGAGCCAAGTTCGCCGCCGTCTCCGGCCGGCAAGCCGAGTGCGTATTCGCCGCGCCCGGGCGCGTCAACCTCATGGGCGAGTTCACCGACGTCAGCGAGGGCTGGGTGCTGCCGTTCGCGCTGAGCATGACGGTTCAGGCGGCGGCAGCAAGGCGCGACGACAGCACAGTGGTCGCCTCGACAGGGCTGGCAGGGGTCGGCACCGACCCGCTAGTCACGACCGAGCTCACGGATCTGAACCCGGCTGCCGCGGCGGGCTGGTCGCGCTATGTGCTCGGGGTGATCTGGGCGTTCCGCAGCGCCGGTTACGCCGTCGACCGCGGGCTCGAGATCCACGTCGAGAGTGACGTGCCGACCGGCGCAGGGCTGTCGTCCTCGGCAGCGCTCGAATGCTCGGTCGCGCTGGCCATCGACGAGCTTTTCGGACTGGGGTGCTCTCGCGAGGATCTGGCTGCGCTGGCGCGCCGCGCCGAGAATGACTTCGCCGGCGTGCCGTGCGGAATCATGGACCAGACCGCGTCCCTGTTCGGGATCGAGGGCCACGCCCTGCTCATCGATACCCGCAGCCTGCAGGTCTGCCCGGTGCGGTGTGACCTGCCCAGCGCGGGCCTTGACCTGCTGGTGATCGACACCGGCGTGCATCACGAGCTGGGCAGCAGCGGCTACGCCGACCGGCGGGCGGCGTGCGAGCGCGCCGCGGCGCAGCTCCGCGTCCGGTCGCTCCGCGACGTCGTGAACCCTGCCTGCGTCGAGCGAATCGCTGACGTCGTCATCCGCCGGCGGGCGCGTCACATCGTCACGGACAACGAGCGGGTACATGCGGCCGCCCGCCACCTGGAGGCGGGCGACATGCGCGGCATGGGCCCGCTGCTGACTGAGGCGCACCGGTCGCTCCGGGACGACTTCGAGGTCTCCTGCGCCGAGCTTGACACCGCCGTGGACGCCGCGATCGGTGCAGGTGCCCTCGGTGCGCGCATGGTCGGCGGCGGCTTCGGCGGCAGTGCCATCGCGCTGGTTGATGCAGACCACGCCGCTGTCGTGGCGGAAGCGGTCGCCGGCGCCTTCACCGCCAGCGGCTTCGGCGCGCCTAGGATCTTCCCGGCGGCGCCATCGGCAGGCGCACACCGCCTGGCCTGAGCGCCGCCGCCGGCGTGGGCCTTGATCGCACCATCAGGCCGACGGCGGGACGACCACTGTGCCGGCCGCGGACACTGCGGTGATCGGCTCGGCCAGCACTCGAGCAGCGGACGGACCCCGCTCCGGCTGGGCCCGGCACACCACCCGCGCCTCGAACGAGAGATCGCGGCTGCGCGTGCCTACCCTCGTCACCGTCGCCGACACCTCGAGCACGTCGCCTGCGATCACCGGCGCCCGGAACTGCACGTCCGAGTACGACGCGAACAATCCCTCGTCGCCGTCGGTCCGGATGCACGCCTCAGTCGCGACATCACCGAACAGGCCGAGGACGTACGCGCCGTCCACCAGGTTGCCGCCGTAGTGCGCGTGGCTGTACGGCACGTACCGCCGGTGCGTGACGGTCAGCCCGAGCCGCTGGTCGCCGCTCACGCGCTGGCACCCACTTCCGCTTCCGCGCCGCGGCCGGCATTCGGGACGAGCGCATAGGCGAGATAGCTCGCCACTTCACCTGGCGTCGTGCCCTTGCCGAAGATCTTGTCGACGCCCAGCTCGGGCGCGATCGACGGATCGAACCGCGGCCCGCCGACGACGAGCAGCGGCCAGCCGCGGGCTCCCGGATCCGGCGCGGCCGCGCGGAACGCCGCCGACATCTCCTTGGCGTTGCTGATGTGCGCGTCGCGCTGCGTCACGACCTGGCTGACCAGCACCGCGTCGGCGCCCTCCGCCGCCGACCTGGCGACCAGGTCCGGCACCGCGACCTGCGAGCCCAGGTTGACCACCCGGATCTCCCGGTAGTACTCCAGGCCTTTCTCGCCGGAGTGCCCCTTCACGTTGAGGATGGCGTCGATGCCCACCGTGTGCGCGTCAGTGCCGATGCACGCGCCGACAACCACGAGCTTGCGGCCCAGGCCGCTGCGGATGCGCAGGTTCACCTCCGCCGAGCTCAGCAGCGGGAACTCGCGCTCGGTCACCGTCACCTGCGACAGGTCGACCAGGTGCGATACCCGGCCGTACACGATGAAGAACGTGTAGTCCGGGCCCATGCCCTTGGCGTGCACCACCATCGCGGGCTCAAGGCCCATCTTGCCGGCCAGTTGCATCGCCGCGCCCTCGGCCCGCGCCTTCTCGGCCGGCGTTCCGAATGGGACCGGCAGCGTGAACGACACCTGGATCCGCCCGTCGCCGGTAGTGTCGCCGTACGGCCGCACAATCTGTGTTGGCCCGGGGGGACGACCCCCCGAAGCCCCCCGAATCTCGCTCATCTTGCAGCTCCTGCCTCTACCGGGGAGGTCCGGGGGTCGAGTCCGCCCGCAGGAGCACGTTCCCCGCTTTCAAGGATTTCTGACGCCGGGTTGAAGTAACCATCGGCCCGGCTGATAACGCCGTCCAGGCCCCTGCCCCCGTCGGCCGGGCGCTTAGTGATGCCGAACGTGCCGTCTGCAATCGCGGTCAGCAGTCCCTCGTCGGTGATGCGCCGCAGCAAGGCAACCGACTCGCCGAGCACCTGCCTGGCGCGCTGCTCGATGAACCCGCCTGGCGCCGGGACAAAGCTCTCCCCGAGCCGTCCGGCCGCGTCGCGGACGTAGCGCACGTTCTCCAGGGCAAGATCACGATCAGAGAGGAACGGGGTATGGATACCCTCAGTCATCATCCCGATCAGCAGTATTGACTGGTCGGTCATCACGCCGCAGAGGTTGAAGAAGGCATCCAGCAGATACCCGGCGAAGACGTTGCCAGTCATGTGCTTGGTCGGCGGCATGTACTTCAGCGGCGCGTCCGGGAAGAGCTCGCGGACCAGCTGCGCGTGGGCGAGCTCGAGTACAAACGAGTCCGGTACGTCGGGGCTGATCTCGAAGGCGTGCCCGAGGCCGAGCTGGCTGTCGGCCAGCCCCGCCTCCTTGCCGAAGAACTCGTTCATCAGCTGGCTGACAATCACCGTGTGCGCGGCATCGACCGCGTCAGCGGTGGTCAGGTAGTTGTCCTCACCGGTGTTGATGATGATGCCGGCCCGAGCGTGAATCTGCCGGGAGAACCGCTGGTCGATGAACGTCCGCCGGGGGTTGATGTCGCGGAAGATGATGCCGTACATGCAGTCGTTCAGCATCATGTCCAGTCGTTCCAGGCCGGCCAGCGAGGCGATTTCGGGCATGCACAGGCCCGAGGCGTAGTTCGTCAGCCGGACGTAGCGGCCGAGCTCGCGGCTGGTTTCGTCCAGCGCCGCGCGCATCAGCCGGAAATTCTCCTGCGTGGCATACGTGCCTGCGAAGCCTTCGCGGGTTGGCCCCTCGGGCACGTAGTCGAGCAGCGACTGGCCGGTGGAGCGGATCACCGCGATGATGTCGGCGCCCTCGCGGGCCGCGGCCTGGGCTTGCGGGATGTCCTCGTAGATGTCGCCGGTCGCGACGATCAGGTAAATCCACGGCTTGCGCGGCTCGGAGGTCTGCTCGATCATGCGCTGCCGCTGCGCGCGGTTCGCGTCGATCCTGCCGATCCCGGCAGCGAGCGCAGCGGAGGCAGCTGCCCGGGCGGCTGCGGCGTCGGCGTCTTCGGGGATGCGGAAGGCCACTTCTCCGCGCGCTGCCGCTGCCGCGAGGGCAGCGAGATTCTCGTAGCCGCCGGTGAGCAGCGCGTCCCAGGCTGGCAATGCGACGCCGTGCTCCAGTCCGGTGGTCTCGCGGACCGCGTCGACGAGCCTGTTCACCCAGGGCATGCCGTCAGCGTCAGCGCCCTGGAGACCGGCGAGGCGCAGCACTGCACGCTCGACCGAGACGGTCGTATGGGTTCGTGCCATCTCTACGATCGGCTGGCCGGCCTTCGCGGCCAGCGCACGGGCCTCGCGGACTACGGCGGGGTCGAGGTTGAGCCGAGTTTGCATTGCCGTCACTCCCCGTGGTTAGGAGCACCGTGGTCAGGAGAACTGTGTTCGTCGATGCGGCGCTGGAAGAGGCCCCGGACAGCCGGCTGTGCGCGGATCAGGTCAAGTGCCAGCTGTGCGTGTCCGGGAACGTACCCGTTGCCCACCAGCATTGTGACGTCAGCGGCGAGTCCTTCGGCACCCAGCGCCGCGGCCGTGAACGAGGTCGCCATCGAGAAGAAGATCACCGTGCCGCCGTGGGCCGTAGCCAGGATCGCGCCGCCTTCGCAGCCCGGTACGTCTACGCACACGACGGTGACATCGGCCGGGCCGCCTGCCTGCTGGATGGCGCTCGATACCGCGACCGGGTTGCGTGCGTCCGCGATGACGACCTCGTCGACCAGGCCGGGCTGGCCGCCGACGGGGCCCGCGTCGCGCAGCAGTTGCGCCTCGGCCTCGTGCGGCACCACGCCGATGATCCGTGCGGCACCAGCGTGCCGGGCGGCCGCAGCTGACAGCGAGCCGCTCTTGCCAGCGGCGCCGATGATGGCGACGACGGGCTCCGGCGCTTGGCTACTGCGGGCCTGGCAGGCAGCAACGACGCGGTGGGTGAGGGCAGGGGCACCGCAGACGTCCATCACTGACAGAGCGAGCTCGGCAGGCAAGTCGCCGGGCAGCTTCGCCGCGATCGACCGGCCGAACAGGATCGCGTGCCCATCGCATGGCACCTGCTCGGACTTTCCGTCCCAGCCGGCCAGGCCGTCGGAGATGACCAGCGGGGTCAGGCTGAGCGACACCAGAGTGGCGATCTTGTCGCCGGCGACGAGGCCGAGCGGCGAGTCGGGCCCGACCTCGGCTACGGTTCCGGTGAGCATGCCGCCGGAGCCGGTCACCGGGTTCTGCATCTTGCCGCGAGTCCGGACGATGTCCAGCACAGCGGCCCTGATCTTGTCCGGGTTGCCGTCATGCGCTTCGCGTAGCTGACGGAACGAGGCCGCGTCCAGGTTCAGCCGGGTGATCGCGACGCGTACCTCGTCCGGCCAGATGGCGGCCTTGGCATTAAGGCGCCAGGCAGCCTGCGGGAGCACGCCCGCCGGTTCCAGCACCCGGTGCAGGCCAAGCGGCGAGCTGGCGGCGCTGGCCTGGCCGTTGAGGCTTGCCCCGGTGCGCGGGCCGGCCTGGCCGGGCTCAGGTCCGGCACCGTCGTGCGGATTGAGCCGCGATCCGGGCATAACTCGGTCCTTCCGGTCGACCAGGCTCGCATACCTCCTGGCTGATGCCGGACTCGCGAGCTATGAGCGGTTTGCGTAGACGCAAGGGTACTATAAGTATTCGATAGATTTTGTTGCTTCTCACTATACCGACCGGAGCTTCTTTTGTAATCTAACAAAAAACACACATCATCCTCAGTGTCGGAGTACCCCCGAGGGCAGGTGCAGCCATGATCGAACAGCCTTACGTCTACCGGCATAAGGAACTTGTGGAGCCGGACTGGCAGCGGCTGCCCGGCTGGGCCGGCGTTTCGCCGCAAGACTGGGCATCGGCCCAGTGGCAGCGAGCGCACTGCGTCAAGAACATCCGCCAGCTCCGCCAGGTCATCGGGCACGGCCTCGACGAGCGGTTCTACGCCGACCTGGAGCGTGACCAGGCGGAGCGTGCCACCATGTCCATGCTGGTACCGCCGCAGATGATCAACACGATGGTGCCGCACCTCTCCCCCGCCGACCCCGGATTCACCGACGCCTTCTACGCCGATCCGGTCCGGCGGTACATGATCCCCGTCTTTACCGACCGTCGCGCGGACTGGCCGTCCCACCCGCTGGCCTCACGTGACTCGCTGCACGAGGCCGAGATGTGGGCTGTCGAGGGCCTCACGCACCGTTACCCGACCAAAGTGCTTGCCGAGTTGCTGCCGACCTGTCCCCAGTACTGCGGTCACTGCACCCGCATGGACCTTGTCGGCAACCCGACCCCGGTGGTCGACAAGCACAAGTTCGTGCTCGGCCGCGAGGACCGGCTGACCGCGATGATGGAGTACCTGCGTAACAGCCCGGGCGTGCGGGATGTGGTCGTCTCCGGCGGCGACGTAGCCAACATGCCCTGGCCCCGGCTCGAGTCGTTCGTCGCCGGCCTGCTGGAGATCGAGAACGTACGTGATATCCGGCTCGCCACCAAGGCGCTGATGGGCCTGCCCCAGTACTGGCTCACCGATGAGGTACGGGCTGGAATGGAGCGTCTCGCCACGGTGGCACGACAGCGGGACGTCAGCATCGCGATCCACACGCACGTGAACTCGGCCCAGTCCGTGACTCCGCTCGTCGCAGCCGCCGCCAAAGCCATGCTCGATACGGGTATCCGGGACGTCCGCAATCAGGGCGTGCTGCTCCGCGGCACCAACGACAAGACCGAGCAGCTGCTCGACCTGTGCTTTGCCCTGCTCGATGACGCCAAGATCATGCCGTACTACTTCTACATGTGCGACATGATCCCCGGCAGCGAGCACTGGCGGCTGTCACTGGAACAGGCGCAGCAATTGCAGCACGACATCATGGGCTACCTGCCCGGCTTCGCGACACCGAGATTCATCTGCGACGTGCCGTACGTGGGCAAGCGCTGGGTGCACCAGGTCGCCAGGTACGACCGCGAGCGCGGCATTTCCTACTGGACGAAGAACTACCGCACCGCGGTCGAGTCCGGCGATGCGCTGGCCCTGGAGCGCGAGTACGAGTACTACGACCCGATTCACCTATTGCCGGAAGCGGGCCGGGAGTACTGGCGGTCGCGGGCTGCGACGCCGGTCGCAGTCGCCTGAGTCAGGCGCCAACGGCCACTTGCGTCACGGACGGGAGCGTCACCTGCAGCTGTTGAGCTCTGCCCGTGCGGGCGTCGACAGCGACCAGCTTGCCGTCCGCCGCAGCCACGAACAGCCAGCGGCTGTCGGGCGACCAGACCATCGACTGGTCGCTGAGGCCCGTGCCGAGCAGGACGTTGTCCTCGGACTTGCCCAGCACAATCTTGAGGTTCCGGTTGGCCCCGGACCGCAGGTTGATCAGGTGCGCAGTGAGCCGCCCGCCGGGTCCGCCCTCTACTACCGCTGCTGCGGCGTCGTCTGGTGCTATCACGCCGATCGGCGGCCAGGAAAATTCGTCGTAAGGGAAGCCTGCGGCAGGACCGGGCAGCTCACGACGTGCGCCGCTGGCGCTGTCCACAACCTCGTTGCGGCAGTGCCGGTACAGCGGGTTGCAGCTGATGACGAGCCAGCTTTCGCGGCCGACAGCAACCACCGTGCCAGGTACCGGCCGGTCCCAGCCCGGTCCGGCGTCGTAGACGCTGAAGCCTCCGGTGGTGACCAGTACATAGCCGCGGCCGTCAGAGACCGCGGTCGCGGGCACCTGCGGACCGCCTGGCTGGAACCGGATCGTCGGTCCGACCCGGCGGCCTGTCAGGGTGACCAGGGACAGCGACGGCGAGGCCGGCGAGCCGGACATGACCCACGCAGTCTGCGTCGAAGCCGGGCCAGGAATGAGCGGACCGTCACCCGCGAGCGGTCCGGTCAGCACCCGCGCCTGACCGCTGTCGGGCACGACGTAGCCGGGCACAAGATCGGTTGACCGGATCACCGCCTCGTGCGCGCCGATCACGAACGCTACGTTCGGGTTCGCGGACTGAAGCGGCGGCACGTACGTGACCACGATCTTGCCCTCTGCCAGCTGGATTCGCAGCAAGTCGTCGCGTCCCCGGGCGAACAGCACCCAGCCGCGGCTCACGTCGAGCAGCGGGTGACCTGCTCCGATGACCTGCACGGGCGGCAGCGGCCGGGTCGTCGCGGCATGCCGCGCATGCTGAGGAGTGCCGCGCACGGCAACTGCGACGATGGCCGCAAGTACCAGGCACGCCAGCGCAATGCGGGGCAGCCAGCGGCCGCGGGCTGAACGACCGCTGCCAAACTGCACGACCTCGTCATATTGGCCGTGGCCGGTTCCACCCTTGTCCTGGCCAGGGCCTTCTCCGAGCGCGGGGGGCACAGTTCATCATGGCCGTGGCTGCCCGTCCCGCGCCAGCAAGCAGCCGTACCAACACGGGTCAAGTCGGCAACAACCAGGGCCGGTGGCCTACTGGACTCCAAGCACCTCGAATGCCGGATGCTTGGGCGCGATGGCGCGAATCTGCTCGTTGGTGGAATCCGGCCCGGTGCCCTCGAAGAAGATCCCGACCTCGGCCTTCCATCGCTTGAGGTACGCACGCAGCACCGGCACTTTCTCGTCGTCGGTGAGTTCCCGGCCGCGGAAAGCCTCGGCGCGCCTCCCTAGCCGCAGTTCGCCCGTGCCGACGGCCCGCAGGTTGCGCACCCACTGAGTCTCGCCGCGAGGCGCAACCAGATAGCGGCGGCCATCGTAGGTGAGCAGGTTCACCGGGGTAGTACGCCATTGGCCACTCGTCCGGCCCTTCACTGCAAGGACCCGCGAGCCGAGAACGCTAATGCCCTGCCGGGTCAGGAACGCTACTAACCGGTTGAAGACATTGCGCGTGAACCAGCCAGGTGCGCGGTAGTGATCTGCCACATTTTCCAGCTTAGCTAACGGCTTGATCAGGACCATGCGCGATATGCCCGGTACAGCTGAGATCTCGCCGGGATGCGAAGATGTCCGGATGGACGCGGTTGAGCAAGTTCAGTTGCCTGACGGCCGTCATCTCGACGTGCGGGTCAGCGGGCCCGCTGACGGGCTGCCACTGGTGTTCCACCACGGGACGCCCGGGGCGGCCACACCGATACGCGCGCTCGAGCGGGCCGCGCATGCCAAGGGTCTTCGCTTCGTCACCACCTCGCGGCCCGGATACGGGAGCTCGACCCGCCAGCCCGGCCGCAGCGTCGTGGATGTCGTAGCCGACACCGATGCAGTGCTGGCCGCACTGGGCGCTGACCGCTGCGTGACGATGGGCTGGTCCGGCGGCGGTCCGCACACCCTGGCCTGCGGCGCCCGGCTCAGGGCCGCCGCTGCGGTGCTGGTCGTGGCCGGCGTTGCGCCGTACGAGGCTGACGGCCTCGACTGGATGGCAGGCATGGGCGAGGACAACATTGCGGAGTTCTCCGCTGCCCTTCACGGTGAAGATCAGTTGCGGCCGTACCTGCTTCCGCAAGGGGAAGTGCTACGCGACATCCGCGCCGACGACATCGTCGCCTCGATGGAGTCGCTGCTGCCCGAGGTTGACCGCGCAGCTTTGACCGGCGAGTTCGGCGATGATATGGCCGCGAGCTTCCGCGAGGCGGTGCGTGTAGACGTCGACGGCTGGCTCGATGACGACCTGGCGTTCGCTAAGCCGTGGGGTTTCAGCCTGGCCGAGATCTCCGTGCCGACCATGATCTGGCAGGGCAGCGCTGACCTGATGGTGCCGTTCGCGCACGGCCAGTGGCTGGCATCCCAGCTTCCGGCGGCATCGGCCCACCTCGAGGAAGGCGAAGGTCACCTGTCGATAGGCCTCGGAAAGCTCGACACCATGCTCGAGGAGCTCGTGACGGCGACTAGCTGAGCGCGATCTTGTTACTGATGGAGATTCTCAGTGAATAGCGCTGAGAACCTCCATCAGTAATCAGTCATCAGAGCAGCGCCGACCTGAGCGATGTCAGCAGGGCGGACACGGCAGCATCCGCCCACGATCCTGGCCCCTGCCGTCACCCACTGCTGTGGATGCCAGGCCATGTCCTGCGGCCGACCCGCCCAGGCCCGACGCCGCGCATCCCAGCCCTCACCGCTATTGGGGTAGACGATCACCGGCTTGCCGGTGACCTGGCTGGCAATCGCGATCGCCAGCGGCACGTCCGACGGTGCGCAGCAGTTCACGCCGACGGCCACAACTTCCGCCACGTCCCTGGCAACCGCGAACGCCTCGGCCAGCGGCTGTCCGGCACGGGTGCGGTCGCCGTCGATGCTGTAGGTCAGCCACGCCGGAATCCCCGCGCCGGTAATTGCGGTCACCAGCGCCTCGGCTTCGGCCACGTCCGGCACGGTCTCCATCGCCAGCACGTCCGGGTTCGCCTCGGCCAGCGCCTCTAGCCTCGGCCGGTGCCAGGCGAGCAGTTCGGCGGTGCGCAACCCGTAACGGCCGCGGTACTCAGACCCATCGGCCAGGGCGGCGCCGTAGGGGCCGACCGACGCAGCTACCCAGCGCCTGACGCCATCTCCCATCTCGGCGCACGCCGCGCGCGCCAGTTCGACGCTGAGTCGCATCAGCCTCGCCGCGTCGCTCCGTGACAGGCCGCGTGCCGCGAACCCGTCGAACGACGCCTGATAGCTCGCGGTCGTCGCAATCACCGCGCCTGCCTGGAGGAAGGCGCGATGCGCAGCCTTGATCGCCTCCGGTGCTTCCATCAGCAGCCGCGCGGACCATAGGGAATCGGACAAATCATGCCCGCGAGCCTCAAGCTCAGTCGCCAGGCCGCCATCAGCCACCAGCACGTGACCTGGTTCCAGAAAGCTCACCGCGTCACTCTAGGCGCCTCGGGTCGTAGCAGGTTCCGCCTCGCCTGCGGCCGGCCTCGCGGCATCCAGCTCCGGCACCCACACCTGCGGGGTCCTTCGTGAGACCTGATGCGCAATCCGGGTGAGGGCTTCAGCTGCGGGCATCGGCGGGAGTTTCTGGCCGTCACGCAAGCGCACGGACACTTGGGCCGACGCCGCTTCAGCTTCACCAATCACCGCCTGATACGGCACGAGACGGCGCGCGCGGATGCGAGCACCGAGGCTGCCGTCGATGGCTAGCTCGGCGCGCAGGCCCTGGTCGATCGCGGCGCCGAGGACGACACGGGCCGCGGCGATCTGGTCCGCGCCGATGGGCAGCACGGCCAGCTGGACGGGGGCGAGCCAGGGCGGGAACGCGCCGCCGCGAACGTCGATCAGGTGGGCGAGCATCCGCTCCAGGCTGCCGATGACGCTGCGATGCACCATGACCGGCCGGTGCTTGGCCCCGTCTGCACCGATGTACTCAAGGCCGAAGCGCTCGGGCTGGTAGAAGTCCACCTGCACAGTGGAGAGGCTCGCCTCCCGTTCCGAGCTGTCCGCCACCTGCACGTCAATCTTGGGCCCGTAGAACGCCGCCTCTCCCTCCTCCGCCTGATACGGCACCGCTGCCGCCTCAAGCACCTCCCGCAGCGCGGCGGCAGCCCGGTCCCACATCTCGCGCCTGCCGACGTACTTGTCCGAGGCGCCGGCCAGCGACAGCCGGTACCGAGCAGGCTCGATGCCAAGCGCCCCGTACGCGTGCCGGATCATGGCCAGGGCGGCCGCGGCTTCGGCGGCGACCTGATCGGGAGTGCAGAAGATGTGGGCGTCGTTCAGCTGGATCGACCGCACCCTGGTCAGGCCGCCAAGCACGCCGGACAGCTCGGACCGGTACATCCCGCCGAGCTCAGCCAGGCGCAGCGGCAGTTCCCGGTAGCTATGCGCCCGCGACCGGTAGATGACCGCATGATGCGGGCACAGGCTCGGCCGCAACACGACCTGCTCGCCGCCTACGTCCATGGGCGGGAACATCCCGTGCCGGTAGTGATC
>Ga0335072_10008357_pt1 | contig 15013 bp, 8 predicted proteins | sample Lox_Sample_21_FD_206725 | JGI IMG/M metagenome (GOLD analysis project Ga0335072, IMG submission 206725) | Soil microbial communities from Loxahatchee National Wildlife Refuge, Florida, United States - Lox_Sample_2.1 | ecosystem: Environmental > Terrestrial > Soil > Wetlands | place: USA: Florida... | reverse complement strand
ATCTGGGCACCGTTCACCACGTCGCCTGTGAAGTTTTTCGAAGTATTGACCCGACGAACTGTACATGGTGGCGAAGCTGGGGACCGGCCTGTTACAGTAGCCGATCTTATTGGACTAAGTCTGTGGAGATACTCTGAGGAAAGACTTGAGCCACCCATTGCGTCAGAGAAACTGAACGTTAACCGCTGGACGCTTCGAATGGTTGAAGACGATGAGGTAGATTACGACTTTCCGGCTCTGGACCGTACAAAGCCAGTGGTTGCATTTACTACAGTCAACAACCGTGCGGCAAGAGCAAGGTCAGGATCAAACCTTTATGACGAATTTGCACTCGTGGATGCCACTGAGGAGCAGTTCCAACAAAACCAAATCGCCACGCCTCAATTCAAGCAAGAATCTGCCAGTTCGGAAGCAATTGATGATGAAATTGTGGCAAAAAGTACACCTGCGCCACAATCATCTGTTCCAGTATCTACGAAACCTAGAACAAATCCCTTATTGACAACAATGTCGGCCTTAAGGGGTAGTGCGCTTGCGGATGTTCCTGCAGTTCCTGCAGCGCAAACGGTTCCGAATCGGGGAATGCAAAAGCTCCTGCGAGTTCACATCCTTTCTACAGATGCAGCGCCTGGGCAAATGGTTACATTGGATGTATCAACAGAAACTTATTTAGCTGAAGTCCTAGACATTGTCTGCAAGAAGCGTCAGCTCGATAAAGCCGCTCATGTTCTCAAATTGAAAGATTCTGGCACAGTCGTACTCCTCGATCGTACAGTGGGATCAATCGGCAACCGTACAGAACTAGATCTCGTCCGAAGACGTTTCGCAACTGATGGGCCGCTGACTCTTACGGGATCACCTGGAAGCACGTCTCCGAGGAGCGCAATGCTGCCTGAGCCCGCCTTCCGAAAGATCAGAAAGCCACAGATTCCTGGAGCACATCCACTAGCGCGGGAAGCAATCAAGCAAGATGAGATTGGCAGTTCAAATTATAAAAAATACACTGTCTGGCGGAAACAGCCAATGCGGTTTGTTGGGATGAATGAAAGGGTCATTGGTATTGACGGCGAGTATTTGTATATCATGCCTGCTGGAACCGGGAAGACGATGTTTGAGGGACAGGGAAAGACTACAACTGTGCATTTTAGCAACGTTGTAGGATGTAAAGTCACACGGCGGCATCCTACAAATTTTAAGGTATGTGCTAGCTACTTCTAGTCTCCAAGATAGTTTCACACCACTAGTGAATGTGTTTCCACAATTTTTAGGCTAACTTGTCCTAGCTTGTGGTGTATAAGGCCACAGAAACCAAGCGGTACGATTTCGAGGCCAAAAGTGCCGATGAGGCTGCAGAAATCGTTCACGAAATCAAGAAGGGCATAGCGCCGTATCATGATATCTGAACATCTGGGAGTACCTTACTGCCTGAGCAATGTCGGACTACGTCAGCCATGTCTTGTTTCTATATGTGTAGTCCGCGGCAACTGCTCATATTCTTGTCACTCACTCTGGGTTCGAAATTTGTATGGAGGCAACATCTGATGCCGAACACATGTGGAATATCTGCTAAAGCGGCTCGATTGATATGTCTATCACGACAAGTCCTTCATCACCACCAATCCGTTGGAACACCTTCAGTCCATCCAGATGTACCCTAGGGTTCCGTCCGATCCACCAAGCGAATGCCTCCTGGGATAACCAGCTTCTTCGTTTTGAAATAAGAGATACACGCAAAAGTCTGCAACTGCCACCGTCACCGCCACCACTTCAATCCAAGAAAGCAAACGCAACAAGTCGACTAGAGGGATTAATGATTTCCAACCCGATCCAGCACCACTCAGTTTCACCCAGGCCTTGCACCCTTATTGCAAGTGAACTTACGGAGACTAAGAGAAGACGTTTTTTGGTTGGGGAGAGCATATGCGAATTCCATTTAAGGATAAGCGAATGATTATAATATGCATCCTTGGCAAAGGTTGAAGATAAGATCTAACTTCTACCCATATGACGTCTTGTCTTAGAATTCTGTGAAGAAGTGACCATGCCTGCCATAGTCTTAGCATAATACGCATAATCAGAGATGCAGGGTTGCTTACTCATCATGGCCCTTCTGCCCATAAGATTCAGTTTCCTCGGGATACTTATCGAATTGACTGGTATCTCCGACGCCGGCTTTTACGGGTGGCACATACGGCGCATCAATGTCTTTCTTGGCGAGCCTTTCCCACGTGACTTCGGCGAACCATGGATGGTTTTTGACGTCCTCTGATCCCCCATGTAAATTGCCAAGCCTCTTTGTCAGATCCGATGTAATGAGGCGTTGCAGGAGGTCCTGAGCATCAGGGTGGATGTATGGCGGATATTTTACCTTTCCCTTGAGGATGTTCTCGTAAATCTTCATGGGAGAGCCACCGTCCCAGAAAGGTGTATATCCGCAAAGCATTTCGAAAATCAATATACCAAGGGACCACCTGTGAGCCACATAAGTAAAAATATAGGGATTTGCAGAAGTATTTCTTACCAATCTACAGATTTATTATAGCCTTTGCTTGATACGACTTCCGGAGCTAAATAATCTGGCGTGCCGCAAAGCGTCCATGTGATATCAGGGACTTTCTTTGCGAAGCCAAAATCTGTAATCTTAAGATGCCCATGTCTGTCAAGGAGCAAGTTTTCGGGTTTCAGGTCTCGATATATGATCTGCTTCGAATGCAGATACTCGAGCGCAAGAGTGACCTCCGCAGCATAGAATTTTGCAACTGGATTAGGGAACCGCTGGAGAAGTCATAAGTCGGCATCCCTGAGTTTAATGTACTAATTACTTACCTGTGTTTTTCGCAATAAGGAGAATAATTCACCGCCTTCTACAAAATCCATGACCATGTAGATATTTTTAGCATCTTGAAAGGTGCCCCATAACGTGATTAAGAAAGGATGTTTGACCTCCTGTAACATTCTCCGCTCGTCATTGGTGTGTTCCACCTGCTTCATCTTGACCACCTGGTTCTTCTTCAAGACTTTGACAGCATAGAACCTTTGGTTGTGCTTCGATTGCACAAGATGGACTCGCCCGAAGCTTCCTGTGCCCAGCGTGCGAAGGATCTCGAAATCTGCCAGTGTGTATTTCCCTTTGGTAGTTCTAATTTGTTGCTGTTGCTGCTCTTGTTGAGCTTGCTTTACTGCTGCTAATATGCCACCGTTGGCTGCCATTATGCCTGTGTTGGTCGCCATTTGTGTTGGGTATGACTGGCCCGCACTGTCATGTTGCGGCGGGTTGATTAGGTTATTGATACTCGGGAGGTTTTGTTGTTGTTCCTGCAGTACTGGTGTTCCTACAGTCATCGGGGATGGTACATACATCTGTTGCTGAGCGGAAGCCCCTTGTGTCATTTGCTGGTCCTCAGAAGCGTCCTCACCGTCTGTTGCGGCGGTGTTGGAAGTCCCCTGAGTGTTCGTGGATCGCGCGGATTGCGACTGAACTAGACTCTCCCAGCCAGTGGATGTTGAAGGGGTCAACGGGGAACTTGGCTGACTTGAGGTGCCAGCTGTATCTTTCGATCCGGGCGACTCTTTCGTCCGTTTCTTCTTGAGGAATCCGAGAGTGGGCATGGATAAGTGATGAAAACCGACCAGCAGCCTCAATCTGAAGCCCCAGAGAGTCGAAGGGTATAAATAAGGGTATGGAATGTCTTAATAGGGTTGAAGCTTAGAAGGCGGGATGCGGCGGCTCGAGTTGTGTTGCGTCGCAGCTCGAAGCTCCCTCCTGCTCCGACAAGAGGGGCTTCGTAGGCGATGGCACAACTTCACCGCGCTCCGGTAATGAATGAGGCTTGTCGATGCGATGATCAATTGAGGCAATTGAACAAGGGTAGAAAGGAAAGCTAGGTACCCGGAAGTGTCAGTGAACGGAGATGTTAATCGTAATAGAGGTGGGGTAGGGGGAGGGAGTTCGAAGGATCGCGAAAGCGGTAGTGCTAGTCGTAGAACGGCAGCCGGGGGAAAAGAGGATTAGCAGTTCTGTGGAGGGGCTAGATTAATTGTGCGGGGAGCCTAGCGTGCGTACCCAACAGCCTTTTGGCCATAATACACCCGACAAGCAGAGTAATGTAACAATGCAATGATACTTTCTCCGCTAGCCGGTGTGAGTGTAGGACATGTTAGCCTGCTGCTGGTCTTTATCTGGGCCAGTTCGGCGTCTTGTCAGTACTGTACTGCATGCTAGTCCCTGCACGGCCTGCATTTAGAGCAAGGGTTTTTGTCCGTCACCTTCACTGTGATACATATTTATATATATATATATAGAGAGAGAGAGGACTGCCGAAAATATATTGTGGAAGGCGTACCTTTTGTAGGAGGTTCTTCCGGTCTGGTAATACATGATCCATATAATTTTATCGAAGCACGCCCACGCCCATATTCTAATCGTGTCCCAAAACTCGTATAAGCTCTACACCCCGTCTGCCAATGTGAAACTGCCATCTATAAAAACGCCGTCGCTATGATAAATCGCATTTGTAGCCAAGTACACTTACTGCGCTCAGCCTTTGCTATCACGTAAATCACTCCACATTCGATCGATGATCTGGAAGACTGCAGTAATTGCTCGCATTTTGAGCTCGTCTACACCTTGGCCACCGAGTTTCTGCTGCATCTTATCAGGATGCCATCGTACTCTTTCAGCCTTTAGTGTCCTCAACAAGTCGGCTTGATCAGGTTTCCCTGATGTCGGACCGTTCAAGAAGAAGGTCTCGATCTCCTCCTTGCTGATATCCTCTTTTGTCCCTCGCCACACTGGCCATGGTATTCGCGCGGCACCTGACTTGCTGCGGTCCCCAAGCCCTTCCCATGACTTTTCATAAGCATTCCATTTTTCTGCCCATTGTGAGGCCCGCTGAACCCTTTCTTTCCTCTCTCTTCCTCTTTTGAGACTTTCATCTACCGCTCGCCTGAATTGCTCTGACGCGGCTTCCTCCCTGCGCGCCTCCTCTGCTAAACGTTCCCTTTCCTTCTTTGCCTGCTCTCGTCTTGCCTTCTCCTCGAATAGATACTGATGCGTCTTCTTATACATCTCGGCCCTCACATGCGCAGCGTATTCATCTTCCGTCATAGCCTCTAACTCGCCAGTCGGTCCCTGTTTCACAGGAGGTATCTTGGGTATTGGTTGACCATATACACCTTCCCAAAACTGTGCTCCTTCATCATCAGCCATAGCATCGAATAGCGACTCGCGAAACGCTGTGTCAGGGTCCAAGTACTGTTCAGAAGAGGCATTGGGCAGGTAGGTGTCGTCGTCATCCGGCAGTTCTGATGGCTTGCGCCGCTTGCTGCGGTGATGACGATGATGATGTCGCTGACGGTGGCCATCACCATGCGACGAGCTCTGGTGATCCTCATCGTAGCTTGACTTCCTCTTTGAGGATTTGAACCGGAATTTGGACTTCTGCACACGAGGATACTCGGCGGTAGGGTCCAAGTCATCGGTAGTTGAGGGTGCGTGAGCCTCAGCCTCACCATTTCCTGAGCTCATCTTTCCCCCCAGCCCAAGGCATTAAGTTAATTCGAGGGCTGGATCTCCATGATGGTTGACAGAATGAATAAGGTGAGATTGCAGGGTGGAGGGAAAGAGACAGTGGCCTTGGCGTGTTATCGATAACGCTAGCGCGCATCTATATTTCGATATTGCCTTTCTGAGATCCGTAAAGCTGAACTTGCTTGCCCTGAAGATCAATCGCTACCGCCACAATGAGTGGTGCAGGTCTTTCCTACGGTCTTAATATTACAAAAAAGCAACCTTTTGGGTCCAGACCAGGACCGGGAAAGCGAAAACCTATATTCCATGAGGACGATGAATCCGACGTCGAAGAAAGTCAAGAACCGGGAGTAGTTGTAGAGGAAATCGGTGAAATAGGGGGGCTGGATACATCCCAGAATCATAATCCAGCACAAAAGGGACCTAAGAAGCCTGGGGCCCTAGGCAACAAAAAGGTGTCAGAAAGCCTCTATGGCGACCTCTCAACCACGTTCACATCAAAGAAGCATGCCGACACGGCAGAGGGTCTTGACGCAAGTATTTATGATTATGATGCTATCTATGATTCCATGAAGCCACAGAAGAAAACTACGGTAGAAGACAAAGAACGGAAGCCCAAGTATATGAACAACCTCCTCGCTGCCGCTGCAGTACGAAAGCGTGATGCAACAATCGCTGAGGAAAAGAAACTTGCTCGTGAGAGAGAAGCTGAAGGCGAGGAATTTGCAGACAAGGAGAAGTTCGTCACATCGGCGTATAAGAAGCAACAGGAAGAGAACAGGCGGTTAGAAGAGGAAGAAAGAATACGGGAAGAGCAGGAGCAAAAAAAGAATAAGGGTATGGGAATGACCAACTTTTTCAAGAACGTGTTAGAGAAGGGAGAGCAAAAACATGCCGAGATCGTCAAAGCTGCAGAGGAGAGGGCGAAAGTTGGACCTATAGCAGATGAAATCGAGGCGGACAAGGAGAAAACCGAGGCTGAAATAGCTAGGGAAATCAATGAGAAAAAGGCTGGCGCTATAGCAGTAAACGACGAAGGCCAGATTGTAGACAAGAGACAGTTGCTGAAGGGCGGCTTGAACATTTTGCCCAAACAGAAGTCTTCCACGCCAACGTCATCCTCTCGAGGTGCTTCGACGGCTTCTGATCGGGCCAGAGGATCTGGGATGGTAGGAGCCGGCGGTGGCAAGCAAGCCTTGCGAGAGCGGCAGTCAAGGATGATGGAAGCTCAACTTGAGCAAGCTACGAAGAGAGCTCTTGAGGAGGAGGAAGAAGAGAGGTTGAGAATTGAGAAGGCTGCCAAAAGCAGGAAGACTGAGGGTGAGATTATGAGCGCGAAGGAGAGGTATCTTGCCCGAAAGAGGGAGGCTGAGGAGGCGAAAAAGAGAGGTGAATGAATCGCTTCTTTTTGAAGTCGAGGGCTGCATATCAAATATGTAATCGTCGCTACTCGCGTTTATCCAATACGGCTCCGAATTGAGGTCTACATGAGTTCTTAGGAGGAAGAGTATCCAGATCAAGCTTGGCCAGGCACAGATGCAAGATCTCGGATTAAACACCGACAGAGGCCTGTGAGAAGCTAATGTAAGATGCACGTATATTTCAGCCCGAAACCGAGCTGCTAAAGGCGAATATAGCATTGGCGATGGTGTGATACATGTTGAAGCACGTAAAATAAAATGGTGGACAACCACCCGTTACCAAAAATCGAATTCGAGAAACAGTATGCCTCCTTGCAGGTGATATTTGCAGAAGTCCTCGTTTTTAATGTCTATGCACGGTGTGTCCTGTTTACCTAATCCATGCTAACCAATTCCAAAATACAACGCCAAATCCCTAACTGGATCCAATTAAGTCCCTCTAAGCTGTCAAAGCCGTACTTATACCCAAAATGGACATGCCAACCAGCGCAGACGCAATGCAGAGTTGAGTATTATGATTCACGCTCAAGCTTTCCACGAACAGCGCCAAAGCCACGGAGGCCATGATGCCAGCAGTAACTGCAAACATGCATCCATAAACCACAGAGCCCGGCACATGATCAGTATGTCTAGCCAGTTTGAACCAGATAGCAGCGATCCCGGCACCAGTAGGCTGGCTGAAGCCTCCAAGGAGAGAGCTCCAGAACATGGCTTGGAATCGGTTGCCGAGTGCTAGGTAAAGTGGTAGGGCCATCGCGAAGCCTTCAGTGATGTTATGGATAAATAGAGCCATGAAGACTGTGAAACCAAGTGAAGGGTTGGCGTGGTTAGTCGCATATGTGATGAAACCTTCGGGCAGTTTGTGGAGTGCTATCGCTATTGAGGTCTGAAGGCCAATACTCATGAAAGCATTTGTAGAGACATGGTGGTGATGCTGCGCTTCAAGATCTTCTTCGTCTGATTCCCAAGCTTGATCACCATCGTCCCTTGATCGGTCTCTAGTCCCATGAGAAGATACAGTAGCTGCAGTCGAATCGAAAGTATCCCCTTCCGGGATTTGTGGGACAGCATCAACTTGTTTATTAGTAAGGTGTGTACTTATGCTGCGAGGGAATGTGGGTCGATGTAATCCTATCGAGGAAGGTAAATATAAACGCTTGAAGCATTCCTGGCCGCAGGGATCGGAATAACCGTAACACGGCCCTCCCTCATCGCAGTTACTTTTCGTATCTTTTACGAACGACATAACACGACTTTGTACTTGCATCATAGATGGCCGGCGGCCCGTTGTAGAAGAATGACGGCGAGGAGTTGATGGCACATCGCCCCTAAAAGATGCTCGACGAAGTGATTTTGAGTGGGTTCTGCCGTCAGAGTACCCGTTCTCATCATTCAACAATGGTGTTGACTCACTGGTCTTGCAACTTGTGTCGACCTGCTGCTTTACGCTGCGAGACCGCTGACGGCCGTGTTCATGAGCGCCATGAGAATGTCTGCGACTGTGATTTTGGCTCTCCCCTGGTGTGCTATAATGGGTGTGATCGCAATCGACAACATGTGAGGGAATGAAGCGATGTAAGAATCTAGAAATGACTTGTATTCCAATGAACCCAGCAACGAAACACCCAAGACGTGTCCATTCTGCGGCTGATGCACTGAGGCCTTCTTTCTTGAGATAGTCCTTCGACGACGGTAACATACCAACTAAAGCAGAGAATAACTGCGCACTATTAGTAGAGTTCAAGGTACACAAATGAGCCTTGTCTTACCATAACCCCAAAGCTCAAGCTCAAGGAGCAAGCCAAAAAGACTCCGCTATCCTGAATCCTAAAGTCTCTCTTGCTAGGAATCTGCCGAACGAGGACGTCGACACAAATGATGCTCGCGCCCACAACACACGCTACTTCGAGTCATTATCTGAAGGCTCAAGCTTAGTATGTCTGCTACGTACCTATGCCGCTGACTAAAGTCATGATCCAGCCACGCGCATCATTTGGTTCCTGCAAGTCTTCCATCTTTGTTCCTTCACCGCCCCAATAGCCTGCGGCTGCGTAATGTCAAGTCCGCTATCCTCTTTGGTTTCAAGTTCTGTCACGTTCTTTGCGACTCTCTGAACAATCAGCCTCGTGAGGAGTTTCGGGGAGAAGTAATTTATCGAATGAGACTAGAGCACGTGGAGCGACAGCGGAGGATCTGAAAGTGTACTCAGTACCTGTTCCAGGTACCTGACTTGGAGTGGAAGGAAGTCCGGTGATGATATGTATACAACTATAAAAAGGAAGATAGAAGAAAGAAAGAGGTCGACGACGCAAAGGGACAAGGCTGCTCTTCAAATCACCTGCTGACTACGGTAGGGGGGTCTACCTCGCCAGGTTACGCTGTGACCAGGATTTTAGGGCGCAGCTTTCGGCCCTTCGCGGGTATTCCAACACGCTGTCTCTCATTGGGCCAAGTGACCTCAACACCCAGGACTTCCACGCGCGTCTCCCACGATCATACGCGCTCATCAGCCTCCAGCAACGTTCATATAAAACGAATTGTACAACCCCCCCATGTATTCTGACCGCTTTCACAATGTCCAAGACTACTCTAGCCATCATTGCTGCCGTCAGCGCAGCTTCGGGTGCCGCCGTTACCGCTGCAATGTATTCTACTCGGACTGAGAAAAGAGTCCAAGTTGTAGCGTCAAGTACCACAACCTCCACAACATCAACAACTTCTGCGCCTCTTCCCGTTCCTCCAGCCTCCATTCTTGCTCCTGTAGACCCTGCAGGTCTTTTTCAATACGGCTTTCCTGGTCCAGTGGCCGACCTCGCGACGCGATCAGCCTTGATCTCTTCCTTCGATCGACGGTTGCGGAACCCTTCATGGGTTGCCGAGCATATCACTCCTGCCTCGCTACAGCAAGAAGGCGGAGACCGCAAGAATTCAAACTTCGCAGAAGACCCATCAATACCAGAGAAGTACCGAGGAAAGCTAAAGGATTATTTCCGCTCAGGCTATGACAGAGGGCATCAGGTCCCCGCTGCAGATGCGAAATGGAGCCAGGAAGCCATGGACGAAACATTCCTGCTCACAAACATGTGTCCTCAAGTTGGCGAAGGATTCAACAGAGATTACTGGGCGCATTTCGAAGACTTCTGCCGGCGTCTCACTAGTAAATATCCGAGCGTGAGGATCGTCACTGGACCGTTATATCTCCCGAAGCGTGAGACAGATGGCAAATGGAGAGTCAGCTACGAAGTCATCGGCAACCCGCCAAACATCGCCGTACCCACGCATTTCTATAAGGTTATCTTTGCCGAGGATGGAACTGCGGGCGGACAGGTCGCCATCGGCGCCTTTGTGCTACCGAATGCAGCGATACCTAACGAGAAGCCTCTGACAGACTTCGAGGTCCCGGTTGAAGCGGTAGAGAGGGCGAGCGGGCTCGAGTTTGCGACGAAGCTACCTTTACAGCGGCGGAAGAGATTATGTGCGGATACGACATGCTCTTTGATTATAAAGGAGTATGCTGAGAGGCAAAAGACGTCTGCAGTAGAAGGGCCTGGGAAACAACCCTCGGCACCGACTAGGACCAGTCCAAGGAACGCAAGTGCATGAATTATTAGCGTTTATTTCTTCATTGCGTATTGCATGGCGTGCCCGCATGAGGCAGATATGTAAGATATTGGTGGTTGGTTGATCATACTGAATTGCATTGCATATTAGCATGGCGTTGCATCATCATACTAGATAACTCAAATATTTGCATTATATACCCATCTTTCTAGTCTGGTTCCTATGTGATGAGTCCCAAAGAGGGCGATTCCGCACCTCAAACGCCCAGTAATTTTACAGCCATGAATCCCAACCATGTCGTTGTTCTCCTCCAATTTAAAGAAGCCTCATATCAAAGTCATAATCTACTCGCATCTTCTCGTATACCCAGGCCGCCGCTCATAAAGGGTCCGTTCTCAATGTCGACATTTCTCCTCCCGTATAGTAGCATATCTCTACCGCCCCGAGTGGTCCACCAAGCCACACAGACTGCTGCACGATCGACATCCATCTCACCACTCTCCAACACTTCCCAGAACCTCGCTTTACACACTTCTCTCATACCATGGTCCGCAATCAGATTCAACAACTCTGCCGCCAGAGGCAACCATTCTTCTAGAGACCGAGGCGGCAGAAATGGTAAGGCATCTAGCAGCGCTAACATAAGCACAGCCTGCTCTGACAACGGTGTTTGCTCATCATTCACTTGTGCATCGGCAGCACTTCGTATGATCATGGCAGCAGGTAAGGGCGAAGTCGGTGCGTGGATAGCTCTATGATGGAGAAGTTCCATCAATGTATCAGCCAGTAAAGGCTCTGATGCTGAGAGCGGGGCCGGAGGCGTCATTATCTGAAGTAAGTTCTTGAACGCGAAGCGGAACTGGCGGGGAGAAAGGTTCGCCGGGAATGAGCGAAAGAGAGCTTCGACGTAAAATGGAATTATCCTAGCCGTTAGCGCGGCATTTTGTGGTACAGCGAGAACGGCAAGCATGGCACTGTGAGCAGCTTCAAATATTTCGAGAAGGTTCTGGCGAGCGCCGGGATCCAGGTATGGTGAGGCGGCTGCGACAATGAGGTTCTCACTGTCCTCGGTGTTGAGGACGAGAGTGAAGTGCTCGCAAGTGTTGAGGAAAAACAAGTCTAGATTTCTATCCAGAGGATGTGTTGAGATTTGACCAGGTTGAATGGGTCGAATTTGAGTGAGGAAAGCTCTAGACTGATCCGGAAAGTGAGCAAGTATGTCGATCGCCGTCAAGTATGTAAAGGTGTAAGCGGAGAACGTGTTCGATCCAAGACGAGACGAGACGAAGTATATACTGCGGAGGGCGTGAAGTGTCTTAGACGCAATTGCAGTGGCAGAGACACCTATAGTCAGCACAGGATCGACCAAAGACCTGGCGACTATTGCCCGTAGAATGTTCACCACGGCGAACATCGCAGTCTTCAGAACCTGCCATAGTACAGGAAGTGTAACTTTAGCAGTCTCTTGGGTTAAGAAGACCCCTTCTTCTGAAGGGTCAAGCTCTGATAGCTTGTTTTGTCGCCACTGTTTGATTAACTTACGCGTGAAGCTCGAGATATCATCCAAAAGGGCTATCGTTTGCCTAGAGTTGGCCATACTACTCATACAATGGGCAGCAAGCCTTGACAAAGGCCCCATGGCCGATACAAGTGGCTTCGAGGCAACTCTTTGCAGCTGTATGAAACTGGGAGACTTCTGTGACCAATAGAATTTGTTTCCCATAACTTGCTTCACGTCCATGTCCACCGCACCCAGAAAGTATGCCTCTTGGTAGCCTTCTGCCCCAATAATCGAAAGAATTGTGACCGGAGCTAGGCCGTCATAATTAAGCTCTCTTTTCATACCATCTGATAGCAAATTGAATGTGTGGGTTAACACGAGGACAATAGCCGTTGAGCCAAGTCCGCCGTTTCTGATCTGATCAAGTGCCAGGTTTGAGGCAGTGACCAAGGCACCCTCGAGAGTTATCCGTATGCCTCTTGAAAGACCTTGTCTGTTTTGGCCCTCCATTCCCAATAAGACTCCACCAATAACTAGCAAGTGGCGCCATCTTGGCGACCGCTCATCTGCGCCCTTGACTACTGCTCGAGCCCAATCGTCACATTTAAGAGCGCTGCTCTGTCCGGGTTGGAGGTTCTGAGGTCCTTCTAGCCCATGCTTCTGAATAGTAATAGCTGCAGTATTGAAAATGCTTATAACGCGCAGCCAAGTATGCGAGCCATCGTCCTTGCTCCATACGGCTGGAGCAATCAGAAATTGGGAGGTAAGAAGAGTAATATTAAGGGGATTCGAGAGGGTGGTAAGTAAGTATGTTGTAGTGGATAAAATTTTGTTGGTTTGCTCTGGATCATGTACAGTCCGATACGCTCGCAGGACCGACGTAAGAGCCCGATCTGTAGCCATATTTGGCAATAATGCAGACCCATGGGTGAATGTCTGTGGGAGTTGTTGTCACAATCAGCGAGAGATATGAAATCATGAGGAAGAGCTTCCACACAGCCGAGGCACTTCAGCCTTACGTTAGAACCGCAGTCGGTTCTCAACCCCATCTACCGTACCTAACTGTAGCAATCAGGCATAGAATGTTGTCGCGGCGGACACAACATGTCGAAGTTAGTAGATGACCCATTCTTCAAGGCTTTAACATACTAATTTCTCGGACAGTGTAAATCCCGTGCCTCTGAACAACACTACTCCTCCCTTTCCATCCCTATATTGGCCCTACAAACCTGCGCCTGGCGTCGCAAATTATCTCTACACTACGCATGATATCTGGCGGTATACTTTACTCTGGACCTTGATCATATATGCGGTGTTCCACCTGGTAGCAGCAGCATTTGCTGTATGTATGCAGCTTGGCAAAGGAAAGTCGGCTTGGAAGCATGTGTGGATCATACCACTAGTATACGCCCCAGTGGCAGGCATTGAGGCCTTACTAGCAGGCAGCATTGTGGGCTTAATGTAGGTCGAGGACTGCGATAAGTATACTGCGCAACTAACTCAATCTAGTCTTGGAGCTGTTTACAGCGCTGGTTATTTTACGATGTCAACATGGATTCCATTTATCTGGTCATTGATCAATGTTCTGGTATTGATTCTGTCCTCGTTTGCTATACAAGGCGGTCTATGAGCAACTTACTGTCTGCGATGCAATTGCCTAGACAGGTTTCGGGATTTCCGGGCTATATTGTTGGTCGAGGAGCGGATCAAGGGCATTGACTTCAATCTTCCTGATGATGCGGGCTGGATTGCCAGCAACACAATGAAAAGGAGGCACGTCTTTCGTTACAACACTGCCTGCACCCACTGTTACACCTCTACCTATCGTAATGCCCGGAAGCACGATCACATTTCCACCAAACCAGCAGTCCTCACCTATGGTGATGGGCTTGCCCAACTCAGGGCCGTTGATTCCATTCCGGAGGAACGGGTCAAGCGGATGTGTAGCGGAGTAGAAAGAACAGTTTGGTCCAATGAGAGTGCGGGATCCTATCGTGATAAGACAGGTGTCTAGGAAGGTACAATTGAAGTTGATGTACACGCCTGTCCCAATCCTGAAGGAGATTATCAGAGAATGCTCGACTCTTAAGTACGACTGTATACGTCTATACCTGAGGTTGATTCCGTAGTCTACCTTGATTGGACTGTCTATCCATGGGTCATCCGCGAAAAGAAGCTCGTCTTCGTCTTCTGTAGAGGCTTTGAGTGGTAGGGGGCGATCATCATTGACAATACTAGGAATAGTCAATGTGATATTTTGGGTGATCCAACCAGGAATAGCAAGCTGTGCAACGTCCTCAAAGCAAGTAGATAGGAAATAGCTCTATGAACTCTGTATAGGACGTATTATTAAAAGAAGGAGACCGCAGTCTAAATACATACTCTCTCCAGAGCTCCACAAGGCGTCTTCGTGGCACTTCTCCAGCAACGTTAAAGCGGTGACATGCATGATGGCAGCGCATGCGTGCAGCAGTCAACTGAGGCGTAAAGGAGTAGTAGAGCTCTCCCCGCCTCATTTTGGCTACATTCTGCTCATGGTTCAATTCATCCATTATACCGGAAAATTTAAGGTATCTCAAGGTACAGAACTGGCTTTGCAGACGTGATCATAGTACCGGCATCGGAATAACTCTCCGGAGGCTAGCTTCCCAGTTCCTGTTGGATGGCTTTTTGGCGGGCATGTGGGAGAGGCAAGACGCCCAACATTTTGCGTGGCATCGAGAAGGCTACGGGATGCACGCTTCACATAATACGAACAGCGAATGGACGTGGGTCCAAGTATTGTTTATGATTCTTTCCTTGTCATTTATCTCTTCTTTTCTATCTCCTATCTTCTCCTTGTTTGTTTCCTCGAGCTTATCCTGTCGGGCTTTCCCGCCTACCTATCTAGCCTTCCCCATGCCCCGCTAACCGTCTGCTTTCACGAAATTACTTCTCTCTTGCTTGCTTCCTTGTATCTCTCCCACGTGCTCACTAGCCGTTTTAGAGATCTCCCTTCTT
>Ga0335072_10008355_pt1 | contig 15013 bp, 15 predicted proteins | sample Lox_Sample_21_FD_206725 | JGI IMG/M metagenome (GOLD analysis project Ga0335072, IMG submission 206725) | Soil microbial communities from Loxahatchee National Wildlife Refuge, Florida, United States - Lox_Sample_2.1 | ecosystem: Environmental > Terrestrial > Soil > Wetlands | place: USA... | reverse complement strand
CCCTGCCCGGTGCGTGCCACCGAGCCCTCGGCAAAGACGCTTCCACTGCGGGAACCACCCCCGAGGCCTTCATCCTGGGCAAAAGCCGGGGCTGAGAGAGAGGCAGACAGCAGGAAAAGAACAAGGCAAACGGAAGGGGTCTTCATTGGAATTCTCCCATCCCTGCATTCGAGGGGCGTGCTTGTGGCTGCTAGGACGCTTTCCGCCGCCGAAAAGTTACCCGCGAGATGTGTGAGCGCGAAAAAATTGTGTCGCGAGTCGCGAACGGGAGCAGAATAGCGCCGGGTTGAAGAAGTATGGGTCAAACTCCCAGCACGATCTTTGTGGTCCTGATGTTCCCGTTGATCTTCGCGATCTGCATTCTTTGGGCGACGCACGGTCACAGCTCGAATGCCGACAACGAGGATCTCTCCGTGGTGGCGAAGGATCACTGAGCCGGTAGCGAAGCATCGCGGATTCGCTCGCGGGCTGCATTCGCTGAGTCTCTGCATCACCCCGCGCCTTTTTCGTCTTCGCGGACAACGAAACCCCGCCCCGGCGACTCTTTCCTTACTGGAGTCACCAGCATGGGAACCCCCAACACCGTCGGTCTGATCCTGCTTTTTGCTGTCGTTTTCCTTGCCTGCATCCTCTGGGCCACGCACGGCCATACCGCCGAGGCCGACACGGAAAAACAGGACGTTGCCGCTCCCGGCAAGACGTCTTAAACCGATAGCGCCTCTACTCCGCCGCTCCCTGCTTCTTCGGCAGGAACGCCTGCGCGACCAGCGACACGCCGAAGCTCACCAGCAGGCATTGGATCAGCAGCCGCGGCTCGTACCGCCAGGCCAGCACCGCGAGGCACACCGAAAATGCCACCGAGAAAATCTCCGCCATAAGGCTGGTGAGCCATTGTGGCCGGGCGGCGCCTGCGGGGATGCGCGGTCGAAGCCGTGGAATGAGTCGCGGCACCCGCTTCTTGTACGCGAGATACGATTCGCCGGCCTCGTTGGCGAGAAACGCTTCCTCCCCCAGGATCAGCCGAAAATAGAAAATCCCCAGCAGCACGACAAAAACCGCCGCTCCGCTAGGCGGCATCAGGATCGCAATACTCAGGCCCAGCAGGTACGACCCCAGGTAGAGCGGATTCCGCACGTAGCGATAAGGCCCCGACGCCATGACCTGGTCGCCATGCATCGCGCCGGAGTGGACCACGGACGCGCTCAGGTAGGCCGTTCCCCAAACACGCAGCGCCGCCCCCAGAAAACAAAACACGATCGCCAGCCAGGTCACCAGAAGTGACGCCTGGTCCAGATGCATCCAGCCCCACCGATCCAGCAGAGTTGGCATGGCCAGCCACGCCGTCGTAGCCGGAGGACCATAGTCACCGGCAGTCGAGGTCCACGGTGCCCAAAACCCGATCGCGTACAGCAAAAAAATGATGATCAGCCGGAAGCGAAATTCAAACTGCGTGGCTTTCATGGGGTTCTCGTTCCGGGCTTCGATTGCAGAACGTCCTTCAACCTTCCGTGCGCTTCGGCCAGACGAGCGTCCGCCTCGGCACGGCTCACGCCCAGTTTCTGCATGACGACGGCGGTTTTGACCGATTCAGCCTTCCCCAGCAGCTGTGCCGCGTCGTCGTGGCCGAGGCCGGTGATCGTTGCGATGATCCGTGCCGCCCGGTCCGCCAGCTTCGTATTCGTCGGTTGCACATTCACCATCAGGTTGCCGTAGACGTATCCCAGCCGTACCAGCGCACCGGTGGAAAGCATATTCAGCACCAGCTTCGTTGCCGTGCCGGCCTTCATCCGCGTGGAGCCGGTGACCACTTCGGGGCCGGTCTCCGGGACGATGGCGATCTCCGCCGCTCGCGCCACCGGCGAGCCCGCCACGCAGGTCAGTCCGAGGGTCAGCGCGCCGAGCCGCCGCGCGAGTTCCATGCCTCCCAGCACATACGGCGTCCGCCCGCTGGCGGCGATCCCCACCAGCGCATCGCCTGCGCCGAAGTCGTGTTCTTCCAGGTCGCGCGCGCCCAATTCCGGCTGATCTTCAGCCCGCTCGATCGACCTTCTGAGCGCTGTGTCTCCGCCCGCGATCATCCCCTGCACCATTTCCGGCGGCGTGTTGTAGGTCGGCGGGCACTCCGAGGCGTCGAGCACCCCCAGGCGGCCCGAAGTCCCGGCCCCCAGGTAGAAGAGCCGTCCGCCCGCCTCCATGCGCGCAGCAATGGCGTCGACCGCCGCAGCGATTTGCGGCAATACCAGCCCAACCGCAGCGACGGCTTCCTGGTCGGCGGCGTGGATCACGCCCAGCATCTCCACCGTCGAGACTTCGTCGATGCGTTCCGAGTCGGAATTGCGCGCTTCGGTGGAGAGATTGCCCAGATCCGTTGTTGGCTCAGACATTCAACTCGATGCTATCTCAGCGGCCAATCCGCAGCCCCTGCACTTTCTTCTGGGCGGCTTCCTCGCTTCGCACTTCGCATTCCCACAACACCACGACACGCCAACCCAGCCGCCGCAATGCCGCCGCATGACGACGATCGCGCGCAACGTTGCCGCCCCGTTTGGCTGCCCAGAATTCCGCTCGCGTGGCCGGGATCACCGATCCGTATTTGCAACGGTGACAGTGCCAGAAACAGCCGTGCACGAAGATCGCTGTGCGGAACTTGGGCAGAACGATGTCAGGCCGCCCCGGCAGATCTTTGCGGTGCAGGCGGAAGCGGAACCCCAGGGCGTGCAGCACACGCCGCACCCGCACCTCCGGCCTGGTATTCCGCGATCGGATCGCCGCCATGTTGCGGCTCCGCTGCTCGCGCGTGTGAACGTCGGTCATGAGACGACCACGGTCTCTGCTTCGACGAAGGCAGGCGAAGCCACAGACCGCGCGCTTCGCTCGGCCTGATTCCGGGCGCGCGTGATCCATGGCCGCATTGCGCCCGCGACGCTTGCGATCACAGGAACCGCGACGCTGTTCCCGAACTGCTTGTAAGCCTGTGTGTCGGATACGGGAATGCGGAAGCTGTCTGGAAATCCCATCAGCCGCGCACACTCGCGCGGCGTGAGCCGGCGTGGATTCCCGGCTCTTCCCTGGCGGACCAGGATCTCGGATCCATCCTTGTAATACCGTGCCGAAAGGGTCCGCGCGATCGTGTCGCCGTCCACCAGGCCAAAGCCGAACCCGTTGCCGGCAGCGCGGTGCTTCGCTGCGTAGGCCTGCAGATACGCCCACAGCTTGTTCGTCAGCGTATATTTCGGATTCACCCGGCCCCGCGGCACCAGCGTGTACGGTTCTTCCGCCGCCTCGCTGCCATCTTCAGGATGCAGCACCGCCCGCAGCTTTGGTTCGTTTTGCGGCAGCCGCAGGTCTGCAAGATCGAAGCCGGCCTTTTCGCGAAAGCCTGCAATAAGGATCCGCTCCCGATGCTGCGGAACGAAATGTGCCGCGTCGATCACGCGCCAGGAGATCCGGTAGCCCAGATCGTCTTCCAGCGTCTGCCGGATCACGCGAAAGGTTCGGCCGCGATCGTGGTTCACCAGGTTCTTGACGTTTTCCAGAAGGAAGGCACGCGGGCGCCTGCATGCGATGATCCGCGCGACGTCGAAGAAGAGCGTTCCCTGGGTCGCGCAGGCGAACCCATGCGGCCGTCCCAGCGCGTTCTTCTTGCTCACCCCGGCGATGGAAAACGGCTGGCAGGGAAAGCCCGCCAGCAGCACATCGTGATCCGGAATCCCTTTTTCGTCCTGTTCGCGGATGTCGCCGGCAATCCGCTCGACGGCGCCAAAATTCTCCGCGTAGGTCTTCCGCGCAAACGGATTCCACTCGCTGGTGAAGACGCAGCGCCCGCCTGCAGCTTCAAACCCCATCCGCATCCCGCCGATGCCGGCGAACAGATCGATGAAGGTGAACAATGCCTTCGGCACGTCCCTATTTTCCGCGTTTCGCCGGGGATTTCACCGTCTTTTTCGCGCTTTTCTTTGCCGCCTTCTTCGCCGGGCTCTTCTTCGTCACGACCGCCTTCCCCGTCCCCGCCCGCTTCACCGGCGCCTTCTTGCGCGCCTCCAGCGTCTTCTCGGTCAGCGCCGCCGTCAGTTCCGCCACGTCAATCGTCCGCGCCGACTTCCGCAGCCGCTCGATGTCGTAGAACGTGCGCCGGTCGCGCAGAAAGATGTGGACCACGAAATCCACGTAGTCCATCAGGATCCACTCGCCCTGGCGCCTGCCTTCCACCGAGTTCGGATAGGTCCCGAATTCGCGTTTCAGACGCAGTTCGATCTCATCGGCGATCGCCTGCGACTGCCGGTCATTCGCCGTGCTCGTGATCAGGAAAAAATCGGTGAAGGCCGAGTCCGCCGGATCCAGTTGCAGAACCCGTGTGTCTTCGCCCTTCTTCTCATCGCAGGCCGCGACGGCGGCCAGCACCATCCTGCGGGTTTCGGTCAGTGTCATGCGTGGGGTGGACGCTTACTGGTTCGATGGTACGGCATGTCGCCGTGGATTGGCAGTTCCGTCGCCTCAGGAGCCGCCACCGTCGTGATAGAGGCTGTGCTCGGCGATATACGCGGCAACCGCCGGAGCCAGGTCCCATCGCGGTCCCATCCCATCCTGCAGTGACTGGCGGATACCCGTTGCGGACGCGGACTCCTGCAAATGCGGCAGCAGATAGAGCCGCGATTCGCGATGCCCGGCTCCCCACAGGCACAGCACCAGGTTGTCGCCGCGCGCTTCGTCGCACGAGGCAACAGAAATACTCGCCGGCAGCGCCGAGGTGATGCGCCCGAGATCGAATCCGGGCCGTGCCGCTACGACAAAATCGCACGCCACCAGCAAATCCGCGGCGCGATACCACTTCGCAATGCTCAGAAACGAATCGGCTCCCATCAGGCAGAACAGTTCGTCATTCGCTGCCAGTGATGTACTCAGCGCTCGCACCGTGTCGATGGTGTAGTTCGGCCGGCCATCGCCCCGTGGGGCATCGATTTGTGACAGCTCCATCCCAGGCTCCCCGGCAATCGCCAGCTCGGTCATCGCCAAACGGTCCACAAAACTCGCCTGCGGACGATCACGCTTCAGGGGCTGCACGCCTACCGGCGCAAACAACACGCCATCCAGCGGGACGCTCTCCATGGCCAGCCGCGCCAGCGCGATATGCCCGCGGTGGGGCGGGTCGAAGCTGCCGCCAAAGAACCCGATTCTCATTGCCTTTTGAGCATAGCGCGCCTGCCCCCCACGACCCCTTCCGGTGGTGGTGTAGTGTGGCGTTGTGAGCCCGCTGGCTGCCATCTCTCTCGGTGCGAATCTGCCTTCCCCCCTCGGTCTCCCGGAACGCACGGCGCGTGCCGCCATCGACGATCTGACGCAGGCCGGACCCATCATCGCCCGCTCCTCGCTTTACCGAACCGAACCGGTCGGCTTCGCCAATCAGCCTCCATTTGTCAATGCGGCTGTGACATTAACGACCCAACTCGCTCCCGAAGCCCTGCTTGCTTTCCTCCTCGCTGTCGAACGCCGCTACGGGCGCGACCGCCGCAGCGATCGCCCCAACCAGCCCCGCACGCTCGACCTCGATCTGCTCCTCCTCGACGACCTCATCGTGACCTCGCCTGGCCTGATCCTGCCGCATCCCGGTTTGGCGGAACGGCGCTTTGTCCTCGTCCCCCTGGCGGAAATTGCACCGAACCTGCGCCATCCGCTCCTCGGCAAAACCATCGCCGAGCTGCTCACTGGCCTCCCCGACGAGGGCGCAAACCGCATCGAAGCAGTGCGAAAGATATACTCGCCTCAAGTCCCGGCCTGATCACGATCCCCATGCGTCCCTCCCGCCGCCTCCTGGTCCTTGCTGTTCTCCTGCCCGCTTTCGCGGTCGCTGTTTCTGCCCAGGTTCGCGGCACGGTTCGCAACGCGCAGGATCGGCCCGTGCCCTCCGCCGCCATCACCGATGTCGATGGCCACCTCCTCGCCGTTTCCTCCGCCGATGGCAGCTTCAGCCTGTCGAAGCCGCCCGTCCAGATCGAAATCACGGCTCCGCATTATGTCACCGCGGTGATTACAATTGTGCCCGGCCAGCCCCTCCGCGCCGTGCTCCGCCAGCCGCTCGAAACCGTCACCGTCACCGCCTACCGTTCCGCCCTTGGCTCATCCGACAGCCCGGCCAGCACGCGACTCCTCGACAGAGAGCAGTTGCAGCAGTCTGCGACGCCGTCCCTCGATGGCAAACTGCGCGAGGTTCCCGGTTTCGAGCTCTTCCGCCGCTCCAGCTCGCTGGTCGCAAATCCCACTACCGAAGGCGTCTCGCTGCGCGGACTGGGCTCGACCGCGGCCAGCCGCTCCCTGGTCGTCCTCGACGACATCCCTCTGAACGATCCGTACGGCGGCTGGATCCACTGGGAAGAGTTGCCCGAGCTGGCCATTCACGCCGTCGAAGTCGTCCGCGGCGGCGCGTCCGATCTCTATGGGTCGAGCGCCATCGGCGGTGTCATCAGCGTGATCCCGGTGCGGCCGGAATCCACCGGTCTCGAGATCTTCGCCAGCGGCGGATCGGAAAGCACCCTCGACGATGGCGCGCTCGCGACCCTGCGACACGGTCCATGGTCAGCCCTCGCCAGCGGCGGCCTGATCGCCACCGACGGCTATACGCTGATCGCTCCCGGCCTGCGCGGTCCCATCGATCAGCCCTCGAATGTTCACGCACAGAACGGTTTTGCGGAGATCGAACGCACCCTTCACGCTGACAGCCGCTTTTTCCTGCGCAGCAACGTGCTCAATGAGATTCGCCACAACGGCACGCCGGCCACCTGGAACGCGACACGCCTCTGGCGCGGCGCTGCAGGAGCGGACTGGCACGATGTCTCGCTCCGCCTCTTTGGCGACAATGAGCACTACCGCCAGACCTTTTCCAGCGTTCCTCCGGGCCGAGCTTCAGAAACGCCGACCCGCTTCGCCTTCGATCCCGCCGACGAACTGGGAGCAGCCCTGCGCTGGCATCATGCTGTCGGCGGCAACGCGCTGTTTCTCGCCGGAGCCGACACGCACGATGTTCGCGCCGAGGACAGCGAACAACTTCTCACCACGAAAGCCACGCTCGACACCACCGCTCGACAAAGGCAAACCGGTTTTTGGGGTGAAGCCCTGTTCACGCCGAAGCAGTGGACGATGACGGGCTCAGCCCGCATCGATCACTTCTCCAATTTCGACGTCCAGCAATTTTCCAGTTCCGCGGCCGCCACCCAGCTGCCCGCGTTTTCTGAGACGGTCTTCGACCCACGCCTCGGCCTGGTTCGACACCTGACGTCCTCGCTTTCCCTCAATGCCTCCGGCTTCCGCGCTTATCGCGCGCCCACCGAGAACGAACTCTATCGCACCGGGCAGGTTGGGCAGCAGATCACCGAGCCCAACCCCAATCTGCGTTCCGAACGAGCCACCGGCTGGGAGACGGGCCTCCAGGCCGACATCCATCGCTACGGCTCCAGCGTGCGCGCCAGCTATTTCTGGACGCAGGTGAATCGCCCCATCACCGCTCTCACTCTCAGCGTCACGCCCACCTCGACGCTGCTCCAGCGCGAGAACCTGGGCCAGATCGAAAGCCGCGGCCTCTCCGTCGACTACGCCCTGCAGCCCGCGACATGGTTCTTCATCCAGGGCGGCTACCAGTTTGCCGATGCCACGGTGACAAAATTCGCCCCCGAGCCGCAATTGATCGGCAACTGGATTCCCCAGGTGGCGCGCCAGATGGCCACCAGCGATGTTCGCCTCTCACGCCCGTCCCTTGGCACACTGAGCCTGCAGGCCAGGATGAGCGGCCACCAGTTCGATGACGACGCCAACAATTATCTGCTGCACAGCTACTTTCGCCTCGACGCCAGCGCCGAACACCACATTGGCCGGCACCTCGCAGCCTTCGCGTCCGGCGAAAACCTTTTCGATCGCGCGATCGAAGTAGGAAAAACCCCTCTCACCACCCTGGGAACGCCGCGTCTGGTACGGATCGGCATCCGGCTCAATGTGGGTGAATAGAGAACAGGGACTGTTACAATTCCTCAGCTTTCCAGCTTCCTCAGCACTTGTTCTCGATCTGCGCCGCCACACCGGCGCCAATCACCGCCAGGGCAGCATCTTCCGGCAATACTTCGACGATGTAATTCTGCAGCGGGCTCATCTTCACCATCTCGTAGAGATGTTCCTTCAGCCGCGGCAGCTCGAGGCGCTGGATGTCGCGGCCGGTGAAGTAGAAGCGTCCTGGACCTTCGAGGTGAATTTGCGTTGCCGTCGCCGCAGCCAGCGCGAGGTGCCATCGCTCCACAAACTCAGCGCATCGTTTGTCGCCCTTCTTCGCTGCGGCGAAGATTTCGTCCGGCTCCATGTCCAGGAAACGCAGCCGCATCGCGCGGTACCCCATCACGCCTTCCAGATGCCCGCGGCCTCCGCAGCCGCAGAATTTTTCCCGCGGATCAAGCGTCACCACCGTGTGCCCGCCCTCCCATGGCCCGCCGCTCCACGGAAAGCGCCCGAATCCGATGCCGTTGCCGATGGTCCATACGCGCACCTGGCGGTCCATCTGTCCGCGCGTGGCAGCAATGCCTGCTGCGACGGCATCGGCGTCGTTGAACACACTCACCTGGGTTTCGATTCCTCGCTTCGTCAGCCCGGTGCGAATGTTCGAGCAGACCTGCGCCCCCTTCAGCTGCGGCAGATTCGGCGCGTCCAGCATGATGCCCTGATGCACGTAGCCCGGCAGCGCAATGCCCGCCGCATCGATCGAGGAGCCGGCCGGAATCAGTGCGGCAATGGCGTCGCAAAGGAGATCGCAGAGGCTCTCGGCGGGGACTTCAATCAGTCCGTTCGTGTCGTCAAGGTGTTCCGGAAATTCCTTCAATCCGCCCTGGAGCTTGTGGTCCTCCATCAGTCCCGCGACCACCCGCGTGCTCATCACCGCGCCAACCGTCTTCGCCATATCTCCTCCGCCGCGCCCGTCGCGGCTCAACCCTCCAGGCGGGCCAGCCGATTGATGCCGTTGAACGCGGCAGCTTTGTAGCACTCGGCCAGCGTGGGATAGTTGAAAACCGTGTCGATGAAGTAATCCACCGTTCCGTTCAGCGACATCACGGCCTGCCCGATGTGCACCAGCTCCGCCGCGCCCTCGCCAATGATGTGCACGCCCAGCACCTGGCGGGTCTCGCGATGGAACACCAGCTTCAGCCGCCCTGTCGTGTCGCCGCGGATTTGTCCGCGCGCAATCTCGCGATAATACGCCACGCCCACTTCGTACGGCACATCCTCCTCGGTCAGCTGCTCTTCGGTTTTCCCGATGAAGGAAATCTCCGGAATGGTGTAAATACCGTACGGATAGAAGCTCGGGTTCGAGATGATGTGGTCGTCGCCGAAAGCGCGCGCGGCGGCTATCCGCCCCTGCTCCATCGAGACCGACGCCAGCGCCGGGAAGCCGATCACATCACCCACGGCAAAAATGTGCGGCACCTTCGTGCGGAAATCCTTGTCCACCGGGATGCGCCCGCGATTGTCGGCGTCGACGCCGGCCGCCTGCAGATTCAGATCGTCCACATTGCCCTGGCGGCCCACCGCATAGAGCAGAGCGTCGCCCGACATCTTCTTCTTGCTTTCCAGATTCGCCACCACCGCGCCATCCGGCAGCTCTTCCACGCTCTCCACTTCTTCGCCCAGCCGCATGGTCACGCGGCTGTCGCGCAGATGGTAGCTCAGCGCTTCGATGATCTCCTGATCGGCGAATTCCAGCAGCCGCGGCCGCTTTTCAATCAGGGTGACGCGCACACCCAGAGCCGCGAACATACAGGTGTATTCGACCCCAATCACGCCTCCGCCCACCACAATCAGGCTCTTCGGCAACTCCAGCAGATCGAGTACCTGGTCGCTGTTGATGATCGTCCTGCCGTTCACCGGCACTTTGGGTGAGGACGCCGGCTTCGTTCCCACCGCAATGATGATGTTCTCCGCTTCGTAGGTATTCGTTCCGCGCGGACCGTCGACCCGCACGTGATGCGGATCCTCGAATCGTGCCACGCCGTTGAACACCTCAACCCCGTTGCGGGACAGTTGCGCCTCGGTGACGTCGATCTCCGTCTTGATCACGTGCTGCACGCGAAAAGCAAGATCGGCCATCGTGATCTTTTCTTTCACGCGGTAGTTCATGCCGTAGATCGAGCGATAGTTGAATCCGGAGAGATGCAGCACCGCTTCGCGCATCGTCTTGCTGGGAATGGTGCCGGTGTTGATGCATACTCCGCCTACCACGCTCCGCATCTCCACCAGCGCAACGTTCTTGCCCCTCTTCACCGCGGACACCGCCGCGCGCTGCCCCGAAGGGCCCGAACCGATGACAAGCAGGTCGTATTTCGCCATGTGTCAGAATCTGGCGCGCATCGGGAAGCCGACGGATGCGACGCAGTGCCCATCTTACATTCCTGTGATGACGCGCGGTGTGAATAGCCTCTTACACTAAGCTTCTGATGCTTCTCTACGTCATTACCAACCGCCGCCTTCTGCCCGGAGATGAAACCGCAAAACGCGATCGCCTCGTCGCGCTCGCCGACGAGTGGGCACGCGGCGGCGTGAACACCCTCCAGGTGCGCGAGAAGGACCTGCCGCTTTCCGAATTGCAGCCTCTCGCTGCCCGCATCGTCGAAGCCGTCCGCGCCACGAACACCAACACCCGCGTTCTGGTCAACGGTCCAGCCCAGCTTGCGCTCGATGCCGGAGCCGACGGCGTCCACCTGCATGCCAACGCCGGCCCCGCTGCAATCCTGGCCGCGAAGCAGGTCTATGCGCGCAGCGGACACGAACCCGTCATCAGTGCCGCCTGCCATACCCCGGATGAAATCCGCAGCGCGAACGGCGTCTCGATGCTGCTGTTCTCTCCCATCTTTGAAAAGGTGACCGAACAGGGCACAACCCGCGGCCAGGGCCTCGCCGCTCTGCGCGCCGCTGTCGATCTGGCTAAGCCCACGCCGGTCCTCGCTCTGGGCGGCGTCACTGAAAAGAATGCCGCCGCCTGCGTCGAGAACGGTGCCGTCGGGATCGCCGCCATCCGCCTGTTTCTGACCGATGCCTGGCGCTCGCTCCTCGACGTCCCGTCGGCGGCTTAAAAAGCGCATCAGGCGCCCGCCGCCGCGGGTCCCGGCCTGCGCGATCCGTGCGACCATCAGGAAGCCGGATCATCCAATGTCGAAATGCCCTCCGCTGTGAAAGAAGATCCACCCAAAGCTGTGCCCGCGCCCCGCCGCCACAACCTCGGCCGTCGCATTGGCTACGTGGCGTGCGCGCTTGCCGGATGCTGCTGGGGTACCGGATTCTTCTTCGGCAAGATCGCCTTCACCCGCCTCGGGGTCGGCCACTATGTGCTCTACCGCTTCCTCTTTGCCTGTCTTGGCCTGTTGCCGATTCTCGAAAAGCCGCGCTTCTCACCCCGCGAGTGGAAGCTGCTCCTCATTGGCGCCTTCCTCGGCATCCCCCTCCAGTTCCTCGTCCAGTTTCAGGGATTGAAACTGACCACCGTGAGCCACGCCGCGCTCATGGTTGGCACCATGCCCGTTATCCTCGCCGTCGGCGCGACCCTCTTTTCCCACGAGCGCCTCGACCTCAAAGGCTGGACCGCGCTCCTCGGCTCCACCGCCGGTATCGCGCTGATCGTTCTGAGTGCAAGCCGCGGATCCATCCGCGGTGGCAACCTCTGGGGCGACCTTCTTGTCGTCCTTTCGCTCGTCATCGCTCTGGGCTGGGTGCTCATCAATCAGCGCCTCATGGTGCTGGGCCGCTCGCCTCTCGCGGTCAGTTCCTGGACGCTGCTCACCGGCGCCGCGATGCTCTTTCCGTGGGTGCTTTTTCGCGACGGTCTGCCGCCTGTGCGAGGCCTGGGCTGGCATGTCTGGTTCGCCGTCGCTGCCAGTGGGCTCCTCTGCACGGCCGCCGCGACGCTGCTCTGGAACTGGGGCATCCATCGCGTCCCCGCCTCACGCGCCGGAGTCTTCCTCAACATCGAACCCGCCCTCGGCTCGATCCTCGGTGTCACCGTTCTCGGCGAGCACCTCGGCCCCGGTGCCTGGATCGGCGGTGCCCTGATTATCACTGCGGTCGTCGTCCTGACAGCGACCAGCCACCCTGCCGAATCGTCCATCGCCTGATGCAGGCATAACGTAACCCGCACCTGCAACCCCTGTACCCTGCTCCCTGTCTCCTGTACCCTGTCGTAAGAGTGGTCGAGCTCGTCCCATCCATCCTTTCTGCTGATTTTGCCCGTCTTGCCGACGAGGTCGCCGCCGCCGAGCGCGGTGGCGGCTCGGTGATTCACGTCGATGTGATGGACGGCCACTTCGTGCCCAACATCACCGTGGGACCCCCCATCGTGGCCTCGCTCCGCAAGCACACCACGCTGCCCCTGGACTGTCACCTCATGATCGAGAATCCGGACGAGTTCGTCCCCGCCTTTGCCGACGCGGGCGCCAGCTGGGTGAGCGTCCACTACGAGGTTTGCCGGCATCTGCACCGTTCGCTGGAACTGATCGCCCAGCACGGCATGCAGCCGGCCGTCGTCATCAATCCCCATACCGAAGTCGACCTCCTCATCCCGATCCTGAGCATGGTGCACCACGTGCTCGTGATGAGCGTCAATCCCGGCTTCGGCGGCCAGCAGTTTATCCCTTATTCCCTCCATAAGATTCGCCGCCTCGTCGACCTTCGACGGGAGATGGGCCTGAGTTATAGGATTGAAGTGGATGGCGGTGTCGCTCACGACACAGTGAGCAGCATCGTCGAAGCGGGAGCCGAGTTGCTGGTCGCCGGAAACGCGGTCTTCGGTCATGGCAACGCGGAACGCGACGCGCGCAGCCTGCTCGAAGCCGCTCAGCGCGCCGCCAGCATCGCTGCCGCATAGTTTTCTGCCCGGTCGGGGTCTCGCAGACCACCCCGATCGGGCTTATCCGGTACGGGGGCGTCTGCGATCATTGAGGTGTTATGAATCGGTTGGCTCTTCGTATTTCGGCAGTTTGTCTGGGTATGGCGATCGCGTTCTCCTCCCCGTCCGCCTTCGCCAGGAAGCATCCGAAGAAAAAAAAGGACGTCGACCTCAGCGCTAACCCGCTCGGCAACGTGAAATCGGCGCAGCCCGACAAGGTCCTCTTCGACAAGGCTGCCGCTGCCATGAAACATGGCAAGTACGACGTCGCTCGCCTCGACCTCCAGACCCTCCTCAATACCTATACCGACTCCGAATACCAGATGCGCGCCAAGCTCATGGTCGGCGATACCTGGTTCAAGGAAGGTGGCTCCGCTGCGCTCACCCAGGCGGAATCCGAATACAAGGACTTCATCACCTTCTTCCCCAACGCGCCCGAGGCCGCCGAAGCCCAGATGAAAGTCGGCGACATCTACTTCCAGCAAATGGAGAAGCCGGACCGCGATCCCCAGAACGCCGTCCACGCCGAGCAGGAATATCGCACCATGCTCGAGCAGTTCCCCGACTCCCCGCTGATTCCCCGCGCCAAGCAGCGGCTGCGCGAAGTGCAGGAAGTTCTCGGCCAGCGACAGTTCGAAATCGGCGAGTTCTACGCCTCCCGCGAACAATGGGCCGCCTCGATCGCCCGTCTCCAGACCGTCGCCGATACCTACCCCCTGTTTAGCAAGAATGACGAGGCTCTGATCACCGTCGGCGATGCCTACGCGCAGGAAGCGCAGATCATGTCGCGCGCCAATCTTCCGGCGAGACCGAAAGCAGCGCTGGTGAAGCATTACGACGACGAGGCTGCCAACGCCTGGTCTCGCGTGGTTTCGCGTTATCCGCTGGCGCCACACGTCGAAGACGCCAAGGATCGTCTGATTGCCATGGGCCGTCCGATTCCTGACCCCAGCCAGCAGGCTCTGGCCGAAAGCCAGGCGGAGGAAGACAGCCGGGTCAATTTCCGGCTCGGCAGCCGCGCCGTGCAGATCTTCGGTCGCGGCCCGAACACCGTCCGCGCCGCCCGCGTCGGCGAGCCTTCGCTCAACAGTCCGCCCCCGGTGCTCGCGCCTGACGTCATCAAGGAGAGCGGTACCGCCTGGCGACAGGCGCTCATGGGCAAGCCAGTGACGGGTGTCGAAGCTCCTGAAGCCCAAACCGCCAACGCCGCCATCGACAACGGTACAGCGCCTCCCACCTCCGAGCATCCAGCCCAAAAGGCCGGCTTCCAGGATGTCCCGGAAGGAAACGGCTCCTCGAATTCCGTCACCGTCGAGGTTCCCAGTGACAGCGGTGGAGCGGGATCCGCCCCGGCAGCCGGTGCAGCGCCTGCCGGCGGAGCGAATGCGGCTCCAGCTGAGTCCACGGCCGCGCCAGCGGAACACAGTAACGCGGAGCCGCTGGTTGCCCCCACCGGAACAGGCGCGCCCAAGCCTCTGCCTGCCGTCGATAAGCCCGCCGAAACCCCGCAGCAGGTCAACGAGGTGCCCGCCGGAGCCAATGCCCAGGTGAGTACCGGCGCTAACGCCAGCGGCAAGCCCAGCAAGAAAACTAAGAAGGCTCCCTATAACAAGAAGGACGAGTCTTCCAGCAAGCACAAGAAGAAGGAAGGCGTCGACAAGCTGAACCCCTTCTGATCGAAATGTGTCAGAACCAGAAAAGGCCGCCGCCGGGCGGCCTTTCCATTTGCGTTAACCGTTTTCCACGCGGTTTTTGATGTCCGCGTACGCTGCCTCGATCAGTCGCTTGAGATCCGCGGCGTCGTTCGCCGCTCCCGGCTTGAGCGGGACATGCCGCATAAAGCGCCCCGCGCCCTGCAACAAATGTCCCGGATCCGGCAACGACGCCCCGTGAAAGAATCCCACGTTCATGTGGGACGTGAATACATTCACGTAGCCGAACGGCGCATCGCCCAGACATGCCACCGGACAGCCGTCATGCAGCAGCTCCCGCACCTCGTCGCCGCACTGGCGCATCACCGCAAACCATTGCTGCGCGAGATCTCCCAGCGCACCGGCATGCTCCCTCATCCACACATCGATCGCAGGGTCGCGCACCACAGCGCCGTTGAAT
>Ga0335072_10008354_pt1 | contig 15015 bp, 12 predicted proteins | sample Lox_Sample_21_FD_206725 | JGI IMG/M metagenome (GOLD analysis project Ga0335072, IMG submission 206725) | Soil microbial communities from Loxahatchee National Wildlife Refuge, Florida, United States - Lox_Sample_2.1 | ecosystem: Environmental > Terrestrial > Soil > Wetlands | place: USA... | reverse complement strand
TGACCAGGTCCGGTGCCACCGACGCGCCACACGCATTGGCGTGCTTGATGATGGCGACGGCCTCGGTGCCCCCGGCGCCGGCGCTGCCGGCGGCGTCCGCGGCCAGCTCGTGCACGAGGCGCCAGGCCGCGTCACCGTCGAACATGTTGAGGTACGAGAGCTCGTTGCCGCCGTGCTGTTCCATGCCGTCCCACCAGCTCTCCTCGCCTCTGGTGCGATACCGCGCGCCGCGCTGGTGCGGGTTCTCCCCGTAGCGCGACACGACGCTGCGCTCGAGGGTCAGGTGCAGGGTCGGCGGCAGCAGCACGTCGGCCGGATCGCCCTCCGAGTCGAACCACGCCACAATGGCGGCGTCGTAGCCGGCCGTGTGGGCGAAGGCCGCCCGGGCCAGGCGGCGGCGGGTGTCGTCGGACAGGGAGCCCTTGGCGCGCAGCTCCTCGAGCACGACGGGATAGTCGGCCGGCGACGTCACGATGCCGACGTGGGCGTGGTTCTTGGCCGCCGCCCGCACCATGGCCGGCCCCCCGATGTCGATGAGCTCGATGGAGGGCTCCGACGAGAACGGGTAGAGGTTGGACACGACCAGGTCGATGGGCGTGATGTCGTTGGCCTCGAGGTCGGCCCGGTGCCCGGCCTGGTCGCGATCGGCCAGGATCCCACCGTGAATTTTGGGGTGGAGCGTCTTGACCCGTCCCCCGAGCATTTCCGGCGAGCCGGTGACCTCGGCGACCTGGACGTGTGCGATGCCGGCCCCGGCCAGCGCCGAGGACGTGTTGCCGCTGGCCACCAGCTCCCACCCCAGCTCGTCCAGGCCACGGGCGAGGTCCACCAGGCCCTCCTTGTCGTACACGGACAGCAACGCCCTCATGCCGTGATCTCCTTGCTCTGTGTCGTCGTGCTCTGTGTCGTACCTTCTATCCGGCGCCCGGCGGCGAGCTCACCGAGGGCCCAGCCGACGGTGGCGGGATAGAGCGCACGCTCGGCCACCTTGATCCGCTCGTGCAGAACCTCCTCGGTATCGCCGGCGAGGACCGGGACGGTCTCCTGGGCCAGGACCGGTCCGGCATCGACCTCGAGGGTGGCCAGGTGCACGGTGCAGCCGGTCTGACGCACGCCGGCGGCGAGCGTGTCGCGGACGGCGTGCCAGCCCGGGAAGGCCGGCAGGAGCGACGGGTGCGTGTTGAGGATGCGGCCCGAGAAGGCGTCGTGGACCGACGCCCCCAGGACGGTGCCGAAGCCGGCAATCGCCACCAGGTCCACCTGGTGGGTGACGAGGATCGCCGTCACGGACACGGTGTAGGCGTCGCGGTCGAATTCGGGGCCGAAGCCACCGAACCGGCGGCGATCGATCAATTCGGCCGGCGTGCCGTGCGCGAGCGCAATGTCGACGGCCGCACAGGGCCGGTCCGCCACCACCACGGTGACGGGGAGATCCGCCTCGTACATCGCCCGCAGGATCGTCCCGCTCCCCGACACCAGGACCGCGAGGCGCATGGGCATCGACGTCACGCTACCAACGGCGTCAGCCGAGGCTCCTCACGATCTCGACCATCTTCTCCCCGCACTCGGTCGGGTTCCTCGTGACGTGCGCGCCGGCGGCCGACAGCGCCTCCATCTTCGCCTGGGCCGTACCCTGCGAGCCCGAGATGATGGCGCCGGCGTGGCCCATCTTGCGGCCGGGGGGTGCGGTGACCCCGGCGATGTACGCCGCCACCGGCTTGGTCATGTGCTCCTGAATGAACTCGGCCGCGCGCTCCTCCTCGGATCCGCCGATCTCGCCGATCATCATCACGGCCTTGGTGTCGGGGTCGGCTTCGAAGGCCGCCAGGCAGTCGATGAAGTTCGTACCCGGGACCGGGTCGCCGCCGATCCCGACGCAGGTGGTCTGGCCGATCCCCTGCGCGGAGAGCTCGTGCAGCGCCTGGTACGTCAGCGTCCCCGAACGGCTGACGATGCCGACCGGGCCCCCTCCGAGGGCGATGTCGCCCGAGGTGATCCCGATGTTGCACTTGCCGGGCGAGATGATGCCCGGGCAATTGGGCCCGAGGAGCCGCGTGCCGGGGAAGTCCTGCACCAGGCGGTTGTAGGCCCGGGCCTCGTCCTGGGCGGGGATGCCCTCGGTGATGCAGACGATGAACCCGATGCCGGCCTCGGCCGCCTCCACAATGGCCTCGGCCGCGGCCGGCGGCGGGACCGAAATGAACGACGCCGTGGCGCCGGTCTCCTTCACCGCCTCGGCCATGCTGGCGAAGACGAGGATGTCCTCGATCGTCTGGCCGCCGCGCTTGGGGTTGGTGCCACCGACCACCTTGGTCCCGTAGGCCCGGTTGCGCAGGCCGTGGTACAGACCCTGGCTGGTCGGGCTGATGCCCTGGATCACGACGGTGGTCTTCTCGTCGACGAAGATGCTCACGTTGCTCGTTGCTCCTCTTGTGGGTGGGACGTCGGGCTCAGGCCTGGGCCAACGCGACGGCGCGGTGGGCGGCATCGAGCATGGTGGGCTCGGCGATGAGGCGGTCCGACAGGTGCGATGCCAGCAAGGCGCGCCCTTCCTCGGCGTTCGTGCCGTCGAGACGCATCACGACGGGCGAGCTCAGGTCGACGCGGGAGAGTGCTTCGATGATCCCCTTGGCCACCTCGTCGACCCGGGTGATGCCACCGAAGATGTTGACGAAGATGGCCTTCACGGCCGGGTCGGCATTAATGACCTCGAGCGCCGCCGCCATGACGTCGGCGTTGGCACCGCCGCCGATGTCGAGGAAGTTGGCCGCGGCCCCGCCCACCTGGGTGACGACGTCGAGCGTGCTCATGGCGAGCCCGGCTCCGTTGGCGATGATGCCGACGGTGCCCGACAGGCCGATGTAGTTGAGGCCCTTCTCCTTGGCCATCTTCTCCCGGGGGTCGACCTCGGAGTCGTCGCCGAACTCCTCCCACTCGGGGTGGCGGAACGTGGCGTTCTCGTCGAGGGTCACCTTGGCGTCGAGCGCGTGCACCTTTCCCTCGGGGGTGAGGATCAGGGGGTTGATCTCCGCCAGGTCGCAATCTCCCTCGGTGTAGCAGCGGTAGAGCTTGACCAGGAGCGAGGCGGCCCGCTCCTGGGCGGCGGGGTCCAGCTCGGCCCGCTTCACCCAGTCGAGCGCGGTGGCCTCGTCCAGACCGACGATCGGGTCGACGTGCAGCTTGGCGATGGCGTCAGGGTTGGTCACCGCCACCTCTTCGATCTCGACCCCGCCCTCGGCTGAGAGCATGCCCAGGTGGAGCTTGGCCGGCCGGTCCAGGGTGAAGCTGGCGTAGTACTCCTTGGCGATGTCCGATGCGTGCTCGACCCAGAGCCGCTTGACCACGTGACCCTTGATGTCGAGGCCCAGGATGTTGCCGGCGTGGAGTCGGACCTCGTCGGCGTTGTCGGCCAACTTCACCCCGCCGGCCTTGCCGCGGCCGCCCACCTTGACCTGGGCCTTGACGACCACCGGATAGCCGGCCGCGTCGGCCTGCTCGACTGCTTCGTCGACGGTGTCGGCCACCCCTCCGGGCGACGTGGGGATGCCGAACCGGGCGAAGTACTGCTTGCCCTGGTACTCGTAGAGGTCCACTGCGGTGCCTTCTCCTTCTCGGTGCTCTGTCGGTCTCGAATGCTCGTGTGTCTGCATCCGCCTCGGCCCCGGGCGCGGGCGGGTACGGCGGGTCCCGGTCGGGGTGCCACCCCGCCGGGTGGAATCAGCCCTGGAGGGCCTCCTCACGGGTGTCGAGCGCCTGGGCGAGCCAGCTCCCGATGGAGTCGAGCGGTGCCCCCGGAGTGAACACCGCTGCGACCCCTTGCTCCTTGAGGACGGGAATGTCGGCGTCGGGAATGATGCCGCCGACCAGCACGAGGACGTCGTCGCGCCCGGCGTCGGCCAGGAGCGTGATCACCTTGGGCACCAGGGTGAGATGGGCGCCCGACAGCAGGGACAGGCCGACGGCGTCGGCGTCCTCCTGGACCACGGCGCCGACCACCTGCTCGGGCGTCTGGTGCAACCCCGTGTAGACCACCTCGAAGCCGCTGTCACGCAGCGCCCGCGCAATGACCTTGGCCCCTCGGTCGTGGCCGTCGAGGCCCGGCTTGGCCACCACCACCCGGTAGGGACGCTTCATGAGGTCTCGATGATACGGAGGCCCTGTTCCGGGCGCCAGACGAGAATCCGATCGGGCCCGCCCGCGCCCTTGGGCGGCAATTGTCCGGAATTTGGTGTCACGTTGCTTCGCTCGTGCGCACCATGGACCGGTCGCCCCCATCACCGCGGGCGACGGATCGACAGGAGTTGGGGAACGGATGGACCACTCGAGCCCGGCCGCGCACCGGCCGCTCTCAGCCTTGCTCCTCGGAACGCTCGCCGTCGTCTCCCTCGGCGGGCTCGCCTCGGCCGTCGCCTCGCCCGCGGGAGCGGCCGGTACCTTGGCGTCCGGCATCGTCACCGGGACCGGGATCCCCGGCCTGGTGGCCGTGCCGGCCGGTCCCTTCGACGGACCTCTCACCACGGCCCAGACGTCCTCGGTCCTCGGCGGTTCGGGAACGGCCGCCGGGCGTGACGCCCTCGACCACGCGGTGGCCGGCTACGTGCGCACCTGGGTCCGCCAGCCGGCCGACGGCGACATCGTCGATGTGGTGCTCGTCCGGTTCAGCTCCTCCAGCGCGGCCGACCAGGCGCTCGATGCCTGGAACGGCACCCTCGGGGCCCGGGCGGGCGTGACGACATACCCGGTGCCGAGCGTCACCGGGGCCTTCGGGTACGCCATCGCCTCCCGGCCCGCCGGCGGTCAGGGCACCTCGGCCTCCTACGAGGTCGACTTCGTCACCGGTCCGGTGCTGACCCGGGTCACGGTGGCGACGTCGACCGGCTCCCTGAGCAGCGCCGATGCGGTGGCGGTGGCCGATCGCCAGGCTGCCCTGGCCGGGGGCGCACCGTGGGTCCACGACGCGGAGCTGGCCGCCGTCATCGGCGGCGCCCTCGTCGGGCTCGCCGTGCTGCTCCGGCTCGGTCTCGGCCTGGCCCGAGGCATGGGACGGCGGCGGCCCACCGGCACCCGGCCCGAGGGCCAGCGCCAGGGCCAGCGCCCCGAGGGTGCGCACGGTGTCGGGGCCCTGTTCGGTCCCCGGGCGCTGCAGCCGCCGTCGCCGGCCGCGTCGCTGGCCGCGGCACCGGCAAAGGCACCGGCCACGGCACCGGCGAAGGCGAACGCCTCGCTGACCGGGAGCAAGCCGTTCGTCACGCCCCCGGACCCGCCAGCCGACACGGACCGCGTCGGCTGGGCCTGCGTGCGGGAGGGAAGCACGGTGCAGTGGTACTGGGACGGTGGCTCGTGGACCGCTCGGCGCCGCCTGACGGCGGCGGGCTGGGTCGAGGACTGACTGACCAGGGATTTCCCCTCCGGCGGGGGCCGGTGCCACCCGGGGGAGTCGCGGTCCTCCTAGTCTTCCCTGCTGCATGGCCGAGCGACGGAAACGGGTCGGCGGCCGCTCTGACGGTCTCGAAGGCCTTCGCGCGCTCAGCCAGCGGGCACCGGTCGAGTCGAGAGGCACGGAGCGGGCGGTAGCCAACGAGGCGGGCCTGCGGGCCCTGGGCGAGCAGATGGCGGGCCGGGCGCGCCCCCGCCACCGGGGGCGGCGCATCCTGGTCATCTCGGTGTCCTGCGTGCTGGTGCTCGTCCTCGCCGGCGCCGGCTACCTGTACTACCTCACCCACGACCTCAACCGGGTCAACGTGAAGGGGCTGCACTCGGCGTTCACCTCGGGGGCCGAGGCGGGCACCGAGAACATCTTGATGCTGGGGTCGACCTCCCGCTGCGCCCTCAAGGTGCAGAACCTCGCCTACGGACTGTGCTCGGCCGGAGTCAACGGGGTGAACAGCGACGTGATCATGGTGCTGCACGTCAACCCGGCCACCCACGCGCTCGGCATCATCTCGATCCCCCGGGACCTCTTCATCCCGAACGCGCGCAGCACGGGTGCCAACAAGGTCGATGCCGGGCTCTTCCAGGGGATGTCCCAAGTGGTGGCGTCCGTGGAAGAGGACTTCGGCATTCCGATCCAGCACGCCGTGTCCCTCAACTTCGACCAGTTCGCCAACATCGTCAATGCCCTCGGTGGCATCAACATGTCGTTCCCCGAGTCCGTGTTCGACCGCGAGTCCGGCCTCAACGTGCAGGCTGCCTCGTGCGTGCACCTCGACGGGGTGCAGGCCTTGCAGGTGGTGCGGGCGCGGCATCTCCAGTACCGGGGCGACTCCACCACCGAATATGCCGCCTATTGGCCCCAGGAGGCCCAGAGCGACCTGGCGCGCATTGTGCGGGACCACGAGTTCCTCCGTGTGCTGGCCTCAGCCATGGCGAAGAGGGGACTGGGCAACCCGCTGTCGGACATCAGCCTCATCAACTCGGTCAAGAGCGATATCACGTTCGACCAGTCCTGGGCCGTGACCGACATGGCCAGCCTCGTCGTCGACTATCACGCCGTCAACATCAACGCGGTGCCCCAGCTCACCCTGCCCGTCTCCCTCGTCACGGACCCGGACGGGGGCTCCGGCGGCTCGCTCATCTACAACGGCGGTTCGTACGGCCAGGTGGAATTCCCCTCGGAGCCCCAGGACCAGTCCACCATCGACCAGGTCCTCGGCATCAAGCCCACCATCAACTCCATGACCGGGACCGCGCTGCCGTCGCCCTCGTCGGTGAGCGTGTCCGTGGTGAACGGGACCGGGGCGGCGGACCAGGCCGGGACGACGTCCTCCTCGCTCAGCGCGCTGGGCTTCAACATGGTCGGCGTCGGCGATGCCAATCCGACGGGCGACGTGTCCGAGACGGTCGTCTACTACGGATCACGCGACACGTCGTCGGTGGCAGCCGCCGAATTGGTGCTGCATTCGCTCTCGGGCTCGGTGGTGATGGCCTACGACCCGAGCATGGTGACCGACGGCGCACAGGTCACGGTGGTGACCGGCTCGCAGTTCAGCGTGAACCCGCCGCCCGCGTCGTCGGCCACGGCACCGACCTCGGGCTCGGGCTCGACGAGCTCGGGCTCGTCGTCGGGCGGGACCTCCTCGAGCGCGATCGCCACCCCGACGCAGGCTCAGAACGGGCTGGCACCGTGGGATCCGCGCGCCTGCTCGGCGCACGCCACGCCGACGGCCCCGGTCCCGAACCCCGTCGGCTAGCGACCCTCTCAGGCGCGGCGCAGCGGGGTCGCCGACAGCAGGAGGCTCTTCTTCCCCACCGAGGCGAAGTCCACGGTGGCCTGGGCGCGAGCCCCCTCGCCCTTGGTGTCGAGCACGATCCCGGGGCCCCAATGGTCGTGCACCACCGCGTCACCGGCGACGATCCCCAGGTCCTCGGCACCGGTGCTGCCCCGCACCGCGGGGCTCCGTCGTCCGGCCGGCATGTCGTCAGCCGCCGCGAAGGCGTGCCCGGGTCGCAGGGCGGTCGAGAGGTCCCGCTCCTCGCGGCTGGTGACGAGGCCGACCTCCCTGACCAGCTCCGACGGCACCTCGGCCAGGAACCGGCTCGGAATGTTGTGCTGCGTGCGACCCCACATGGTGCGCACCCAGGCGTGGGAGATGGCGAGATGCCGCTGGGCCCGGGTGATGCCGACGTAGAAGAGCCTGCGCTCCTCCTCGAGCTCGGCGGGCTCGCCGATCGAGCGCATGTGCGGGAACACGCCGTCTTCGAGACCGACGACGAAGACCGCCGGGAACTCCAATCCCTTGGCGGTGTGCAGCGTCATCAGCGACACCTTGGTGCCGTCGGACTCGAGCTCGTCGGTGTCCGCCACGAGGGCGACCGTCTCCAGGAAGCCGATGACGTCGTCGAACTCGCTGGCGACCGAGGCCAGCTCGGCAATGTTCTCGATGCGCCCGTCCGCCTCGTGGGTGTGCTCGGCCACGAGCTCGGCGAGGTACCCCGTGCGCTCGGCCACCAGCTGCACGAAGTCGGCGGGATTGACGGTGGCGACCATGGGCCGGAGCTCGTCGAGCGTGGCGGCGAGGCGCGCCGCGCCCTTGAGCGCCTTGCCGGAGACTCCCGCCTCCTCGGCCCGCTCGACCGCCTCGGTGAAACTGACCTTGTGCGTCTGGGCCCAGGCGGCGAGGCGGGCGACGGAGGAGTCGCCGATGCCCCGCTTGGGGACGTTGACGATGCGGCGGGCCGAGACCTCGTCTTCGGGGTTGGCCAGCACGCGTATGTAGGCGAGGATGTCCTTGACCTCGCGGCGGTCGTAGAACTTCGCACCACCGACGACCTTGTAGGGGATACCGGTGAAGATGAACGAGTCCTCGAGGGCGCGGCTCTGCGCGTTGGTGCGGTAGAAGACCGCAATGTCACGCCACTGCAGGTGCTCGGCGGCCCGGAGGCGCAGGATCTCGCTGGAGACCCAGGCCGCCTCGTCGCGCTCGTCCTCGCCGCGGTAGCGCGACACGGGCTCGCCGGCCTCGCCGGCCGTGAAGAGGTTCTTGACCGGGCGGCCGGGGTTGTTCGAGATGACGGCGTTGGCCGCATCGAGGATGGTCTGGGTGGAGCGGAAGTTCTGCTCGAGCACGATCGTCGTTGCATTGGGGAAGTCGCGCTCGAACTCGAGGATGTTGCGGATGTCCGCCCCGCGCCAGCGGTACACGGATTGGTCCGAGTCGCCCACCACGGTGACGTTGCCGTGCGACTCGCCGAGGAGGCGCACGATCTCGTTCTGCGCGTGGTTGGTGTCCTGGAACTCGTCGACGAGGATGTGCGAGAACCGCTCCTGGTAGGCCTGCCGCACGTCGTCGCAGGCCTGCAGCAGGTTGGCCGTCACCATCAGCAGGTCATCGAAGTCGAGCGCGTTGGCGGCGTGGAGGCGCTGCTGGTACTCGGCGTACACGTCGCCGATGCGCCGGCGGAACGGATCGGGCTGCGCCCGGGCGTCCTCACGGAACGTCTCGAAGTCGATCAGCTCCGCCTTGGCCTGGGAGATCACGGCGGCGATGGAGCGTGGGGGCAGGCGCTTGGTGTCGAGGCCGAGCTCGGCCACGATCATTTCGATCAGGCGCCGTGAGTCGGTGTCGTCGTAGACGGTGAACTGCGAGCGGTAGCCGAGCCGGTCGGCGTGCGAGCGCAGGATGCGCAGGCTGGCCGAGTGGAACGTGGAGACCCACATCTTCTCCGCCCGGGGACCGACGAGCTCGACGACGCGCTTGCGCATCTCGTCGGCGGCCTTGTTGGTGAAGGTGATGGCGAGGATCCCCCACGGCCTGGCGTCGCCGGTGGCGAGCAGGTGGGCGATGCGCCTCGTCAGGACGCGGGTCTTGCCCGAACCGGCGCCGGCGACGACGAGGAGCGGGCCGCCCCGATGCGTGACGGCCTCGCGCTGGGGCAGGGTGAGACCTTCGAGGAGGCGGGCCGGGTTGAAGATGGTCGTGTGCTGGAGGGGCTGGTCCTCGACGCTCGTCATTCCCACTCGATCGTGCCCGGCGGCTTGGACGTGACGTCCAAGGCGACCCGGTTGACGCCCTCCACTTCGTTGATGATCCGCGAGGCGATCCGCTCGACGAGGTCGTAGGGAAGCCGGGCCCAGTCCGCCGTCATGGCGTCGTCACTGGTGACGGCCCTGATGATGATCGGATAGGCGTAGGTGCGTCCGTCGCCCATCACGCCGACGGTCCGTACGGCGGGGAGCACGGCGAAGGACTGCCACAGCTCGCGGTAGAGACCTGCCCGGCGGATCTCCTCGACCACGACCGCGTCGGCGTGACGCAGGACTTCGGCCCGCTCCCTCGTGACTTCGCCGATGATCCGCACGCCGAGGCCGGGGCCGGGAAAGGGCTGGCGCCACACGATCTCGTGGGGGAGGCCGAGCTCCTCTCCCACCGCCCGCACCTCGTCCTTGAACAGCAGCCGCAACGGCTCGACGAGCTCGAAGGACAGGTCGTCGGGCAGCCCGCCCACGTTGTGGTGCGACTTGATGTTGGCCGCGGTGTCGCTCCCCGACTCGATGACGTCGGGGTAGAGGGTCCCCTGGACGAGGAACTTCGGGCCCGCGTCTGAGCCCTCGGCGCCACCGGCCGCGCCGCTCGCGCTGTCCCCGCCGTCCGCGCCGCTCGGGCCGGAGCCGAGATCCCGGGCCACTTCTTCGAAGACCCTGATGAACAGCTCGCCGATGATCTTGCGCTTCTGCTCGGGGTCGGTCACCCCGGCCAGGGCGGCGAAGTAGCGGTCGGCTGCCTTGACGTGGACCAGGTCGACCTTGAACTGGCGGCGGAAGGTGTCCTCGACCTGCTCGGCCTCGCCGGCCCGCATCAGCCCCGTGTCCACAAAGACGCAGGTGAGCTGGTCGCCGACCGCCTTGTGCACCAGGGCGGCCGCCACGGCGGAGTCCACCCCGCCGCTCAGCGCGCACAGCACCCGGTCCGGCCCGACCTGGGCCCGGACCGCCTCGACCTGCTGCTCGATGATCGACACGTGGGTCCAGGCGGGCAGGCATCCGCAGGCATCGAGCAGGAACCGCTCGAAGATCTCGCCGCCCCGGTCGGTGTGCACCACTTCGGGGTGGAATTGGAGCGCGAAGATCCGGCGCTCGGGGTCGTGCATGGCGGCCACCGGCGCGTCGGGGGTCGTCGCCGTGGTCACGAACCCCGGCGGGGGCTCGGTGATGGCGTCGCCGTGGCTCATCCACACGGTCGAGGGGGCGGTGGACGGCCAGTCCACGCAGAGCGGGGAGCTGGTGCCCGGGACGAGGGTCAGCTCGGTGCGGCCGTACTCGCCGCGGCCGGTCCGGGCGACGGTCCCGCCGAGCTGGAGGGCGATGAGCTGGGCGCCGTAGCAGAGCCCGAGGATCGGGATGCCGAGGTCGTAGACACCCGAGTCGATGGTCGGCGCCGGCGTCTCGTAGACCGACTTGGGGCCACCGGAGAGGATGATCCCCTTGGGCGCGCGGGCCCGGATCTCGTCGAGGCTGATGGTGGAGGGGACGATCTCCGAGTAGACGTGCGCCTCGCGGACCCGCCGGGCGATCAGCCGCGCGTACTGGGCGCCGAAGTCGACGACGAGGACGGTGTCGGTGTCGGTCAATGACCCATGCCCACGCCCTGCGAGCGCTGGAGCTGCTTGCCCTCGGTCTGCAGGGACGGGGCCACCATGACCTCGGCCTTCTGGAACTCCTTGACCGTCTCGTAGCCGCAGGTGGCCATGGCCGTGCGCAGCGCCCCGAACAGGTTCATCCGACCGTCGTTCTCGTGGGCGGGGCCGAGGAGGATCTCGCGCAGGCTGCCGCGCACCGAGGTGCGGACCCGGGCGCCCCGGGGCAACGTCGGGTGGAACGTGGCCATGCCCCAGTGGAAGCCGCGGGCCGGCGCTTCGAACGCGGAGGAGAGCGGCGAGCCGAGCATGACGGCGTCGGCGCCACAGGCGATCGCTTTGGCGATGTCGCCGCCCTTGGACATGCCGCCGTCGGCAATGACGTGCACGTAGACACCGGTCTCGTCGAGGTGGCGCATGCGGGCGCCGGCGACGTCCGCGATGGCGGTGGCCTGCGGGACGCCCAGGCCGAGCACCCCGCGGGTGGTGCAGGCGTTGCCCGGGCCCACGCCGACCAGCACGCCCACCGCACCGGTGCGCATGAGGTGGAGGCCCGCCTGATACGAGGCGCAGCCGCCCACAATGACCGGGATGTCGAACTCACGGATGAACCGCTTGAGGTTGAGGGGCTCGGAGGTCTTCGAGACGTGCTCGGCCGAGACGACGGTGCCCTGGATGACCAAAATGTCCAGCTCGCCGGCGAGGATGGCGGGCGCGAGCAGCTCGGTGCGCTGGGGGGTGACCGAGGCGGCGGTGGTGACACCGGCTTCCTTCATCTGGCGGATGCGCTCGGTCACCAGCTCCGTCTTGATCGGCTCCTGGTACATCTGCTGCATCCGGGCCGTGGCCTTTTCGTCGTCCAGCTCACGGATCTCGTCGAAGAGGTTGGTGGGATCCTCGTAGCGGGTCCACAGACCTTCGAGATTCAGCACGCCGAGGCCGCCCAGACGGCCCAGCTCGATGGCGGTCGTCGGGCTCATGACGCCGTCCATGGCGGCGCCGAGCACCGGGAGGTCGAAGTGGTAGGCATCGATCTCCCACGACACGTCGACGTCCTCGGGATCGCGCGTGCGTCGGCTCGGCACGATTGCGATGTCGTCAAACCCGTAGGCGCGGCGCCCGGACTTGAAAATGCCGATCTCGATCTCAGCCACGTGCTCGCCCTCCGGCATCCGTTGGGCCGGTACGGCTCACGGTCCACACCGGCAAGACAATTGCGAACGCCGGGCCGACACGCCGACGATTCCCCATCGTACTCGCGGACGGGTGGCGGTCGGGCCCTCTCGCGCCCGTTTCGGGGTGCGAAACTTCCCGTGATGGAGGGGACCTCGGACCTGACCCACGGTCCGGACGTGACGGCCGCCGTGGCCGCCGGGATGCGGGCGCTCCTGCAGCGCCGGCGCACCGAGCTCGCGGCCGGTGGGCGCCCGGTGGGGTGGAAGGTCGGCCTCGACGGGCCCGCCGTCCAGCGACATTTCGGCCTGTCGGGGCCGGTGGTGGGCTACCTGACGTCCTCCACCGTGCTCGAGCCCGGCGTGGCGGTGTCCGTGGGCGGATGGCGCCACCCGGCCCTCGAGGTCGAGGTGGCGGTGTCGGTGGGAAACGACGGCGGGGTGGCGGGCCTGGCGGCGGCCCTCGAGCTCGTCGACCTCGAGCCGGTGGACGGCCTCAGCGGCGTGTTGGGGCGCAACGTCTTCCACCGGGGTGTCGTCTTCGGTCCCGAGGTCGGGGACCCCGGCAGGGTCGACCCGGCCGCCGTCGCGGTGCGGGTGGTGACGGCGCCATCGGGCGAGGTGGCGGCCGAGGGGGCACTCGCCCAGAGGCCCGAGGTCACCCTCGACGTCGTCCGCCGGTTCCTCGTCGCCCACGGCGCCCGTCTCGAGGCGGGCGACCGTGTGATCGCCGGGTCGATGATCGCGCCGCTGCCCGTGGAGGGCGGTCAGAGCTTCCACGTGGAATTCGGCGTGCTCGGCAGCATCGACATCAGCTTCGTGTGACCGCCTGCGACGCCGACGTGCGTCGCCCCGCAGCCATCCCGGGCGGTGTCCTCACCCCGGAGCGAGGTCGGGGGGCGCTGCCGCCGCGGTCGGGGCCAGCACGATGCTGAGGATCTCGTGGACCATGCGCGCCGTGGCGCCCCAGATCATCTCCCCCTCCACTTCGAAGAACCACACGGCGAAGGAGTTGTCCGGGCTCCCCGCGATCACGCGTCCGGGAATGGACCACCGCTCCTCGTGGAAGACGTCGGGTTCGGCCAGGTCGGCCAGCGAGACGTCGAAGACCCGTTCGACCTCGCTCGGACTCGGGACGAGCCGCGGCCGTGACGGCAAGGTGGCGAGAACCGGCATGATGAGTGAGCCCGAGCCCAGCGTCAGCACCGGATGGATCCACCCCGCAATGGTGACGAGGCCCGGGTTGAGCGCGACCTCTTCGTAGGCTTCGCGCAGGGCCGCTTCGACCGCCAGCTCCCCCTGATCGATCCTGCCTCCGGGGAAGCTGACTTCCCCCCGGTGGTTGCGCAGTGCCGTCGACCGGCGGGTGAAGATCAGCTTGCTCTCGCCGTCCTCCTCGAAGAACGGCGCCAGCACCGCCGAGTTGACGGACGTGGCGATCGGAGCGGTCAACTCGCTCGCCACAATGGAAGGGCCGAGGACGCGGTCAGAGCCGATGTGGTCGGGAACAGGGCCCCTCTGCCCCTTGGCGTCGAGCGCCGACAGCACGCTCTGGAGCGAGATCCTCCTCCGCCCAGCCTCGGGCACCGCGGCCCACGGTGGTGGTCCTCCCGGCTGCCAGCTCTGCGGGCGGGGGATCACCTGAGGAGGGATCGGCCGGGCCATGCCCTCAAGATATGTCGGTCTCCTCGTGGCCGGGCACGTCCGAGGCCAGCGCGGCGATCCCGACCACGTTCCACGACAGCGTCAGGTACTCGAGGCGGACACCTCGCCGCATGAGTGCGCCGTCCGACGCGGTCAATGCGAGGGCAGGCGAGCCGAGTAGATGGAGTAGCCGTCGAGATACCGGGTCACTGCGGTCGCCCCCGCCGTGGCGGCCATCATCGGCACCAGGAGATCCAGGCCGCCGTGGATGAGCTCGACGACCAGGACGAGCGCCGTGATCGGCGCCTGCATCGACGCCCCGATCATGGCCGCCGCCCCCACGATCGCAAACCCCCCGACCGCAGAACCGGGCCACGCCAGCACCCATCCGCCGCCGGCGCACGCCCCCAGCAGCGCGCCCGCGCACAGGGTGGGAGTGAACAGGCCTCCCTGGGCCCCACTGCCGAGGCAGAGCGCGGTGACGAGCGGTTTGAGCACGAGAAGCACGGCGAGCAATCCCAGCCCGCCCTGGCCGAGGAAGGCGACGTGCGCGATGTCCTTTCCGTTCCCGAACAACTGCGGGTAGTGGAGCCCGGCCAGCCCCAACAGGCCGAAGGCGAGCAACGGCGCGCCGAGCGCCCACGCCCCGGTGGCACGGTGGTGGGAGACCAGGCCGATGAGGCGCACGTACCCCGTCGAGACCACCCCGGCCACCGGACCGAGGAGGATGGCGAACACCAGGAGCGAAATCGAAAAGTGGTACGAGGGCACATCGGGATACGTGGCGTAGCGGGCCAGGTAGATCCAACCCGTCGCCGTCGCGATCCACGAGCACGCTAGAGCGGGCAGGAGGACGGGGAGGGACATGGAGCCGTAGAGGACCTCGGCGGTGAAGAGCGCCCCGCCGAGTGGCACGTTGTACACGGCGGCCAATCCGGCGCCGCCGCCGCACGCCACCAGGAGCCTGCGTTGGCCGGGGGTGAGACGGGCCCACGTGCCGAGAAGGCTGCCCGCCGCACCCCCCATCAGCTTGGGAGCGGCTTCACGCCCTATCGACGCGCCCATGCCGATCACGACCTCGGAAATGAGCGACGTGCCGATGCAACGACGGAACGACAGCCGGCCA